>Ga0007854_10002932_pt1 | contig 10480 bp, 6 predicted proteins | sample CryBogCBH12Aug08_FD_60382 | JGI IMG/M metagenome (GOLD analysis project Ga0007854, IMG submission 60382) | Freshwater microbial communities from Crystal Bog, Wisconsin, USA - CBH12Aug08 | ecosystem: Environmental > Aquatic > Freshwater > Lake | place: Crystal Bog, Wisconsin, USA | collected... | reverse complement strand
GTGACGCCGCCCTGCCATTTCAAATCCTGCGTCTTGAGGCCGATGCTCGCGAACGGAAAGATTTCATTCCCCTGCCCCAGCCGGGTGTGGCCGTCAATGACCACGTGCGAATGCAGCTTGCACTTTTCACCGAGCGTGACGTGTTCGCCGATGACGCAATACGGACCGACTTCGCAGCCCGCACCGAGGTGCGCGTTGGGATGAATGATGGCAGTTGAATGAATCATGGCTTAAGCGTCGCGGAGCATAAAGGTCACTTCCGCCTCGCTGACGACTTCGCCGTCCACCTTGCAGACGCCCTTGGCTTTGCAAATCTTGCCGCGCGATTTCATCATCTCGACTTCGATGATGAGCGTGTCGCCGGGCAGCACCGGCTTGCGCCACTTCACGGAATCCGCCGCCATGAAATACGCGAGCTGCCGGCCGGTCGATGCGTGCTTCATCATCAGCAATCCGCCGACCTGGGCCATCGCTTCGAGCTGCAACACGCCCGGCATGATGGGATGACCGGGGAAATGTCCCTGAAAATACGGCTCGTTGGCCGACACATTTTTCAAGCCGACCACCTTCGTGCCTTGCATCGAAAGAATCCGGTCCACCATGATGAACGGATAGCGATGCGGCAGCAGCTTCATGATCGCTTCCATGTCCATCGCGCCATCAGCGGCCGGCAGCGGTGCCGGCGCTTCCTTGGCTGGCGGCGGCGAGAACGTGGCAGCAGCGCGTATCGGCTTGTTGATCTGCTCGACGATTTTCTTCACCAGCTCCGCGTTCGCCGCGTGGCCGGGGCGCACGGCATTGACGTGGCCGCGGATGGGTTTGCCGAGCAGCGACAAGTCGCCGACGATATCCAGCATCTTGTGCCGCACAAATTCCTCGCGATACCGCAGCGGCTCCGTCGTCAGCACGGCATCGTCGCGGATGACCACGGCGTTCTCGAGCGAGCCGCCCTTGATGAGGCCGTTCTTGAACAGGTATTCAATCTCCTCGTAAAAACAAAATGTCCGCGCGTGCGCCAGTTCCTTCTCCCACGTCTTCGGCGTGACTTCGGTGGAATAAAACTGCGTGAACCGCCCCTGCTTGTCCGCGCTCGTGCAGGTGATCTTGAACTGCTCGTCGGGAAACAGCGTCATCACCGATTCGCCGAGGCGCACTTCGATCGGCTCTGTGGGCGTGAAATACTCTTTCTTCTCCGGATACGTCACGAGGCCTGCTGCCGCGAGGATTTTGCAGAACTCGCGCGAACTGCCGTCCGCGATGGGCGGTTCGTTGGCGTCCAGTTCGATGACCGCGTTGTCAATGCCGTAGCCCGCGAGCGCGGCGAGGACGTGTTCCACCGTGTGCACCTTCACGTTGCCCTTGCCCAGCGTGGTGGAACGCTGCGTGTCCACGACAAATTCCACGCGCGCCTCGATTTCCGGCTTGCCGTCCAGATCCACGCGCCGGAACCGCACGCCGCTGTTCGCGGGTGCGGGCAGGATGGTCATGTTGACGCGGTTGCCGCTGTGCAGGCCGATGCCGGAAAAAGTGGCAGGATTCTTGAGAGTCTGCTGATTGAGCACGCCAAATTGAACAAAACACGGGGCGTGTTGGCAAGAGTGGTTTCCACCAGCCAACCCCCACCCCGCGCTTTGCTCCTATAATTATTTCGCGGGTTGCAGCGTGAGCGAACGCAGGTTCAGCGGCTGCCAGCCGTCGGCGACCGGCTTGACGGTCAGCGTCACGGGGCCCGCCGGCAAGTCGAGCGTCCCGTTCAGGTTCACGTGCTTGAACTTGGCAAAATCTTTCGTCACGAGCGATTTGCCGGCCAGCGTTTGCCCGGCGACCACGATTTCAAATCGCGCGCTGGCCTCCGCCGCGATTTCCGCCGCCACCCGGAATTTGCCGGGCCGGTCAATCTTGAAGTGCCAGCTCGCCGTGTCTGCGGGGTTCGTCCAAAAGCCGAGGTTGTCCTTGCCCTCGCCCGATTCATATTGCACCCCGCCGTGCACTTCCGCCTCGCTGGCCATCAAGCGCACTGCGCCGTCGGATTCCTGAATGATGCCGACATCAACCACTGCCGGCGCGCCCTTGATTTTCAACACCACCGTGGACGATACGCGGTCCGGCGCACTGGGCGGGACGGCAATCGTCACGCCGCTCTCGTCGCGGCTGGTCGCGAGGATTTTGTGGCCGCCATACCAGTTCTTCGCCAGCAGACTGGCTTGCACGACTTCATTCTTCAAACCCGGCACCATCAGCTTGCCGTCCGCCGGCCAGTTGAAGACATGCAGATAAAGCGTCGTTTCATCGCCGGCAACCTTCTTGGTGCAGCGGCCCCAGGGCAACCGCTTGAAGGGGCTGGCGGTGGTGCCGTAAATGGCGTCGCCGTTGACGTGCATCCACGCGCCGACCGCCTTGAGCCGCTCGATGCTCGGCGCGGGAATTTCGCCCAGCGCATTCGGCCCGACGTTCAGCAGGTAATTCCCGCCCTTGCTCGCGATGTCCACGAGGTTGCGGATGAGCGTCTCGGAAGACTTCCAATGATTGTCAAAGCTCTTGTAGCCCCACGTGTCGTTCATCGTCATGCACGTCTCCCAATCGCGGCCGGGGAATCCCGTCGCCGGCACGAACTGTTCCGGCGTCTCCGTATCGCCGCCGTAGCCGCCGCCGAGCCGGTTGTTGTGGATGATGCCGGGCTTGAGCTTGAGCACTTCAATCAATTTATCCGCGCGCTCCTTGTTCATGTCGCACGAAGTGTCCCACCACAGCACGCTGGGAAACTCGCCGTAGTTGGACAGCAATTCCTTCACCTGCGGCACCGCCACCTTGTCGATGTAATCATCCATGCTCACCTTCTGCGCCGGGTCCCACGCGCCCGCGCACTCGGAACCGCCGTTGTTCCAATCCTGCGCCTGCGAATAATAGAAGCCGAGCTTCAGCCCGTATTTGCGGCACGCAACGGCCAGCGGTTGCAACACATCCTTGCCGTAGGGCGTCGCGTCCACGATGTTCCACGGGCTCGCCTTCGTCGCGAAATTCGCAAAGCCGTCGTGATGCTTGGCCGTGATGACGATGTATTTCATGCCGGCCTGCTTGGCGAGGCGCACCCAGTCATCGGCATTGTAATTCACCGGATTATAGACCTTGGCATAAGACTGATATTCGGTCCGCGGGATTTTGGCCGTGCACATGATCCACTCGCCGCCGCCGCCGATTTTCTTGCCCTGATACATCCCCGCCGGCACGGAATAGACGCCCCAATGGATGAACAGCCCGAAGCGCGCGTCCCGCCACCACGCCAGGCGCGCGTCGCGCTGCGCGGGGGTTTCGTTCGCATAAGGATCGGGCGAATCCGCCGCCGCGAGGTTCAGGTGCAACCCGCTGGCGCAGACCAGGCCCAGCAAGCATGATTTAAGGAGATGATGCAGTTTCATGTGAAATAATTTGGAACGATTCGCCAGCATTCAAAAATCACCGGCGACAGGCAAACACTATTTCGGGTAGTCCGCCCTTCTGGCGCAGGACCGCCAACTGAAACCGGCGCCGGGAAAATTCCCCGCGCCGTTGTTTTTTTAATCCATTCCCAATACGACCACCGCCAACCCCGGTGACCTTTCCCGCCGCTCCCCGCCAAACCCGTTCCTGGCCTGACGCATCATTTTTGCGGGCGGGTTGAAAACTTATCAGTCCCCGAAGAAAACTTGCAAGGGTTGGCCGAGAACTTGCAAGTCCAAGAAGCAAACTTGCAAGGTTACGAACAAGACTTGCAAGGTTACGCACAAACCTTTCAAGGGTTGAACCATAACTTGAAAGTTTACGAAGGAAACTTTCAACTCTTGTTTGAGAACTTGAAAGTTTACGAACGGAACTTTCATCTTTCGTAACAAAACTTTCAAGTTTACGAACGAAACTTGAAAGTTTTGTTCTTAAATAATAAGTTTGGAACCCAAAATTTGACCATTTTGCGAGACAATTTGACACATTCAAACGCGCAGATTGCTGGCTCCCAAGCAGTTATCAGTTACACGCCTCAAATTTAGACAAAGTCCCTTGGCAATTGCACCCACCCCGCAGGCGCCCACCCCTTTATTTAGCATCCCGCCACTAGGTATCCAGCGGGCTGCGGACTCCGGACGCCAGCGGGTTTTTCTGGCTCAAGCCGGTGGCCGGGCCATCACCAACCTAAATTTAGGCTGGACATCGTTTTCCAGCGCGCCTACGGTCGTTTTATGAAAAAGGATAGGCTGCAAAGCCAGCCGTCCATTATCTGTTAGGTGTCATGGCGGCGCTCTAAAATAGTATGACCAGCAAACAGCACAGCGCGTTTACTCTGGTTGAGTTGTTAGTTGTTATTGCCATCATTGGCATTTTGGCGGCGCTTCTATTGGTAGCTGTGTCACGAGCCAAAGCAAAAGCACAGAAGATTCAATGCGTCGGTAATTTGCACCAGTTTGGTATCGGTTTGCAGACGATTCTTTCCGGCGACCACGGTTATCCTTTGTATATTGAGAACCGATACAGCGCTTGGTTTTCTCAAGTTGAGATTGAAGGATTTGGGATTTCCAAACCACCCAGCCGTTTTATGGAAGCTGGTGTCTGGCGATGTCCGTCAGCTCAATGGCCGACCACTTTTCCCGCAGAGGCCGCTCGTTTTTCCTATGGCTACAATGTCTTTGGAGTGCTCCCAGTTGGTAATCTATTCACTAATTTCGGCCTTGGCGGACACCGCACCGAAGCTCCCGACATGCGCAGCACGATACAGGATTCGGAAGTGGCGGCTCCGGCTGATATGATGGCTATTGGCGAGAGTGACGGCTTCATATTCATGCGGAGTGAGGGCTATGATTTCCCCAAATTACTCCTGCGGCATCAGAACGTCGCCAATGTTGTATTTTGTGATGGCCACGTCGAGTCTCCGTCATTACAGTTTTTGTTTGCAGACACCAGCGACACGGCATTAGCCCGTTGGAATCGAGACCACCAACCGCATCGAGATAAACTATGACACCTAATATGAGGATAGGCTACACCGCTTGTCCCTGCTATTAAAACCGTCCGCGTCGCGGTAACCGTCACGGACAAAATAGAGTTAACTTCGCGTCAGGCGACCGGGCCAGACACTTTTGATTGCTTCGCGCGGCGGCAGCTTTCCCATTCGGCCACCAGGTTCACGCGGCGCGCGATTTCCGGCAGGTCTTTCTGGATGTGCGTGAAGAATTGCTTTAAGCCGCGGCAAAGATAATTCAAACCGGGCGCGCCGTCGGGCGTGCGCAGGAACCGGCTCTTGGGACATTCGCCCCAGCAGAGTTCCAGATGCTCGCAGCGCCGGCAGTAGTCGGGCAGCGTGGCGGATTTCGCGCGGCCGAACGCGGCCTGGCGCGGGCTGAAGGCGAGTTCGTCCCACGCGCTTTGCTTGACGTTGCCCAGGCGATATTCCGGATAAACGTAGTGGTCGCAGGAAAAAACGCCGCCATCGTGCTCGATGGCGAGCGCGCGACCGCAAACCTCGGCGTTGACGCAACGATGCGCCGGCAACCCGAACGATTGCGCGACGGCGGTCTCGAAGGCGTCCACAAAGACCTTGCCGTAATCGCGCCGGAACCATTCGTCCCAAATCTTGCAGAGGAAACGGCCCCAATCATCCGCATCCACCGACCAGTCCGTCACGACGGAGTCCGGCGAGCCCGGTCGCGCCGCTGCGGTGCCGACGATGGGCATCGCCGCCGCTTCCCAATGTTGCGGGGCGACGTGCTTGAAATTCTTGGGCTCCACGCCGGGAATGAATTGCAGTTTCAGCGCCGCCGTCTCGCGCGAGAGAAAGCGATAGACATCGAGCGGATATTTGGCGTTCTCGCGGTTGACGACGCAGAGGGCGTTGAAGGGCACGCCATGTTTTTGCAACAGCTTCGCCGCCGCCATCACTTTGTCATGCGTGGGCTGCCCGCCCTTGGTCACGCGATAGTGATCGTGCAACTTTTTCGGTCCGTCGAGGCTCAGGCCGACGAGGAAGTTATGCTGCTTGAGAAACGCGCACCATTCATCGTTCAGCAACGTGCCGTTGGTCTGGAGATCGTTGTCGATGCGCTGCCACGGCTTTTTGTGCCGCGCTTGCAACTCGACGACGCGCCGGAAAAAATCGAGGCCCACCAGCGTGGGTTCGCCGCCTTGCCACGAGAACACCACGGCGTCGCCGGTCTGCGCGGCGATGTATTTCTGAATGTGCGCCTCGAGCACGTCGTCCGCCATGCGCGGCGAAGGCGGTTGCGCGAGAAGTTCGCTCTTGTGCAGGTAAAAGCAGTAGGTGCAGTCGAGGTTGCAGAGCGAGCCGGCGGGTTTGATCATCGCGTGAAAGCTTTGCACCGGGCGGCCCGGCGTGCGGGGCGTCGCGCGAAAAAAGTCGGTGGCTTTCATGGTCTTTGGGGCGCTGGCGAAAACGGCATTACGATGAGTGAGCGCCGCCACCACGGCAACCAAAAAGCGCTGTCAGCAAGGCGGATAAGCGCCGCATATTTTTCAATTCAGCGCTTGATACTTGCGGGGCAAATACTAAAACTGCCAGCCATGTCGCTGCCTGCTGATTTGCACATGCACACGCCGCTTTGCCGCCACGCGACGGGCGAACCGGTGGAATACGCGCGCCGGGCGGTGGAACTGGGTTTCACGGAAATCGGTTTCTCAGATCATTCCCCCATGCTGCGCGACGATTTCGACGACTGGCGCATGCGGAACAGCCAGCTCGATGAATACGTCGCGAAAGTGCGGCTCGCGCAAAAGGAATTTCCCCAGCTCACCATCCGCCTCGCGCTCGAGGTGGATTACCTGCCCGGCCACGAGGATTGGATCCGCCAGCTGGCCAAACGGCACGCGTGGGACTACTTCATCGGCAGCGTGCATTACGTCTCCGATGCCTGGGACATTGATAATCCGGCGAAGCTCTCCGAATGGAAAAAACGCGACGCCTTCGCGGTGTGGCAGGTTTATTTTGAGCGGCTGACGCAGGCGGTGGCATCGGGGTTGTTCGACATCATCGGGCATTGTGATTTGCCGAAGAAGTTCGGTTTCCGCCCCGCACAGGACTGCACGCCGCTCTACGAGACGTTTCTGCACGCGGTGGCGGGAGCGGGTTGCGCGATTGAGTTGAATACCGCCGGTCTGCGGAAAGATTGCCAGGAAATTTATCCCAGCCGCGAGCTGCTGGAAATCGCCTTCCGCAAAAATGTGCCCATCACCTTCGGCTCGGACGCGCACGCGCCGGCGGAGGTCGGGCTGAACTTCACCGAGGCCGTCGCCCTCGCCCGCAGCGTCGGTTACACCGAAACGCTGCGCTTCCGGCAGCGGCAGGCCGAGCCGGCCTGGCTTTGAACCATGACCAGTCTGCGACCGGACCGGAAATTCTTTCTCCTCGCGTGCCTCGTCCTCGCGCTCGGCACGCTGGTCTTGTATTCGCCCGTCGCGCAATTTTCGTTCGTTGATTTCGACGACGACGAATACGTCTCGGAAAATCCGGTGACGCAGGCGGGGCTGACGTGGCAGGGCTTGCAGTGGGCGTTCAATGGCATCCACGTCGGGAACTGGCATCCGCTCTCGTGGCTTTCGCACGAGCTGGACTGCCAGCTTTTCGGCCTCCACGCGGGCGCGCACCATCTCGTGAACGTCGCGTTTCACGTCGCGAACACGCTGCTGCTGTTTGCGCTGCTGCGCGGGCTGACCGGGGCCGCGGGGCGCAGCGCGTTCGTCGCCGCGCTCTTTGCGTGGCATCCGCTGCACGTCGAATCCGTCGCGTGGGTCGCGGAGCGGAAGGACGTGCTGAGCACGTTCTTCTGGCTGCTCACGCTCATGGCGTATGCGCGCTACGTCAATGAAGCAAAACTAAAAACTAAAGATGCAAAACGCTTTTACGCGCTGGCGTTGCTCGCCTGCGCTGCGGCGCTGTTGTCGAAACCGATGGCGGTGACGCTGCCCTTCACGCTGCTGCTGCTGGACGTGTGGCCGCTTAAGCGATTTCCAATTTTCGATTTCCAATTTCCAATTTTTGCAAAGATGTTCATCGAGAAGATTCCTTTCTTCTTTTTGTCGCTCGCCTTGTGCGCGGTAACTTTCCTGGCGCAACATGGCGCAGGCGCGGTCAGCGCACTCGCGTGGTCCATCCGGCTCGCGAATGTGCCGGTCGCATATCTGCGTTACCTCGGCAAAACCTTCTGGCCGGCGGATCTCGCGATTGTCTATCCCTACGTCTATCACTGGCCCGTCGCCACCGTGGCCGGCGCGGTGCTTTTGTTGGCGCTCGTCTCGGCACTCGCGCTGGCCCGAGTGCGGCGGCAACCGTGGTTTGCCGTCGGCTGGTTCTGGTTCCTTGGCACGCTGGTGCCGGTCATCGGCTTCGTGCAGGTCGGCGCTCAGGCCATGGCGGACCGGTATTTTTACATTCCCAGCATCGGCCTGTTCATCGCGCTGGTGTGGGGCGCGACGGAACTTTGCGCGGCGCGGCCGAACGGAAAATTTCTGCTCTCGGTCCTCGGCGGCAGCGCGCTGGCCGGCTGCGTGCTGGTCACGTCGGCGCAGATTGAAAACTGGCGCAACAGCACGAGCCTTTTCCTGCACGCGCTCGGCGTGACACAGAATAATTACGTCGCCGACAACGCGCTGGGCAAGGCCTTCGAGCGGGCCGGTGACAATGGCCGCGCACTGGTGCTTTACCGCGAGGCCGTGCGCATCGAGCCGCGCTATCCCATTAGCCAATACAATCTTGGCCTCGCGCTCATCGGCTTCGGCCTCCAGGACGAGGCGCTGGAGCATCTCGCCGCCGCCGCGCAGCTTGACCCGCGCAACGCCGATGCGCAGTTCAACCTCGGCATATTCTTTTCGCAGAACCAGCGGCTGCCGGACGCGGTGCGGTGTTTTCAAGCCGCATTGGCCGTGCGCCCGGACTTCGCCGCCGCCCACGCGCGACTGGCGGAAACGCTCGTGAAACTGGAGAAATTTCCTGACGCGGCGGCGCATTTCCGCGAAGCGCTGCGCTGGCAGCCGGATCAGGACAAGGTCAAAAAGGAACTCGCCGAACTGTTGGCCGCGCAGCCGGCATTGAAATAACATTCAAGGCACCGTGGTTTTTCCCAAGTAAAATGTCCCTGAAACGGCAGCACAGCAGACTTCATCTGGCGGGCATCTGCCTAGTTCTGGCACTGGGCACGCTGGCGCTGTATTGGCCCGTCATTCATCACAACTTCATCGGGCTGGACGACAACCTATATGTGACGGCCAACCCGCAGGTGCAGGCGGGACTGACGTGGTCCGGCGTGCAATGGGCCTTTCAAAACAGCATGGCTGCCAACTGGCATCCGCTGACCTGGCTTTCCCACATGCTGGACTGCCAGTGGTTCGGCCTGAATCCCGCCGGCCATCACCTGACGAATATTTTTTTTCATATTGCCAACGTGCTGCTGCTGTTTGCCTGGCTCAACGGCACCACCGGTGCGTTGTGGCGCAGCGCACTGGTGGCGGCGCTGTTTGCCTGGCATCCAACACACGTCGAATCGGTGGCGTGGGTAGCGGAACGCAAGGATGTGTTGAGCGCATTCTTCTGGCTGCTGGCCCTGCTGGCATACACGCGGTATACGAAAAATCCAAGCCTCGCCACCTATCTGCTGGGGCTGCTGCTGTTCGCATGCGGACTCATGGCCAAGCCGATGGTGGTAACGCTGCCATTGGTTTTGTTACTGGCGGACTTCTGGCCGCTGGGGCGATTCCCTCTTTCCAACTTCCGCTTTCCGATTTTGTTCCGGCTGGTGCTTGAGAAAATTCCATTCCTGATGCTGGCGCTGGCGGCGAGCGGCGTGAATTATGCCGCCCAAAGCAACAGCGGCGCGACCTGGTCGGTGGACGCCCTGCCGCTCCACGTCCGCTTCGCGAACGCATTGGTCTCCTATGTGCGGTATATTTCCAAAACCTTCTGGCCGGCGGATCTCGCGGTCATTTACCCCTATGAAAAACACTGGCCGCTTTGGTTCGTGCTGACGGCCGCGGGGCTGCTGCTGATTTGGACAGTGCTGGTGATTGTGCGGACGCGACAAAATCCGTTTTTGTTTTTCAGCTGGTTTTACTACATCGGAACGCTCGTTCCAGTTATCGGCCTGGTGCAGGTCGGGCCGCAGGCAATGGCCGACCGCTACCTTTATCTGCCGAGCATTGGGTTATTTGTCTTGATTGTTTGGGGCGCGAACGAACTGCTGACGGCTCAGCCACATCAAACAAAAATCGCCGCCCTAGTAGGAACAGTGGCGCTGGGCGCCTGCGTCGTCATCACTTCCTTTCAATTACAATATTGGCAAAACAGCCTGAAGCTGCTGGTGCACACCGTCGCCGTCACCAGCGACAATTACGCCGCCGATGCCTACCTCGGCGGTGAACTGGAGAGCGCAGGCCTGAACGACGCGGCGCTGCCGTTTTTTGCCGAGTCCGTCCGCATTGCGCCCACGTTTGCCATTGCTCAATGGAATCT
>Ga0007854_10002930_pt1 | contig 10482 bp, 8 predicted proteins | sample CryBogCBH12Aug08_FD_60382 | JGI IMG/M metagenome (GOLD analysis project Ga0007854, IMG submission 60382) | Freshwater microbial communities from Crystal Bog, Wisconsin, USA - CBH12Aug08 | ecosystem: Environmental > Aquatic > Freshwater > Lake | place: Crystal Bog, Wisconsin, USA | collected... | reverse complement strand
TGGACAGACTGGTCGGACTGGGCCAGGGACTCAATCTGCGCCAAACAGTGACCTAAACGGGCAAAGCCAAGATTCGTCGCGGCACCCCGCAGAGAATGGCCTATTTTGGCCAATTCCTGGCGATCATCGCTTTCGGCCGCCCGTCTCAGAGTGGCCAAACGTTCTGCCAAGCTGTCGCGGAAACGGATCAGCAGGCTTTGAAAGACATCATCCCCCAAGGTATCTTTCAGATCGGCCACCGCCGCATCATCAATCAGGGGGGGCAGTGGGACAAGGACGCCAGTCTCCGGCAGGACCGGCGCAGGCTCCGCGACCGGTCGCGGCTCTGCCCCCTGACCAAGGATTGGGCTCCAATATTCGATCATTGCCGCCAAACGGCGCCGATCAATGGGCTTGGCCAGATAGTCGTTCATACCGGCATTCAGGCAGGCCTCGCGGTCGCCGGCCATGGCATTGGCCGTCATCGCGACAATAACGATCTTACCTTTGGCCCCGGGCAAAGCACGGATTTTTTGGGTGGCGGTCATGCCATCCATTCCCGGCATCTGCAAATCCATCAGGATCAAGTCATAATCGCATTTTTCGAGCAAAGACACCGCTTCGCCGCCATCATCCGCCACGTCGGCCCGATAGCCAAGCCGGGCCAAAGCCCCCACCGCCACTTGTTGGTTGATGGCATTGTCCTCCACCACCAGAATCCGCAAAGCCTTGACGTCAGAAGGCGGACTGTCAGGCAGTGCGGTTACAGCGCGTCGAACCGATAGACCGAGAACCTCCACCAGGCGATCCAACAACAGGCTCTGCCGCACCGGCTTAATAACCACCGCCGAGAATCCAAGACTTTGCGGGGTCTGACCGCTTGTCAGGCCAGCCCCGGAGGTCGCCAGGATCATCCGCAAACCAGTCAGGCGCGGATCAGCCCTGACCACCGCGGCGAGATCCAACCCGCTCATGCCCGGCATATGATGATCAATGATCGCCAGATCAAACCGCTGCCCGTCGGCGCCCCGTCGCAATGCCTGCAAACCCGACGCTGCGTCCGCCGCGACGGTCACGGCGGCACCCCAGGACTGCAACTGATGCTGGAACACCTCACAATTCGTCGAATTGTCATCGATGACCAGGATTTTCAGACCCGCCAAGGCGTTTTGATCCTGGCTCTTGACCGGCCCACTGATACTTACCAGCGGCACCTCGATCCAAAAGCGGCTTCCCTGGCCTTCGACGCTGTCAAAGCCGATCTGCCCGCCCACCAAACCGATGATGCGCTTGGAAATTGCCAGACCGAGACCGGAACCGCCAAAGCGTCGTCCGACCGAGGAATCGCCTTGGCTAAACATGCTAAAAAGCTTGGGTCGGACCTCGGCCGGAATACCGATTCCGGTGTCTTCTACATCAACGCGCAACCAAGGCACCGATTGGCGGAAAGTTATATCGGCATGAATAGAGACATGGCCCACTTCGGTGAATTTGACCGCATTCCCGGCCAGATTCAACAAAACCTGGCGCAAACGTCCGGCATCGCCTTCAAAAACGCCCCCGGCCTCGGGGCCAACCAAACAGGTCAGTTCAACCGGCTTTCCTTTCAAGCGCGGGGTCAGAATATCGACCACCCCCTCCATCAGATCGCGAATCTCAAACCGGCTGTTTTCCAGTTCAAGATGCCCCGCCTCCATCCGAGAAAAATCAAGGATGTCGTTAATGATGATCAGAAGCGACTCCGCCGACATACGAACGGTATTGGCAAAATGTCTTTGATCCGGGCTCAAGGCGGTATCGAGCAACAAACCGGTCATGCCGATAATACCGTTCATCGGCGTACGAATTTCATGGCTGACCGTCGCCAGAAAATCTGATTTTGATCGATTGCCGGCCTCGGCCTGTTCTTTGGCTGTCCGCAATTCCTGTTCAAGCAGGGTCGACTCGGTAATATCCGAATGAATACCGACGACACCCCCTTCCGGCGTCGGATATTCTACGGTCCTAATCCATCGCCCATCGGCAAATTGGATGATCATCGGCGTGCCGGACGGCTGGCGATGTCGGGTTTTTCGCTGGATTATCATCTTATCCAGTTCCTCTCCCGACGCCGAATAGGTCCCAGAGGCTGCTACAGCGGACAGAATTTCAGAAAAGCTGATGCCCGGTTCAATTACCTTTTTGGCTCCGGCGTAAATTTGCCGATATTGTTCGTTACAGACGACCAAACAATCATTGGCGTCATAAAGAACAAATCCTTCTGAGATACTGGAAATAGCCGCCAGAAGATTGCTTTCCACTGTGCGCAAATGCTGCCGGGCTAAGAGTTCATCGGTAATATCGCTGGCGGTACCACGATAGCCGGCAAATTGGCCGTTGCCATCGAAAATTGGTTTGGCACTGACGCTCAACGTCCGCACCCGCCCATCGCCCAACCGGACGTCATAGGTAAAATCACGGAACGGCAAATGACGATCCAGCAATTGCTGATGTTCGGCAATGCGCTCTGCCGAAGTTGTGGCGGCCATCAATTCCGCGCGGGTCCGGCCGACAATTCCGTCGTCGGTCAGTTTCTCCAGGGTCGATGACCGGCCGATGAATCGCGTGAAGCGATGTTGGACATCGGATTCCCAGAACCAGTCGGACGAAGATTCAGCAAAATCGCGAAACAGCTCTTCACTTTTTTTCAGCGCCTCATGGGCGCGGCGGCGATCGCCGATATCGCGGATAATCCCAATAAATTGGCGAACACCGACGACACCCAGATCCCCCACCGCCAATTCGATGGGGAACATTTCGCCGCTTTTGCGCCGGGCTAATAATTCACGACCCCTGCCGATCACCCGGGCCGGGGCCCCACCCTGATAGCGCCGGACATGCCCGTCATGGCTCGACGCCTCCTCATGTGACATGAGCATGTTCACAGACTTGCCAACCAATTCCTCGCGCTCATAGCCAAAGGTATTTAGCAGCGCTTTGTTGACGTCCAAAACGATCATATTTTGATCGGCAATAAGGACGCCCTCGCCCACCGTATCCAGGATCATTTTCAGATGGAGGTCGGCGTTATTGCGGGCCCGCTCGGCCGCCTGGCGCAACTCGGCCTCCATCAAGGTGGCCGCCTGCCGGCTCAGCATTCGTTCGCGGTCGGCCTCCTGGTAGGACTGGTCAACCAGGGCGACAAGATGCGCAAAATCCACCGAACCATCCTCGGCGGTCGATTTACGTAATTGGCGCTCCAGCAGCTTGTGCATCAGGCCTCGCTGAGGCTCGTCACGGTCATGGTTTGGTTATGCAATTCACAGCGCCCACTGACGGGATGCGGCGCAATTTCGCCATAGGAATAGAAACCAAGCACAGCCGTGCGTTTACCCAATGCTTCCGCCACCGCTTCGGCCTCATCGCCGATGCGCTGACCCATCAACAGCTTGCGCCCGATACAGCTGACCAACAGGGCCAGACTGTCCCCATCGGGCTGCGCCGCCTGTTCGCCGGCCTTGGAGGCGCCATCCACCAATTCATCAAAATGACCGCGCATCAATTGGGCGACATGGCCCATCGGAACATCCCCCGCGAAGGTCATGCTCCGCGCTTCGGCGTCGATGCCGACGATGGTCCGGACCAAAGCATTTTTTTCTTCGTCCGCGCGACGAACGGTCAAAGGAAACAACAAGGCGCTGCCCGGCAAATTGGCAGCCTCGTCACCCAAATAGCGTTTATAGAGATCCAGCGCCGGTTCACCATCCAATTCGTAAAGGATATTGGCTTCCGAGCGGGTGATGATGCGTTCCGGTCCGAACCGTTCCCAACCGCCAAAACTGCCCCAACCCAGCCGCAGGCTTTCGCCATAGAATCCGATAGCCGCGACCATCCCTTCGCTGGCCGGCGCATCCGCCCCGACCAAGGTTTTTTTGAAATCCGCGCCATCTCCGGCCAGCCCGCCCGTCAACAGGACGGATGGGTCCAGCACCTCGCGCAGACCGCCGACCAGGGCGGTCCCGTTGGTGCGCATGCCATCGGCCAGAACAAAAACACCGCGCAGACCGATCGGCGGAAACTGTTGGGCCAAAGCTACACCGACCGCCCTTGAGCCGGATGGTTCCTGAATGGACAGACTGGCAACTTTGACAGTTGCGCTGTCAAAGCGGACCGCAACAGCGACCACCGTGCCATCATTAACATCGGCGCCAAGAATCTCGCCGCCGGTTGAGCAGCCGACCAGATGCGCCGACGGACAGGTCTTTCGTAATTGACCAAAAACATCCTGGCGGGCCAAAGCCAAGGGAGCGCCAAAATATATGACCAATTGCGCCTGGCTCGGATCGGCTTGCTGCTTCCAGCCATCCCGCTCGGACCAGGTCAAGATCACGGTTTTCACAATGTTGCCTCCTTGGCAAATTTTACGGCCCAGACCTCAAGCATTAGACCCAAAATCGGCACCATCCAAGAGATGACCGAATTTACTTAGAAAGCCAATGGCCAAGGGAACCGACAACAAGACAAAGTCATTCTAATTCAGGAAAAAGCTTCCGAGAAGAGCGGGCGCTATTACAGAATTCAGGCCAAGGCCCCACCTCCCTTGCCATCAATTGCCGCTGCGACGCAGCACAGGAGGTGGCTTGTGATTTTGGCGGCCGGGTTTTACTCTGATAGCCGGTGGCTTGCTTGACGCCCTGCCTGGCGGGCTTCAGGTTCTTTTTGACCTTAAGAGGGAGCAAGGACGTGGCTCATATGGCTCTCATAATCAACAAAAAATCTGTTGATATTGATGTCGATCCGACCACCCCTCTGCTATGGGTGATCCGCGAGCAGATCGGCCTGACCGGAACCAAATATGGCTGTGGCATCGGGCAATGCGGTTCCTGCACCGTGCTGATGGATGGCCAGCCGGTGCGCTCCTGCTCCGTTCCGGTCAGCGCCGCGGCAGGAACCCATATCACGACGATCGAAGGTCTTGCCGATCAGAAGATCCTGAGCAAGGTGCAAAAGGCCTGGCTGGAGCATGATGTCCCTCAATGTGGTTACTGCCAGTCCGGAATGATCATGGCGGCGACCGCGCTCTTGAAAGCAAATCCCAAACCGACCGACGCCGACATCGACGCCGAGATTACCAATATCTGTCGTTGTGGCAGCTTCCAACAGGTCCGCGCCGCGATCCATGCCGCGGCCAAAGCTTAGTGCCCGTTACAGCTTTACCAATGCAGGGGAGGAAGCCATGTCCATTCCGCTGAAAATTTCCCGGCGTGACTTTCTTATCAAGTCGGCGGCGATCACCGGTGGCCTCAGTCTTGGTCTCACTTTGCCGGTTGATCAATCCGATGGCCTGCATGCGGGGGAACAGGGGCCAGAAGTCAATGCCTGGGTTGTCATTCGTCCCGATGATACGGTTATTGTTCGGATTGCCCGCTCGGAAATGGGACAGGGCACGCTGACCGGCCTCGCGCAATTGGTTGCCGAAGAACTGGAATGTGACTGGAAAAAAGTCACAACCGAATATCCGACACCGGGACAAAATCTTGCCCGCAAACGGGTCTGGGGTGATTTCGGGACCGGCGGCAGTCGCGGCATTCGCACCTCGCAGGATTATGTGCGCAAGGGGGGTGCGGCGGCGCGGATGATGTTGCTTCAGGCCGCCGCCAATCATTGGAAAGTTCCCGTCCAAGACTGTGTCGCATCCAACAGCGTCATCACCCACCAGCCCACGGGGCGCCGGACAAGCTATGGCAAGGTTGCCAATGCCGCCGCCCAGCTTGCGCCCCCGACGGAAGTAACGCTGAAAGACCCGAAAGACTGGAAGATCATCGGCAAACCACTGAAAAGACTGGATACAGCCGACAAAGTCACGGGAAAGCAAATTTATGGGATCGACCTGAAATTGCCGGGAATGCTGAACGCGGCAATCAAGGATTGTCCGATTTTCGGTGGCAAGCTGAAAACGGCGGACAGCAGCAAGGCCGAGACCATGCCCGGCGTCAGAAAAATTTTGCGCCTGGGCGAGTCCGCGATTGTCGTCGTGGCCGATCATTGGTGGCAGGCGAAAACCGCCCTCGACGCCATTGCCATCGAGTGGGACGGCGGGGAAAACGCGCATTTATCGAGTGACTCAATTGCCCAAATGCTAAAAGAGGGCCTGGAGTCCGACACAGCCTTTGTCCATAACGAACGCGGCAATGCCGTCGCGGTCCTGGCTGCCGCCGGCAGCAAAATCGAGTCGGTCTATAGTTATCCCTTCCAAAACCACGCCACCATGGAGCCGATGAATGCAACGGCGCTGTGGACAACTGAGCGCTGCGAAGTCTGGTGTCCGACCCAAAATGGCGAGGCGGCGCTTGCGGCCACGGCCGAGGCGGCGGGCCTGCCGGTGGCTCAGTGCGACGTGCATAAGCTGTTGCTGGGGGGTGGCTTCGGTCGACGCGGATTCACCGATTATGTCCGCCAAGCCGTTCTCATCGCCAAAGAGATCCCGGGAACGCCGGTCAAACTGCTATGGTCGCGCGAAGAGGATATGCTGCATGGCAAATACCATCCGGTGATGCAGGCGAAGTTGGTCGGCGCCCTTGATGCGGAAGGCAATCTTGAGGCACTGCATATCCGACTGTCCGGCCAGTCCATCCTGGCCTCGGCCCGCCCCGAGGCCTTAAGCAACGGCAAGGACATCGCGACTTTTCAGGGGTTCTGGCCCTCTGGCGAACATTCGCTCGAATACACCATCCCTAACCTTCTGATCGATCACGCCATGCGGAATACGCCTGTGCCTCCAGGCTTCTGGCGCGGGGTTAACATCAACCAGAACGCTATTTTCCTTGAATGTTTCCTTGACGAACTGGCCCATGCGGCGGGCAAGGATCCTTTGGCCTTCCGTCAGGCCTTGATGAAAGATCACCCCCAGGCTCTGGCCGTGTTGAACGCGGTCGCCGAGCAAGGAAATTGGGGAAAGCCCGCAGCAAAAGGCGTCTTCTGCGGACTGGCCCAATTCAGAGCCTTTGGCAGCTATGTTGCGGCCTGTGCTGAAATCTCGGTGATCGACGAGACCAAGGTCAAGATCCATCGGATCGTCGGCGCCACCGATCCCGGTTACGCGGTCAACCCAGCCCAGATTGAGCGACAGGTCGCCGGTTCCTTCGTCTATGGCTTATCGGCCCTGTTCAACCAGGAATGCACGGTTCGGGACGGACGGATGGAGCAGGAAAATTTTGACCTTTACCCCTCGATGCATATCGCCCAAATGCCCCAGGTCGACTCTATCGTCATGCCCTCCGGCGGCTTCTGGGGTGGGGTCGGTGAGCCAACCATCTGCGTTGCCGCACCGGCTGTCCTGAATGCCTTCTTCGCCGCCACAGGAAAGCGCATCCGTTCTTTTCCCATGAAGAACCATGGCATCGAACTTATTTGACCGGCTGCTTTGGTGCCTGGTGGTCATGGCAGGGCTGGTTGCCTCTGCGCGGGCGGCAGAGCCCTCCACAGCCTGGGAAGTCCCGGTTGTTGCGCTGTCTTGCAGCGGCTGCCATGCGCCGGTTGTCGCAACCGGCGGACTGATTCCGCAGCTTGCCGGCGGCAATCGCGATGACTTGATTGCGGCGATGCAGGCCTTTCGCCTTGGCCAGCGCCCGGCGACCGTCATGGACCGAATCGCCAAAGGCTTCACCGACCAAGAAGTCCGAATGATCGCTGATTGGTATGCAGGGCAAAGGTAACTCACCGCAAGGGGCGATCCGATGAAGAGTCTTGACCGCCGCCATTTTTTGCAAGCCATGGCCGCAGCTTCGACGGTCGCCGGTTGCATGCCCGCGCCGACTGTCTTTGCCCCGAGGACCGCGCCAAAAGTGGTGGTGGTCGGTGGCGGATTTGCCGGAGCCAGCCTCGCCCGAGCCTTGCGGCGAACCGATCCGGCGATCGCCGTGACCTTGGTTGAAGCGGGTTCGTCCTATACCGCTTGCCCCTTCAGCAATTTGGTTATTGCCGGACTGCGCGACATCAGCCAGCAGCGTTTCACTTATCAGTCGATCGCCGCAAGCGGCATTGACGTCGTCTGCGGGATGGCGACGGGCGTTGATGCCGAGGCCCGTTTGCTTAGCCTGGCGGATGGCACGCGCCTGCCCTATGACCGTCTGGTTTTGGCGCCGGGTATCACAATGCGCTGGGAGAGCTTGCCCGGCTATGATGAAAAAGCCAGCGAACTTATGCCCCATGCCTGGCATGCCGGCAGCCAAACTCTTTTGCTGCGCAAACAACTTGAAGCGATGGAGGACGGCGGGCTGGTGGTCCTGACGGTGCCAGCCAACCCCTATCGCTGCCCACCCGGTCCTTACGAACGGGCCAGCCTGATCGCCTCTTATCTCAAGCAAAAGAAGCCAAAATCGAAACTGCTCATCCTGGATGCCAAAGATGATTTCTCGAAGCGGCGCTTGTTCCAAAAGGCCTGGAGCGCGCTTTATCCCGGCTTGATCGAGTGGGTGCCCTTATCGCAGGGTGGAAAAGTCATCGCAGTGGATAGCCAGACAAACATTGTCGTCACGGATTTCGCCCGGTATCAGGCGCAAGTTGCCAATGTCATTCCGCCGCAGAAGGCGGGATCGATTGCCGATTTGTCCGGCGTCGCCGATCGCAGCGGCTGGTGCCCGGTCCATCCCGAGACCTTTGAATCCAAACTGCAAAAGGGCATTCACGTTATTGGTGACGCCGCCCTCACCGGGGCCATCCCGAAATCGGCATTTGCCGCCAATGCCGAGGCCAAAATCTGTGCTCTGGCCATCAGCCGTCTTTTGCGCGGCGAGACGCCCGCTTCGCCAAAGCTGATCAACAGCTGCTATAGCCTGGCGGCACCGGATTTTGGCTTTTCGATTACCGGCATTTATCAACCGAACGACGGGCAATTTGCTGAAATCGCCGGCTCAGGCGGTGTCAGTCCGCTGGATGCGCCGCCTTCCATCCGCCGAGCCGAGGCCGAGATTGCGCGGGTCTGGTTTCAAACCATCACCGCGGAGATCTTTGCGTGATCCGGACAGCGCTCACCTGCGGTGTTTTTTGGACTGTCCTAGGCCTCGTCGCGTTCGCCCATGCGCAAGAAAACGACGTCCTAAACCAGTCTCTGACCGGTCTCAAAGGCGACCCCGCGCGCGGTCGAGCCCTTGTCCTTGATCGACAAGCCGGGCTCTGCCTGCTCTGCCATAGCGGTCCCTTTCCAGAGCTAAGCGTCCAGGGCGACCTCGCCCCGGACCTGCGCGGTGTTGGCGGCCGGTTGTCGAGCGGACAGTTGCGGCTTAGACTGGTCGATGCGCGCCGATTCAATCCCCTGACCCTGATGCCCGCTTATTACCAGGTTAGCGGGCTGACCCGGGTCGCCGCCCCCTATGAAGGCCGCCCGCTCTTGACTGCCGAAGAGATCGAGGACGTCGTCGCCTTTCTCGAAACATTGCGGGAGTAAGGGAATTTGGTCGCTGATCTTAACCCCGGACACCGTCTTGCCCCCTCGCGCCGCAGCGTCCTGCTCGGTGCAGGGGCGGCCGTTCTGACATCGAAGGCCTTTGCGGCCTCCTCGGACAAGATTGCCACGGGAACGGCGGACGCTATGCGAGAAGCGATCCGCAAGCTGGTCGGCAATGCGCCGATACAACCCGGTCGGGTCAAGCTTGATTTGCCGCCGCTGGTCGAAAATGGCAATAGCGTACAGCTGGCCGTTACCGTCGACAGCCCGATGAGCGAAGAGGATCATGTGACGCAGATCCATCTCTTTTCGGAAAAGAACCCCTTGCCGACGATGGCGGTGTTTTTTCTTGGCCCCCGGTCCGGCCGGGCGTCCGTCGTGACCCGCGTTCGCCTTGCCGACAGCCAGACGGTTACCGCGCTCTGTCAGATGAGCGATGGCTCTTTTTGGTCAGACAGTGCCAGCGTTCTCGTAACTCTGGCCGCCTGCGTGGAGCCGATATGAACAAGCCAAGCGCGCTCATCAATGTTCCTCAGTCCGCCAAATCGGGCGAAATCATTGATATCAAGGCGTTGATCGCGCATCCGATGGAACCCGGCTATCGTCGCACTCAATTTGGCGAAATACTTCCTCGGGATATCATCACCCATTTCCAATGCCGCTATAACGGAACGGTCATTTTTCAGGCGCTGTTTTATCCGGCGATAGCGGCCAATCCTTTCATCCTGTTTTCGACCATCGCCAAAGAAAGTGGCGTGATGGAATTCAACTGGGCTGGCGATAACGGCTTTTCGGTCACCGAAACCACGTCTATTACCGTGACGTAAAATGCCTCGCGTCTGCTTGGCCTTCTTGATCGTCTGCGTCCTGACCTTTGCCGCAAGCGCGGCTGAAACCGAGCCGGACGAACGGCGCTCCGGCACTTTTTTCATGAGCCGCGACTTAAGGGAAATGCAAACCGACCCGGCCAGCAATCCCGGGATGCTATGGGTAAAAGAGGGCGAACGGCTTTGGTACAGCGATCAGAGCGGTCGTTCCTGTTTTGATTGCCATGGCGAAGCAAAAGTCAGCATGACGGG
>Ga0007854_10002926_pt1 | contig 10485 bp, 9 predicted proteins | sample CryBogCBH12Aug08_FD_60382 | JGI IMG/M metagenome (GOLD analysis project Ga0007854, IMG submission 60382) | Freshwater microbial communities from Crystal Bog, Wisconsin, USA - CBH12Aug08 | ecosystem: Environmental > Aquatic > Freshwater > Lake | place: Crystal Bog, Wisconsin, USA | collected... | reverse complement strand
TAAACCATTTCACAGTCAACAACGAAGAACCACCGAAACCACCTATAAACCATCAAGGAGAAATAAGTTATGTCACACACCAATTATATCAGCAGCACCGACGACGGGCTCGCGAAGCAAATGATCACCTTCAAAAACAACATCGCGGGTGAACTGACGGCGCTGGGCCTGTTGGCCACCGACCCGGATATTGTCCAACAGGCGCTGGATGCCACCCGCTTCCGCGCGGTCGTGGATTTCAACAACACCATGCAGTCCGCCGCCATGGGCTGGACGGCGGAGAAAAATTTGGAACGCGATGGCGGCAGCCTCGCGGCGGCCAGCCAGACCGTGCCCGTCCTGCCGACGGGTTTCCCGGCCGCCGTGCCGGTCGGCATCCTGCCGCGCTTCCGCGCCTTGGCCCAACGCATCAAGAGTCTGCACACCTACACCGCGGCCATCGGCCAGGCGCTCGGCATTGAAGGCCCCGCCGCCGCCGCCCTCGCCGCCATCACCGCCACCGCCCAACCCGTCGTGCGCGGGCGGGCGCTGGTCAGCGGCGGCGCGGAAATCAATTCCACCAAGGGCGAGGCCGAGGCGGTGGATATTTACTGCCAGCGCGACGGCGACGCGGCCCCCGTGCATCTTGCCCGCGTCATGCACCTGCCTTACCAGGACGTCCGGCCGTCGCTCGCGGCTGGCAAGCCGGAGACGCGGGAATATTATTCGGTCTTCGTTCGCAATGACCAGCAATACGGCCAGCCCAGCGCCACCATCAAAGTCGTCGTCCCCGGCTGACCGGCCGTTCGGACACACCCGGCGGGCGGTCGGCGAATGAGATTGTTTTCCGGCGGGCATCCCCGTTATGGTGACGGCATGAAACGGCTTCTCTTGCTGGCGCTGCTCGTCCTGGTCGGCGCGGTTCACGGACAGACAAACACGGCGGTGATCCCCGTGCCCAAGCTGGAAAACGACAGTTACGACTGGGCGGCGCGGCACGCCGAGGTCCTCCGCATCCAGCACAGCCTCGATCCGGAGATCGTGCTCATCGGCGATTCCATCACGCATTTCTGGGGCGGCGAGCCCAAGGCGAACCACGTCAACGGCGCGCCCGCGTGGCAAAGCGTCTTCGGGAAATACCGGACGCTGAACCTGGGCTTCGGCTGGGACCGCACCCAGAACGTCCTCTGGCGGCTGGACCACGGGGAGCTCGACGGCCTGCATCCGCGCGTGGTCATCGTGCATATCGGCACGAACAACACCAGCGAAACGGCGCATGCCCGCCAGAACACGCCCGACGAGATCGCCGCCGGCGTGGCGGCCATCTGCGAGCGCATCCGGCAGAAAGCGCCCGGCGCGAAGATCGTGCTGATGAATATTTTCCCGCGCGAGCAAAGCCCGGATCATCCGCGCCGCCAGCTGATCGCGGAAACCAATCTCCGCCTCGCGCAGATCCCCGGCGTGACCCACCTCGACATCGGCGCGAAACTGCTGCAGCCCGACGGCACGATTGCCCGCGACGTGATGGGCGACTTCTGCCATCCCACGAACAAGGGTTATCAGATTTGGGCGGACGCGCTGGCGCCGGTCCTCGCGGCGGCCATGCGGGATTAAGCGCGGCGGCGCGGCGGGTTATTTGCCGGCGGCGCGTTCCAGTTCCACGGCGTAGGCCTGGTTTGCGCCGCTCATGTTGCTGCGGAAGATGAGCCACTTCATGTCGGGCGAAAACATCCCGTTCGGTTCGAGCGCGTAGTCGTGCTTGGCCAGGTTGACGAGGCGCTCGGAACGGAACACGCCGGTCTGGATGAGATTCGTGGTCGCCACGTTGCCGGCGGAGCGGTCTTCGATGAGTTCGGGGCGGAAGAGATACATCCATTTGCCGTTGTCGGCGTGCGCGACCATCTTGTCGTCGCCGCCGTCGCTGGAAAATAATTTTCCATCCGGCGAGACGTTGAAATGCACGCCCCATTCGTCGCGCTGCAAATGATACCAGGTGCGTTTGCCGCTGGAGATTTCGTAACCGGCCACCCAGAAATCCTCGCCGCGCGGCGTTTGCAGGTCATACCAAATCGTTTTGCCATCGGCGCTGAAAAATTCGTGGCCGGCGATTTCCATGATCATCGTGCGCTGATGAACCAACTTCAAATCCGAGCCGTCGGTGCGGATGGTCCAGATGCGATCCACCTTGTGCCACGGCCCTTCGTGACAAAACATCAACAGCGTCGGGTCGGTCGGCGAGAATTGCAGATGGCCAAGCCAGTCCGTGCAGCGGTTGAAATTTTTCGTCTCGCCGGTCGCGAGGTTGTAGAAAAAGAGCGACATCGGATACCGCTTGGCGAGGCGCTCCTCCATCATCGTGCCCTTTTTGCCGCGATAAGCGTCGGCGGTCGCGATGTCGTTGCGCCGGTTCGGGCCGCCGTTGAAAAAGTTATTCGTGCCCCAGTCGCTGCGCTCGGTGAACGTGCCGCCGAGCAGCGTCTCATCCGCATTGACGGTGGAAACTTCCTGCCCGCGCTGGAGCTTCATGAGCTTTTCCACGGCCTTCGTGGCGGGGTCAATTCGGCAAATCCAGCGGTTCGTCACGCCGTCCGCAATTTCCGTCTGGCCGATGTAAATTTTCCCCGTCTTATGCCCAACCATGATGATGTGAACGCGGCCCTCGACAATTTTTTCCACCGCGCGCGTTTCCAGATTCACCAGCGCAACGCCGTTTGACGTGGTGAGCACCATGCTTTTGCCGTCCGGCGTGAATGGGTTCAGGTTGAAGTATAGACTCTCGCTGCCCGGCTCGGTGGAAAGCTGCACCACGCGATGGCCGGTGTCGGCATCAATCCATTCGGTGCGCGTCTCGGGCGGCTCCGCGGGCGTGGCGTGGCCGGAAATGGACGCCGCGAACAGCAGCGCGGCGGCGAAGGAAATATTTTTCATGCGGAAATTAAAATGCTGAGCTCACCATTGGTCCGTGCGGAACTGCGGCGCGGGCAGACCGGCGGCGTTGGCGAGGTTGGCGTCCTTCGGAAAGTTCGCCCACGCATAGCGCACCGCGACCGGTGCCGGCACGTCCGCGCTGCTGACGAGGACGGTGTCGCCGTCAATGCGCGCCGCCGCCGGCACGAATTTCTTGTCCGCGCCCGCGATGACGAAGCCGCCCAGCGCCGCGCCGCCCTTCGCGACGAGTCCGCCGCCGAGATGCGTGAATTGAATGCGCACCTGATTGCCGGCGATTTTCATCGCCGCGAACTGCGGGCCGGAGCATTCAATTTTGCGCCCGTAAACCTTGGCGAGCGCGAGGCGCGCCAAACGGTCGCCGACATCCTGTTTGTTTTTTGGATGCACGTTTTTCGCCTCGCCGATGTCGCTGGCGACGGCCATGCCGGTGTTCGGCAAATCCAGCACGGTCGCCTGCGCCTCGCGGACGAACGGACTGTTGCTCGCGGCTTCCTGTCCGGCGAGTTGCACGATATAAAACGAAAAATCACCTTCGCCCCACAGCGCACGCCAGTTGCGGACGAGCGCCGCCTGCACGCGCGGATAAAGCGCGATGCCGCCCTTGTTCGCGTCCACGATGGATTCGCCCTGATACCAAATCGCGCCACGAATTGCGTAAGGAATCACCGGCTGAATCATGCCGTTGAACAAGACGGTGGCGTTGTGCTGGTCTTGAATCGGATCGCGCGAACCACCGCCGCGCTTCCGGTTTTTCGGGGCCGCGTTGGTGGCGGAGACATCTTCCGAGCGCGGCGCGGCGATGACCGGCGGCGGATTGGTGCGAAATTTTTCCACGGCGGCATCGAAGCGGTCGAGCAGCGGTTTAAGTTGCAAATCACTCGCGAGCGCCTCGCGCTGAATCCACGCTTCCGCCGTGCTCGCGCCGAACGCCAGCGTGACGATGCCGACCGGCACTTTGATTTCTTTCTGCAAATCGCGCGCGAAGAAATAGCCGACGGCGGAAAAAGCCGGCGCAGTTTCCGGTGAACAGATTTTCCATTCACCCGCCACGCGGTTCTGCGGCGTGTAAGCCTTCGCGGACTCGCCGGTGAACACGCGGATGAGCGGATAATTCGCAGCGGCGATTTCCTGTTCCTCATTCGTGACGCCGGCGAAATACTTCACTTTTTTCGACAGCGAGAAATCCATGTTCGACTGGCCGGACGCGAGCCACACTTCGCCGACGAGCACGTCGGCGCATTTGCAATTTCCAATTCCCGATTTTCCATTTCCGCGCACGAGCAGTTCGCGTGGTTCGGCGCTGGCGGACAGCGGATCAAGTTTGACGAGCCAATGGCCGGCCGCATCGGCTGTCGCCGATTTGGTCTGGCCGGCAAATTCCACCGTCACCGTCTCGCCAGCGTCCGCCGTGCCCCAGACCGGCACTGGCACGTCGCGCTGCAATACCATGTGGTCGGTGAACGGCGAGGCGAGTTTGACCTCGGCCCGCGAACAGGGAATGAGCGCACCGAGCAACAGGACGGCGGCAAGAAATTTCAAGCGCATGGAAAGTTATTTCGCCGCGTCAGCCTTCAAAAAGTCCGTCAGCGGACACTCTTTCAACTGCCGCAAGCCTTCGACGACCGACTGCGCGTTCAATTCCGCGCCCGCCGGACTCGAATGCGTATTATCGGCGGGCGTAAAATACTTCGCCTTGATTTCCTCCGGCTTCAGTCCTGCGTAATGGCGCATCGTGATTTGGTTCAAATTGATGAACGCCACGTTTTCATTTTTCGCGACGGCGGTGGCCATCTCGACATAGGAACTTATTTCCACGTCGCCGGCGGTGACTTCCGCTTTTGGCACATGGGGCACCGGCGTGCAGAGAACCGGCGTCACGCCCTTCGCGCGCGCGTCGGAAATATATTTGCGCAGATACCAGCCGTAGGTGTGAACCGTCTCCGGCTGCTTGGTGATGGGATTGAAAATATCCTTCGTCTCCTCGCCGAGGCCGCGAATGGAGCCGCGCGCGCGGTTCGTGTCGTCCAGCGGACCGCCGTCGTTGTGGCCCATTTGAATCAGCACAAAATCGCCGGGCTTGGCCGCGTCCAAAACCTTTTGCCACCAACCCTGCGTGATGAAGGTGCGGCTGCTGCGGCCGCCGAGCGCGTGATTCTCCACGCGGATTTTTTCGGGGTCAAAGTTTTTGCCGATTACATCGCCCCAACCGCGTTCGGTCTTTTGCGGATTGTGCACTGTCGAATCGCCGACGATGAAGAGGATTGGCAGTGTGCGGTTCGTGTCCGTGAGAAAACCGGACTTGGATGCGAGGTCGCGTTTGACGTCCATGTTGGCGGAATCCTGCGGTGAAATCGGCCCGGCGGCGCGCCCGGACAACGCGGCGATGGCGAGCAGGGGGAGCAGGAATTTGGTCATGGCTTGAATGGGCATGATTGAAGGACGCGTGGGAAACATAATTGGTTTCCCTCTTTTCGCAGAAACCGACCTGACTGACAATCAACACAACTGGCGATGCGATGGGGCGGGATTATGTCTTTCACAGATGCAGGTTTATTCAGATTCTGAATGTTTATGCGGTTTGGATTGGCCTTTTTGGTGATGATTTTTTACCACGGCCAAAAGACGGCGGAGGGAAGGATTAACGCTTGGCGCGTTGACTGACAGTTGTTTTGCTGATCCCGGTTCACCAATTTTATTTAACATTATTACTTACCCGACCGACCCTTTGGTCACCGCAAATTATTTTCATTCCAAATTTGAGCCAAGCTCTCAAAACGCCGCATGTAAATCCAATTGAGAATCTGCATTATTGAGTCCACGCTGCGAGCATGATCAAACGGGACATCACCTCCATGGTTTTAAGGCTCGCCAAGGATTATCCCCGTTGAAATCAAGTCCAGTCAGACTTTGAATTCGGAGTTTTTTAAGGGACCCGATAACTGGCTGATACTGGCCCAACCCCGTCAGCCCCGAGCTTGGCTGGTGTATGGTGGCACCGAGCAGCATCAGCGCAAAAACATCCGGGTCATTTCTCTGCAACACCTGCCTGAATTGACGGATGTGCGTGGCTGATTTTTTGAGGCTTTGATGTCTAAGCGTCGTTTTATTCTAGGTTGGGAGGAATTGACAGATGCGACGAGGTGGATAGCGTGCATCGCGCCACCACGTCGTGCGCGCGTCGCGTTGCGCGGGTGTTTCGAAAAATCATTCGTGGCCGCAAGGCTCGAAAATAACCCAGAAAGGCACGTCGCGACGAATGCCAGCAATCTGACGCTGGAAAAAAATTTACTTTCATTTCATGGTTTTGTGTAAATGTTTTTTGATTCTCCACCATTATTTCAAATTGATTTTCATGACGTAGCTCTCGGGCGTTTCGCCGCCATTGAGATTGAATCCTGATGCACCGTAAAAATACGCCGGCTTGCCATTGAGCATCAAAATACCAGGGCGCTCGAATTTGAAGTCCCGCCCGTAAAGCTTGCGCACTTTGGTCAGGTCCACGTTTTTGGCGTAGTTCGTCGAATGCAGGAAGCCAATCTCGGCATCCGCCAGCGCGAAGTTGGTCGGCGTATCCGAGCGCCACAAAAGTTCAGCACCGGGAATGCCGGTGTGCGTGCCGTAATTGTCGTCGGTCAGCAGGCAGATTTTTTTGTCCCAGATGAACGCAGTTGCGTCTTCAATCTTTGCCTTGTTTTCCGTGCACCAATGGTCTCCGATGCGATAAGGTCCTTCCGGCTTATCTGCTACCGCGTAGGCGTAGGCGTAACTCGGAATCCGGCCGTTGTGTTTTCCACCGTGAAAGTAAACGTAAAATTTTCCGCAGTAAGCTAAGAAAGTCGGGTTGGTGCATTGCCAGTCGCCATACGACCATTGGTTCGTGTCGGACGACGGCATAAAAAGCGGCTTGTCCGCCGTGAGATTTTTCCACGGGCCGTCGGGCGAATCGGCGACACACATGCCGATGTAATTCGGCGTTTTGCCGGCGGCTAAAAACGCACTCGGCCGGCGATCAAATGAAATGTAGAGTAGTAAATATTTGTCCCCCACGCGTTCAATCGCCGGATTGTGAAGGGTGTTGTTCCAGAGCGCGTCCGGGTGCGCGGGAACAGCGACGTCATGAAATTTGAACGGCCCTTCCGGTTTGTCGCCGACGTAATGAGCGATTTCGCAATGCGTCCGCCAACCGTCCATTTTGTAAATCTTGGGCCAGCGCGAACAGTAGAGATGGATCTTGCCATCCGGCCCGGCAATCGGCGAGGTGCACCAGACATAATAATCCGGCTCGCTGACGGCGACCCCGACCCATTCCATGGCTTTGGCCAGCTCGGAAATTTTGGTCACCGGCGGCGGTCGCTTGGTGACTTGGGGGGCAGTTGCATTCGGCAGATTCGTAACCGTAGATTGGGCTTGAGCGATGGCGCAGGCCAAAGATAGAGCAATGATGATCGAGGGGGTGGCGGATTTCTTTTTCATGGTTTCAAAGCATTGTTTTATCGTTGGTTCGCTTGCAAGTGGATCAGTGCCACGCCATGCGCGGGAACTATCGCGGTGAATTCATTCGTGAAGATGCCAAGATTTTTCTGCCGCCACAAGTCGCGCAGGGTTTTTGTTCCTTCAAGCTGAAGCGCCAGCCACGTCGCGGTTACGTTCGCAGGTTGCTCGGATCGATTAAATAACCCCACAGCGCGCGGGCCGTCTTCCATGTGTTTGGCCCAGACTTCAGTTTTCGCCGTGGCATCCTGCGCAACGCGCGACGCCTGCTGGCCGAGCGGATCTTGATTCACTTCGATCACTTCGTCATTCGACAACAAACCCAGCGTGAAACCAAGCGGAAGGAGATCAAAGGAAGGATTGCCGAACTTCGGCAGTGCCGAGCAAAATTTGTGCGGCAGGCGCACCACTCCTGATCTGATGTTTTTTGAATAAACAACCGAATTTTTGTCAGGTGTTTGTCAGGCAAAAACACCATTTCTGAGTTTTTCTATTTTGTGGAAACTCATAAAAAACTTGTAACCATTGGCGGAAGGGGTGGGATTCGAACCCACGGTAGCCTTGCGACTACTTCTGATTTCGAGTCAGGTGCCTTTAACCACTCAGCCACCCTTCCACTACATTGGTTTTACTATGTGAAACGCCGGTTTTTTCGTTTCGCAACTTGCGTTTTCTATACTGCTGTTCTATACTATATGCATGAAGACCAATTCATCAGATAATACAGAGCCGCGCTGGCAAAAAACGCCCGTGGCGAACCTAGTCCGCCACGTTCAATCAAGCAACTATTATGCGCGAATACGCGTTCGCGGCAAGCTCATTTGGAAATCACTCAAAACCGACCGCATCAGCGTAGCCAAATTACGTCTTGGTGATTTCCATAAAGAGGAGCGGCAGCGCGCCGCCGCGCAGACGGCAGTTGCGCGGGGGAAAATGACTTTTGCCGACGCCCTGCAAACCTACCGCGAGCGGCTAAACGGCGACCAGTCGCTCAAACAGCGAAGCAAAGCATACCGGGAGGAACGGATTACGGCTTTGCTGAAATCCTGGCCCGATCTCAATCAGATGGATGTTGCCCAAATCTCCAAAGCCGATGGTTTAGCCTGGGCCGCGCGATTCGGGAAAACCGCCAGCCCTTCGGCCTTTAATAATACCATCGGGACATTTCGGCTCGTTTTGGACATCGCGGTTGAAGCAGGTGCGCGATACGACAATCCGGCCATCCACATCAAACGGAAAAAAATCCGGCTGAAACAATTGCAGCTTCCGAGTCAAAAGCAGTTCGTTGAATTGATAGACACAATCAGGAACGGAGACGGCGGCTGGGCGGAACGCTGCGCCGATCTCGTGGAATTTTTGGCATACAGCGGTTGCCGAAAAGGTGAGGCTGCGCGCGTCAACGGTAGGGACTGTGATTTTGAAAAAGGCGAGATCGCAGTTTTGGGCGACCCCGCCACCGGAACAAAAAATTGGGAAATTCGCCGTGTCCCCATGATTCCCGATATGCGCCGGTTATTGCAACGGTTGCAAAAGGAGCGCGGAGAAACGGAATTTTCAAGCAAGCCAGTCATGCTCGTTCACGAATGTCAGGGGGCTATTGATACGGCCTGCAAGAAGTTAAGCATCGTCCGTATCACGCACCACGATTTACGACATTTATTTGCCACTCGCTGCATTGAATCAGGCGTGGACATTCCGACGGTAAGCCGCTGGCTTGGACACAAGGACGGCGGCGCGCTCGCGATGAAAGTTTATGGACATCTGCGCGACAGTCATTCTACTGCAATGGCGCAGAAAGTTCGATTCCTTGAAAGCAAGGAAATCGCCGTTAAGCCAGAAGCCAATTGATTTAGGCTTGCTCTTTTTTGTCCTCAATTTCGATGGTCTTGACCGCAGCTTCCTTTCCAGCCACCGACGAATAGCGATCCAGCACGGGCAGGATGCGGACGAACTCGACGGCGCGGTCTTGCAAAGCCAAAGCCACGTCGCGGAGATTTTTGCCGGTGATCAGCACGGTGCGATTGATGAATGACAGCGTAAGCGTGTCCTGCCCATCGCCCGATTCAAAGGTGACGAGTTCCAGATGGTGATACGGCAGCAGGAGAAAACCTTTGGGATTCAGTTCCAGCCTCAAATTGTCCACCGGGGAGGGATTGCTATTGACGCCCCGCCTGATTTTGAAACAAGGATTTTCTGTGTTCATACTCTCATGCCTCGACTTTTTTGTTGGGTTGGTTGCGGCGGCGGAATTTCCACGCGCCGCCGCGTGGTTTGTGGTTTTGGAATCGTTTGCGTGTTCGGCTCGGTTGGTTTGACAGCTTCGGTCTGTTGTTCGGCCTGTGCCTGCTTGACCGTTTCATCTTGCCGGAGAGCTTCGGCCTGCCGTTCGGCTGATGTGCGTTGCGCCAGTTGAACATTGAGGACATAAGCAACATCACGCCCCCAAATCTGCGCCAGCTTGTGAACCGAACTTTTACGCGCCATGTCCAGAGCCAAAGGTCTATCGCCCGAATGAGCGATGTTTTGGCGAAGCTGGATTTTATCAGCCGTGAAAACCTTCACACCTTTGCGCCCCCGCGAAATCGTGACATACCATTGTTGCTCGTTTGTCGCGGCCTTGACCGCCGAATCCGAGAACAGAACATAATCCACAGTCTTGCCTTGAGCGGCATAGGATGTGACGGCGTAGCCGCGCACGAACTGGCGGTAATTTTTTGCCAGCACTCGACCGTCATCCAACGCGATGCGGCCGTCGTCATGAATTTCCCTCACCGTCACCAGTTCGCCGTTGGCGATTTTGCGTCCGTCCTGGCTTTGGGCATTGGCCTTGAGTTGCAGCCGGTCGCCAGCGGAAAGGGAAAGTTCCTTCGGCTGGCAAACCGTGATGCGTTCCAAATCTTTGAACGGCACAGGCCGGATGCGGTTGTCGGCTTCAATCAGCAGATGTTTATCGGTGACGCCGCGCAGTTTTCCCGTGCTGCCGGATTTGAAACCGACCGTAGGCCGGTTGAATAACAACAACGAATCCGGCTGGTAAAACCGCTTGTCGCGCTTTTGAGCGTCCGT
>Ga0007854_10002925_pt1 | contig 10486 bp, 5 predicted proteins | sample CryBogCBH12Aug08_FD_60382 | JGI IMG/M metagenome (GOLD analysis project Ga0007854, IMG submission 60382) | Freshwater microbial communities from Crystal Bog, Wisconsin, USA - CBH12Aug08 | ecosystem: Environmental > Aquatic > Freshwater > Lake | place: Crystal Bog, Wisconsin, USA | collected... | reverse complement strand
ATTGGCCCTCTTGTCAAGTCCACAGAATTGGGAGTCAATATTGCCTTGGGTAAGAAAGCTACTGCCAGTTCCTCACTCCCCCGATACGGCCCTAAGAAGGCAGTGGATGGAGGACTGGGTACGCGGTGGATTGTAGGCAACCAATCGGAAAAATCAACTTGGTGGCAGGTCGATTTGGGAACAACAACATTGATTTCAAGAACGGAGATTTCCTTCAACTATCCAACCGAGATCACTCCGTATGTTCTATTGGGTTCAACTGATGGCAAGTCATGGAGAACTCTGGGTGACCATACACATGACATGGTTTACGAGTCGCCCAAATCAGATTCTGTCCAATCCCATGTTCGCTTTATTCGAGTTCAGTTCCTATCCTCAGTCCGGGATAAGATTCCAGCGGGAATCTGGGAATTTAAGGCCTTTCACTAGGCCTTTTGGAAGTTTGTTCAAGACCTTCATAAGGAATCTTGCCCAAGGTGCCAAGATGCCTATAAGGTCGGCTTATGTGACCGGAGGTTTTTGTTTGTCAAAGTTTTCCGCCAATAGCATTTGGCGTCTCAATATCCCTGTTTTGACCTGTGCGTTTGCACTGATCTTAGGTCTGCCGAATTTGGCGATGGGACAAAAAGTGACGTCGATTACATTTCGCTACAAGAGCATTCTTGGAGGGTATTCCCAAGCGGGAACGATTGCACTCAATACTCCGGCAACCGGTACAGGCTTCGTTGTGTCACTAACCACGGCGAGTTCACTCGTCACGCTCCCCGCGACCGTCACGGTACCCAAGGGTGCAAAGTCTATTTACTTTTCGTTCCCTACTCAACCTGTCGGCACGTCCACTCCAGTTTCAGTCAAAGCGACTTCCGGTTCTAGTTCCGCATCGGGAGAGTTCAGCATTGTCCCACCCGCTATTCAATCCGTCAGCTTTCTACCTTCATCCGTTACGGGTGGCCAGAACGCTGATGTTCTACTGTTTTTGACGGGTCAGGTCCCGGCAAGTGGCGCTTCAGTAAGGTTCACCTCAAACTCCTCCTCATGGGGAGGTCCAACTTCGATAATCATTCCAGGTGGATCAAATAGCACTCGGTTCACTATTACAACATCTGCTGTGGCAGTGAATACAACTGCAAGGGTTACAGCAACGGTTTACGGTTCCTCCTCGACAGCTTCGCTCACAATTCTTGCCCCTATGCTGTCGGCCTTTGACTTGTCTTCCAATACCGCCGCTGTGGGAAGCCCGGTGCAAGGCACAGTCATGATCAGCAGTCCTGCCCCGAAAGGAGGTCTCGCTATCAAGCTGAAGAGTGATTCAACAGTTGCAGTTGTTCCATCCAGCGTTTCTGTACCGGTGGGCCAAACGGCAGCTACATTTACAGTAAAGACATTGTCTGTTTCCAAGAAGACCATTGCCACGCTCACAAGCACCTTGGGAACATCCTCGCTTCAGCAACCGATCACCGTTAGCCCTTTACAACTCAATTCCTTGACTTTCAATCCAGGATCAGTAATTGGAGGCCTCTCAACAACAGGAATCATCAGCTTGAATGCTCCTGCACCAAAGAACGGAGCAACTGTAACCTTGTCATCGAGTGATGGCTCAGCGTCAGTTCCCGCGACAATTAGCATCCCACAGGGGAGCACAACTGCCTACTTCCAAGTGACGACGACGCCAGTTGCCCAAACGACTCAACCCAAGATATCAGCCTCCCTGGGATCATCTTCGATCGGAATTCCGATTCAAGTTGCGCCACCAGTTTTTGACAGTCTTGTCGTGCCTGCGTCCCCAATTGTGAGCGGGAGCAACACTAATGGAACGATTACGCTTTTGGGCAATGCACCAGCTGGAGGGTGGAAGTTCAACTTGACGAGTGACCAACCGTCAGTCACAATCGCAAATTCCGTACTGGTGCCTGCCGGTTCAAATTCAGTTCAATTTGCCATCAACTCCAAAAATGTCGTTACTCTGACAGTTGCACAAATTACGGCGACCGATCCATTTGGTTACGCCCAAAAGGTAAGCGCTACATTTATTCTTGCAAATGGATTGGCGGCTTCAGCGTGGCCCAAATATAAGGGTGACCCTCGCAATTCGGGGCAAGGAATTGGTTCCGGCGCAAAAGGAACCCTGAGCTGGAAATCAAATTTGTCAGTAATTGTATCGACAGGAGTTTCGATCGGTTCTGATGGAACCCTCTACTTTGGCAGTGAAGATGGAAATCTCTTTGCCGTGAAACCGGATGGGACTCCAAAATGGCAGTTTGCAACTGGTGCGGCCATAAGGTCCACGCCTGCAGTGGCCGCCGATGGGACGATTTACTTCGGTTCTGAAGACACGATTTTGTATGCGTTGAACCCAGATGGCTCCAAGAAGTGGTCTTATCAAACTGGAGGAGCAATCGATTCCTCCCCGACAGTGTCACTTGATGGCTCGATCATCTTTGGATCTGCCGATCAGGGAGTCTACTTCCTTGATCAAACTGGCCAGAAATACTGGTCATTTTTCACTCTGGGTCCCGTAGTTTCCTCGCCAGCAATCGGGATTGATGGATCCGTCCTTATTTGCTCTCAAGACGGATCGCTCTACTCCTTTGCCAAGACAGGCCGTTTGAATTGGAGCTATGCAACAGGAAATCCCATCACTGTGGCTCCGACAGTTGCCAGTGACGGAACAATCTATATCTCAGGAAGCGATCAAAATCTTGATGCAATTACTTCAACCGGAACTCTCAAGTGGCAGGTACCACTCGGGACGACTGTTCTCGGTGGCATTAGCGTTGCATCTAATGGAATGATATTTATCACCTGTGCAGATTCGACCATGGTCGCATTGGACAGTTCTGGTAACAAACAATGGACATTCGCTACGAATGGTCCAATCAAATCCGCCCCGACCATTGGGGGAGACGGCACGATTGCCATTGGATCTTCTGATGGATTCGTCTATGCTGTGAGTCAGACAGGCAAACAAGTCTGGTCATACAACACCGGAAATCCCATTCAGGCATCGGTTGCCCTCAATCTGGACGGTTCTCTTTTCATCGGCTCACAAGGGCTCTTTTCGATTCGATAGAAGCAATTTCCATGATTTACCCGCGGGCTCTTAATATAAATTGCTAACTAATTGTTAAGAACGTGCGGGTTATTATCGAGTTTTCTCTCCAGCGATAGCTAAGTGAGCCCTCTGCGCTTCAAAATTTATTATCGGGTCAGGGATGCCGATATCTATTCAGCAGAGCTGCACCTTTAGCGTGTTATTGGATAGCTCGTTAACTCACTTGGGGTACTAGTGCTGAAAGTTGGAAAAGATGCTTCGTTTTTCGACCTCTTAGAAGGTCAAGCCACCATAGCTGTTCAAGCAGCCGAAGAATTTGTCGGATTGGTCAATGATTTTCCAAATCTCGGCAAGCATACGGCCAATTTATTGAGGATTGAGAACGACGGAGATGAGATCACACACAGCCTGCAGAACAAGCTGTCAGCAACCTTTATTCCACCTCTGGATCAAGAGGATCTAAGCAGGCTATCACACCTTTTGGATGATGTCACGGACTGTATTGAGGCGGTTGGTGCCAGAATTGAGATGTACAAGCTGTCGAGTGCTCGCCCCGATTTGAGTCCGTTCGCAGCAAATCTTTTGGATGCAACCAAGGTCACGAGCGAAGCGATCTTCCATCTCCGGACCAAATTCAAAAAGACGAACTCTATCAATGAGATTCTTATTAAGATTCATTCCTTGGAAAACGAAAGTGATCGACTTTACCGCGCTGCGGTGACAGAACTTTTTGACAAGGAAACCGATCCAATCGCGATCCTTAAATGGAAAGAAGTTTACGACCGAGTCGAATTTACAATCGACAACTGCGAATCAATCGCCAACGTGATCGAGAATATGATCGTCAAATATGCATGAATTCGGCATTATTCTGATCCTGATCATAGTGGGTGCTCTCGCATTCGACTATATCAACGGATTTCATGACACGGCGAACGCAGTTGCTACGGTCGTATCGACCCGTGTTCTCTCACCTACCCAAGCTATCGTTATGGCGGCAGTCTTGAATTTTGCTGGTGCCATGGTTGCGACGAACGTCGCCAAAACTATTGCCAAAGGAATCATTGAGACACACTACGCCTCTGAAACCGTTGTTTTGGCGGCAATCGTTGGGGCAATTGTTTGGAATATCATCACGTGGGCAGGTGGTATCCCCAGTAGTAGCTCTCACGCCCTCATTGGCGGCCTTTGTGGAGCTGGAATTGCCTATGGTGGTGTTGCCGCTGTTCAGTGGAACGGCGTAATGAGCAAAGTATTGATTCCACTCATTGCTTCACCGGTTGCAGGTTTCTTGGTTGGCTTGACAACCATGCTCATCATCTCGTCTTTGTTCCATTCTGCGCACCCAAGGAAGGCTGGACATGCATTCCGATACCTTCAACGTGCCTCTGCTGCTTTGATGGCATTCTCACACGGTCAAAACGATGCTCAAAAAAGCATGGGAGTCATAACGCTTGCGTTATTTACCCACGGAATTTTGAAGAAGCCTGAAATTCCAATGTGGGTTATTCTCACGTGCGCAACAACTATGGCTTTGGGAACAGCTGCAGGCGGATGGCGAATTATCAAAACGATGGGCCACCGGATCATGCACATGGAGCCGGTCAATGGATTTGCGGCTGAAACCTCTGGTGCGGCAATCATTATGATCGCCAGCAAAATGGGAATGCCGGTCAGCACCACTCACGTTCTAGCGGGGAGTATTTTTGGCGTAGGTGCCTCCAAGGGCCGCCATGCAGTTCGCTGGAATGTTGCTAAAACAATGGTAACGGCATGGTTCCTTACCATTCCTGCAGCGGGAACGGTAAGTGCAATAACGTTCCTAATCTTTCACGGTCTCGGGCTCTAAGATTGAACGGGCTAGTTTGACGACTGCTTCAAGGGGCAAACTTGCTCCTTGAAGCCATTCTTCTTCAAATCGGACTTTCCCGATAAGCGATTCAGCATGGGATCGGTCTTCAGCTTGCTTATCTGCATCGACGACGTATACCGGCGCTCCGATTTGGTCTCTATAAGCTTGTGCAGCGCCCCAAAGTTGTGCAGCAAGAAGTGGACGATCTGTTTTAGACGCGACCTCTCCAACGCTCTGAAAGAGCTGGCTTATAGACTGGACGTCTTGAACCTCCAGCATGAGATCCAGTGACTCAACGAAGTATGCCGCAGCCATGACGTAATTCCCCGTCGCCAGAGCTAAGCAACCGAGGTTTTGAAGTGTTTGCCCAATTGTTTGTCCGCTACCAATTTCTCGCCTAATCGCTAAAGATTCCTGATGGTAACGTTCACTGCTTTCGAATTCCCCCAAGTCTTGAAGTAGATTAGCAAGATTATTCAGAGTCATTGTCATCGCCAATCGGTCTTTCCCAATTCGACGTATAGCCAAACTCTGTTCGTAAAGGGGACGCGCCGTAATAAGGTCGCCAGCTAAGTGATCAACATGAGCCAGCGCGTGGAGTGAACTACCAATTGCATCAGGGCTTCTCAAACCCTGACGAATTTCAAGGCTCTTATGGTATTGCTCCCTGGCGTAGGCGTAATCTCCCATCCGCAAGCAAAGGTTTCCGAGTGTCATCAGAGCTTCGCTACGAAGATTGGAGCTTTCTGGTGGGCGCGGAATAGCCAAGAGCTGTTCCAACCAACTTTTCCCTTCAGCCCAATGGCACCTCAATCGGAAGAAGTGTTTGAGATGGATCGCGATCTGAATTCCAAAGTCATTGCGATCACCCAGGAGGATGGAGTAGGTGAGTGCTGCTCGAATATTATCGAACTCCAGATCGGTCAATCCTAGCCACTGGGTCTGATTAGGGCCATCCAATTGGGAACCAGCCTGACAGCTAAACTGGTAGATCGCTTCTAGGTGGGCGTATTGAGCTTCTTTTAGCTCGCCAGATTCGACCAGAATCTCATGAGCGTACTCTCGAATTGTCTGGAGCAAGCGATACCGAACCAATTCTTGGGTTCGTTCTATGAGAACAAGGGACTTATCGACCAACGAACTGAGAACATCGATGACGAGTTCATCAGCGAGTACGGGTAAGTGTTTGGACATACACTCCACCATCGAAAGATCGAAACCTCCAGAAAACACAGAGAGCCAACTCAATACTGCTTTCTCTGCCTCGTTCAAGAGATCGTAGGACCACGCAACAAGGGCTCTCAACGTTTGCTGCCTGGGTAAGACCGTCCGGTTATTCGACTTCAACAATTTGAATCGATCGTGAAGTCGGTGATTAATCTCTTCGACGGTCAAACTTCCCAAGCGTGCAGCGGCCAGCTCAATGGCCAAAGGTATTCCATCCAACCGAGAACACACTTCAGCCACAGCCGGAGCATTGGCATTTGTCACCAAAAAGGTGTGATCATTCAAAAGAGCACGGTCGATAAACAACTTAACTGAATCGTATTGAGTCAATTCAGCCGAAGCTTCATTCGTGGATCGAGAAGCCCCTTTTCGCTTTGAGTGAACAGGAGGAGTACTGAGCGCTCGAAGCCGATATTGTCTTTCTCCAGAAATCCCCAGGACCTCACGGCTCGTGGCCAAAACCTTTACATTCGGACACCGTCGCAAGATGCTTGCCACTAATTCGGCCGAAGCTTGAATCAGATGTTCGCAGTTATCTAGGAGAATGAGGATTCGTTTATCTCTCAAGAATTCAATCAGAGCATCGGACCGATTTCGCCCTGGTTCTTCTACAACCCCCAAAGTGCTCGCAACATTTTCCAATACGTCTGAGGACTTTGTCGAACCAGCCAACTCCACGAACCAAATTCCATCGGGAAATTTATCGACTAGTTCGGCACACAATTGTAGGGAAAGACGTGTCTTACCTGCTCCGCCGGTACCCGTCAATGTCGTCAGGGGCGACTGAGTCACCAAATCGTTTAGCTCGGATAATTCCTTTTCACGACCGATGAAACTGGTAGAGAGGATCGGCAGGTTATGACGAGTGCCATCCAATGTGTTCAGTCGAGCAAATTCTTGCTGGAGAAATGGAATATTGACCTGAAAAATCCTTTCACTGCGAATAAGGTCTTTGAGGCGATGTTCTCCCAAATCTCGCAACTGAACATCGGCGGGCATACTATCGCGAATTAATTCGGCAGTGGCCATAGAGGTAAGGATCTGTCCGCCGTGGCAAGACGAGAGTAACCTTGCCGTACGGTTCAGGGTCGGCCCAAAATAGTCATTGTTCCGAAGTTCAGCAGTGCCGGTATGCATTGCCATCCGCACTCTAATTTCCAGTCCATTGGGCCACTGCTCCTCTTGCAAACCGACCTGAGCATCGATCGCCGCCATGAGTGCCTGAGTTGCAGTATGGAAGGCTGCATAAAATGAATCTCCACCCGTCTTAAATACATGTCCACCATGCAGTTCAATTGCCTTCAAAAGAAGTGCATCGTGCCGGCTGAGAGCGAGTGACATATCGCCCCTCTTTGTCTCCCAAAGCAAGGTGCTTCCTTCAATGTCAGTAAACAAAAAAGTGACGGTTCCAATCGGAAGCCCGGATACGGGGAATCGATTATCTGGGCTCATTTCAATCTCCAATATCCTACTCCAAGGCTAACGTAATCTACCGGTGATGGCTTGAATCTCCTTTCATCTGGGACGCATTTCGATAGAAATATCCTTTGGTAGGTGCAAACACTTCTTCCTTTCATTGTGACGGCTTGGTAGAATCGCAACGTGAAAAACGGTGCTGTTCTCGCTGGCGCTCTCGCGCTCTTGATTCCTTCAATCGGGCTTGGCTATCAAAAGCCCAATCTTATGGCCAAACCTCCGAAGAATGCCATCGTGTTGTTCGATGGAAAGGATGCTTCACAGTGGCATCAACGCAATGGTGGAGCTACATGCCAGTGGGACATCGTTGACGGAAATCTGATCGTCAAAAATGGCACAGGCGACATCGTAACCAATCAAGAGTTTGGGGATTATCGGCTGCATCTAGAGTTTTGGCTGCCCCTTTTGGCAAACAAGACCAGCCAGGAAAGAGCCAACAGCGGCGTCTACAACCATGGCCGTTATGAGATCCAAGTTTTGGACAGCTATAACAATCCAACTTACAAGTTCGGTGGATGTGGCGCCCTCTACAGCCAGAAGGATCCAGATAAGGATGCAATCATCCCACCGGAGAACTGGAACAGCTATGACATCACCTTCACTGCTCCAAAACTTGATGCTACTGGAAAAGTAGTTGCCTATCCCCGCATTACTGTTTTCCACAACGGCATTAAGATTCACGACAAGGTGGAAATCAAAGTTTCATCGACTGCAAGTGGAATGGCGGGTGAACAACCAGCCAAGGGTCCAATCATGCTCCAAGACCACGGTGCTCCTGTTCGTTACAGAAACGTTTGGATCGTTCCCATGAATCCCAAGGGGCGATAGTCCCTAGTTCCCGATGGTTTGGGACCACTTAGGTTATCAAGTGAGTTCAAAGAGCCGACAGAAGCATTGCTTCGATCGGCTCTTTTTTCTTTATTCAGTTTTCAAGGGATCAAAATCCGAAAGCTTACGTCAAATGGATGATTTGGTCGTTCGAAGGTAGAACTGCTTTTTTGTTCAAGTCTGTGTTTATGAGTAACTTGTAAGAATAGACAATTTCAAGAACCTGACCCTGAAAGATAGAATAGTGAAGATGTTTTTGAAGCCAACCAATGAGAACGACGATCTGGCAAATTTCATCCAGAATCGTCGATTGGCAACCGAAAAACTACGCTCTCAACTAAACGATCTGAACCACGTTTCCAATCCTGATGTTAGGCTCCAACTTGCAGCAATTCTGAGTTGGGATGGCAAATATCAAGAGACTCACGATCTGTTGACTCCGCTCATTTCTGAACCGTACCCTCGCGAAATCCGCTTTGAGGCAAGGCAAATGATGGCTGACAACCATTTTCGCCATGACCAGTATGATTTGGCGAACCGGCTTTATTATGAAAACCTGGCTGAGGCTCAAGGGTCGGGGAACGAGTATTGGATTGCCCGAGCCCGGGACGGAATTGCCTGGGTGCTTATCGATGTGGGTCACTACCAAACCGGTGAGTTTGAACAGGCCTACCACATATTTGACGAGACCCTGGAAATTCACCGTAACAACCAGAAACCGATTCCAGAAGCCATGGGTGTTTATGGGTTGAGCCGAGCAGCTGCTGGCATGGGAGAATATGATCAAGCGCTCAATCTCGCTCGCCGTTCTATTGAGATGCTTAAGGAATCCGGCAATAACCACCTGATTCAATTACCTCTGCTCCAAGTGGCCAACGTCTATCGTGATCATGGAAGCTTTGACGATGCCACTCCTTTCTATCATTTGGCAATCGATGCGGCGGACCAATATCAGGACCCCTATGGCCAATCCTTATGTGCATACCAATTTGGCCTGATGCTCAAGTGGACACAGCAGTACAAAGAAGCAGAACGGATTTGGAGAACAGCTCTGCCCATCGTTTCGGAATGCAACTTCCCACGGCTCGGAAGCGAGCTTTGCCAAGCACTTTCAACATTGGCATCGTATACCGGAAGTTTTGAGGAGGCCTATCGGCTCCAACTTGATTCCCAATCGTATGGCAACCGCGTCGGCGTAATCTCTCCCATTTTGCAGAACCAGCAGATGCTTCTTCGATCAGCCATGCACGAAACCGGGCAACTGGAAAACAAACTCAATTACTTAACAGAGGGTGTTGAAGCGAGTGAAGATGGAATTTTCGTGCTTGGGGCACCATCTACCGGCTTGGCTAAGACAGGTTTCGTCATCCACTTTGCCAATAATGCGGCGGCACAATTTCTTGGCAAACGTCCGATTGAGATCATGCACGTTCAGATCGATTCTGTATGGAAATCCTCATCCTCGCAAAGGTTGATTGAAGAATCGTTGCACGTTTATTCGACCGGTGATCGCCGATCTCTCGAACCGATTGAATTGGAATTCACTCCCGGAGATCACAGGCTCTTTTCCGTTAAAATCGCCAAGACAAAGCAAGGTGTGGCGTGGACAGTCATCGACATTTCCGAAAAGGAAGCAATGCGTCAGCAAATCGTTGCGCAACGTGACAGTCTGGAAGATGCTAATCAGAAACTCATCGCGCTCAATACTGAAAAAAACGCCATGCTGGGAATTGCGGCCCATGATTTGAGGAGTCCAATCGCCAACGTTCGAAGCCTTTGCGAGCTTATCAAGGCCCACGACGATGAATCCCAAAAAGCCTTGAGCCTGATTGAAGCAACCAGCGAATCTTTGCTTGATTTGATTTCGAACCTACTGGATGTAGAGCGTATTGAGAGTGGTCAGTATCCTTTCGCTCATCACAGTCAGAAGATCGCTGCTCTCATCGGTCCAATTGTTCAACAGTTCGAAGCTTCTGCACGAGAAAAGGACATTTCAATTTCAGTTGATTTTGGAACTCAGGATGTTGAGATTTCTGTTGACGAAGTCTCCT
>Ga0007854_10002922_pt1 | contig 10489 bp, 7 predicted proteins | sample CryBogCBH12Aug08_FD_60382 | JGI IMG/M metagenome (GOLD analysis project Ga0007854, IMG submission 60382) | Freshwater microbial communities from Crystal Bog, Wisconsin, USA - CBH12Aug08 | ecosystem: Environmental > Aquatic > Freshwater > Lake | place: Crystal Bog, Wisconsin, USA | collected... | reverse complement strand
CGAGGTGCGAGGGGTTCGAGGCCATGGAGACGTCGATCTCGGCGCCGCGGGGATTGCGGTAGCGCCCGCGGGCGCCCTTGTGGTACTTCACGTCGCCGCTGCCCTGGACGCTCTCGGGGTCGAGGTTGCCCTCGAACTCCGAGAAGATGTCGCTGTAGGACTTGCCGACCACGTTGGCCAGGACGTTGAGCCGTCCGCGATGCGCCATGCCCAGCACCGATTCGCGCACGCCGTCGTCGGCCGCGGCGTCGAGGATGGTCTGCAGGGCCACGATGGTCGACTCGCCGCCCTCGAGGCCGAAACGCTTCTGGCCGACGTAGCGAGAGTGCAGGAAGCGCTCGAAGACCTCCGCCTCGTTGAGCGCGTTCAAGATGTGGTGCTGCTCGTCCACGCTGAGCGAGGTCGCAACGCCCTCGACGCGCTGCTGGATCCAGCGCTTCTGCTCGGGGTCCATGATGTGGCCGTACTCGATGCCCGTCGTGCGGCAGTACGCGTCGCGCAAGATGGCCAGGATCTCCTCGAGGGTCGCCTCCTGGCGCCCGGCCAGGCCGTCGACGACGAAGCTGCGCTGCAGGTCCCAGATGGACAGGCCGTAGGCCGCCAGGTCCAGTTCGGGGTGCAGCGCGGGCGGCTCGACGTTGAGCGGGTCGAGGTGCGCGTTGAGGTGACCGCGCACGCGGTACATGTTGATGAGCTCCTGGACCCGGATCTGCTTGAGGACCTGGTCGTGGTCGTTCGCGCCGCCGGCGCTGCGCAGGTCCTTCGACCAGCGCGCCGGCTCGTAGGGGATGGCGAGCGACGCGAAGATCTCGTCGTAGAAGCCGTGCTGCCCCGTGAGGCATTCGGCCACGTACTTGAGGAAGAGGCCCGATTCGGCGCCCTGGATGATGCGGTGGTCGTAGGTCGAGGTCAGGGTCAGGACCTTGCCCACGCCGAGCTCGGCGAGGGCGCGGGGGTCGGCGGCTTCGAAGCCGGCCGGCCACGCCAGCGCGCCGACGCCGAAGATGGCGCCCTGGCCGGGCATCAGGCGCGGCACCGACTGGACGGTGCCCAGGGTCCCCGGGTTGGTCAAGGAGCAGGTCGCGCCGAGGAAGTCCTCGGTGGTGAAGGTGCCCGCGTGGACCTTGCGGACCAGGTCCTCGTAGGCCAGGAGGAACTCGCGGAAATCCATGGTGTCGGCGTCGCGGATGACCGGCACCAGGAGGTTGCGGGTCCCGTCGGGGCGCTCCACGTCCACCGCCAGGCCCAGGCCCACGTGCTCGTGGCGCAGTACGCCGGGGGTGCCCTTGGCGTCGACGGCGTCGACGAAGGCGGCGTTCATCGAGGGGATGCGTCCGAGGCCCTTGATGATGGCGAAGGCGATGAGGTGGGTGAAGGAGACCTTGGCCCCGGTGGTGCGCGCCAGGGACTCATTGAGCGCGGCGCGGTTGATCTCGAGCAGTCGCGCCGCGACGCTGCGCACGCTGGTGGCGGTGGGAACGGCGAGGGAGGCCTCCATGTTGGCGACGATGCGCGCGGCCGCTCCGCGCAGGGGCGTCGCCTCCTCATTGACCTCGACGACGGCGGCCGGGGCGGCGGCGCTGGCCGCCGGCAGGTTGACGCTGGGCACCGGCGAACGCTGGTAGTCCACGAAGAACTCGCGCCAACTCGCCGAGACCGACGACGGGTCCTGCAGGTAGCGGTCGTACATGTCGTCGACCAGCCAGGCGTTGGGGCCGAAGGAGCCCTTGTGGGGACGCGAAGGGGAGGATTCAGGGGGGGTCGTCACGCTGACAGCCTAATTGGACCCGTCGCGATGTCGACTGGTCAGGGACGAAGCGGGCGGTGCCGCGACGGCCGCGATTGCGCGGCCGGTAACGTCGAGGGGTGGAACTGGCGACGCACGAGACGGGCCTGCGCTACCTCGAGCCTTCCCCCCTCGGCTCCCTCGCGCTCGCCCGGCACCGCCCCGACGCGCCGCGCGCCACCCTGGTCGCCATCCATGGCGGCCTCGACCGCGGCTCATCCTTCACCCGGCTGAGCCGGCGCCTCGAGGACCTCGAGGTCATCGCCTACGACCGACGGGGCTACCAGCGCAGCCGGTCCCGGGGCCCGGGCTCGCTCGACCAGCACGTCGAGGACCTCGACGAGGTCATCGCCTGGGCCCGGCCCGAAGGACCCCTCGTCCTCTTCGGCCACAGCTTCGGAGGATTGGTGGCGCTGAGCTACGTCGCGGCGGGTGGGTGGGCCGATCTCGTCGCGGCCTACGAGTCCCCCCTGCCCTGGATCCTCGAACGCCCCTCCCCGACGCCCGCGCCCGGCCAGAACGCGGCCCTCGAGGCGGAGCGCTTCTTTCGCCGCGTCGTCTCCGACGAGTCCTGGGAGCACCTGCACCCCCGCGAGCAGGAGTCTCGCCGCCTCGACGGGCCGGCGCTGCGGGCGGACCTCGTCTCCATGACCCAGCCCCTGGCGCCCTTCGAACTCGACGAGCTCCGCGTTCCCGTGCTCTACCTCCACGGCGACCAGCGCAACGCCGACTACTACCGACGACTGGCCCAGCGACTCAGCTCGGCGAACCGACTCGTCCGCGCGGGTGAGATCGAAGGAGCGGGACACGGCGCCCACCTCTCGCACCCGGACCACCTGGCCGCGCAGCTGCGCCGGGCCATGGACGACGTCGCGACCCCCTAGGCGGGGTCGCGCTCCGGTAGGCGCCAGGAGCGCCGGTGCGCGACGCTCGCCCCGAGCTGACGCAGCGCCGCCAAGTGCGAGGCGGTGGCGTAGCCCTTGTTGTGCTCGAGGCCATAGCCCGGGAAGGACGGCGCCATCTCGCGTATCAGCGCGTCGCGGTGCACCTTGGCCAGCACGCTGGCCGCGGCCACCGACGCGCAGCGCAGGTCGGCCTTGACCATGGTGCGCACCGGTGGAACGGGCACCGATGGGTAGTCGGGGCCGAGGAGCGTGGCCGGCTCGCCACTCATCCAGTCGTAGGAACCGTCGAGCAGGACGAGGTCCGGCCGCAACGGCACGCGCGAAAGCGCCCGGCGCCCGGCGAGGCGCAGCGCCGCGGTCAGGCCGTAGGCGTCGATCTCGCCGGCGCTCGCCTCGCCCACCGCCTCGGCGCGCACCCACGCGCGCAGCGGTCCGATCAGCGCCTCGCGGGCCGCTTCGCTCAAGAGCTTGGAGTCGCGCAACCCCGCCGGTGCCGCGCCGACCGTGGCGTCGATGACCACCAGTCCGACGCAACAAGGTCCGAAAGCGCTTCCCCGTCCCACTTCGTCCACGGCGGCGATGAGCGAGGCACCACTGGCGAAGAGGCCATCCTCCACGGCGAGGTCTGGGGCTAGGGTGCGATCAGCGGCCATATCAACCCATTTTCACCGAAGATCAGGGCGAAAGAAGGCGTACAGAGGTGAATTGGGCCGGAAATTCAGGCTTTTTGCGCCAGTCTTGCTCCGAAGAGACCGATCGGTGCCGTCGCCCAACGGCAACAAGATGACGAATTCTTCCTCATTAATTCTTACGTTCTTCATATGCCGTCCTTGTGAAGGACCCGGGGTGACGGTACAGTGACATCCAGCCCGTCGTACCGGTGGGTAGGTTCAATCAACCACGCGAGTGGTTTAGGGAGGCAATAGACACTATGCAAATCAGACACAAGCTGCGGCTTGCGACGACCATCGGCCTTGCGGCGGGTGCGTTGACGCTGGGCCTCGTGGCTCCGAGCGTGAGTGGTGCGGCCACCCCCAAGGGCACGATTACTTACGCGGAGGGCGCCGGCGCCAACCCGAATTACATCTTCCCGTACATGTCCTGCACGTACTTCTCGGTGAGCAACATCAACCAGTTCCAGGAATTGATGTACCGCCCGCTGTATTGGTTCGGCCTCGGTGCCAGCGCTGCCTACGTTCAGTCGCTCTCGCTGGCCAAGGACCCGGTCTTCAACGGTTCGCGTACTCAGATCACGCTGAGCCTGAAGGGCTGGAAGTTCGCTGATGGCACGACGGTCGACGCTCAGTCGGTCATGTTCTTCTTGAACATGTACCACGCCGAGAAGACCCAGTACTGCGGCTACAACGCGGGCTACGGCATCCCCGACCAGGTGAAGTCGGCGTCGGGCTCGGGCAACACCGTGACCCTGACGATGACGGGCCCGGTCAACGAGCACTGGTTCCTCTACAACTACCTGTCCGAGATCACCCCGATGCCCAAGGCCTGGGACGTGACGGCGGCCAACACCCCGTCGACCTGCAGCTCTGGCACCTACGGCGCCAAGGCGACGGACACGGCCTGCGCGGCGGTCTGGAACTACCTGGCCGGCACCAACGGTCTGGCCTCGAAGCTCTCGACCTACAACAGCTCGTTCTGGCAGGCCGGGACCGACGGTCCCTGGAAGCTGTCCAGCTTCGACCAGTTGGGCAACGTGACCTTCGTGCCGAACCCGACCTACGGTGGCCCGCAGAAGGCCCAGGTCGCTCAGGTGAAGCTGCTGCCCTTCTCGACCTCGCAGGCTGAGCAGATCGCTCTGCGCGCCGGCAAGGTGGACCTGGGTTACGTGGACACCACGAGCCTGACCTCGCCCGGCACGCCGACCAAGCCCGGTGCGAACTGGGGCCCGGTGACCAGCAAGTTCAACATCGTGGTGGGTGCTCCGTGGTCCATGGACTACGCGGCCTACAACTTCAACTCGAAGAGCCCCGAGGCCAAGTTCCTCAACCAGCTCTACATCCGCCAGGTCCTTCAGATGACGGTCGACCAGCCCCTGATGATCAAGCAGATCGACAAGGGCTACGCCTACGACCAGATCAACCCGATGCCTCCGACCGCCAGCGTTGCGGTCACCGGCGCGGGCGTCTCGAAGACCAACCTGTACCCCTACAACCCGAAGAAGGCCTCGGCCATTCTGAAGGCTCACGGTTGGACCTCGTCGGGCAGCTTCTTGTCCTGCGCGAAGCCCGGTACGGCGGCCAACGAGTGCGGTAAGGGCATCGCCAAGGGCGACACCTTGACCGTGACGATCCTGTACGGCTCGGGCATCCCCTCGCTGCAGACCCAGGTCAGCACCGAGGTCTCCGAGTGGCAGGCCATCGGCATCGACGCTCAGGAGAGCGGTGCTCCCTTCAACTCGGTGGTTGCCGACTGCGTCAGCAACTCCTCGAGCTGGAGCATCTGCCTCTGGGGTGCGGGCTGGATCTACGCCCCGGACTACTACCCCTCGGGTGAGTGGGCCTTCGTCAAGGGCGCCAGCTTCAACATCGGTAACTACCAGGACGCGACGATGACCAAGCTGGTGAAGGCGACCACCTTCGGCACCGCCACGCTGGCCGGTTACTCGAACTACGTGGCCCAGCAGTTGCCGGTCCTCTTCCAGCCGAACGCGACCTCGCCGGGCGAAGTCATCAAGACGCTGAAGAGCAAGATCGGCTTCACGCCGAACCCGCTGCAGAACTTCATGCCGGAGTACTACTCCTTCTAGGACGGTACCCTGCGAGAACGCAGTGAAGGAGAGGCCCCCCAGAAATGGGGGGCCTCTCCTTTTTACCTCCCGCACCTCGCCAAAGGCGAGGTCAGCCAAGGGAAATATGGACTCGGCTGATAGACTCGAGCCGTGCTCGCTTATGTCATTCGACGCTTCTTCCAGTCGATCGTGGTCTTTCTGATCGTCATGTTGATCACCTTCGCGCTCCCCTACTTCGAGCCCGGCGGCATCCTCCAGCCGGCGCTCATCGTCCTCGGCACCCACGCCACCCCGGCGGCCATTCACCAGTGGGGCGTGCAGAACGGCATCTTCCATCCCTTCTTCGTCCGCTTCTGGGACTACCTCGTCCAGGTCTGTTACCACTTCAACCTGGGCTACTCGTGGAAGAACGGCCAGACCGTGTGGTCGCTGATCGCGCTCTACGTGCCGCGCACCATCTGGTTGGCGCTCATCTCCTTCATCTTGACCCTCCTGATCGCTCTGCCGGTCGGCGTCCTGCAGGCCAGCAAGCGCAACAGCTGGTTCGACTACTCGATGACCAACTTCTTCTTCGTGCTCTACGGCATCCCGGCGTTCCTGCTCTCGCTCTTGATGATCGACTGGTTCATCTTCGGCACCATCCACCTGCAGCTCCCGCCCTCGGACGGCTCGGCACTGGAGATCTTCACGCACCCCTCGGGCTTCATCGTTCCGGTCGTGACCCTGGCGATCTTGAACCTGGCCTTCTTCAGCCGCTTCATGCGCAGCGCGGTGCTCGACGTCTTGGTCCAGGACTACATCCGCACCGCCAAGGCCAAGGGCTGCTCGCAGCGGCGGATCTTGTTCAAGCACGCCTTCCGCAACGCCCTCGGCCCCATCATCACCATCGTGGGCCTGTCCATTCCGGGCCTCTTCGGTGGAGCGCTGATCATCGAGGAAGTCTTCAACTACGAGGGCGTCGGCTACGAGACCGTCAACGCGGCCGTCTACAAGGACATCCCCACCGTGTTGGGCATCACCCTGCTCATCACCATCTTCACCCTGGTGGGTAACTTGCTGGCCGACATCGGGCTCGGAATCGTCAACCCGCGGATTCGCGTCGAGGGGAAGTAATGAGCCAGTTGAACGAGACCAATCCCTTCAGCCTCGACGGTCCGGCCGAGGACAGGGCGAAGGCGACCACCAGCACCGCCAGCACCGTGGTGCCGCTGTGGAAGCAGCGCCTGCGCATCTTCTTGCAGAACAAGCTGGCCATCGCCTCGGTGGTCTACCTCGTGCTCATCGTGCTCTTCTGCTACGTGGGGCCCCTCCTGTGGCACTTCAATGAGACGAACCAGGCGGCGGCGCTCTTCAACACCACCAACGCCCCGCCCTCGGCCCACGACATCTTGGGCACCGACGGCTCGGGCTTCGACGTCTTCGGCCGCATCATGTACGGCGGCGAGTACTCGCTGTCGCTGGGCATGCTGGCCGGTTTCATCACCATCATCGTCGGCACCATCTACGGAATGATCTCGGGCTTCATCGGCGGGGCGGTCGACGCCTCCCTGATGCGCATCCTCGACGCCCTCTTGTCGATTCCGATCATCTTCTTGCTCTTGACGATGATCACGATCTTCCCGCGGACCTCCACGAACCTGATCATCATCATCGGCGTCATCGGGTGGTTCGGCAACGCCCGCATCATCCGAGGCGACGCCCTGGTGATCAAGGAGCTCGAGTACTCCCAGGCCTCGCGCGCGATGGGCGCGGGTTGGTGGCACATCGTGCGCCGCCACGTCTTTCCCAACTCGGTGAGCAACATCGTGACCGTGGCCACCTTCGCGGTGGCCGACGCCATCTTGTTCTTGACCACCCTGGGCTACCTCGGACTCGGCATTCCGGCTCCGGCCACCGACTGGGGCACGATGCTCAACAACGCGGCCTCGGTGCAGCCCTTCTACTGGTGGCAGGTCTACCCCCTCGCCGCGGTCTTCATCCTGGTCGTCGTGGCCATCACCTACATCGGTGAGGCCCTGCGCGACGCCTTCGAAGTCCGCCTGCTCGAGCGCTAGAAGGCCCTCAGCCGCCACGGCTCGAAAGGGCTGATTCACTCACACGCGGCGAAGGGCGCCCTCACGTAGCGGGCCCAGAGCAGCGGATGCGGTGCTCGCCTAGGCGCGAGCGGAAAGACTGACCGGCGTCTTCATCGGGAAGTGGCAGGCGGCCTGTTGGCGATCACCGAAGGACTGGAACGCGGGTTCCTCCTGCGCGCAGATCTCCTGGACGTTCGGGCAGCGGGTGCGGAAGCGGCAGCCCGACGGCGGATTGATGGCCGAGGGCAACTCCCCGCCGACGCGGATTCCGCGGCTGCGCGCCACCCGGGGGTCGGGCACCGGGACGGCGTCGAGCAATCCCTGGGTGTAGGGGTGGGCCGGCGAGCGAAAGACGGACTCGGCGTCGCCGATCTCCACGATCTTGCCCAAGTACATGACGCCGATGGTGTCGGCCATGTAGTAGACGACCGCGAGGTCGTGCGAGACCATGACGTAGGACATGCCGTACTGGCGCTGGAGGTCCTTCATCAGGTTCAGGATCTGCGCCTGCACCGACACGTCGAGCGCCGACACCGGTTCGTCGGCCACGATCAGGCGAGGGTTGAGCGCGAGGGCGCGCGCCAGACCGATGCGTTGGCGCTGGCCGCCGGAGAACTCGTGGGGGTAGCGGTCGGCCACCTGAGGGTCGAGACCCACCGAGGAGAGCAGGTCACTGACCCGCTGCTCCTGCTCGGCGCGGCTGCCGACCTTTTGGATCAGGAGGGGTTCGCCGAGGATCTGCGCCACCTTCATGCGTGGGTCCAGCGAGGCGTAGGGGTCCTGGAACATCATCTGGCGGTCGCGGCGCGACTCGCGCGTCGGCTTGTGGCCCTTCGCGGTCACCAGCTCGCCGTCGAAGTAGACCTCGCCCTCGGTCAGGGTCTCGAGGCCCACCAGCATGCGGCCGATGGTCGTCTTGCCGCAGCCGGACTCGCCCACCAGGCCGAAGGTCTCGCCCTCGTAGAGGGTGAAGGAGACGTCCGAGACGGCGTGCACCGCGCCCACCTTGTGGCGCACCACGCCCTTCTTGATCGGGAACTCCTTGACCAAGCCCTTGGCCACGAGCAGTTCCTTCTTGGGCGTCGCCGCCACGGCGGCGGCGGCCTCTCGAATGACGACCGGCTGGGGTCCGTTGACGGGGTGGAAGCAGGCGAACTCGTGGTTGTCGGCGCGCTGCGAGGGCGGTTCGTTCTGGCGGCACTGGTCGGTGGCCAGCGCGCAGCGCGGCGCGAAGCGGCAGCCGACGATCTCCTTGGAGAGGTCCGGCGGCATGCCGGCGATGGAGCTGAGCTCGTGCTTGCCAGTGTTCTCCATGCTCGGCATGGAGGCCAGCAGCGCCTGGGTGTAGGGGTGGCGCATGCGTTCGAAGAGCTCTTCGGTCTCCGCCTCCTCGGCCTTGCGCCCCGCGTACATCACGACGACGCGGTCGGTGCGGCCGGCGATCACCCCCATGTCGTGGGTGATGAGGAGCATGGCCATCTTGAGCTCGCTGCGCAGGTTGTCGAGAATGTCGAGGATCTGCGCCTGGATGGTGACGTCCAGCGCCGTCGTCGGCTCGTCGGCGATCAACAAGGTGGGGTTGCAGACCAGGCCCATGGCGATGATGACGCGCTGGCGCAGACCACCGGAGAGTTCGAAGGGGTATTGGTCGAGGCGCTCGGCGGGCCGCGGCATCTCGACCATCTCGAGGACCTCGAGGGCGCGCTGGCGCGCCTGGGCCTCGCTCGCTCCGTCGTGGATGCGCAGACCCTCGCCGATCTGTCGACCGATCTTCATGGTCGGGTTCAGCGAGCTCATGGGGTCTTGGGGGATCAGGGCCACCGACTTGCCGCGGTGGTGGCGCATCTCGTCCTCGCTCAGCGAGGCCAGGTCGACCCCATTCAAGAACACCGAGCCGCCCGAGATGTGACCGTTGTTGGGCAGCAGGCGCATGATGGCGAGACCCGTGGTCGTCTTGCCGCAACCCGATTCGCCGACGAGGCCGACGCACTCACCCGGTTCGACGTTGAGCGAGAAGTCCGACACGGCGGTGGCGTACCTCTTTTGCACCGCGAACTGGACTGACAGGTTGTTTACCGAGAGCAGCGAAGTCATTAATGAGAAATCATAGTCCCTGATACCCCCGGTTCTCCGGTCTGGCGCGAGTGTGTCAACCCCCACGTGACGGACCGCGAAGAGGCCGAAATCCGACTTCTAGGATGTCTCGATGGACCGAACGGCTGTCGTGGTGCCCCTGAAGGACTTCGCCGCGGCGAAGAGCCGCCTGAGGCTCGCGGGGGTCAGCCGTGTCGACGAGCGACTGCGCGAGATGGCGGCTGGAGTCCTGGCCGCCGCGCGCCCCCGCCCCGTCTACGTCGCCTGCGAGTCGGGCGAGGTCGCCGCCTTCGCCCTCGCCCACGGCGCCCGGGTCCTTCGCTCCGACGCGCGTGACCTCAACGGCGCGGCCCGGCACGCGCTCCAGGCCCTGGGTGAGGAGTACGACTTCGTCATGTTCGTCCACGGCGACATTCGCGAGCCCCAGGGACTTGGCGAGTTCATCCCGACGGCCACGGTCACCATCGTGAGCGATCACCACGGAACGGGCACCAACGTCCTCGTCGTCCCGACCCAGGTCGACTTTCGCTTTCACTACGGACAGGGTTCCGCCCAGGCGCACCGGGACGAGGCGCAACGACTCGGCCTCGACGTCGACGTCATCGTGAACAGCCCCTGGCGCTTCGACGTCGACGAGGCCAGCGACATCGGCTCGCAATAGCACTCGAGGGGGCCGTGCGGCCCCCTCGAGTGCGATGTCCTCCAAAGAGGACACGATGAAGCTGAAGTTACTTCTTGGCCGGAGCCTTCTTGGCGACGGCCTTCTTGGCCGGAGCCTTCTTAGCGACGGCCTTCTTGGCCGGAGCCTTCTTAGCGACGGCCTTCTTGGCCGGAGCCTTCTTGGCGACGGCCTTCTTGGCCGGAGCCTTCTTAGCGACGGCCT
>Ga0007854_10002920_pt1 | contig 10494 bp, 9 predicted proteins | sample CryBogCBH12Aug08_FD_60382 | JGI IMG/M metagenome (GOLD analysis project Ga0007854, IMG submission 60382) | Freshwater microbial communities from Crystal Bog, Wisconsin, USA - CBH12Aug08 | ecosystem: Environmental > Aquatic > Freshwater > Lake | place: Crystal Bog, Wisconsin, USA | collected... | reverse complement strand
TCCACGGGCGCCGGCGGTGGAGCGGGCGGCAGCTGGCGCACCACGGTGGCCGGCGACGCGGCCAGGAGGAAGCGCGAGAGCGGGGCGCACCAGCGCCGCGCGGCCCAGGCCAGGAGCTCGATCATCTGCGGGGCGGGGCCCAGGCCGAGCCACTTCTTCACCGCCTTGACGTCTCGACTCGCCGGGGTCTCGGCGACGACCCAGGCGCGCAGGGAGCGGTGATTGAAGTCCACCCGCACCCGGTCGCCGACGCCGACGTGCGCGAGCGCGTCGGGCACCTCGTAGTCGAAGGCGCGGTCGACGGCCGCGTTCTCGGTGACGACGCGGACGCAGCGCGTCACGACTACAGGGACAATTCGCGGCGCAGGTCGTCCACGCGCGGCGTCTGCTCCCAGGTGAAGTCGTGCTCGGCTCGGCCGAAGTGGCCGTAGGCCGCGGTGTTGCGGTAGATCGGGCGGCGCAGGTCGAGGTCGCGGATGATGGCGGCCGGTCGCAGGTCGAAGAGGGCGTCCACCGCCTTGACGATGCGCGTGCGGTCGACGCGCTCGGTGCCGAAGGTCTCTACGAGCACCGACACCGGTCGGGCCACGCCGATGGCGTAGGCGACCTGGACCTCGCAGCGCTCCGCGGCGCCCGCGGCCACGACGTGCTTGGCCACCCAGCGCGCGGCGTAGGCCGCGGAGCGGTCGACCTTGGAGGGGTCCTTGCCCGAGAAGGCGCCGCCGCCGTGGCGGGCCATGCCGCCGTAGGTGTCCACGATGATCTTGCGGCCGGTGAGCCCGGCGTCGGCGTGGGGGCCGCCCAGGACGAACTTGCCCGAGGGGTTGACGAAGACGCGCATCGACGAGGTGTCGAGGTCGCCCGGCAGCAGGGGCGTGATGACGTGTTCCACGATGTCGTGCTTGATGGTGGTCTGGGAGTCGTAGCCATCCTCGTGCTGCGTGGAAATCAAGACGGTGTCCACCGCGACGGGTCGGCCGTCCTCGTAGGCGATGGTGACCTGGGTCTTGCCGTCGGGGCGCAGGTAGGGCACGAGGCCGCTGCGGCGCACCTGGGAGAGGCGCATGGAGAGGCGGTGCGCCAGCCAGATGGGCAGGGGCATGAAGTCCTCGTTGTCGTCGCAGGCGTAGCCGAACATCATGCCCTGGTCGCCCGCGCCCTGGCCGTTGAGCTCGTCCTCGCCCCCGGTGCCCGAGCGGTGCTCGTGGCTCACGTCGACGCCGCCGGCGATGTCGGGGCTCTGCTTGCCCAGCGAGACCAGCACCGCGCAGCTGCGGCCGTCGAGGCCCTTGTCGGTGTCGTCGTAGCCGATGTCGAGGATCGTCTGGCGCGCGACGGCGGTGATGTCGACCGACGCGGTGGTGGTGATCTCGCCCGCCACGACGCACAGTCCGGTCGTCAGCAGGGTCTCGCAGGCCACCCTCGCGTCGGGGTCCTCGGCCAGGATGGCGTCGAGCACGCTGTCGGACACTTGGTCGGCGATCTTGTCGGGATGACCCTCGGTCACCGACTCGGAGGTGAACAGTGTCCGATCGGTCATGACGCTCCTTGACTCAACAATGAAGCAACCTTAGTCAAGATGGCCTCGGCAACGGCTTCTTTCGAGCGCATCGAGAGGTGCTCGACGAGGTCGTCGCGGCCGACGAGGAACACCTCGTTGGTCGCGTGGGCGAAGCCCGCGCCGGCCTTCGAGACGTCATTGGCCACGACCAGGTCCACGTCCTTGCGGCGCCGCTTGTCGACGGCCCGCGCCTCGACGTCCTCGGTCTCGGCGGCGAAGGCCACCACCACCTGCGCGCGGCGACGTCGCGCGAGTTCGGCCACGATGTCGAGCGTGGGTCGCGGCGTCAAGACCGGCGGGCCGTCGGTCTTCTTCAGCTTCTGCGTCGCCGCGTCGAAGCTGAAGTCCGCCACCGCGGCGGCCATGATGGCCGCGTCGCAGTCCTCGAAGCGCTCGAACATCGCCGCCGCCATCTCGGCGGCGCTGGGGGCGGCGACCACCTCGATGGCGCGTCGCACGTCGAGGGCGAGTTCGCGATCGGTGGCGCTCACCAGGGTCACGCGAGCGCCCAGTCGCGCCGCCACCTCGGCCAGCGCGTAGCCCTGTCGTCCGGTGGAGCGGTTGGTCATCACCCGCACCGGGTCGATGGGCTCGGAGGTGCCCCCGGCGCTCACCAGCAGGTGGCGTCCGCTCAGCGGCCCGCGGTAGCCCTCGACGATGCGTTCGACCATGGCGGCGATGTCGGCGGGATCGACCAGACGACCGACCCCCTCGTCGCCGCCCGCCAGGACGCCGCTCACCGGCTCGAGCACCATGACCCCTCGTCGGCGCAGCGTCGCCAGGTTCTCCTGGACCGAGGGCTGTTCCCACATCTCGGTGTGCATCGCCGGGCACAGCAGCACCGGCGCGCGCGACGCCAGCAGCGTCGCGCTCAAGAGGTCGTCGGCCAGTCCGGCGGCGTATCGCGCGATGAGGTGTGCGGTGGCGGGCGCCACCACGATGAGGTCGGCGTGCTGGCCGAGGTAGGTGTGCGGGATCGGCGTCGTGGCGTCGCCGTAGAGCGAGACCCGCGCCGGCTCCGAAGCCAGGGCCGAAAAGGTCACCGCGCCGACGAAGCGGGTCGCGTCGGGGGTCAGCACCGGCGCCACGTGGTAGCCGTGCTCGCGCAGGCGGCGCAGCAGTTCGACCGACTTATAGGCGGCGATGCCGCCGGAGACTCCTAGGACAATGCGAAAAGGCGTCGACTCAGGCGTCGCGGAGGGCATCGGTGAAGGCGTCGAGGTCGTTCGCCGCGTCCAGTCGCGCCTGCTCCTTGGCCTGGGCCTCGAGTCGCTCGGCCTCGATCTCCTCGGCGGTGGGTCGGTGGAAGCGCAACTTGTCCTCGTAGAGCTCCTCCATGGCGAGCGACAATGACTTGTTCGACAGCGAGGAGACCTGCGGCGGGATCAGGGCGCCGTGGCCCGAGCCGAGGCCGTTGTAGTACTCGTTGATCTCGCGCGCGCGGATCGCCGACACGGCGACCAGGGTGAACTTCGAGTCACCGACGCGCGCCAGCAACTCCTCGATGGGCGGGTCGACGAGGGTGGGGCGGTCAGCCATGGTAGGACGTCCTTTTACGAGGGGATTCACCGAGTCTGGCGAAGCCCCTCCAGTATAGAGAGGATTTCGTGGCTGACCCGCTCAACGCTGTCGTTGACCAGCACGTAGTCGGCCAACTCCCGGCCGGCCTCGAGCTCGTCGCGGGTCGAGGTGAGCCGGGTGCGGACGTGTTCTTCGAGGTCACCGCGCCCGCGCAGGCGACTTTCGAGCAGTTCCATCGACGGCGGGGTCAACAAGACGATGACGGCGTCGCCCTCGCGCTCGCGCACCTGGCGCGCGCCCTGGACCTCGATCTCGAGCAGGACGTCGCGCCCGGGCGGCGGCGCGGGCACCGGGGTGCCGTAGAGATTGCCGTGGAACTCGGCCCATTCGTAGAAGAAGTCCTGGTCGATGGCCGCTTCGAAGACCTCCCGGCTGACGAAGAAGTACTCGTCACCGGTCTCGGCGGGACGCGGCTCGCGCGTCGTCCAGGACCGGCTCAACCAGAGTCGCGGGTCGAGTTCCAGAAGCCGCCGGGCGACCGTCCCCTTGCCGACCCCGCCCGGGCCGATCAGGACGACGATCAGCGCCTTAGCGGACAAGGGCTTGGAAGAGCTGCTCTCGCTGGCGCGGCCCGAGGCCGCGAATTCGACGGGTCTGGGCGATGGCCGCGCTCTTCATGATGCGCGCGGCCTTCACCTCGCCGATGGCGGGCAGGGCGCTGATGAGGTCGTAGGCGCGCATCTGGGCGACGCACTCCTCGGTCTCGGCCAGCGCGAAGAGCTGTTCCAAGGACAATTCGCCCGATTTGACCATCTTCTTGACCTCGGCGCGGCGGCGGCGATTGGCGACCGCGGCGCGCGACGCCGCCACTCGCTGCTCGTGGGTTAGGGACGGAGGTACGGGAGTCACGCAGTCAGAATACCCCCTGGGACCGCGAAGTTCTAGAGAAATGTCGCCAAGTTGTCGCGCCAGGTCCGAACGCTGTCGCGCAGTGCCGAACGCTCCGGCCCCACCGCCAAGATGGCGCGGGCCACGTTGACCAGGACCGTTCCCTCAGGACAACGTTGGAACAGACTTCCGACGTCCTCGGGAGTGGCGCCCTGGGCCCCCACGCCGGGCACCAAGTAGGGGCCGGCCAGGGTCGACAGGTCGAAGCGGGGCCGCTCGCGCGTGGCTCCGAGGACGGCGCCCAGGCCGCCGAGTCCCTCGCCGGTGCGATTGACCTCGGCGATGGAGCGCAAGATGGCGTCCTCGACGGCTTCGTCCTGGTCGGTGCGCGCGCGCTGGAGGCGACGGCCCTCGTCGTTGGACGTGGCCGCCAGCACGAAGACCCCCCGGCCGGCCGCCAGGCGCGAGAAGAAGGGCGTCAGCGCGCCCACCCCGGTGAAGGGGCTCACGGTGAGCGCGTCGCAGCACAGCGGCGACGCCTCGTCCAGCCAGGCCGCGGCGTAGGCCTCGTTGGTGGCGCCGATGTCCCCGCGCTTGGCGTCGGCGATCACGACGATGTCGGCGTCGCGCGCGTCGGCGATGAGCCGCTCGAGCACCCGGTAGCCGGCCGAGCCGAAACGCTCGAAGTAGGCGACTTGGGGCTTGATGGCCGCCGCCGAGCCCAGGCTGGCCTCGAGGACCGCCAGCGAGAGGAACTCGGCGCCCTCGGGGGTGTCGGTGCGTCCCCACGCGCCGAGCACGGCGGGTGAGGGGTCGATGCCCACGCACAGGGGACCCAGGGCGCGGATGCGCTCCTGGAGTCGGACGCCGAAACTCTCAGCCATGGGCCACTCCGCTCAATTGGGAAATCTCGGCGACGCCGTGTCGGCGCATCCAGCGCTGCGCCTCGCGCGCCACCCGCCAGGGCGCGCGCGGGTCGGCGAAGGTGGCGCTGCCCACCTCGACGGCGTTGGCGCCGGCCATGACCATGGCGATGGCGTCCTCGCCGCGACTCACTCCCCCGACGCCGACGATCGGCGTCGCGGGCAGGGCCGCGCGACACTCGTAGACCGCGCGCAGGGCGACCGGCAAGATCCCCGGTCCGCTCAAGCCCCCTCCCCCGTTGCCCAGGGCGGGTCGGCGCGACTCGATGTCGATCACCATCCCCAGCACGGTGTTCACGAGCACCAGGGCGCTCGCCCCGGCCTCGACGGCCGCGCGAGCCACCGCCACCAGTTCGGGGGTGTTGGGCGAGAGCTTCACCCATAGGGGAAGTTGCGAGACCGCGGCGGCCTCGACGATGGCCGCGGTCAGCTCGGGCGAATGCGCGAAGATGCCCGCGCGGCCTTCGAGGTTGGGGCACGAGGCGTTGACCTCGAGGGCGATGACCTCCGCGCCGCGCATGTCGCTCGCGGCGGACGCGAACTCGTCGACGCTGCGCCCCCAGATCGATCCCACCACGCGCGCGCCGCGGCCCAGCAGCGCCGGCAGGTCGTCGCGACGCCAGGCGGCGACCCCGGGCCCGGCGAGGCCCACGGCGTTGACCATGTCGGCGCCCCAGGCGGCGACGCGCGGCGCGGGGTTGCCCTCCCACGCGAAGCTCGCCAGCGACTTGGTCACGACCGCGCCCAGCGTGGAGAGGTCGCCGTAGCCCGCGAGCTCGTCGCCGTGGCCCGCGGTGCCCGCGGCGGTCATGACGAAGTTGCTGAGCGCCACCTCGCCGACGCGCGTCGCCAGGCTCACCCGTGCAGCTCCTGCAGCGAGGTCACTCGCCAGCCGCGCGAGCGGGTGTCGGAGATCCCCATCACCGCCGCCTGGGCGGCGCTCAGGGTGGTCATGCAGGCCACCTTGTGCACCGTGCAGGCCATGCGGATGGCGGCGCCGTCGGCGCGCGCCGAGCGTCCCGAGGGCGTGTTGATGACCATGTTGACCTCACCCGAGGCGATCAGCCCGACGGCGTCCACCCCCAGGTCGGCCGCGGCGATCTTGCCCACCAGGGTGTCGACCTCGACGCCGTGGGCGCGCAGGTAGCCGGCCGTGCCCACCGTGGCGGCGATGCGAAAGCCCAGGGCGCGCAGCGAGCGGGCCACCTCGACGCCGGCCACCTTGTCGGCGTCGGCCAGGGACAAGAAGACTTGGCCGGCCTGGGGCAGCGTCGTGCCCGCGGCGAGCTGGGCCTTGGCGAAGGCGATGCCGAAGCTCTCACCGATACCCATCACCTCGCCGGTCGAACGCATCTCGGGGCCGAGCAGGGTGTCGACCCCGGGGAAGCGGTTGAAGGGCAGCACCGCCTCCTTCACGCTCACGTAGTCGGGCACCGGCGTCGAGGCGGGGACCACCCCGCGCTCGCGCAGCTGTGCCAGGCTGACGCCCATCATGACCTCGACGGCGACCTGGGCCAGCGGCACTCCGGTGGCCTTGGCGACGAAGGGCACCGTGCGCGAAGCGCGCGGATTGGCCTCGAGCACGAAGACCTCGTCGTCCTTGACCGCGTACTGCACGTTGATCAGTCCGACCACGCCCAGCTCCTCGGCGATGCGCGCGGTGTGATCGTGCAGGGTCTCGAGCACGGCGCTCGAGAGGCTCTGGGGCGGCAGGGCGCAGGCCGAGTCACCCGAGTGCACCCCGGCCTCTTCGACGTGCTCCATGATGCCCGCCACGAAGATGTCCCCGCTCGGGTCGCGCACGGCGTCGACGTCGACCTCGGTGGCGTCCTCGAGGAAGCGATCGAGCAGGATGGGACGGCTCTGGGAGACTCCCCCCTCGCGAGCCAGCGAACCCGTCGCACTGGTGAGGTCGGCCATCACCCGCGCCAGCGCCGCGTCGTCGTAGACGATCTCCATGGCCCGGCCGCCCAAGACGTAGCTCGGGCGCACCAGCACGGGATAGCCGATCTCCTTGACGATGGCGCGCGCCTCCTCGAGGCTGAGCGCCACGTCGCCCGGCGGCTGGCGAAGGCCCAGGCGGTGGCAAATGGCCGACCAGTGCTCGCGGTCCTCGGCGGTGTCGATGGCGGCGACCGGCGTGCCCAGCACGAGGCCGGGTTCGACGCTGTGGGCCAGCTTGAGCGGCGTCTGGCCCCCCAGGGAGACGATGACCCCGCGCACGCGGGCCCCGTCGACGCAGGCCGCCTGCTCGGCGGCGATGACCTCGGCCAGGTCCTCGGGCGTCAGGGGTTCGAAGTAGAGGCGGTCCGACGTGGAGTAGTCGGTCGAGACCGTTTCGGGGTTGCAGTTGACCATCACGGTCTCGTAGCCCATCGTGCGCAGCGCCTGCGCCGCGTGGACGCAGCAGTAGTCGAACTCGATGCCCTGGCCGATGCGGTTCGGGCCCGACCCCAAGATGATGACCCGGTCGCGCGGCGAGGTCCGCACCTCGGTCTCGTCCTCGTAGGTGCTGTAGTGGTAGGGCGTGAGCGCGTCGAACTCGGCCGCGCAGGTGTCCACGGTCTTGAAGGTGGTCACGACGCCCGCCGCGCGGCGGCGTCGCGTCACCTCGGCGACCTCGACGCCCGCCAGGGCGGCGATCTGGGGGTCGGAGAAGCCCGCCTGCTTGACGCGGCGCCACTCGCGCGCGTCGAGCGTGGACAGGTCGGCCCCGAGCAGTCCGCGCTCGACCTCGACCAGTCCCATCAACTGCTCGACGAACCAGGGGTCGATGCGGGTGCGCGTGGCGACCTCCTCGAGGCTGGCGCCTCGCCAGATCACCTCGTGCAAGGCATAGAGGCGCTCGGGGGTGGCGACCACGCAGCGGTGCCACAGGTCGTCGTCGTCGAGGGCGGCAAACTCGTTGGCGACGCCGGGCGCGAAACCCAGGCGGCCCTGCTCGAGGGAGCGGATGGCCTTCTGCAGCGACTCGCCGAAGGTGCGTCCGATGGCCATCACCTCGCCGACCGACTGCATGCGCGTGCCGAGTTCGGGCGTGGCGCCGGGAAGCTTCTCGAAGGCCCAGCGCGGGATCTTGGTCACCACGTAGTCGATGACCGGCTCGAAGGACGCCGGGGTCAGCTTGGTGATGTCGTTTTGGATCTCGTTGAGCGTGTACCCCACCGCGAGCTTGGCGGCGATCTTGGCGATGGGAAAGCCCGTCGCCTTCGACGCCAGGGCGCTCGAGCGGCTGACCCGGGGGTTCATCTCGATGACCAGGCGCTCGCCGCTGTCGGGGTTGACCGCGAACTGCACGTTGGACCCGCCGGTCTCCACCCCGACGCGCCGCAGCACCGCGAAGGCGTCGTCGCGCATCTCCTGGTACTCGACGTCGGAGAGGGTCTGGATGGGCGCGACCGTGATGGAGTCGCCGGTGTGCACGCCCATGGGGTCAAAATTCTCGATGCCGCAGATCACCACGCAGTTGTCGGCGACGTCGCGCATCACCTCGAGCTCGTACTCCTTCCAGCCGGCGATGGACTTCTCGACCAGGATCTCGCCGATGGGCGACGCGTCGATGCCCTCGACCGCGAGGCGCACGAAGTCCTCGGCGTTGTGCGCGATGCCCGTGCCCGCCCCGCCGAGGATGAAGCTCGGACGGATGATGATGGGCCAGCCGATGCCCTCGGCGATCTCGAGCGCCTCGTCGACCGAGTGGGCGAAGCCCGACGCGGGCACCGCCAATCCGATGTCGGCCATGGCGGCCTTGAAGAGCTCGCGGTTCTCGGCGGTGTCGATGGCCTCGGGCCGGGCGCCGATGACCTCGACGCCCAGTCGCTCGGTGACGCCGCGGCGTACCAGCTCCATGGTCAAGTTGAGCGCGGTCTGCCCGCCCAGGGTCGGCAACAGGGCGTCGGGGCGTTCGCGCTCCAAGATGTCGGTGAGGACGTCGGGGTCGAGCGGTTCGACGTAGGTCACGTCGGCGGTGGCCGGGTCCGTCATGATCGTCGCCGGATTCGAGTTCACCAAGATGACCTTGAAGCCGTCGGCGCGCAGCACCTGGCAGGCCTGGGTCCCGGAGTAGTCGAACTCGCAGGCCTGGCCGATGACGATGGGGCCCGAGCCGATCACCAGGATGCTCGAGATATCGGTACGACGCGGCATCAGTTCTCCTCCAGCCGTCCGGTGCGCAACAGCGTGTCAAAGCGTTCGAAGAGGTAGCGCGCGTCGTGGGGGCCGGGGCCCGCCTCGGGGTGGTACTGGACCGAGAAGCAGCGCTCGGCGGCGGCCGAGATGCCCTCGATGACGCCGTCGTTCAGGTTGACGTGGCTCACGACGGCGCGCGCGAGCGAGTCGGGGGCGACGGCGTAGTTGTGGTTCTGCGCGGTGATCTCGATGCGCCCGGTGGCGAGGTCCTGCACCGGGTGGTTCGAACCGTGATGCCCGAAGGGCAGCTTGAAGGTCCTGGCGCCCAGGGCGCTGGCGAGCAACTGATGGCCCAGGCAGATCCCGAAGATCGGCACCTCGCCGACCAGCGCGCCCACCTCGGCCACCTGGGCGTCCAGGGCCGCGGGGTCACCAGGTCCGTTCGACAAGAAGACGCCGTCGGGCGACAGCGCCCGGACCTCGTCGGCGCTCGTCTGCGCGGGCACGACGGTGACGCGGAAGCGTCGCGCCAGCTGGGCGACCATGGTCTCCTTGATGCCGTAGTCGTAGGCGACCACGTGCAGGTCGCCCTCCCCGCGCGTGTAGGGCGCCGGGGTCGTCACCTCGCGCACGAAGTCCTGGCCGTCGGTGCCGGTGGCCGACCGGGCGGCGGCCGCGACCGCGTCGGGACCGGCGGGGCCGAAGGCGCCCGCGAGGGCGCCGTGGTCGCGCAGGTGACGCGTGAGGCGTCGGGTGTCGACGCCGGTGATGACCGGGACCCGGTGGCGGACCAAGAAGTCCTCGAGCTCCTCGCTCGAGCGCCAGTTGGAGCGCCTCGTCGAGAGCTCGCGCACCACGACGCCCCTCGCCCAGGGACGCCGCGCCTCGTCATCGGCCGCGGTGACGCCGTAGTTGCCGATGTGGGGGTAGGTGAAGGTGATGACCTGACCGGCGTAGGAGGGATCGGTGATGACCTCCTGGTAACCCGAGAGCGCGGTGTTGAAGACGAACTCGCCGGTGGTGACGCCCTCGGGCGCCAGGTAGCCGGCGGCGTAGCCCTCGAAGACGCTGCCGTCGGAGAGCACCAGGTGGGCGGGAGGTCGCGTCACTGCAGGCTCCCCTCGGCGAGGACCAGGCGACCCTTGGCGAACAAGGTCGTCGCGCGACCCAGCATCTCGCGCCCGTCGTAGGGGGTGTTGCGTGAACGGCTCTGGAGATCGCCGGCCCGCGCCGTCCAGCGCCGTCGGGGATCGAAGACCACCAGGTTGGCGTCCTCGCCAGCGACGACGTCGCCACCGTGGGCGCCGTGGCGCGGGCGCTCGTCGAGAGCGCGCAACCGCGCCACCCGGGCCGGTCCCCGACTCATCAGAGCGAAGAAGCGCACCGGGTCGGCGTCGTCGCCGCCGAGGGCCTCGTAGGTGAGCGCCGCGGCGTGCTCGAGTCCGAGCATGCCCGCCGGAGCCTCGTCGAAGG
>Ga0007854_10002919_pt1 | contig 10495 bp, 10 predicted proteins | sample CryBogCBH12Aug08_FD_60382 | JGI IMG/M metagenome (GOLD analysis project Ga0007854, IMG submission 60382) | Freshwater microbial communities from Crystal Bog, Wisconsin, USA - CBH12Aug08 | ecosystem: Environmental > Aquatic > Freshwater > Lake | place: Crystal Bog, Wisconsin, USA | collected... | reverse complement strand
GACTGCCACTCTCCTCGCTGGCTTCGATCAGCACGACGCAGCGACTGTGGGGACGGCCCTGGGCCTCGAGCTCCTCGAGCGCGAGCAGCGCCGAGAAGGTGGAGTAGCCGTCGTCGGCCACGCCGCGCGCGTAGAGGCGATCGCCTCGTCGCACCGGGCGGTAGGGACCCAGTCCCTCGGACCAGTCGCCCAGCGGCGGCTGCTTGTCGAGGTGGCCGTAGAGGACGACGGTGGCATCGTCGCTCACCTCGTGCGCCTCCACGGTGACCATGAGCACGGGGGTGCGCCCGCTCAGGCCCAGCACGTCGATGCGGAAATCGGCCAGTCTGCGCTGGCGGGCCCAGTCCGCCAAGAGGCCGACGGCGGCGTCGATGTGGCCGTGGTCTCGCCAATTCTCGTCGAATCCCGGCGACAGGCACTCGATGGTGGCGTACTGCACCAGGGTGTCGAGCGCACGTTCTTCGAAGTCAGCGAGGGTGAGAGGCACCACTCGAGATTACCGGCTGCCTCGCTCCAGGTGGACCGCCTGCCAGCAGTACCACGCGACGTCGGAGCGGACTCCCTCGAAGAGGGAGCCTTCGGCGAGCAGGGCCTTCTCACTGATCATCTCGGGCAGGTCGTGCAGCAGACTCCAGCCGTGGCGGACCCCGAAGTCGCCGATCGGCCAGACGTCGCGGCGGCCCAGCGTGAACATCAGATACATCTGAGCGGTCCAGGGGCCGACCCCGTGCACGCGAGTGACGTCGTTGATCACGTCGGCATCGCTGCGCCGGCCGTGCAGCTCCAACCTGATCTCGCCGGCACTGACGCGAGTGGCGAGGTCCAACATCGCGGCGGCCTTGGTGCGCGAGAGACCGGCTCCTCGCAGGGGCTCGACGCCCGCTCGAAGCACCGCGGCGGCGTCGACGACGCCGCCGCAGGCGTCCACGACGCGCCGGTGGATGGTGTCGGCGGCCGAGGTGGCGAGCAACTGAAAGGTGATGGAGCGGATCAGGGCGGCGAAGCGCTCGTCGACCGGGGCGGCGCGGCGCGCGGGGGGCGGGCCGACTTCGGCGACGAGAGAGGAGAACGCGGGGTCGCGACGAGCGATGTCGGCGGCGATGTCCGCTCGCGAGGCCCTCACGGGGTGACGTCGGAGGTGAGTGTCGCGGGGACCACCACACCCTCGGGCACGCTGCGTGCCTCGCGCACCACCTGCATCAACAGGGCGTGGATGGCACGCACGGGGGCGGCCGGGAAGCCGAAGCGGCGACGGACCAGGCAGACGCGGCGCAGGGCGATGCCTTCGATGGGTACCGCGCAGAACTTGGGACGCAGGTGCTTGGACAACATCGTCGACGGCAGGATCGAGGGGCCGTGTCCGTCGAAGGTCAGCGAGGCGATGGTCCGCAGGCCGTCGAGCTCGATGAGCGGGCGCAACTCGACTCCCTGGGCGTGCGCCGCCTCGTCGATCTCGCGCCGGATGGGGGTGCCGGGGAAGGGGAGCAGGACCTCGTAGGGCTCGATGTCGTTGAAGGTGATCGAGCTGCGCTGAGCCAGCGGGTGGGTGCTCTCACAGATGAGCACCAGGTCCTCGCTGTAGAGGTCGATCTCGGAGAGTTCGGGCGGCTCCACGGGCCAGGCCAGCACGGCGATGTCGAGGACGCCGGAGATCAACTGGGGTTCGATCACCGAGTTGGTCCCCTCGGTGATGCGCAGCGAGATGTGCGGGAAGCTCTGGCGCTGCGCTTCGAGGAGCAGGGGCACGATCCAGCGGCCCGCGGTGCCGATCATGCCGACCGACACCCGACCTCGGATGTCCGCGGTCAGTTCCGAGACGTCGGCGGCGATGGCGCCGACCTCGCTGAGGATGCGGCGCGCGCGCTCCACCACGACACTGCCCGACTCGGTCAAGGCGCCCGAGGCGCGGTCGATCAACTCCGAGCCCAACTCGGCCTCGAGACGCGCGATGCGGTTGGAGATGTTGGACTGCACCGTGCCGAGGGCCTCGGCCGCGCTCGAGAACGTTCCGTGTTCGGCGATACCCACCAAGGCTTCGAGCTGTCGAATCTCCATGTATCAAGTATACAGATGAGAACTATCCGATGTATGCACTTGATTGATACGGCTCTGAACGCCATACTGGTATCAGCCCGCTCCACCTAACCCCCCAAGGTTGGAGCCGAGGTTTTGCAAGAGGGCCATCCACCCCCCCGGATGGCCCTCTTGTGCTGTCCGGGGATATTTCGGGCGGAGGGTGGTTGTTAGCGTGGACGACGTGAGGACTCTTCGGCCGCGTTCGGCCCTGGCCATCGGGGTGGTGCGCGGCGTCAACGCCCTCTCGAGGGGCCTAGGACGCGGTTCGGGCACGGTCGTCGGGGGACGCTGCGGTCTGGCCATCGAGCCCTCCCTGCTCCGCGTCCTCGCGCGCGGCCGTCAGATCGTCCTGGTCTCGGGCACGAACGGCAAGACCACGACGTCGGCGATGTTGCGGGCGGGCTGGGGGCAGCCCGTGGCGGCCAACGTCACCGGTGCCAACATGCCCGAGGGTCACGTGGCGGCCCTGTGCGCTTCTGGCGCATCGCGGGCGGTCCTCGAGACCGATGAGGCGTGGCTGCCCCACGTGGTGGCCGCGACGGCTCCGGCGGCGGTTCTCTTGTTGAACCTGTCGCGCGATCAGTTGGACCGGGCTAGTGAGGTGCGCCAGTTGGCGCAACGCTGGCGCGAGTGCCTCGACGTCCCCTACTTCTCCGGCACGGTGGTGGCCAACGCCGCCGACCCGCTGGTCGTCTTCGCGGCCGAAGTGGCCGCGAAGGTGGCCTGGGTCGATCTCCCCGCCACCTGGCGCGACGACGCGGCATCGTGCCCGCATTGCACGAGGGCCATTGTCTTCGTGGGCGACGACTGGAGCTGCCCCTGCGGCTTCGCCAAGCCCCGCGACTGCGCCACGCGACTGGACGACGGACTATGGATCGATGGCGTTCGTCGCGACGTCGCGCTGGCCCTGCCCGGAGCCTTCAACGAAGCCAACGCGGCGATGGCGCTGACGGGTCTCGCCCGGCTGGGGGTCGACCTCGAGCCCGCGGCGCGACGCCTCGCCACCGTCACGTCGGTCGAGGGGCGCTACGGGCGCCGGCGCTACGGGGAGCACGTCGTGCGCGTCCTCCTGGCGAAGAACCCGGCCGGAACCGCGGCGCTGCTGAGTTCGCTGTCGGGCGACGACGAGGTGTGGGTGGCGATCAACGCCCAGGTGGCCGACGGCCGGGACCCCTCGTGGATCTACGACGTTCCCTTCGAGGAGTTGAGGGGGCGCCACGTCGTGTGTCTCGGCGAGCGGCGCCTCGACCTCGCCACGCGCCTGCTCTACGCCGGGGTCAGCGCCGAGGTCGTCGACGACCCCGCCGTCTTGCGACGCGGCACGTCGGCGGTGACACTGATCGCCAATTACACCGCGTTTCGCGAATGGGTGGGCCGGAGCGCGCCGTGCTGAAGATCTGCGTCCTCTACCCCGACCTACTCGGCACCTACGGCGACGGCGGCAACGCCCTCGTGCTGGCCCAACGCGCCCTCGCGCGCGGGATCGAGGTCGACGTGCGGAGCGTCACGATCGGGGCGGCCATCCCTCCCGCGTCGATCTACCTGCTGGGCGGCGGCGAGGACGGTCCCCAGCGGCTCGCCTGCGACCTGGCGGGTGAGGGCGGACTGGTCGAGCGCGTCAACGAGGGCGGGGCCGTCGTCGCGGTCTGCGCCGGGCTGCAGATCCTGGGATCGAGCTTCGCCATCGAGGGAGACGCGTCGTATCCCGGACTGGGCATCGTCGACGCCGTGACGACGCGCGGCGCTCGACGCTCGGTGGGGGAGATGGCGACGTCGGTGGGCGAGCGCATGCTGGTGGGCTTCGAGAATCACGGCGGGGTCACGACCCTCGGCGCGGGGGTGGCGGCCATGGGCGAGATGCTGGTGGGCCGGGGCAACGACGGACGGGTGGACGGTTTCCGCGCTGCGCGCCTGTGGGCCACCTACGCCCACGGACCCGTGCTCGCCCTCAATCCCTGGCTCGCCGACGAGATCCTGTCCGAGGTCACCGGCCACGATCTCGCGCCGTGGCCCAGCGTGGCCGACCGGCTCTACGAGGAGCGTTGCGCCGTCCTCAGTACTCGTCGGGCGGACGGTGACCGTAGGTCGGGTCACCGCTGACACTTCGTCCGAGCTCGGCGACGGCGTCTTCGATCCGTGAACCGAAGCGACGGATGTTCTCGCCCGGCTCGGCCAACAGGGGGCGGCCGAAGTTGACCGAGACCGGGTGGCGACGACGAGAGGGCCCCGTGGTGTGACGCGGCGCCTTGGCGTACTTGGGGCCGCGCAGGTAGCCGGCCTCGTGGATGTAGATCGGAATCACCGTGGCCTTCGAGCGCTCGGCGAGGTAGGCCGCGCCGCCCTTGAATTCCTGGAGGTTCCCGTCGGGGCTGCGACCCCCCTCGGGGTAGAGCAGCAGGTTCCAGCGATCCTCGACCAACTCGAGCGCCAACTGCGACGAGCGCCGATTGATCTTGTGGCGGTCGATGGGGATCGCGTTGAAGACGAGGACGGTGCGAAAGGCCTTGAAGGTCTCCATGAAGAAGTTGTCCATCGCCGCGGCGACGACGGTGCGTCGACGAATGGCGGGCGGCAGCGCGCTCAGGACCAGGGGGGTGTCGAGGTGGCTGGTGTGGTTGGCCACGAAGATGAAGGGCCCCGTCGCCGACAGCGAGTCGAGACCGGTGACCTGCAGACTCGACATGCGGGTGATGTAGGGGGTGATGTAGTAGGTCCAGTAGAGGTCGCGCACGAATCGCGCGAGGTAGCCCCGGCCCCATTTGGTGGGAAAGTCCAACCCCAGCTTCGCCACGGGCTATCGCCGACTGGACTTCTTGGGGGTGTAGCGCTTGGAGGGTGCCGGGCTCGCCTTGACGGGCCCGTTGGCCGCCTCACCCCTGGCGCCGCGCGCGGGGCGGCTGGGGCGCCCGGCGGCCCGGTTGGCTCGTCGTTCCGCCGCCAGCTCGCGAGCCTTGAGGTTGGAACCGCGGAAGGTCGGGTCGCCGTACTTGTTCAGGCGGAAAGCGCGCACGGAGAACCACGCGCCCAGCGCCAAGAAGATCACCCCGGCCGTACCGGTGGCGAGTCCGAGGAGGAAGAAGGACACGATGATGCCCGCGCGCTTGCGCAGGTAGGCGAAGAAGGCGATGGCCGCCCCGACGACGAGGAAGATCAGGAACTGCGGCCACCAATAGCTCGGGTGGGTGATCTCGGCCTTGGTGCACAGACCCTTGAGCAGTGAATAGCCCGTGGGGCACGCGCCGGACTTGAGTTTGTTGGCCGTCACGTGGATGGTGGTGTTGTGCAGGAGGTGCGGGATGAAGAACAGCGCCAGGACGCCGGCCAGGCCAGCGCCAAAGAATCCGAATCGCCGCTCCAGGGTGTCGAGCCCCATCACGGTTTCGCGTGAGACGGCCGAACGGCGCGGGCGCTTGGCGGGTTGGGAACTCTCGTCGGTGGTGGACACGTCGTCAAGGCTACAACCGAACGTAAAACCGTGGCGTCGTCGAGCGGGTAGTGTGTGTACTCCGGGCGCTTAGCTCAGTTGGTTAGAGCGCAGCCTTCACACGGCTGAGGTCGAGGGTTCGAGTCCCCCAGCGCCCACTATTTCTGCCTCGACGTGACGACCGCCGATCCGGCGTCCAAGATCCGACGGACCGCGCCGGATAACTCGCTCGCGCCCTCGTAGGGACCCAGTTCGCGCCCCGCGCGCCCGTGCAAGTGCGCGCTGAGCGCAGCCGCATCCACGAGGCCGTGGCCGCGGGCCACGGCTCCGGCGATCATCCCGGTCAACACGTCTCCGCTTCCTGCGGTGGCCAGATTCGCGGTGCCGGAGTTGACCACCCGCGTCTCGCCACTGGGGGCGGCGATGATGGTCCGGCGTCCCTTCAACAAGACGACGCACTGGCTGCGGGCGGCGAGGTGACGCACCGCGTCGATACGTCGCTGGTCGTGGACCTGGCCGCCGAGGCGGTGGAACTCGCCGAGGTGGGGGGTGATGACGCGCGGCGCCTGCGCCGTCGCGTCGAGGATCTCACCAGTGAGGGCGTCGGCGTCGAGGATCATCGCCGTGTCGAAGCCCGTGACGCGCTTGATCAGCCAGTCCTGCGCATCGGGCCCGAGCCCCGGTCCCGCGACGACGCAACGCGACCGTGGGTCGGGCGCCGATCCCTTGACGCATACCACCTCCGGAGGCAGGGTGGTGCGCTTGGCCACGTCCCCGCGGCTCTCGAGTTGGACCATGGACGCCCCGCCCGCGAGGGCGCCGGCACAGAGCAGCGCCGCCGCGCCGGGCATCAGCGTGGAACCGGCGAACACTGAGACGGCGTGGGACCATTTGTGGTCGTCGGGGTGGCTCGCGACGTACCCGGCGAGGTCCTCGTCGGTGACCAGTGCGTGGGTGAGGGGCACCTCGATACCCAGGTTGGCGACGCGCAGCTCTCCGCAGAAGTCCGCCGCGGCGCCGTCGAGGTGGGCGTACTTGAGCGCGCCGATCGCCAGGGTCACGTCGGCCCGGGCCGGCGCGCCGAGCACGGCGCCGCTGTCGGCGTCCACGCCCGAGGGCAGGTCGACGGCGAGGACTCGCGTCCCCGGAGCGAGACGCGGGAATTCGTAGGGCCGCGAACAGCCCAGGCCGAAGGCGGCGTCCACGACGAGGGCGTAGCCCTCGAGCTGAGAGGGCTGTTGGTCGACCCGGACGACGTCGACCCGCGATCCGCGTGAACGCAAGACGCGAGCGCAGACCACGCCATCGGCGCCGTTGAGGCCGGGTCCGACCACCACGGCGACGCGGCGTCCGTAGAGCGAGCCCAGCATCCGGTGGACCTCGTGGGCGACGGCGTGGCCGGCGGCGCTCACCAGAGCATCGACGCCCCACCGGGCGACCGCGTCGGCGTCACACTCGCGCATGACGTCGGCACTGACCAGAGGAATCATCGCCCGGCCTCCTCCCTCGCGGCTGTCCCGTCTTTAGTCTCTCACCCGCGCCGGGGGACGGTGTTCGCATCGTGGCGAGGTACGCCGCGTCGTCTCAGGGACACTGCGCAGGAAATCCACATCGACTTCACAGGAGATGTCGACGTTTGTAATGCGTTTCACAGGGCTTTCAGAGGATTGCACTCCTATGGTGAGTTCGTTCGCACAAGGGCAGTCCCAAGCAAATGAGGAGTGAACATGATCCGCAGCAACCGAGTACTGAGATTCGTGGCGGTGGCCGCAGTCTCCCTAGGCAGTGTCGTCACCGGCGCGGCCGTGGCGTCGGCGAGCCCCGTGGCGCACGCGCCGCAGCCGCCCTTCGTGGCGAAGGGGACGATCACGGTCGTGACGCCCTCGAGCGGCACGCCGACGTCCTTCACCATCCAGCCGCTCAGTCCCTCGGCCCCGACCGAGAACATCGTGCTGTCGTCGACCACGGTCTATCGCCAGAACGGCGTGACGGTCAGCGTGAGCGCTTTGGCGGTCGGCGAGCCCGTCGCGGTCGTCCTGACCGGGACTCCCGCCACGGCGGCGGTGGTGCGCATCCTCACGCCGGCGCCCGTCATCATCGCGGGAACGGTGAGCGCCCTGAGTCCCTCGAGCGGAACGCCCACCTCGATGACCGTCCAGCCGGCGAATCTCCACCGGCCGACGGTGAACATCGCGCTGGGGACGGGGACGCTCTACTACCTCGGCGGAACCGCGACCACGATCGCGTCGTTGGTCGTGGGCACCCACGTGGTCCTCGAGGCCACCGGAACCCCGGCGACGGCGACCGTCGTCGAGATCGCGTTGCCCCGTCCGATCCACATCCTGGGTTCGGTCACGGCGATTGACACGGCGAACAGCCCGGCCCAGTGGTTCACCGTCCTTCCGGCGGGGCACAACTCCCTGGCGGTCAACGTGGGACTCAGTTCCACCACCGTGTTCCGTCAAGGTGGCGTCGTGGTCAGTCTGGCCAACTTGCTCGTCGGCTCCAAGGTCAACGTCACCGCGTCGGGCAGTCCGCTGAGCGCGTCGTTGGTCCAGATCGCGGTGCCTCACCCCGTCATCGTCGAAGGAATGGTGACCACCCTCAACCCCTCGAGCGGCACGCCAACCTCGCTGACCGTGCAGCCCTTCGGAGCGTTCAAGACCCCGGTGAACATCGCGCTCTCGTCGAGCACCGAGTACTTCCAGTCCGGTGCGGCCACGACGGTGGCGGCGCTGTTGGTGGGTTCGCGCGTCGAGTTGAGCGCCACGGGCAACCCGCTGACGGCATCGGTCATCCACATCGCGGCGCCCCTTCCGGTGGTGACCCTCGGCTCGGTGACCGCCGTTAGCTCCACCAGCCTGACGGTCCAGCCCACGACGACGGGCTCGAGTCCGGTGACCTTCAGCCTCACCAACGCCACCAACTACTTCTCGGGTCGTCGCGTCGCGACCTTGGCCGCGGTGAACGTCGGTGACGTCGTTCGCGTCACCGCCACCGCCGCCGACCCGACGACGGCAGTGTCGGTCACGGTGCGCCAAATGGTGATCATCGGCCGGGTGAGCTCCGTCGCGGGCAACGTCATATCGGTGACCGGTTTCTACGGAACGGCCCTGACGGTCAACGTCACCGGCGCCACGACCTACACCTTGAAGGGCCAGCCGTCCTCCCTGGCGGCGGTGCTCGCGGGTGACATGGTGGTGGCGATCGGTCCGGCGATGTCCGGAGTGACCACGTCGGTGACGGCGAGCCACGTCTGGATCGGCACCCTGCACAATCTGATCTGGCACCTGGCGGTCATTCAGCACCGTGAGGCCGTCGAGCGTCACCACCGCTGAGCGTCTCGTCCCTCGACCGGCTACCGGGCAGCCTGATGGCTGCCCGGTAGCCTTTTTGGATGCCCGCTGTCAGTCATCGCATTCCCGAGACCCCCTGGCGGGCCGCCACGCCCTGGTCGCTGCGCGTTCCCATGGTCGCCCCCCTGGTCGTCGGTCTCGCGCTCTTCGGGATGGGGGAGGGGTTCCTCGTCGCCTCGCACTGGGGCGCCACGCCGTGGACGGTCTTTGCCCAGGGCCTCTCTCGCCACCTGGGCTGGTCCCTGGGTTGGTCCACCGCATTAATCTCGGCGCTGGTGCTGGTGGCCTGGTGGCCCCTTCGCGAACGGCCCGGCATCGGGACGCTCACCAACCTGGTGATCATCGCCTACGCCCTCGACCTGACGGCGTCCCACGTCGCCACCCCCGAGGACCCGCTGGGCCGCGCGGCCTTGATGGTGGGCGGGGTCCTGGCCATCGGGGCGGGGAGCGCGCTGTACCTGACGACGGGCCTGGGACCCGGCCCGCGCGACGGACTGATGACCAGTCTGCATCGCCACCTCCACGTGAGCGTGGTGTACGTACGCCTGGCGCTCGAGATCACCGTGCTGGTCGTGGGCTGGTTGATGGGTGGCGTCGTGGGGGTGGGCACCGCGTTCTTCGCCCTCACCATCGGCTTCTCCATCGGCGCGAGCCTGCAGTTGCTCGAACGGTGCGTGCACTGGGCCAGTCGTGATTGACGGCTCCCACCTGGCGCAGTTCCTCGTCGCCTCGCTGCTGATCATCATGGTGCCGGGTCCCAGCGTCCTCTTCACCCTCGCGCGCGGGGTGGCGTGGGGGCGACGGGTCGCTATCTTGACCGTCTTGGGCAACACCCTGGGGACCGTCGTGTTGTCCCTCGTGGTGGCCTTCGGTCTGGGACCGCTGCTGTCGCATTCGCGAAGCTTCTCGGTGGTCCTTCAGCTGGCGGGGGGCTGCTACCTGCTGTACCTGGGTGTCGACGCCCTGCGTCACCGCCACGAGCACGCCCGGGCGATGACGCAACGAGAGGCGACGCTCCCGCGCGGAACGCTCATCGTCCGCCAGGGCTTCACCGTAGGGATCTTGAACCCGAAGTCGCTCGTCTTCTTCGCGGCCGTCTTCCCCCACTTCGTGAATCGGGCTCGGGGACACATCACCACCCAGTTGGTGATCTTCGGACTCATCTTCGGGGTCATGGCCTTCTGTTCCGACGGCACCTGGGGCCTCGTCGCGGGCAGCGCTCGCGAGTGGCTGGCGGACTCGCCACAGCGCCTGGTGACCCTGCGCAGCATCGGCGGCTGCGTCATGTGCCTCCTGGGGCTGCTGATCCTGGTCTCGGCTCTCGGCGGGTGACGCTCAGACCCGCGCAAGCGCTTCCTACACTGCTGGGGGCGAAGGAGTTTCAATGAGTATGCATGGGTCGGCCATGGGCCGCGGCGGTGGACGGGGCATGGCGTCGTTTCGACGCAACCGCGACATCCTCGAGCACCGCATCAAGAAGGGCACGCTCCCGCGGATGCTGCGTTTCGCCAGGGCCTACCGACCGATGATCGTGGTGTTCTTGATCGCGGTCGTCCTGGACGCGGTGGTGACCTCGGTGTCGCCGCTGGTCCTGCGCGGGATCATCAACATCATCACCCGACCCCGGGTCGCTCACCCC
>Ga0007854_10002918_pt1 | contig 10497 bp, 7 predicted proteins | sample CryBogCBH12Aug08_FD_60382 | JGI IMG/M metagenome (GOLD analysis project Ga0007854, IMG submission 60382) | Freshwater microbial communities from Crystal Bog, Wisconsin, USA - CBH12Aug08 | ecosystem: Environmental > Aquatic > Freshwater > Lake | place: Crystal Bog, Wisconsin, USA | collected... | reverse complement strand
CGGGGCGAACTGGTGATTGCCCATCCCACTCCGCTTCCCAGTCAGCGACATTATTTTCTGTTGATTCCCGATGAGGCTGAGGTTCCGGTTGCGGTTCAGCAATTTAGTGAGTGGTTGCAGTCGTTGTGGCTTTAGACATTGAATTGTTCAGGATGTACATCCGTGTGTTTACTTCGCTGAAATTGATGTCTAGAATACACACCCTGTACATCCATTGAGAGATTGAAATGCAATCAACCAGAGCGTTCAAAAACGGCAATTCGCAGGCCATTCGCATACCAGCGGATTTGGCTTACGAGCGCACGGATATAGACCTGGAAATAGAACGTCACGGGGATGAAATACGCATTCGCCCGGCTCGTCGGTCGCTATCTGGCGTACTGTCAAAATTCGCGTCATTCTCACCAGACTTCATGAAAGAAGGGCGAGCAAGTCAGGAACAAGCAGAAAGGGACGCTTTTTAATGCCTCTCTACATGCTGGATACAAATATGTGCATTTACCTCATGAAGAACCAACCACCAGAAGTTGCTGATCGTTTTTCCCGATGCCGTGTAGGTGACGTGGTGATGTCTGCAATTACCTACGCAGAACTGGAATATGGGGTGGCGACTTCTACAAGCCTAAAGCGGGATCGAACCAATTTGGCGGATTTGGTTGAGGACATCCCTGTAGTGGTATTCGATAGTGCCGCCGCCATCGCGTATGGCCCTGTTCGGTTAGCAACGCGTGCATCAAAAAAAGACCATTTGGACAAACTGATCGCAGCTCACGCTGTTTCGCTGGGGGCCATTGTCGTCACCAACAATACCAAAGACTTCGCTAAATATCCAGGCTTGCTACTCGAGAATTGGCTGGCTGGCGATGATCAGTCCCGGTCACATTGATTTAGTTAAGGTCAGCGCCCGCGAAACGCAAAATCAACCGAACCCAATGCGAACACCGAGTTGGGCACATTGGGTTGCAAAATCTTACGCTCCACTTTTTCGACCATCCCTTTGCGCACCTGAGCAGTCGCGTGAATGCTGATGCCCTTGGCTCGCTGCACATCGGCCAAGCTCTTGAGCGTAATGGTTTTCATGTGCGAGACCACTGCGCTTTGCAGGGAATCCCAGAGGCCCTGGGGATTGAGTACGCACAGGCGACGCTGGTCGTCGTTGCGGCCTTCGCCCATGGTTTCAATGGCGCCAATGATGTCGGCAACGGTTACATGGGCGTCGTTCATGGCCAGCGTATAGCCGCCACCCGGGCCGCGCGTGCTCTGGACCAGGCCCTGCTTGCGCAAACGGCTGAACACCATCTCCAGATAAGAGAGAGAAATGCGATGGCGCTGGGCCAGTTCGGACAAAGGCACCGGACTTTCGTTGTCGCGCAGTGCAAGGTCGATCATGGTGGTAATTGCAAATCTGCTGCGAGTGCTTAAACGCATGGTTCACTCCTTTGATGAATGGACCCAGGGTCCCGTTAAAGCCCCGAATGTAGGGAATTACGGGCATTTTCGACGGCTGAATTGTCAAAAATGGATTTTCTGCTGTGCGTGCAGACGTTCAGGCGTGCAGTTGATGCGATTTACAAATTTTGAAACAGGTGGCCCGACTTGGCCTCTTTGGTACGCAGATAGTGCTGGTTGTGGGGCGTCATATAGGTGCCGGTCGGTATGCGCTCCACCACTTCAATGCCGTCGCGCTCGAGCTGATTGGCTTTGTCCGGATTGTTGCTCAGCAGGCGGATGCGGTTGCAATGCAACGCCTTGAGCATCGCTGCGGCGTCGGCATAGTCGCGTCCGTCTTCGGGCAATTCAAGGGCGCGGTTGGCGGCGTAGGTGTCCAGCCCCTGATCCTGCAATTGATAAGCAGCGAGCTTGGAAAACAAGCCGATTCCGCGCCCTTCCTGGCGCATGTAAAGCAGCACGCCACCTTCTTCCTTGAGCCGTTCCTGGGCTTCGTGCAACTGCGCACCGCAGTCGCAGCGCTGAGAGCCGAACAGGTCTCCGGTGATGCACTCCGAGTGCAACCGGACCAGCGGCACGGCGTTGGGCGCACGCCCTTCGAAGCGGACCGCAAAATGTTCCGCATGCCGTCCAAAGCCATCAAATGCAATAAATATCGCCGGGGTGCCGTCCTGCAACGGAATGCGCACACCATCGCGCGCGCGCACCGGCATCAGTGAAGTCGTCGTCATCCACCGATTATCCCCTGAGAAAGCGCGGCGAACTTACATCGTGGTATGCAGGGCTATTTCAGCCGGATCAAAATAGAGGCAGGCACGCTCGTATTTCTGCACTTCTTCCAGCGGATAGCACACGATGCCGCCCGACTTGACATACTTTGGTCCGACGCCCAGAGCACTGGCCAGGCCAATTGCCGCCGGGGTTCGGCCCCAACGATAAGCCAGTTCCTGCTGTGTGATCAGTGCCTGTGCGGTAGTTTCCATGTCGCTCTCCTGGAACGGGTAATGCGTTGCACTATTTATCGGCAAGTGCAGCGGCTTATTGAGATGAATGCGTTGGCTGGGATGTTTGAGCGATTCAGACATGCTCGGATTATTTCGTTCAAGCTGCTGGTCAATCCGCCAAATAGGGGGGCTAGTCCGGCCTTCTTTGACCCCGATTTGCTGCCCGACTCCGTTAAGCGCATGTAAAGGTACGGATAATTTAAAGTCGCGACACACACCGGGCGGCCAGTTTGGCAACAATACGGGCTAAGCTGACTCTTCTGACTCTTCTGACTCTTCTGTCGTTTCCGACCTTTGCACTGTGCGCCATGCATTCACAATCATCTTCCCCGCAAACCGTTCCGCCCCGCCCGAAAAACAGAATCCTGAGCCGTGACCGGATTCAGGGCCGCATTCTGCGCACCTTGGCCATCGTGCTGGCCTGCGGTGCATTGGCTGGAATCGGTTGGTGGCAATATCAACTGCGCAATCCGGGCACCGACGCCGCAGCGCCAGGCGCCGGACGTAAATTCGGGCCGGGAAACGCGCGTCAGCCGGTATCCGTAAAGGCTGCGCAGAAGCAGGATCTGCGCATCACCGCCACGGCTATTGGCAGCCTCGCTGCGTCCAATATGGCGGTGGTCCATGTGCAAGTCAGTGGCGTGCTGCAGCGCATTTTGTTTCACGAAGGGCAAACCGTTCGGGAGGGCGCTTTGCTGGCGGAAATTGATCCGCGTGCATTTGCGGCCCAAGTGGGTCAGGCCGAAGGTACGCTGGCCCGCGATCAGGCGCAGCTTGACAACGCCCGGGTGGACCTTCAGCGTTATCAGGACCTGTTGCGCAAGGACGCCATTCCGCGCCAACAACTCGACACGCAACAGGCGCTGGTGCGTCAACTCGAGGGCAGCGTGGCGACCGACCGCAGCGCTCTGGAAAGTGCCCGCCTGCAGCTTTCCTATACGCGTGTAACGGCGCCCCTCAGCGGGCGCGTCGGCTTGAAACAGGCCGATCTGGGCAACGTGGTGCAGCCCGGCGATGCCAACGGTGTTGTGTCGATTGCGCAGACCCGGCCGATGGCAATGGTATTTGCGGTTCCGGCCAGCCTGCTGCCACAAATTGTGGCCCGGTTGCATGCCCATCAGCCGTTAAAAGTGCTCGCGCTCGACAAGGCCGGTGGCAATGAGGTGGCACGCGGGCAGGTGGCGAGCATCGACAACGCCATCGACGCCAGCACCGACACGATCAAGGTCAAGGCGTTATTTCCCAATCGCGATGACACCCTGTTTCCCAATCAGACCGTCAGCGTGGTGCTGGAACTTGATGTTCAAAAGGATGTTCTGACAGTCCCACAGGCAGCCGTTTTGCGTGGCGCGCAGGGCTTTTATGTCTATGTGGTTGGCGAAGATGGCGCGGTCAGCACACGCAGCGTTGTGCCGGGTGCAGTAGACGGCGCGGCAATGGCCGTGACCGGTGCCGTCGAGGCGGGCGACATTGTGGTGGTCGACGGCGTAGACCGACTGCGCAACGGCGCCAAGGTGGAAATCATCAAACCCGACGATGGCAAGTCAGGTAAGGGTGATAAAGGGGGCGGCGGCGGCAAACGCTGGAAGGGGGGCAAGGCGGGCGACGCAGAAACGGCTGCTAAAGACGGCAAAGGCATGCCGCCCGGGAAGCCGGCAGGAAGCCCATGAATCCGTCGCGCCTGTTTATTGCGCGGCCGGTTGCTACGTCGCTCTTCATGCTGGCAATTTTGCTGGCAGGGTTGCTCGCGTTCCGGCTATTGCCACTCTCGGCTCTGCCCGAAATAGACTACCCGACGATTCAGGTGACGACGCTCTATCCGGGTGCCAGTCCGGATGTCATTTCGACCAGCATCACGGCACCGCTGGAGCGCCAGTTCGGACAGATGCCAGGACTCAATCAGATGACGTCAACGAGTTCGGGCGGGGCCTCCGTAATCACGCTGCGCTTTGCGCTCGGATTGTCACTCGACGTGGCCGAGCAGGAGGTTCAGGCTGCCATCAATGCCGGGGGCAATCTGCTGCCATCCGATCTGCCCATGCCGCCGCTTTACAGCAAGGTCAATCCGGCCGATGCGCCGGTGCTGACGATTGCGGTTACCTCATCTTCGCTGCCCGTCATCAAGCTGCACGATCTGACCGAAAACCGCCTCGCGCCCAAACTGTCGCAACTGGAGGGCGTTGGGCTGGTGAGCATTGCGGGTGGCCGGCGGCCGGCGGTGCGCATTCAGGCCGACCCCGAAAAACTGTCGCGACTCGGGCTGTCACTGGACGATATTCGCACAGCCATTGGTGCGGCCAACGTCAATCAGGCGAAGGGAAGTTTTGACGGGGCCCTGCGCGCCTCGACCATCGACGCCAATGATCAGTTGCAATCGGCCAGCGCTTACCAGAATCTGGTTATCGCCTGGAAAAATGGCGCCCCGCTTCGGTTGCGAGACGTTGCGACAATTGTCGATGCGCCCGAAAACATGCACCTTGCGGCGTGGTCTGATCGCAGCACCGCCATCATCCTGAACGTGCAGCGCCAGCCCGGCGCCAATGTGATTCAGACGGTAGACCGGGTCAAGGCGCTGCTGCCAAAACTGCAAGCGCTGCTGCCGGCCTCCATGGACGTGCAAATCATTGCCGACCGCACGACCACCATCCGCGCTTCGGTGCGCGACACCGAACTCGAACTGCTGCTCGCGGTGGTGCTGGTAGTGGTGGTGATCTACCTGTTTCTGGGCGACGCCTACGCCACGCTGATTCCGGCCGTCGCGGTGCCGGTGTCCTTGATAGGCAGTTGCAGCGTGATGTATCTGGCGGGCTTTTCCATCAACAACCTGACCCTGATGGCGCTCACCATCTCGACCGGCTTTGTGGTCGACGATGCCATTGTGATGATCGAGAATATCGCGCGTTATATCGAGGAAGGCGACTCGCCGCTGCAGGCCGCCTACAAGGGTTCGCAGCAAATTGGCTTCACGATTATTTCGCTCACCGTATCGCTGATCGCGGTCCTTATTCCGCTGCTTTTCATGGGCGACGTGGTGGGGCGTTTGTTCCACGAATTTGCCATCACGCTGGCGGTTTCCATTCTTATTTCGGCGCTGGTGTCGCTGACGCTCACGCCCATGATGAGCGCCCGCTTGCTGCGCGCCCACAACCAGCGCCGGCCGTCGCGCGCAGGGGCCTGGAGCAAGCACCATTTTGACCGGCTGATTGCAACTTACGGGCGCGCGCTCGACTGGGTGCTGCTGCGCCCGGCAACTACGCTGCTGATATTTGGCGCCACCGTGGTTCTGACCGCCTTCCTGTATACCGTGGTGCCAAAAGGCTTTTTCCCGCTGCAGGACACCGGCCTGATTCAGGTGATTACGGAAGCCTCACAGAGCACCTCTTTCAATGCCATGTCGGAGCGCCAGCAAGCCCTTGCCGATGCCTTGCTGCAAGACCCGGACGTGGATCACCTGAGCTCATTCATCGGGGTCGACGGCGCCAATCCGACGCTCAATACGGGGCGCATGCAAATCAGCCTGAAGCCCTTTTCGCAACGCCAGGATTCGGCGGCAGAAATTATTGCCAGACTGAACGATCGCAGCCGGCACGTCGCGGGCATTACCGCCTATTTCCAGCCCGTTCAGGACCTGAGCATCGAAGACCGTGTGTCCAAGACGCAATACCAGTTTTTGCTAAGCGCGCCCGATGGCGACGTCCTCAGTCAGGCCACTGCGCGCCTGCTGGAGCGTCTGGCCAATGTGCCGCTTTTGACCGATGTTGCCAGCGACCAGCAGAACAACGGGCTGCAGGCCTGGGTCCAGATTGACCGCGAGGCAGCGGGGCGCCTTGGGGTCACTATTTCGGCCATCGACAGTGCGCTTTACAACGCCTTTGGGCAGCGACTGATTTCGACCATTTACACGCAGTCCAGTCAGTACCGCGTGGTGCTGGAAGTGGCCCCTGCGGCGGCATCGGGCTTGCGCAGTCTGGAAAATATCTACGTTCCAGGTTCCCATACTTCGGCCAGCGGAGTGACAACCGGGGTGCAGGTTCCGCTCAGCTCAGTGGCCCGGTTTGTAGAACGCCCCGCATCACTTTCTATCAACCACGTTGCGCAGTTCCCGGCGTCCACCATCTCTTTCAACCTCGCGCCTGGCGCCTCGTTGGGCGCTGCAGTGGAGGCCATCAAGGCGGAAGAAGCGACGCTGCAATTGCCGGCCAGCGTGGAGACCAGTTTTCAGGGCGCTGCCGAGGCGTTCAGGGCCTCGCTGTCGAGCACATTGTTGCTGATTCTGGCGGCGGTTATCACGATGTATATCGTTTTGGGCGTGCTGTATGAAAGCTATATCCATCCCGTGACGATTCTCTCGACGCTGCCTTCGGCGGGCCTGGGCGCGTTGCTGGCGCTGCAACTGGCGCGTCAGGAACTGGGCGTTGTGGGCATTATCGGCATCGTCCTGCTGATCGGCATTGTGAAAAAAAACGCCATCATGATGATCGACTTTGCGCTGGAGGCCGAGCGCGTGCAGGGGCTTAGTGCGCGCGAGGCTATTCACCAGGCCTGTCTGCTGCGCTTTCGCCCGATTCTGATGACCACCATGGCAGCCTTGCTGGGCGCGCTACCGCTGATGCTGGGCGGCGGTGCCGGGCATGAGTTGCGACATCCGCTGGGCGTGACGATGGTCGGCGGACTGATTGTCAGCCAGATTCTGACCCTGTTTACAACTCCGGTCATTTATCTGGGTTTTGCCCGCCTGGCGCGACAGTTTGTGCGGCAACCGGAGCCTGGTGCGGCATGAATATCTCGGCGCCCTTTATTGCCCGGCCAGTCGCGACCACACTGATCACGGCCGGACTGGCGCTGGCCGGTGCCCTGAGCTACTGGCTGTTGCCCATTGCGCCCCTGCCACAGGTGGATATTCCGACCATTTCGGTGTCGGCGTCGTTGCCCGGAGCCAGCCCCGATACGATGGCCGCCACGGTGGCAACGCCGCTCGAAAGAGTGCTGGGTACGATTGCCGGCGTCAATGAAATTACCTCCCGCTCATCGTTGGGCAGCACCAGCGTAACGCTGCAGTTCGACCTGAACCGCGACATCAACGGCGCGGCCCGCGACGTTCAGGCGGCCATCAACGCCGCGCGCACCCTGTTGCCCACGGGCATGCCGAGCAATCCAACCTATCGCAAGGTCAACCCGGCCGATGCGCCGGTGATGATTCTGTCGCTCACCTCCGACACCTTGTCGCGGGGTCAGATGTACGACGCCGCCTCCACCGTGCTGGCGCAACGCATCGCGCAGGTTCAAGGGGTTGGGCAGGTCAATGTGGGCGGCGGTGCGCTGCCTGCGGTGCGCGTGGAACTGAATCCGGACCAGCTTGCAGCGCAGGGGATTGCCATCGACAACGTGCGCGTGGCGCTAACGGCCACCAATGCCAACCGGCCCAAAGGTGTGCTGGACGACGGAAATCGGGCCTGGCAGGTGGGTGCCAACGATCAGGCCCGCACCGCAGCCGAATACGCGCCCCTGATACTGAGTTATCGCAATGGTGCCGCAGTGCGACTGCGCGATGTCGCCGAGGTGCGGGATTCGGTGCAGGACATCCGCAATTACGGCGTCGCCAATGGCAAACCGGCGATTGTGCTGTTTGTGATGAAAGAACCCGGGGCCAACATCATCGAGACGGTTGAACGCGTGCGCGCGCTGTTGCCGCACCTGCAGGCCTCTATTCCGGCCGCCATCAATCTGGGCGTGCTCAGCGACCGCACACCAACCATTCGCGCCTCACTCCGGGAAGTGGAGCGTTCTCTGGCCATTGCCATCGGTCTGGTGGTGATGGTGGTGCTGCTGTTTTTGCGCAACTGGCGCGCCACGCTGTTGCCGGCCATTGCCGTGCCGGTTTCGCTGGCAGGCACGTTGGGCGTGATGTATCTGGGCGGCTACAGTCTGGACAATCTTTCGGCCATGGCCCTGACCGTGGCAACCGGCTTTGTGGTCGACGACGCCATTGTGGTGCTTGAAAACATCACACGTTACATGGAAAAAGGCCTCACCCCGCGCGCTGCGGCACTGCGCGGAGCTCGCGAAATAGGGTTTACGGTGGTTTCGATCAGCATTTCCCTGATTGCCGTTTTTATTCCGATCCTGCTGATGGGCGGAATTGTGGGTCGGTTGTTCCGTGAATTTGCCGTCGTACTCAGTTCGGCCATTCTGGTTTCGCTGCTGGTCTCCCTGACGACCACGCCGATGATGGCGGCCCAACTGCTGCGACCCGTCGGCGAGCGCAGAGCGCCGGGCCGCTGGATGCAGGTCGTTGAAAATGCTTTGTTGAATTTTGGACATTGGGCCAGCCGTGGCTACCGCAAAAGTCTGAGGTGGACATTGCGCCACCAAGGCCTCACCCTACTGTCGCTGCTAGCGGTTATCTGCCTGAACATTTATCTCTACATCGCGATTCCAAAATCCTTTTTCCCCCAGCAGGACACCGGCGTGATTGTGGGCGGCGTGCAAGCCGATCAGGGCAGCTCGTTTCAGATGATGCAGGCCCGCGTGGATAAATTCGTGGCTATCGTGATGGCCGATCCGGCGGTGGCCAACGTAAGCGGCTCTACCGGTGGCAATCAGCGCAATACGGCCAATTTTTATCTGACGCTGAAGCCCTTGTCTGAGCGAAAAATATCGGCCGACGGCGTGGTGGCCCGATTGCGCGGGAAGCTCGCGCACGAGCCTGGAGCCAACCTGTTTCTGGTGCCGGCACAGGATATCCGCACGGGTGGTCGTCAGTCCAATGCGCAATATCAGTACACGCTGCAAGCTGACAATCTGGAGGACCTGCGTGCGTGGGAGCCGCGCATCCGGGCCAAAATGGCGCAATTGCCGCAGCTCACCGATGTCAATACCGACCAGCAGGACAGCGGCCTACAAACTTCCCTGCGCATCGACCGTGACAGCGCGGCCCGGCTTGGCGTCAGCATCAGCAATCTGGACAACGCGCTGAACGACGCCTTCGGACAGCGCCAGGTGGGCGTGATTTACAACCCGCTCAACCAGTACCGCGTCGTAATGGAACTCGCACCACCGTATCTGCAGGGCCCGCAAACCCTGAACCGCATGTTCCTGACCAGCCAGAGCGGCGCGCAGGTGCCCCTTTCTGCACTGGCACAGGTAGAAGCCACCACCACACCGCTGGCTATCAACCACCAGAGCGGCTCGCCGGCGTCGACCATCAGCTTCAACTTGCCGCCGGGTGTGTCGCTTTCGCAGGCCAGTGACGCCGTGAACGAAGCGGTTGCCGGGCTGGGCATTCCCATCACCGTACGCGGAAGTTTTCAGGGCACAGCCAATGCATTTGCGCAGTCGCTTTCATCGCAGCCTTTGCTGATTGCGGCGGCTCTGGTGACGATTTATCTGGTGCTGGGCATGCTGTATGAAAGCCTGATTCACCCGCTGACCATTTTGTCCACCTTGCCCTCCGCCGGCGTGGGCGCCTTGCTCGCACTGCTGCTGTTTCAGACAGACTTTTCAATCATCGCCATGATTGGCGTCATCCTTCTGATTGGCATTGTCAAAAAGAACGCCATCATGATGATCGACTTCGCCATCGCACGCCAGCGTGGCAGCAATGTGCGTGCCGGAGCCGCCATTTACCGCGCCGCCAGCCTGCGGCTTCGTCCCATTCTGATGACCACCATGGCGGCCATTTTTGGCGCCTTGCCGCTGGCGCTGGGCACCGGGGACGGGGCCGAAATGCGCCAGCCGCTGGGTATTGCCATTATGGGTGGCCTGATTCTCAGCCAGCTTCTCACCCTCTACACCACGCCGGTGGTGTACGTGGCCATGGACCGATTAAGCAACCGGCGCAATCAACGCCGCCTCCCCACCACAAACTATGCCCCTGCACTTAACCCGACCAACCCCTGAGCGCCGCAGACGCGACCCCGCGACCGTGCTGCGGTCGGGGCTCATCCTGGCGCTCTGCCTGCCGCTCTACCTGCTGTTGGCGGCCTGCGCCCACCAGGCCCCTACTGTGCCCGAACCGGAGCCCGCTCCCGCGCAATTCAAGGAG
>Ga0007854_10002913_pt1 | contig 10505 bp, 9 predicted proteins | sample CryBogCBH12Aug08_FD_60382 | JGI IMG/M metagenome (GOLD analysis project Ga0007854, IMG submission 60382) | Freshwater microbial communities from Crystal Bog, Wisconsin, USA - CBH12Aug08 | ecosystem: Environmental > Aquatic > Freshwater > Lake | place: Crystal Bog, Wisconsin, USA | collected... | reverse complement strand
TGCAGGACAAGATCGAGACGATCAAGACCTCGCAGCACAATGTTGGGGCGGTAGTGCGGGGGTGAGACGATCTCGTACGACGACGTGCGGGCGAAGAGTTCCTGCAACACGATCTGCGCCTCCAAACGAGCCAGCGGCGCACCAAGACAATGGTGAAGTCCGAAGCCAAAACCCAATTGTGGATTGGGATCACGTGTCACTTGAAGTCGTGTGGGGTCGTCAAAGACATCCGGGTCCCGATTGGCAGCCCCCACGAGGAGGAGGACGAAGGAACCCTCCGGAATGGTCTGACCGTCGAAGGTCATATCGCGAAGGATGGTGCGCGCGGTCAATTGCACCGGTGAGACCATACGTAGGAGTTCATCAACCGCCACGCGATCCACGCCACTTGTTCGCAGTGCGCGCTGGGCGTCGTGATCACGGTCGAGAGCGAGAAGTGATCCGGAGATGAGGTTCATCGTGGTCTCGTGTCCGGCAACGAGGAGGAGGATGGCGGTCGTTAATAACTCGCCTTCGCTCAACGCGTCGTCTCCGTCGCGCGCAGCCACGAGAGCCGACAAGAGATCGTCGCCCGGATGAGCGCGTCGCTGCGCGTACAAATCAGAGAAGTACGAGATGAAATGCAGGATTGCACCGTCCCGCGTTGCTCGATCCTCCTCAGTCAGGAGAAAATCGGGGTCGAGCCCTCGCGCGAGACGCGCGGACTGATCTTGGAATGACGAGTGATCGCTCGCGGGGATGTCAAGAAGTTCACAAATGACGGCCACCGGCACCGACCACGCCAGTTCCTGCACGGCGTCAAAAGTCTCGCCGTCGAGGTGTGCATCGATCACGCGACCCGCGGCGCTCGCGATGAAGGGAGCGAGTTCGTTCACGCGTCGTGGCGTGAACGCTCGCTGCACGAGACCCCGGAGGCGGGTGTGGTCGGGGGGATCCCGAAAGAGAAACGGGCGATTATCGACCCCGGTTTGTTCGATCAACTCGCGCTCGGCTTGACGCCCGGAGCCGTCAAAGGAACGAGGTCGCTTATCGACGTGGGTATTGAGAGAGTCAGACGACGAGGACTTGTCACGCAGGACGCTCAGGCAGTCCGCGTGGCGTGCAAGCACCCACGCGCCGTCCGGCGTGCGATGAACTGGCACCTCGTCGCGCAACTGATCGAACAGCGGCCCGGGATTGGTGGACCACGCCGGGTCAGATGGGTCCCAAAACAGCATTACCGCATCGTATCGAGATCCCTCGAGCGCACACGAAGTCGCAGTTCTCGCGATCGCCACCACGGCGACAGTCGCACGGTTCGCACGGGCGACCTTCCACTCACGAGGGCGGCGGAGCCGGGTGGCCAACGCCGCAGATTTCTCTCCTCCTTGTCGTCACTCTTCAACTCCGGGAGATAAGTCGTCGTGCGAGGATCGACCAGACCACCGAGTATGAGACGTGTCGCGTGATTATTCACGATCGTGGCGGCACGATCGCCAAAACGAGCCTCCATCTGGGCGAAGTCCTGGAACACGCTGACCAGCGTGATCCCGAGGCCCCGGCCGGTCGCCGCGATCTGATCGAGATCATCCAGTGGTGCGACGGTGGCTGCTTCGTCGAGGACGAGGAGAAGCTCTCGCGCGTCACCGGCGTCAATGCGCGCTTGTTGTTCCTCGAGAATGGTGCGCAGCGCACCGCGAAAGAGCCCCTCGTAACGACGGTGATCGTGACGCGGGGCGACGAGATAGAGCGTGTTGGGCCCGGACGTAAAACCCCGCAGTCGAACGCACGGCTGTCGAACGTGCCATGGCGCCAACATGGCTTCGGCCGTGGTGGCGATCGCGTCAGAGGTGCGCGCTTCGTGCTGTTGCATGGCGAGCACCACGCGTCCACCATCATCGGTAGTGGGCACATCATCTAAGTAGCGACGTTCGGCGATGTCGTCGACCACGTCGAAGATGTCGCCACCTCGCGCGCGGACGTGCGTCATGCGGGCGGCCAACAATTTGACGGCGAGGGCGTTCCAGAACTCGCTCTCCGCCGACGTGCGACCCTTGTCGCCGACCACCAAGTCTCGCGCCACCCCGAACGCGTCCTTGTACGTCGTCACGAATTCGAGAGGATCCCACGTCGCCCCATCACTCGGACGCAATTCATCAACGGTTCCGAGCGACGATCGCCAATCATTCGTCGCGTCGACCACGTCGCGCTTCACACTCGTGACCACGACGGGACCGGGCCAACGTACGAGAGACGGAATCACGATGGACGACGTCTTACCCACCTGCGTCGGTCCGACGACGAGCAACGAATGGCCCGCCGGTAACGAGCGAGGCCAACCACAGGCCACGTGGTGCCAACTCGATCGTCCGATAGGTGGTCGAGTCCTCGGTCGCGAGTTCACGTGACCAACATCGCGGCGTTCGTATCGATCACGCGCCGGTCTTGTTCATCGGGCACGAAGCGAACAAGAGAACGTCCCGACCCGTAGCGCACGAGAGCTCCCCCTACGGGCAAGCGGCTCAGGGCGGCGTATTCGTTCTCGTGAAGCGCGAGAACTTCGTCCAAGAGCTCGAGGTCGCCCGGCATCTGACGCAGGAGAATCACCGACTCGCAGTCGCGCAACATCGAGGTTGTTTGGGCCCGCTGGACGGATCCTTCGGGGGCGCTCGCGAAAACGTCGCTCCACCGGTGGACCACCAGGATGTGTGCGACACCGCGGGCTCGCGCCAACTTGAGTGAACCGTGCAGCCAATGCGCGACGCCCGGAGCGCTCACCAATGCCCACGCTTCGTCGAGCACCAGGTACCCCGGTACGTGCACGTCTTCTACGAGACGTCGGGCGACCGCCGCGGTCGCGACCGCGATCGCGGGAAACGCCGGCGAGAGCCAAAGTGACGACACGTCAAAGACCGTCAGGGCGGAACGCAACGACACCGGCGAGCCCTCGCCGTCGAGAATGCCCGCCACGTCCCCGTCCACAAGCCGACGAAGTCCGAGAGCGAGCGAGCGCCGAGGACTGCCGTGTCCTTCCGACAGGGCCGACGCGAACGCGGCGGCGATGTGCCACAGAGGACGTGTGCGCTGCTGTTCAGTCAGCAGGGCCCACTCGTGTTCGAGAAGGAAGTGCTCGTCCTCGTTGAGCAGCGACCCTCGGAGTGTGCCGAGCACGGTCGCTAGTAGTTGAACGTCCTCGTCGTCACGTCCCGCGAAGGGATTGAACCAGTATTGACCTCGCGCCTCGAGAAGAAGCACGTCACCTCCAGCAGATCGTGCGAGCTCTCCGTATTCACCCTTCGGATCAACAATGACGGCGCGACGTCCGACCGATAGGCCACGACGAATCAACATCTTGACCGCCGTCGATTTCCCAACACCGATGACGCCAGCCACGAGGATGTTGGGATTCGTGACGAGTGACGTTCGGTACGCGTCAAAGGGATCGAAGACAAAATCGCCGCCTCGGACACATCGCCCGAGCGGATCACCGGATAATCCCGTCCCGTTATCGCCGGAGGGAATACGAAGTTCTTGCAACTGGGAACTCGTGATCCATTGTCCCCGTACTCGTCTCGTCACGTGGGACTCCCCGGTAGCGCGGAGCACAGCCACAATGCGTGACGGCCATCACCACGTTCGAGCGTGACCCCACTGCGCCGGGCGTCGCTCAGCAAGTGTTCGCATTGCTGCTCCACGTCGAGCCTCGTCGCCGCCGCGACCACGACGAACACCGTGATCGCCACGAGCGCCCGCCCACGAGCGACGTCGACTTCGCGTTGTTCTAAACGTCGAAGAACTTCCTCCGACGTCGCGCGACGCCGAAATCCCACCATCCCGGCGAGCGCCGCATTCGTGCGGGCACGATGCACCTGGCGTCCCACCAACGCTGCGGCGCGGCGCGCTGGCAACACCGACGCACGCACCGACACGAAACGGTGGGATCCGTAGGGGGCCAGTTGGGAAATCAATGATCGGTCGACTCGTCGGGCACCGACGCCCGTGACACGAAAGACGACGAATTCCTGGTGCGTCGTGCGAACGCCGGTCCATTTCTCGTAGGCCCACCGTTGTTCATTCATCGACCACGGCGTGACCAGTCGCCACGCCCCCGGCTCATCGCGCCAACCCGCGGGTGCGGCGAGGTCCCGAGGAACACTCAGTACGCTCACCATCTCCGACGTCGCGGCACTGTGCCACGTCACGGTCTCGGTGGATGGCCCCGACCCCACGCGATCTAACACGTCCGCCAAAGCGACGTCCGTCGCGTCCTGGAGATTCGAAAGATCGAATCGACCTCGATGTTCGAGTCGGCACAGACGCGAGATGGCAACGCCCCGGGCGCGCACTTCGCATAGTCCTCCCGTCTCCTGAACCGACGCACGTGTCCAGCGCGATCTCGACACGAAGGCGAGACCCACCATGAGCAGGTCAACGCCACCCCGCCGAGGACCTCCGAGCGCACCGAGTACTCCGAGACTGGCGATCGCCACCGCGACCCACGACTGCGTGACCCACCACGCGCAGAAAGCCACTCCCGCGGCCAGACCGCACACCGCGCGAGCCGGTGACATCGAGAACAGTTGCCCGGCGTCCAGATGGCTCGCGGTCCACGCCTCACTCATCAAAGTGCCAGCCGAGGACGGGCCCCAGACGGTCTTCGGTATAGACACGGTGCCCTCGGCGCGGTCGCGGTGTTCCTACCGGTGGTTCCGGACGGGGTCCGGATTCATCGGGAAATTCGAGCGGACCGCTGTCGGGCCAATCCTCGAGTCCGAGGTCGTCCGGACGCTCCGGGGGCCCGAGAGGCGGCGGCGAACCCGTCGCCATGCTGACCGCCGCGACCGTCGCCCTTCGTGCGCCGTTCGTCGCTCGTTGCCGAAGTCCCTCGGCCGCGTGCAGCGCGCTCTGCTCAAGAAACGGCACAACTCGCAAGAGGACAAACGGCGCCAGTACCGCGATCAGCACGAGGGCCACACCCGTCAGGACGACGTAGAGGGATCCCGAGGCGACTGCGGATGCTCCGATGCCGAGGGCCACCACGACCACGAACTTCGCGAGGGCCAGAGCCACGAAGGTCTCCACCGATCGCCACGCCACGCGTCGCATCGGAGCGAAGATGGACGCCGCCGCGATGACGGGGCTGAGAGCGAGCAAGAGAGATAGCAGCGCGTTGCGCACAATCAGCTCGAAGAGCAACAGCACCGCGGTGACCACCTCCACGAGCCCAATGAAGAAAACGCCGAAGCCGGGAGTTCCCGTCGGAAGGAGAGCCGCGCTGGTGGACAGGTTCGACACCGTTGTCCCCGCTCCGCCGGCCGCGACCGACGAGAGATCATTCGTCAGCGACAAGACGATCGTCGCAAACGTCGGAGCCGCCAACAGCGCGAGAACCGCGAGAGGGGCGGCCACGACATTGTCCTGGACAATGGAACTCACGTCAGCGTGTCGGAGAGACCGCACGACGTTCGCGCACACTGCACACAGGGCGATGAGTGGGGCGACGCTGAGGAGACTGTGGTACTCCCCCGAGCTGGCGGCTGTCACCACACCGGGGGAGCTCGACGCCTCCAGCACTGCGCGTAGAGCGTTCCAAGCCCAACCCGTCGCCGCCGACACCCAACTCGCCAGTGTCGAAAAGAAGACGTCAAAGGAAGCGTTGGCGGCGCTTTGCGTCACGCAATTCACAGGGTGAAGGAGACAATTCATCTCAGTGCACCGACGAGCCGGTGCTGAAGAAGAAGTTGATGAGCGCGGGTGCGGCGCCAATCAGGACGGCGGCGGCGAGTGAGGCGACCACGGCACGGCGTCCCGTCATGGACTGATGAATGTTCTGGGAGTGGCTGCCGAGCGCCCACATGGCCGCGCCCACCACCAATCCGATCAGTGCGGCAATCAGCGCCCATCCGGCCAAACCGTTGGCGAGCTTCTGCAGCGCCGCGCTACCGGGCAGGTTGGATGGTGTGGGTGTCAGAGAAACTCCGGCGAAAATCATGGTGACCTCCAGTCAGTACGAAGGACACGCAACGGTCGCAGCACGTTCAACTCGGCGGAGTCTGCGAGAATGATCTCGTGCTCCTCGAGTCCCTCAAGACGTTGATCGATCGTTGGCCCCCTCTCGCGCTCTACGCCGCGTTGGTCGGCGTCATCGCCATCGGCGTCTTCATCGGGATCGTCGTGGGTCGGCGCCGGGGGCAACGAGCGATCGCCCAACGTTTGACGGCCCTCGGCACACGCCTCGGTATCGAGCAACCCCACGATGACGGCAAGGTAGAAACCGCCCTCAACTTCCTCGAAGAAGTCACCGGGGCCGCCACCACCGCGGTCACCGAATCAAGTGCCGACGCCATTCGCTTACGCCGATCGCTCGACACCCTGCCCCTCGGCCTGGTCCTCTGCGACGAGGCCGGAACCGTCATCTACCGCAACCGACAGGCCGAAACCTTGATGACGAACCGCTACGGAGACGCGCTCGCGGCCCAGGCGGTGACGGAACTTCTCGAAGAGGGGTGGCGTAACGGTATTGCGGACCGCACCATTGACCTCTACGGACCGCCGCGCCGTACGTTGACGGTGCGAGCCACCGTCATTGATGACGGACGTCGACCACTGGGCGTGCTGGCTCTGATCGAAGATGTCTCGGAGCGTCGTCGACTCGAGGACATTCGCCGCGACTTCATTGCCAACGTGTCCCACGAACTCAAAACACCCATGGGTGCTCTCGGGCTACTCGCGGAGACTCTCCAATACGAAACCGACCCGGCGATCGGTCAACGCCTGGCCGAGCGCATTCACCTCGAAGCGTTCCGCGTCAACCGCATTATTGAGGACTTGCTCGACTTGTCACGACTCGAGAGCGAGGGCGCGCCTGCGCGTGAACCCGTTCCGGTAGCGCTGTTTGTCGCCGAGGCCATGGAACGCATCCGCACCGCCGCCGAACAGCGGGGCATCGTGATCCAATTGCACGAACCCGAGACGTCATTGTTCGTCACCGGCGACCGTCGCCAACTGGTCTCCGCCGTCCACGCACTATTGGAGAACGCCGTCGCCTACTCGCCGACGGGCGGCGCGGTAAATGTCACCATTGAACAGGTGGCCGTCTCGAGTGATCCCGAACTGGGAGACGGACCATTTGCGCGCGTGGTCGTTTCCGATCAGGGCATCGGGATCCCGGCCAAGGACCTAGACCGCATCTTTGAACGCTTCTACCGCGTCGATCCGGGCCGCGCTCGCCACACCGGCGGCACGGGTCTTGGTCTTTCCATTGTCCGTCACGTGGCTCAGAACCACGGCGGTGCCGTGTCGGTCAACTCCCGTGAGGGAGAAGGATCCACGTTCGCCCTCGATCTTCCGATGAGTTCACTATGAGCAAGCACGACGCCCCGAAGCATCGAGTTCTCCTCGTTGAAGACGAGGAGTCGTTCATCGACGCCCTGACCATCGGTCTCGATCGCGAGGGCTTCGACGTCAGCGTCGCGCGCGACGGACAAGAAGCCGTCGACATCTTCGCGAAGGGCACCTTCGACGTCGTCTTGTTGGACCTCATGCTGCCGAAGATGTCGGGCCTCGACGTGTGTCGCGTGATCCGCACAACCTCCGACGTGCCAATCATCGTGGTCTCCGCCAAGGGCGAAGAAGTCGACGCCGTCGTCATGCTGGAAATCGGCGCGGACGACTACGTGACGAAGCCCTACCGATTGCGCGAGCTCATTGCCCGCATTCGTGCCGTTCTGCGTCGCCACGACCACGCCAAGGAAACGCCCGACCACTCCGAATCGGTCATTGAGGTTGGTCCGGTTCGTCTCGAAGCTGACACGCGGCGTTGTTTTGTCAAGGGTGAAGAGATCAAGGTCCGCAAGAAGGAGTTCGCCCTGTTGGAACTTCTTCTCACCAACGCCGGACGCGTGCTCACTCGCGAACAACTCATCGACCGCGTCTGGGGCAGTGACTACGTTGGCGACACGAAGACGCTGGACGTTCACATCAAGCGATTGCGGTCCCTCGTCGAAGAAAAGCCCAAGGACCCCCAACACATCACTACGGTGCGTGGCGTGGGGTATCGCTTCGACGCCTAACGCGAGCGCAGGTGGGTGCGCCCGCCAAAGAACGCTTGCAGCGGTGGTGGGATCAACACCGAACCATCACTCTGACGATTCGTCTCGACAATCGCGGCCCAGATACGCGACCACGCGAGAGCCGAGCCATTGACCGTGTGCACCAACGTCGGTGAGCCACCGGCCGGGCGGTACCGCACGTTCGCGCGTCGTGCCTGGAAATCGCGGAACCAACTGATCGAGGAGACCTCTAACCAGCGGTCGACTCCCGGCGAGTACACCTCCAAGTCGAAGGTACGAGCCGATGACGTGCCGAGGTCACCAGCACACAGGTCAAGTACGCGATACGGCAGACCGAAATCTCGCAACAATCCCTCGGCGCGCGCGAGCACGTCGTCGAAGCACGACTGCGCTTGTTCGGGCGTGCAGTACGCGAAGAGTTCCACCTTGTCGAACTCGTGCACCCGCAAGAGACCTCGCGTGTCACGACCGGCGGCACCAGCTTCGCGACGGAAGCAGGCGGTAAGCGCGGTCATTTTGATCGGAAGATCCGCTTCGTCAATGATGTCGCCGCGACGCATCGACGTGAGGGGGACCTCCGCGGTGGGAATTGCCCAGAGGTCGTCGCGCTCAATCGCGTACATCTCGATCTGATTCTTGGGCAAGTGCCCGGTGGACGTCATGGTCTCGGTCAGCGCGAAGGTCGGAGGACGAATCTCTTCGTACTCGTCCGCGTGCTGATTGAGCGCGTACGCGCCCAGAGCCCGCACCAATCGCGACCCGTCACCCCGAAAGAGGGGAAACATCGAGCCGGCGAGTTTCGCGCCCGTTTCTAAGTCCAACAGACCGAGCTCGGCACCAATATCCCAGTGAGGGACTCTCTGGTAATCCTCATAGGTCGGAAAGGGCGCACCCTGGTCCATTCCCGGCCACCATTGGCGCAACTCAACGTTGCCCGTTTCGTCGACGCCGTCGGGCGCTTCGGCGGCGGGCATATTGGGCAAGTCGAGCAGTAGCGCACGAACGCGATCTCCCACGGCATCAGCAATCTCACTCGCGCGACGTTCCTCGTCGCCCAACTCGCGACTTGCGGCGGCCACTTGGTCGGCTCGCTGCGTGTCCCCCGACTTACGGGCTTCGCCCACCTGTCGACTCAGGTCCTTCACCTGTGAGCGCAACGCCTCGGCGGCCTGCATTGCAGTCCGGTGCTCGGCGTCCAACGAGAGAATCTCGTCGATCTGCGTAGAGGAGATCCCGCGACGGGCCAGAGCGGCCTTGACGTCATCGGGTTCACGGCGCAGGAGGGCGAGGTCAATCATGCCCACAGATTAGGACAGCGATCATTCACGCTCCACGAGTCCGGTAGGTTCGCTCCCGTGAGTCACGCCGTTTCTATCGATTCCCTGCACGTGCGATTCGGCGCCGTGACGGCGGTGGCGGGCGTGTCCTTTGACGTGGACTTCGGTGAAATCGTGACGGTCCTGGGTCCGAACGGGGCCGGGAAGACGACGACCGTCGAAACATTGCTCGGTTTTCGACGTCCCGACGCCGGCACCGTGCGGCTCATGGGACTCGATCCGGTGAGCGCGCACGGTGAAGTCGTCACCCGCGTGGGAGCCCTCCTCCAGCGCGGGGGTGTGTGGTCACCCATGAATCCCCGCGACGTGCTGCGTCTCACCTCCAGCTACTACGCGGCACCCCGTGACGTCAACGAACTACTCGACGCCCTCGATCTCCAGCGCTGTGCCACAACGCCGTGGCGTCGCCTTTCCGGTGGCGAACAACAGCGCACGCTGCTGGCCCTCGCCCTGCTCGGACGTCCTCGCGTTCTCGTCCTCGATGAGCCAACCTCGGCCGTTGACCCGGAGGGACACGCCAGCATCAGGGCCCTGCTCGACGCCGAGCGCCAGCGCGGGTGCGCCCTCGTGATCACCACCCACGAACTCGCTGACGCGGAACTCTTGGCGGACCGCATCGTCATCATCAACGACGGCGCCGTCGCGGCGGCTGGCACACTCGCCGAACTCGCGGGTGATCCGGTCCTGGTCTTTGAGTCAACCGTGGCCCTGGACACCGTTGCGCTCGGGGCCCTCCTCGGCGGACCGGTTGTTGACGAAGGTCAGGGTCGCTACCGCTGTGCGGTCGGCAACACGCCCGCCAATGTGAGTGCCGTCACGACCGCGATCAACGAACGTGGCGGACAACTCACATCGCTGCGCTCACGCGCGTCATTAGAAGAGACCTACCTCGCCCTGGTCGAACAACACCGGAGTCGGTCGTGAACATGCTCGTCGCACAAACGCGAGCCGAGATCATCATGACTCTGCGGCGCGGGGAAACCCTGTTGTTGACGATCGGCATTCCCGTTCTTCTTCTGGTGTTCTTTTCGAAGACGCACGTGACGGCGTCGCCGACTGCGTCGCGTATCAATTTCCTGGCGCCCGGCATCATCGCGCTGTGCTGCATGTCCACCTC
>Ga0007854_10002912_pt1 | contig 10513 bp, 12 predicted proteins | sample CryBogCBH12Aug08_FD_60382 | JGI IMG/M metagenome (GOLD analysis project Ga0007854, IMG submission 60382) | Freshwater microbial communities from Crystal Bog, Wisconsin, USA - CBH12Aug08 | ecosystem: Environmental > Aquatic > Freshwater > Lake | place: Crystal Bog, Wisconsin, USA | collected... | reverse complement strand
GCATTCGTCTGGCTAGGTCAGACGGAAGCACAAATGACCAAGCAACTCGGCCAACCCAGGTCGGACAAAAAGGACAGGGTCTACCAGAACAATGGAGTTCAGGTTCGCGCGACCTTCGATCACGGCATCTGCAACAGAATTATCTACTGCTCCGACAACAATCGGAAATTTAGCGAGCACTGGGTCTCGGCAACACTGGCCCTGACTTCAGGAGGGCGTGCCTGGCTAGTTTATGAGAACTCGAAACCTAAGAAGGTTTATTACAGCACCTTTGATCACAAGTTTTATGCCCGTCTGACAGACGGCAACAAATTGGGGATTCTGACGGAAGAGTGCTGCAAGAAAGCCTCACTTGATAAGAACGCGTCAAATGAGTGAACCCAAGGACATCCTGTTATCCCTGATTTTCAGGGAGTACGAGCGGCTTGCAGGCAAGGTGTAAGTGGACGAAGCACAAACAACAAGGTGGGTGGAGATCGTTTCGGCAGACGACGACATGGTTGAGCAGAAACTGATCGAATGGGCCGGCCTTGATCAGGCATGGGATGATAACGAGCTCTTCAGCGTGCAGGATTTTATGCCGATGGCGGAGTGTGCCAAGAACATCGAGATGGAATGTGAAAACTGGGGAGGGGAGACCCCGGGTAGAAGTGGAGTCTGGCACAGGGTGTCGACTAACAACCCCGAGGCCCTCAAAAAGGAGTTGCGTGGGATGGTTGCCAAACTGCTTTGGAAGAACCGGCGAAAAGTTCTTCAGCAAAAGCGTATATATCAGGAGGCAAGGGAGCGGGAGTGGAGGGAGCGAAAAGTGGATCCAGACGACCCCTTTGAAGGCGGGTTCTGCATGTAGAGGGGTGCTGATCAGCTGTGTTTCGAGGTGGAATAGGCGCCCGTATCGTAATCCGATACGTGCAGGGACTCCACGGTGACGGCCAGGTGGTCTGTTCCGTCCTCCCCATGGATGGATCTCTCCCCTTTGGCGAAGAGCCAAAGGACGGGTGAGCGTCTGCCTTCATGCCATCCTCAGGCCGGACGATCATATTCGCCTCTTTCCTTGATTTTTTCCCACTGCCGGGGTGTCAGTTTGATGGTGCTTTCCGCATCATCGTTTCCCCATCGCGCCGTGATTTCGAGCTTCCTTGCCATTTATCTTCCATGTGATCGGGTGCGGGTCAATTCCTTGCTGACCTTGAAGGCGTGCCGTATCGGCTCAAGCTCGGGACTACGGTGGAGGTACACCCTTAACTCTGAATCCAGTTCCATGGCCCTGCCCACCATCAGCCTAGCCTCCTCTAGTCGCCCCTGTTGGCAGACATAGCAGGCAAGGTAGTATTGCATGATGGCGTGATCGGGGAATTTCAGAAGGGTTTGCCGCAAGACCTTCTCCGCCGCCGCCGGTCCCGATCTGTTCTTCTCCGCCGCGGCCAGATAAAGCCGGTAAGAGGGAGTTTCCGGCAGGGAGAGCGCAAACGTAGCCAGAAGATCCCAACGCTCCAATCCCTTGTAGAACTCCAAGGTTAATGTTTTCAACGTTCCCGTGGTAAGGAACTTTATGGGGATTTTTTTAAGTTCTTCCAAGCAGGAATCCTGATCGCCCAGCTCAAAAAATCCGATCGCCGCCTTGATGTAGGGATCAAGGGGGTCGCCGTCATACCGGATTGCCGAACCTGTTTTTGGGGAGGCGGTGGAAGTCCTGGCCATCATTTTGCAGCGATATTTGGAGAACTCTTTGAGAAGTAACAGCGAAGTGATGGAATGTCCTTCAGTTTTCCAATCTAATAGATTCCTCTAACTCAGGGTCATTTGTGACTGTCCACAAATCTCCAGCCACTGTCATCATCGCTCCCGCCACTGCGCAGACCCAGATCATTCATCAATAGACCAGAGATATAGTCAGATATGTTCAATCTCTCGCGTTCAGTGAGTTTTACAACGGCCTCGTGAATTTCTGGATCTAGTTGGATGTTAATTATCTGGTAGTCCATAGCCGTTAACTACTAGTAAACAACGTTGGAAAAAGGCTCAATAATAATGTTTGATTTTAGACAGTTTAAGGGGAAGTTTATATCTACCCGTTAGATGAAACAAATACTCCCCCACCAGTCGAAGGCAAAATCCAATGAGAGAAAAATACTCACTGGGTTTCGCATCGACCCCAACCTTAAAAAGGTATCGATGCTTGCTGCATCGAAAGAAAACAGGAGTCTGGCGAATTACATTGAAAATCTCATTCGTAAGGATCTTGAAACTAAAGGCCTTATCCGAAGTGAGCCTTAAGGAAGGCAGGTTGGGCTTGAGGAATCGGTAGCAGGGTTGATCTAGGCTTCGACTAGGTTTTAAGGGGCGGAACGTTTTTCATTTCATTGGTGGCGTCTTTCCATTTGGTCTCTGGCTAAATGAGCATGACAGCGAAGTGAACTGCCGTTTGTCAGGCAAGGAAGAGCAAGAAAAAGACAATAGGCAAGTAGACGCAGCGAGCGAGAAGGCGCTAAACCCAATAAAAGAGTTAACTACCAGTTAACTATAATAAACACATCCTCAAAAATGGAACGCGTCACCACATGCATTTTCGATCTGGATGGAACGATTATTGATTCCAAGGATGGTATAGAAAAATCAATCTTCGCCGCGATACGTGCAGTAACTCCGCCCGTAGTTGGCCCACAGATCAAAGAGATTTTTTCCAGAATATTTGAACCCAAGGATGAGGAAACAGTCACAAAACTCATCAGAGAATTTCGTAAAACCTACGATGAGTACAACTGCATTTTTGCCTCGCCCTATGAAGATGTAGAGGACTGCCTTCAATCACTCAGACAAAATGGCATTCGGTGCTTCGTCGCCACAAACAAACCAGTAAGGCCGACGGTAAGGTTGTTGGAACACTTAAATCTGACTGACTTCTTTCAGTCCGTTTATTGCCCAGATTCACACGGGAGAATTGGGAAAACAAAGTCTTCAAACATACGTGATATTATCAAGGACTACTCACTTTTGCCCCGCGAAGTTTGCCTGATTGGTGACACGGAGGAAGACATGAAGGCGGCGGAAGAAAACTCCGTTCATTTCGTGGCTGCCCTGTACGGATACGGGAGGTTCGCGGAGGTAAATGGATTAAAATTTTGCGTCCAACAGATAAGAGAACTGCTGTATCTACTAAATGTCAGGACTTGATGCGATTCGATGTCCTTCCTTCAATTCATGCATTTTTGTGTGCTTCTCTGAGATGGGCTTTTCCTGCCCGAAGTGTAGTTGGGAAAGCGAATGTCCTATTGGACATGAGGGACAAAGCACAAATTGCCCTTCCTGTGGAACTGCTGATCGAAGAACTTGCTGAGCGCGGGATTTTGGAGTTCTGATCCACCATGCGGCCGCTCTTTGAAGAGATTCAGGCCCCCCTCCTTCCACGCGGAGTTTCCCACGAAGTGTTGCATCAGAAGGAGAGAAAACACCTCCCGATGAAGCAAAGCAATAGAATCCAAACCCTCAAGTAACCTTGCGTCTGTAGGCCACGACTACCGCCAGCGCGCCAAGACCAAAGAGGACATAGGTTGCAGGCTCGGGGACCGCTGCAGGCTCAATCGCCAAGTGACCGCTCTCCCCCCTGTAGAAGATAGTCGCATTCGTTTGCCCGGCGCTGATCTCGCTGATTCCCCCGTACCCTATGTCTGTAATAAAAAGATTGCCATTGGTGCTAATCGCTATGGAGTTGGGCGTGTTCAAGGCACCCCCGGAGGAGAAGACGGTCGCATTAGTCTGGCCGGCGGCAATCTCGTCGATTACTCCAGGACCTGAGCTTGCTATAAAAAGAGTGCCATTAGTGTCGAAAGCCAAACCATTGGGGTTGCTGCCTGCAGCTAAGGAGGAGAAGAGGGTCGCATTAGTCTGACCGGCAGCAATCTCGTCGATTCGATCATTATTAACTGCTATAAAAAGATTTCCATTAGTGTCGAATGCCAAAGCATTAGGATACGTGCCACCCAAGTCACCCCCGGAGAAGAGGGTCGCATTCGTTTGCCCGGCGGCAATCATAGAGATGGAAGCGTTTCCATTGTCTGCTATAAAAAGATTTCCATTAGCGTCGAAGGCCATGGCATTAGGACCACTCAAGGCACCGCCGGAGGAGAAGACGGTCGCATTAGTCTGACCGGCGGCAATCTGATAGATTAATCCATAGGCATAGTCTGATACAAAAAGATTGCCATTTGCATTGAAGGCCAGGTTATAGACGTAATTCAAGTCCCCCCCGGAGGAGAAGACGGTCGAATTCGTTTGCCCGGCGGCAATCTCGGTGATCGTTGATGTCCATACTGTTGTAAAAAGATTCTGTGTGCTTTGATCCTGGGCATGGCTGGAGGCAACTCTCAGCACGAGGATGAGAAATGGAAGGGCAACGATTTTTTTCATGTCGGAACGGGTTGGATTTTTCCCACGCGGGCATGAAAAAAGCCCCGTGAGCGACAGCTCGACGGGGAAGTCTTTGGGTGACGGTCCCTAGAAAGTTGCGGACCTTAAATGCCCCTGTTTACCCCCAGAAGTCAATGGTTATCCTCCTTGCAAATTGCTCACTTGTCCTTCGATTTTTGCCTTTGCTGGGCAAAGGAACATAGGGCCCGTATCCTTGGATAGGGGGGGGATGGTGCCAGAGAAGTCGCCCCCCCCCTTTGCAGACGCCCCCATCCCCACTTCTCACGCGATGTTTGGCCGAGAAGGTTGGGTGTGACGTGGTGTCGAGTAGATCTGGGTAGGTTACGCAGAAACCGGAACTCCGGCTTGTGTGGGATGAGAAAATGTGGGAAATTCCCATCATGAAAGCTGTCACGAAACTAGACGGTCGTCTCCGGGGGATCTTTCCCCCGACTTTCAGTCCGGGGGACATTCTGGAACGTGTGATTGAGGCTCCCGACACCGTTACCTTCAAACTTCTCAGGAGTACCGAGGCCCCGTTGGTAAAATCCCGAAAATGGAGGGGCAAACTCATGGGATCGAGAACGAGGATCCCCGCCGCCAGGATTGCAGCGGCACTCCGCGCTGATCGGGATGCGCGATGAAAGGCGCCCGTGGCGAGAGGTCGGTAGGGGTATCGAAGGAAGCAGGGAAGGCGGGCGCCGGGAGTGCGGACGGGCAAAAAGCCTACTGGGATTCATCGGCTCTTGTTGCCGCACTTCACGAGGAGGGCATTCGCATGAGGCTTCATCCGGAAAGTTCCTGCACCAGATCCCACAGTTTTGCGGAGATTTTTTCGACCCTGACCGGCGGACGACTCGGTTTCAGGTACTCTCCCGATGAGGCTTCGGGTCTGATCGCTTCCCTTGCTGAAGATCTTCAAATCGTCGAACTCAGCACTCACGAAACCCTTGCGGCCCTTCGCTCGGCTCACCATGCCGGGGTGCGCGGCGGACGCATTCATGATTATATCCACGCCATGGCCGCCCAAAAGGTGAAGGCAATAAGGATCTTCACCCTAAACGGAGGCGATTTCGCCGGATTGGTCGAGGGGACGACGATTTCGCCTCCTTAATGCGTCGGGGAGCATTTCTCCCGCCGCCATCCCCGCCTTCCGAGCGACGTGTGCCCGAGAAAGTACCCTCAGATGCAAGAGAGTGCGGTGCCTAGAAACTAAGTTTCTTGTTGAGAGATTCTGGGGCGCTCGTCAGGGAGGAAAAATGTGGGGAAACATCCCCTTGACCTGAAGGAAAAAAAGGATACTATGTATACCGTGAATATCACCTTCGTCGAACTGAAGGACTTCTTGGACGACGTCTCTGATGACGATGAAGACTTCAGGGAACTTCAGAACGAATTATTGGAAAACCCAGCCAAGGGGGATGTCATTGAAAATTGCGGCGGTCTTCGCAAGATCCGAATGAAGCTGCCGGGACGCGGCAAATCATCAAGCGCAAGAGTCATCTACCTCCACCTTCCAAAATATGAAAAGATCATCCTCTTTTATGCCTTCACCAAGGCCAGGTCAGAAAACATTTCGGCAAAAGGAAAGAAAATCCTGCGCGATCAGGTCGCGTTGATTAAAAGACATTACGAGAACACTCCCTGACATTATTTACCCGCCGCGAAAAAACACCAACCACATCAAATGAGCACTCCAAACAAAAAGAAGAAAAAGGAAGTTGAATTTAGCGAGGCTGAGTTAATCCGCCGGGTGACGGGTTTCGCCCAGGGGGCCATCCCTTTCAAGGAACGCACCTTGAAACTCCCGCCCCCTGTAAAGGAAATCCCGGCTCCGGAAATCAAAAGGATACGCGCAGCGCTTGGCTACAATCAGAGTCAGTTTGCCATCCTACTCAACGTGCCAACGGTTACTGCCAAGTCCTGGGAAATCGGCAAAAGAAGGCCCAGTGGCGCCGCTCTTCGCCTGCTTGATGTTGCCCGGCATAACCCGCAGGCCCTCTTCGCGTAGCCAGTCTGCAAGTCCGCGGGACCAGAAGGTAGGAACCATTCCCCTGCCGCCATCCCCACCTTCCGCGCGATGTTTGCCCGAGAAAGTTGCATTGGCTTTGAGATATCCTAGACCATAGTGGTTGGGCAATGTTTTCAGGATAAGAAAAAAATTGACTTGACGAATGTGTTTTATGCATATACATACTCTCTTGGCGTTGCCAAGAGAGTATGTATATGGATGCGAGACAAAAGTCTCGCATCCATAAGATCAAAAACATCTTCGTATTTTATTGTATCTTTTAGATTACCATTGGCGTAAATGTTATCTTTTCAAGCGATTGCTACAAAAAAACATCTTCATCTAGATCCCCGCAATGAAAGATTCTACTGAGATCTACAATAATCTCGCATCGATGGAGCCGCTATTGCCTGATTTAAGCAGAAATAGACTCTCTGAATTGACTTGTGAAGTTCTCACGGCATCAGGCCATCTATCCGGCAGTGTTCATTCGCGTATCGTAAAAGAGAAAGTGGCTGCGCTGACCCGTGAGATGAACTGCTATTATTCCAACTTGATCGAGGGCCACAAGACAACGCCTCCGGATATCGAGCGCGCGCTTAGGCAAGATTTTTCCGATAATGCTATCGAGCAAGATAACCAGAAACTCAGCCTCGCCCACATTGCGGTTAATAAGCTAATGGAGGATCGTCTGGCATCTGAGGAGCTGGATGTTTATGCTCCCGAATTCATTTGTTGGTTGCATGATGAATTTTACAGGCAACTCCCCCGGTCGATGTGGGTCTCTAAGACTCAGAACGGTAAAATCTATAACATCGTTCCAGGAAAACCCCGGAATTTCGGGGTGGATGTTCACAATCACACACCTCCAGATTGTAATGCACTACCTGCTTTCCTCGAAAGATTTCACAGTTTTTATTCCAGTGACCGGATCTTTGCTACGAATCGCCTGATTGCAATCGCTGCCGCACATCATCGCCTTGCTTGGATTCACCCATTCGGGGATGGGAATGGGCGTGTTACAAGATTGCACTCTCATGCGCTCCTGATTCACCATGGCATTAATGTTGATGGGCTCTGGACGCTATCGCGAGGGTTAGCGCGTTTTAGAAAGCGGTACTACCAATGCCTTGCTGAAGCGGATAAACAGCGCCGGAATGACTACGATGGAAGAGGCAATCTTTCTCAGGAAGGACTGGCTAGCTTTTGCACCTTCTTTTTGGAGACGATGCTCGATCAAATTAAATTTATGGACAATCTATTGCAGCTTGGAGATCTGCGGATACGAGTTGAAAGATTTTTCCAATATGAAACGCTTCATCTGGGGCGAGACAATGAAGACCTCATGAAGGTAGTGCGAGTTCTGGTGGACGAAGGGGAAATACACCGTTCCCGAGTTGAAGAAATCACCGGAAAAGGAGCAACGGTTGCATGGAGAATCATTCAGCTAGGGTTGAAGGAAGGGCTTATCAGTTCTCCTTCAACAAAAGGAGTATTGCAAATTGCATTTCCCGACAAAGTGCTCGGTGCCTATTTTCCGCAGCTATACTTGGATTTGCCGGTGGATACTGACCAGTAGAGCAAATCTTAAGCTGCTACTTCCCAATCGTTCAATGGGTAGATGAAGTTCTAGATGAGAATGAAAATGTCGAAGAATATCTCCTCCTTCCGCTTCTAATCGACGCCCCCATCCCCGCCTTCCACGCGACGTTTCCCACAAAGGGTTGCATGGCGCAGATCCGCTACCGGTGTTTTGACGCGCGCGGACAGGAGGGCCGCCCTCCCCGCGGGAGTAAAGGGGGAAAATGGCAGTAAGCGCTTGCGGCCGCCCAACCCCGGCCGTATTAACCCACAGCAACTTTTTAGGGACCGTCCTCCAAGGACTTCCCCGTGAAGCTGTCGCTCACGGGGTTTTTTTTCTGACCGCGCGGGAAAGCAGTTTGCCACATGCCCATGATAACCTCTCGCACCCTCATCACCGCCTCCCTGCTCCTGCTGGGGGCGTTTTTCCTTTTTCCCGGGAGGGCCGCGGCCACCATACCCAACCTCTACGTCGGCAGCAACAGCTCCTCCCAGACGACCAATTTCACCTCGGGCACACATGCCTATTCGAACACCTTTGTGGGGGTCAACGCGGGGGATTCCAACAATCTCCTGACAATCGGCAACGCCGCCACCCGCCTTTCCAACTCGACGACGATTTATCTTGGCTATCAGGGGGGCGATAACACGCTGATCATTTCCAACGCTGCCGTCCTTGCCGATAACTATGCATACATAGGTCGTAGCAACTCCTCTTCCAATGATGCGGCTTTCGTTACCGACTCCGGCTCTCTCTGGACTAATGGCGGTGACCTCGCCGTGGGTTTCGACGGGAGTGGCAATAGTCTGGTGATTTCCAATGGCGGGACGGTTGCCGTGCATGGCAACAGCAGCGGGTTGGTCATTGGGTACAACGCGGATTCCTCCAACAACACGGTGCTTCTGAGCGGTACGGATCCGGGAGGCAACAACTCAGCCCTGAATGTCGGGGGTTCGGCAAGCCATGCCGTCAGCAGAGCGGACCTTTATGTGGGCTATAATGGCAGCAGCAATAGCCTGACACTCTCCAATGGAGGTCAGGCATATGTGAGCGGTTCCAATTATGGGGTGGTGATCGGTTTTGGGAGCAACTCCTCGGGCAATTCAATATCGCTAGCCGGGTCGGCCTCCAATAACGGGTACGCCTCCTCCTCTCTAAACACCCTTGGCGATCTCTACGTGGGATACAACGGCAGCAGCAACAACTTTGTTCTCTCCAACGGCGGCTATGCGTACGCAGGCGGTTCCGACGGCCTGGTGATCGGTTTTGGGAGCAATTCCTCGGGTAACACGGTGGCCGTAAGCGGATGGAACTCCACTAATAGCCAGGAGTCGTCCGTCCAGATCGGAACCTACTACGGATTCGCCACAAATTCCGATCTCTATGTCGGATACAACGGCAGTAGCAACACCCTCTCCATCTCGAACGGAGCTGATGTCTGGGTGTCGGGTTGTAACTACGGGGCGGTGATCGGCTTTGGGAGCACTGCCTCGGGCAATTCGATGCTGGTAAGCGGATATGACACGAATGTCGGGTACTCCTCCCTTGATGTCGGGTCGAGCAGCAACGGATTTTTCAACGGTGCGGATCTTTATGTGGGCTATAATGGCAGCAGCAATAGCCTGACACTCTCCAATGGAGGTCAGGCATATGTGAGCGGTTCCAACTACGGAATGGTGATCGGTTTCTCCGCCAACTCGTTTAACAATCTATTCACGGTGACCGGGAGCAATTCCTTGCTCCTGGATTCAGGAAGCCTTTATGTCGGGTATGGTGGCCAGTCCAATCGGATGGTGATTTCAGCCGGCGGCTTTGTCTCCGATACCAGCGGCTTTGACGACGGGGCCGATCCCAACGACGGCTTTAATTCCGTTCTTGTGACGGGGGCCGGATCGGTGTGGACCAACTCGGCAAGCCTCACCTTCGGCCTTGCCGGACATGACAACAGCCTCGTGGTCTCCAATGGCGGTGTCGTCGGGGTGGCTGGAGCAGCGATGATCGGCGACCAGTCCACGGCGACCAATAACAGCATCCTCATAACGGGCGCGGGTTCATCGCTTGTTGTCGGGGGAACCCTGACGGTGGGCAATTCCGGCGGCGGCACCCTTACAGTGGCGGGCGGCGGCTCGGTTTCGGCAGGCGCCATTTCCATTGCTGCCAATGGCGGCTCCCATGGAACCGTCAACCTCGGCACCCTGGGCGGGAGCGACACGGCCGTTTCCCTCGTGGCCTCCTCCATCACCTTCGGCCCGGGCCTGGGAACCCTGAAGTTCAACCAAGCCGACTCGAACACCATTTCCGCAACCCTCTCCGGCTCGGGTGACATCTATCAGCTCGGCACCGGCCAGACGATCCTTTCCGGCAACAACAACACCTTCGCCGGAACGACCCGCATCAACCATGGCACCCTGCAGGCCAACAGCTCAAGCGCCCTTGGCACCAGCTCCGTGTACCTTCAGGGAGGATCCCTCTCGGTCAACGCCCTGCTCACCGTCAACAATTTCTACTGGTAT
>Ga0007854_10002908_pt1 | contig 10525 bp, 12 predicted proteins | sample CryBogCBH12Aug08_FD_60382 | JGI IMG/M metagenome (GOLD analysis project Ga0007854, IMG submission 60382) | Freshwater microbial communities from Crystal Bog, Wisconsin, USA - CBH12Aug08 | ecosystem: Environmental > Aquatic > Freshwater > Lake | place: Crystal Bog, Wisconsin, USA | collected... | reverse complement strand
TCGACGCCAGCACACCCGAAGGAATGCTGGAAGGTGATTTGGTCAATCGTGCACGCAAAGGCGACCTGCAGGCCTACGACGAACTGGTGAGGCGGTATCAGGAACGCATCTACGCGACGATTTATCACATGACGTCCAACCACGAGGACGCCAACGACCTCGCGCAGGAGTCGTTTATCAAGGCGTTCCAGGCGCTGAAGGCGTTTCGGGGCGGCTCGAGTTTTTACACTTGGCTGTATCGGATTGCGGTCAACAAGACCATCAATTTTCTCAAGCAGCGGAAGAACAAGCTCCATTTCAGCCTGAACGACATGGATTTCAACGGCGAGAATGATCCCGACCTAGTGGCGCTGGTTTCCCACAAGACGCCGCATCGTGAGGTGGGGCTGACGGAACTGCAAAAAAAATTGAACGAAGCGTTGATGAAGCTGTCTGAACCCCACAGAATGGTCGTGGTGTTGCATGACGTGCAGGGGCAGTCGCACGACGAAATCGCGGAAATCATGGATTGCAACATCGGGACCGTGCGGTCGCGGCTGTTTTATGCGCGCCAGCAGTTGCAGGGTTATTTAGCCGAATACGCCAAACCAGCATGAACGAAAAAGAACATAATTTTGAAGACCTGAAACGGCTGCTGAAACTCAAGCAGCACGAAGTTCCGCCGCCCGGCTACTTCAATAATTTCTCCGGCGAGGTCATCTCGCGCATCCGCGCGGGCGAGGCCGGCGGCTCCCGCTCCATCATGGAACGGCTGGACGCCGATTCCCCGTGGGTAGTCAGCTTGCTGCGGATTTTTGAAACTCGTCCCGGCATCATCGGTGCCTTTGCCACAAGCCTTTGCCTGTTACTCGTTTTGGTCTTGGTTTCATCGGAGCGTTCCGAGCGCGCCTCCCGGGAACTCATCACCCTCGCGGATCCGGCAGCGGCCTCGGCGTCTGCCAACACCATTAACGCCCCGACGCTCGCGGCGTCCTCAGATTCGACCGGCATCGTGGCCAGCACCAATCCGGTGACCAGTCTGCAACCTGTGGCGACGCTGTTCAACCAGACGCCGGGCGGGGCCCTGTTCCAGCCGGCGGGTTTCGGCGTGCCGGCTCATTGAGTCAAAATACTTTTCGCTTTTGCGCGGTGAACACTTGAAACGTCACCGCGCTTTTCATTTAATGCGGCAGTGCCAACGAAAGTCATCGCGGTAGCCAACCAGAAAGGCGGCGTGGGAAAGACCACCACCGCCGTCAATCTTGCCGCCTGCCTCGCCGCCGAGGGCAAACGCGTCCTCCTCTTCGACCTCGATCCGCAGGCCAACGCCACCAGCGGCATCGGCCTAGAAAAAATCGAGGGTGCCAGCGCTTACTTTGTTTTGCTCGGCGAAGGTTCGTTGCTCGAAAAAATCAAGCCAACGAAATACGAACATCTCGAAGCCATTCCCAGCGAAGTGGATTTGTGCGCCGCCGACCTTGAACTCGCGCGCATGGAAAACCATCTCCAGCGCCTCGCGCTCGCGCTCCAGCCGGTGCGCGACAGTGGACGTTTTGACATCGTGTTACTCGATTGCCCGCCGTCGCTCGGCATTTTGTCGCTGAATGCCTTCGCCGCGTGCGACGGCATTCTCGTGCCGCTGCAATGTGAATATTACGCGCTCGAAGGCATCTCGATGATGAACCGCATCCTCGACCAGCTCCGCGCCGCCGGCGTGAATCCCGGCCTGAATATTTTTGGCGTGGTGATGACGATGTTCGATGGCCGCACGAAATTGTCCAACGAAGTCGTCGAGGAAGTCCGCAAGCTGCTTGGCGCAAAAGTTTTTGAAACGTTGATTCCGCGCACCACGCGCCTTGCCGAGGCGCCCAGCCATGGCCAGCCCATCATCTACTACGATAAATATAGCACCGGCGCAGCGGCGTATCAATTGCTCGCACAGGAAGTCCTCGCGCGGCTGGCGATTTGATTTGGTAATCCAAATTATTTGTCCGACGAATTTCGGATTTATTTGCTTTTGCCTTTTGTCCGTGTCGGAAAAAGTGTTTCTTGGTGCCATCAAGTTATGTTGAAGCGCACCGCACTTTTTTTCGCCCATCAAAAACTCGGCGGCAAACTCATTGATTTCGGCGGCTGGGAAATGCCCGTCCAATACACCAGCATCACCGACGAACACCTCGCCGTCCGCAGCGCCGCCGGGATTTTCGACATCTCGCACATGGGCGAAGTCACCGTCAGCGGTTCGGGCGCGGAGGCATTTCTGAATTCCGTCCTCACCAACGATGTCCGCAAACTCGCGTCGGGACAGGGACAATATACTTTGATGTGCAACGAACAAGGCGGCGTGATTGACGATCTTTATGCCTACCGGCTCTCGGTGAATGTTTATTTCCTCGTCATCAACGCTTCGCGCATCGAGGCGGATGTCGCGTGGCTTCAGGCGCAGGCGGCGAAATTTTCCGGCGGCGAACTGAATCTCACCGACGCCTCGCATCATTACGCGGCCATCGCGGTGCAAGGGCCGAAGGTGAAAGACTTCATCTGCCAGTGCATCCCCGGCGCGTCGGCCTCGGTCTTTCAGGTGAACGCCGTCACGGACTTGAAGAAAAACCAGCTCGCTGGTTTTCATTTTGAGCAGCACAGCATCTTTGTCGCCCGCACCGGCTACACCGGCGAAGACGGTTTTGAAATCATCGGTCCGGATTCTGCCATCCAACATTTGTGGGACAAAATCCTTGCGGTCGGCGCGCCGTTTGGCATCAAGCCCTGCGGCCTCGGCGCGCGTGACACGCTGCGCACGGAGGTTTGTTATCCGCTTTACGGCCATGAACTCGACGAGCAAACGACGCCCATCGAGGCGGGCGTCGGATTTTTTGTGGCGCTCGACAAAGGCGAATTCAATGGTCGCGCCGTGCTCGCGGAGCAGAAGACCAACGGCACGCAAAAGAAACTCGTCGCGTTCAAGATGACCGACAAATCCGCGCCGCCACGCCCGCATTATCCGATTTGGGTGGACGGCGCGAGCGTCGGCATCGTCACCAGCGGCACGCAAAGTCCGTCGCTGAACTGCGGCATCGGCATGGGTTTTGTGCCGCCGGAGGTGGCCAAGCCGGACATGAAGATTGAAATTGAAATCCGGGGCAAACGCTTCGCCGCCGTCGTGGTGTCGAAGCCGATTTACAAGGTTGCCAAATGATTTGGAGTCGGGTGGTTGGAGCAGTATTTAAGTTTGTTAATTAAGGGTTGTCTAAAATTGTTTTGTTAATGACAATTTTAGGCCGGTAAAAGTTAATTTAGGTGAATCGCCGGGGCGGACGGTCTGGTATTCGTGTTAATGTCCTTGAGCTTCTGAAGCATTCGGGACGTGGTAACAATGCAAGCCTCCAACTCATATCTGGTTCTGGTTCTGCTGGCCGTGGCGGCGGTGGGCTTTGCCCTGACGCCGCTGGCGGCGGCGTGGGCGTGGGCGCATTTTTTCTCGCCGCAAAAACCGGGCAAGGACAAGAACGACACTTACGAGTGTGGTCTCGCCTCCAGGGGCGATGCGTGGATTCACTTCCGTTCCGAATACTACCTTTACGGCATCATTTTTCTGGTGTTCGACGTGGAGACGATTTTTCTGCTACCGTTTGCGGTTTCATTCACCGGCCTGCCGGTCGGCGCGTTCGTGGCGATGATCATTTTTCTGGTGCTGCTGGTGGAAGGCCTGGTTTGGGCGTGGCGGAAAGGGTTTTTGACCTGGAGCTGACGCCGGAAAGTATTGCCATGATCGAGGAAGGACTCAAAAATGAATTGCAGAAGCAGGGCGTGTATGTGACGTCGCTGCAAGAGTTGTATAACTGGGGCCGTGCAAATTCCGTGTGGCCGCTGACGTTCGGCCTCGCCTGCTGCGCCATCGAAATGATGGCGGCGTCCATGTCGCGCTTCGACCTCGCGCGGTTTGGCGCGGAAGTCTTCCGGCCGTCGCCGCGCCAGGCGGATTTGATGATCGTCGCCGGCACCGTCACCAAAAAAATGGCGCCTCTCGTCGTGCGCCTCTACAACCAGATGCCCGAGCCGAAATACGTTATCGCGATGGGCGCGTGCGCGATTTCCGGCGGGCCGTTCAAACAGGGCTACAACGTGCTGAAGGGGATTGACCGTTATCTGCCGGTGGACGTGGCGATTCCCGGCTGTCCGCCGCGACCGGAGGCGCTGATCCACGCGATCATGACGTTGCAGGAAAAAATCCGGAACCAGGAGCTTACCGGGCCAAATCGCCCGCGTCATCTGAATGCCGAGATTGAAGGCGAATATCCGGTGCCGGCCTATGGCAAACACGATCTCGAACCGCCGAAGAACCCCGAACTCTGGCAGCCGCCGACCATGCAACGATAACCTGTGGAAACGCCCGAACAAATCAAAGTGCGCCTCGAAGCCGCCCTGCCGTCCGCGAAGATTGAAATTCTCGCGAACGAATGTGCTGCGGGCGAGCGCTCGCTGCTCGTGGGTGCGGCCAGTGGTTTCCTTATCGCAAAATTTCTCCGCGACGATGCGCAGTTGAAACTGGATTACTGCTCGAACGTGACCGGCGTGGACTGGCCGGACAAGGAACTCACCGAGAAAATCAAGGTCAAGCAAACCGTGGACGGCGTGGAAAAAGAAGTCGAGGAAGTGAAAAAAACCGTGCGTCCCGGTTTTCTGGAAGTGGTTTACCACCTTTATTCGATGGAACTGAAGCACGGCCCGGTGGTCCTGCGGATGCGCACGGAAAATCGCGCGGACAAAACGCATTTGCCGTCGCTCACGCCGGTCTGGCGCGGTGCGGAATTTCAGGAGCGCGAGATTTTTGATTTGTATGGCGTGATTTTCGACGGTCATCCCGATCTCCGCCGCATATTGATGTGGGATGAGTTTGTTGGCTTTCCGATGCGCCGCGATTACGTCGAGCCGGACGATTTTGAATACGAGCCGACGCCGCACGACGAGGTTTTAGTCGAGGCGAAAAAGCATTATCCGACCGAACCGAAAGCGGAGGTGAAAAATGGGTAACTCCGATGCACGCCGTTTGCCAGTTGTTTCATTGAGCGCAGAACATTTAGCGATTGGCTACTTGATGCGCCGAAACATTCTTGCTTACAAAGCTCCGCCGAACAATGAAGGTTACGACCTGATTTGCATCCATCCGGATCCTCGAAACAAGGCGAAGCAGATTCGCGTTCAAGTCAAATCTAGGTATCAAACAGATTGTGACCGTGCTTTTCCGCTGAAAGAAAAAAGTTTTGACGCTTTCGATTATCTCATCGTCGTATTCCAAAATATTGGATTTTACTATCGCAAGAAGCCGGTTCTGGAAGGATACCGCGAGCCTGAATTTTACACTCTACCAAGAACTTGGATTGAGAAGCATCATTCAATTTCAAAATCAGGATGGCAAAAGGTGCATACCAAAAATGAAGAGCTTGATTCATTTAAGAATGAAAGAGGATTTGAGTTGATTGCTTCCGACCTTGAAATTCCATACCCAGGCGTGGAGGTGAAAGCGTGAATTCCGTTGCCGCCATGCCGCCAAAAAGTTTTGAGGTGAAGCCGAAGCTCGACGAGAGCGGCTCATCCATTGGCGAACTGCTGGAGATTTCGATGGGACCGCATCACCCTTCTACGCATGGCGTGTTCCGCATGGATGTGGTGCTGGACGGCGAAAAAGTGGTCAAGCTCAAGCCGGTGTGTGGCTATCTCCACCGCAATCACGAGAAAATCGGCGAGAATATTTCCTATCTCGCCTCGATGCCTTACACGGACCGGCTGGATTATTTTTGTTCGATGACCAACAACTGGGCTTACGCGCTGACCATCGAGAAGCTCGCCGGCCTGGCGGTTCCTGAACGCGCCGAATATATCCGCGTCATCATGGCGGAGCTCACGCGGCTTCAGAATCACACCAGTCTTATCGGCTTTTTTGTGCATGACATGGGCGCGCTCGGCACGCCGTTGATGTATGCCTTCCGCGAACGCGAAAAGATCCTCGATCTTTTCGAGGAGGTCAGCGGCGCACGGATGATGTGCAATTACATGCGTTTCGGTGGCGTGCGCGTGGACGTGAATGACGAATGGCTGGCACGCACCAAGCAGCTCGTGGCCAACTACGGCCGGTTCCTAGACGAATTTGAAACGTTCCTGAACGAAAACGAAATTCTGCTCGCCCGCACCCAGGGCGTTTCGCCGCTGACCAAGGAACAAGCGGTGAACGCGTCGCTCACCGGCCCGCTGCTCCGCGCCGCCGGCGTGAATTACGACGTGCGCAAGGTGGACAAATATGGAATTTACAGCCGTTTCGACTTCAAGGTGCCGCTGGGCGAGCACGGAGATCTTTATGACCGCTACATGATGCGCGTGCTGGAAATGCGGGAGAGCATCAAGATTTTGAACCAGGCGCTGCGCGACATTCCCGGCGGACCGGTCATGGATCCGAAAGCGAAGTTGCGCGGCTTCCGTCCAAAGCCCGGCGAGGTTTATGGCCGCATCGAATCGCCGAAGGGCGAGCTCGGCTTTTACATCATCAGCGACGGCGGGCCGAATCCGTATCGCTACCGCGTGCGGCCGCCGAGCTTCATCAATATCACAATTTTGGAAGACATGTGTCTCGGCCATCGCGTCGCGGACGTCATCGTGATTCTCGGCAGCGTGGACATTGTGCTCGGCGAGGTGGACCGATGAAAACAATTTGGTTGCAAGTTGAAAGTTGCAGGTTGCAGGTTTTGAAAACCGGCATCCGAGAATTTTCCAACCTGCAACTTTCAACCTGCAACTTTCAACTGTTGCCATGTTAGGCGAGCAAATCATCAAAGGCATGGCGGTGACCGCCAGGAATTTCTTCGGGAGCTACGTCTCGAAGGATCGCCTGACCACCGTGCAGTATCCCGAAGAACATCTGGCGCAAAAAGAAAACACCCGGCAGTTCCCGTTCCTTGTCTATGACGGCGACGATTGGGAAAAAGGTCTTCGCTGCGTGGCGTGCCAGATTTGCGAGAAGGAATGTCCGCCCAAGTGCATCTACATCGTCAAGAGCAAGGACAAAAAGCCCGATTACAAAGGCCAGCCGCAGATTTATCCACTCACGTTCGACATTGATATTTCCGTCTGCATGAGCTGCCAGATTTGCGTTGAGGTTTGCCCGTTTGAGTCCATCAAGATGGACACCAAGTTTGAATTGAGCACCGACGACCGCTTCGGCGGACTTTTGTTGACCAAGGACAAACTGGCCAAGCCCAACAGCTATTACCAAGAGATGCACCCGCACGATGCGGCAGAATCCGACGCCGTAATCGCCGCCGAAAAAGCTAAGGCCGAGGCCAAAGCCAAAGCCGCCGCAGAAGCAAAAATAAAAGCCGACGCCGAAGCGAAGGCAAAAGCTGCCGCCGCTGCTGCCGGGGCGCCAACCGCCGCGCCGGCTCCAACGACACCGCCGCCAACATCGTCGCCGGCAGCAAAATAAATTTTAAGACCGAAAAGAAACATGTTCGATAAGCTTGATCAAATTTTTGTGACCGCCCTGCACTGGCTGGTGAGCTACGTGCCGGAAATGTTGCGTCCCGTGGTGTCGGCCATGATTTGCATCGCGTTCGTCATGTCGGTGTTTCCGGGCGTGTTTGCGCTCACGACCGTTTTGGAGCGCAAAATTCTCGGCCGCATCCAGAACCGCTATGGCCCCAACCGCGTCGGCATTCCGTTCACTAAAATCCGCCTGTGCGGCTTCGGCCAGTTTATTCCCGACGGCATCAAATCGCTGACCAAGGAAGACATCGTGCCGCGCGCGGCGGACAAAGTCGTCCATTTCCTCGCGCCGGTGGTGATGCTGATTCCCGTGCTGCTCGCGTATGCGGTTTTGCCGTTCGGCAAAAACATGACCATCACCGACTACGACGCCGGCTTGCTATTTTTCTTCGCCGTCGGTGGCGCGGTGGAAGTTTCCGTGTTCATGGCCGGCTGGTCGAGCCGCAACAAATATTCTCTGCTAGGCGCGATGCGCGCGATCGCGCAAATGGTCAGCTACGAAATCCCGCTCATCCTCTCCGCCGTGACCGTGGTGATGGTCGTCGGTTCGCTCAACCTGTCCGAAATCGTCAAACATCAGAACAATTACACCTTTGGCATCGCGCACTGGCATGTGTTCACGCCGTGGGGATTGGTTGGATTTGTTTTGTTCTTCATCGCGTCGCTCGCGGAATCCAACCGCACGCCATTCGATCTGCCGGAAGCGGAATCCGAAATCATCGCCGGCTATTTCACGGAATACTCCGGCTTCAAGTTCGCGCTGTTTTTCCTCGGTGAATATCTCGGCATGTTCGCCATCATCGGCCTCGGCATCACGCTGTTCCTCGGCGGCTGGACTTCGCCGGTTTCGTTCCTGACGTGGATTCCATCCTACGTTTGGTTCTTGTCAAAACTGATGGCCATAGTCTTCGTTTTCATTTGGATTCGCGGCACGTTGCCTCGTCTCCGGATGGATCAACTCATGAACTTCGCTTGGAAATTTATGCTGCCACTCGCGCTGATCAACATCTTCGTTGCCGGCATCTGGCATTACATGGCCGCCGACTGGCAACGCTGGCTGGTCTGCTCCGCGATTATTTTCGGCGCGTATGCCATTCTCGGCCGCGGCTTGATGCAAAACCAAAACTTCGGCAAACGCATTTATCGCTACGCCGAATAAAACATGTCACCTTTTTTTGTCATCACTGGAATCGTGACGCTGCTGGGCGCGGCGTTCGCCATGAGCCTGCGCAATCTTGTGCATTGCGCGCTGGCGATGGCGGTCGCATTTTCCGGCATCGCGGCATTGTATCTGCAACTCGACGCGCAATTCGTCGGTTTCGCGGAGATTTTGGTTTACGTCGGCGCCATCGCCATCCTCATCGTGTTCGCCATTTTGCTGACGCGCAGCGGCGAGGCTCCCGAAAATAGTGTGCTGACTTCCGGCTGGATGGCTGGCATCGCGGTTTCCGCCATGCTGTTCACGATGCTCGGTTGGGCGGTGCTCAACAGTTCGGCGATTCCAAAAGAAATTCCGCCCGCGCCCGTGGCCACCGTCAAAAACGTCGGCGACGCGCTGATGACGAAATTTGTGTTGCCGCTCGAAATTATCGGCCTGGTGCTGACCGCCGCGATGATCGGTGCGGTCATCATCGCTTTGAAAGAAGACTCGCAAAAATCGAAATCGGAAGACGGAGGCCAGCAATGATCCCGCTCCAAGCTTGCCTTTTAATTTCCGCGCTGTTGTTCGCCATTGGTTTCGCCGGCGCGGTCGCGCGGCGGCACGCGATTCTCGTGCTCATCGGCATTGAATTGATGCTCAACGCGGCGAACCTGAACCTCATCGCCTTCTGGCGTTTCGGCCCGCATCCAGAAGCGTTGACCGGTTTTATCTTCGTCCTTTTTTCCATGGCGATGGCGGGCGCGGAAGCCGCCGTCGGTCTCGCGCTGATCATTGCAATTTATCGCCACAAGAAAACCTCCAATTTGGATGAAGTGAAGGAGCTGAAAGGATGATCTGGATCGTCAAAAATCTCTGGCTGATTCCCGCGCTGCCTTTGTTTGCCGCCGGCATTATCGCCGTGAACAAGCAGCCGGCGCGCAAGCTCGCAGCGACGCTCGCCATCGGCTCGATGGCGCTCGGCTTCCTGCTTTCGCTCTGCGCGTTCGCCGCCACGCTGGGCCACCACGACGATGGCGTGTTCCGCGAAGTGTTCAGCTTTCCGTGGATTCAATTCGGCGGCCAATGGATGAGCATCGGCTGGGTGCTCGATCCGCTGACGGCCATCATGCTCATGATGGTGACGTTCGTCGGCATGCTGATCTTCATCTTTAGCGTCGGCTACATGGCGCATGACCAGAATTTCATGCGGTTCTTCTGTTTCCTCGCGCTGTTCGCGTCAGGAATGCTCGGCGTCGTCATCGCCAACAACCTGTTCCTGTTTTTCGTCTCGTGGGAAATCGTCGGTCTGACCAGCTATCTGCTAATTGGTTTCTGGTATCACAAGCCGAGCGCGGCGGCGGCGGCGAAAAAAGCTTTTATCACCACGCGCATCGGCGACCTCGGTCTGCTGCTCGGCATGGTCTGGCTCTACGCCGAAACCGGCACGCTGAATTTTTACGACGGTGGCAAAGGCTGTCTGGAATCCGGCGCGCTCGCCACCATGTTGACGCACGCCACGATTGGCGGCATGGCGGTTTCAACTGCGATTGGTCTTTTAATTTTCCTCGGCGCAGTCGGTAAATCCGGCCAGGTGCCGCTGCACGTCTGGCTGCCGGACGCGATGGAAGGTCCGACGCCCGTTTCCGCTTTGATTCACGCGGCAACGATGGTGGCCGCCGGTGTGTTCCTCGTCGCCCGCGTTTATCCGCTGATGTCCGTTGGCGGCATCATCGGCGCGCACGGCGTTCCCGTTACGACTTCGCTGACGATCATTACTTGGGTTGGTGCCATCACCGCAATTTTCGCTGCAAGCATCGCAGTCGCGCAAAATGACATCAAACGCATCCTCGCTTACTCCACCGTTTCGCAGCT
>Ga0007854_10002907_pt1 | contig 10526 bp, 7 predicted proteins | sample CryBogCBH12Aug08_FD_60382 | JGI IMG/M metagenome (GOLD analysis project Ga0007854, IMG submission 60382) | Freshwater microbial communities from Crystal Bog, Wisconsin, USA - CBH12Aug08 | ecosystem: Environmental > Aquatic > Freshwater > Lake | place: Crystal Bog, Wisconsin, USA | collected... | reverse complement strand
CAGTGCCAGCGGCAACAGCCCGGCCACCAGCGCCAGCCATTTGACGCCCGCCGCCACCATGACCATCCGCGCCGACAGGCAAATGGTGAACCCGATAAGAAACGTCCGGCGAATGCCAACGGCGTCGGTGAAAGAGCCGACCAGCACCGTGAACAGCGTCACCAGCGCCGACCAGATGCCGATGGTGATTCCTTTGGTTTCGTCGCCCATGCCCAGTTCGAGGCTCAACCAGCCCGGCAACACCTGACTGGAACTCAACTTATACGCGATATTTTCCAGGATGTAAGCCGCCAAAACAATCCACAGCTCGCGCGGGGCGGAGCGCAGCCCGGTGAATTGCCGGAGAAAATTCTTCAGCTTGGTGGCGGTGGTGGTGGCGGCGGACGGCATCGGTTGCGCGGGAAAATAAATCTTAACAGCGCGTCCGGCGAGAAGTTTCATCCAGCTACCACCGAAATAAAAAAGCCCGGCCGCTTTCGACCGGGCTTGGCAATTTCATGACCGCCGTTCCCGCCGGCTTCACCGGTGTGCCGGTGGCGGGCGTCAGCTTTGATCCGTAACCAAGTCGTAGAATTTCAGGATGTCGCCTTTTTCGCCCTTGAGTTCGGCTTCCTTGAACTTGATGGCAGTGCGCGGATGCTGGTTCAACATGCCGGTGAGCAGATACGGCAGGTCGTAACCCCAGAGCAATTTGGCGCGCAGCGGTTCGATGTGGTTCTGCACGCAGTCGAGCACGGGGCGGAGTTCGTATTTCGGGTTGTGCAGGAAAGCGAGGAGCAGCTCCATCTGGCAGTTGCCGGCACCGCGGCCGAGGCCAGCCATCGTGGCATCAAGAAAATTCGCGCCTTCGATGATGCCTTCGATGGTGTTGGCAAAAGCGAGGTGCATGTTGTTGTGCATGTGCATGCCCACTTCTTTGCCGGTGGTCTGGCAGTAGCCGAGATATTTTTTCACCAGCGCGCGAATCTGTTCGCCGTAAAACGCGCCGAAGCTGTCCACGACGTAAATGGCCTTGGCCTCGGATTTCGCGAGCATTTCCAGGCCTTCGCATAGTTCGCCGTCGGGAATGGTGGAGGCGGCCATGAGGTTGACGGTGGTTTCGTAGCCTTTGTCGTGAGCGTCTTTGACCATCTCCAGCGCGGTGGGAATCTGGTGGATGTAAGTCGCCACGCGGATCATGTCGAGGACGGAATCTTTCTTCGGTAAAATATCATCGTGGTAGTCGCTGCGTTCGGCATCGGCCATGACGCAGAGTTTCAAGTCGGTCGGGTTGTCGCCGACGATGCGGCGGATGGATTCCTCGGTGCAATATTTCCAATCGCCGTGTTCGCCGACCTTGATGCCTTTGCGCGAGGATTTGTAGCCGATCTCCATGTAATCCACGCCGGCGGCGACGCAGGTGTCATAGACCACCTTGACGATTTTGTCCTCGAAATGGTGATTGTTCATCAGGCCGCCGTCGCGGATGGTGCAGTCCACGACCTTGATTTCAGGGCGGTAGGAGAGCCAGCGGCTGGCGGCGTTATCTTTGGCGGTTTCGGGGGTTTTCATGATGATTAAATGGTTCGGCGAGCTTGGTTGAAAAAATTATTGTCTCCGAAACCGGCGGGGGATGAACAGAAAAATTTTAAAAAAAGAAGGAATAGCGCCGCGCACCACGAAAACATAATTCACGCGAACAGTGACGGAGCGGTGGTGGCGCGCACGGGCACCGAGCCCGTTTTCTTCCCCTGCCAAAAGGTTAACCACAAGGGATTCGATGAAGTTCCAACGGGCACCTTGGCCGGATCGGAACTGGTGGGATCGGGTTTCCGGGCCTCAACATGGCCGTCAAAAACAAGCACGACCGCCGAGCCATCCACAAACACCAGATATCCTTTTAATGACCAAGCGGGAGCCTGATAAGATTTCCCGTGCTGCGGAAAGAGCGGGGGATTAGAACATCCTCCGTCCACATTATCAGTGAAACCAAAGCTACCGATCTGTGTAGCATAGGTAATATTATAATCGCCGGAGTCAAAAAACAGTGATGTGCCGGCTGTTTTTTTTGGCTGGTGATTTTAGTCGCCGGACTAGGAGGAGCTGTGGGCAGAATGCTGGTGTTGCCAACATAAGTGCGACCATTGCCACTGGCGGCCAACTGTAATGCCGCCGGACAACTGGCAAAACCCTTCTTCAGGATGTCATTATTCGCAGTCGCGCCAATGTATGGCAACCAGTTGGCCAGATAGAATTGATAAGGTGGAGTAGTATTATTGGTATCGAAATTTCCCCTGGCATCGCCCACCCGCGTGTCGAGGACAATCAGCGCCTCTTTGGTGGAAAGCCCGGCTTGGCCTGCGCGCGTCACCCGGCATTCGCGCCGGTGGATTGTTTGCTGGATAAACCGGACGAAGCCATCGGTGGCGCGGCGGGCGCACGTTGCCTGCCAGTGGGAATCATCGCTTGACGGGCAATAGGGATTCTGTCACTGCTCTTGACCACCGCTATGAAAATTCCTGCCATCAAGAAATGCGAGCCGTTGCCGGTGACGGCTGGGGTGTCCACGTTGGCGCGGGTGGAGCTGGAACGGCAACCGCAGCCGGCGCTGCTGAAAATGCCGGCGCAGTTTTGGGACGTGATGTTCATCGCCAACGAGGCGCATGTGCTCGGGGAAATCTCGCATCCGGGCGTGCGCCGCAAGTTGGCGTATGACGCGGCCAACCAGCGGCTGTTTTTGGAATTTATCGAGGGGCCGACGCTGGACGAACTGGTGCGGGCGGATTTCCGGGTGACGGAGCCGCAGCGATTGCACCAGCTGTTGCAAAGCGTGGCGGAAACGGTGGCGGACCTGCATGCCGGGGTTTTTTGCAGCCACCCCGTGGTCCACAATGATTTGAAGAGCATGAACGTGCTGGTGCCCGCCGCCGCACCGGCCACCACCCGGCTGATTGATTTCTCGCACGCCTATTTGGAAGGCAATATGCCGCCATTTATTGGGGACAAAAAACAAAGCCCGACGGGCACGGCTAAATATTTTGCGCCGGAAAAATGGGCCGGCGATTTTACCAAGGGTTTCCAAAGCGATGTTTTTGCCTTTGGCGTGCTGGCTTATTACGCGAGCACCGGCCGGCATCCGTTCGATGGTGACGTGGCGCAAATCGAACAGGCAATCCGGGAAACCACTCCGCCCTCGCCGCTGAAACTGGGCGTCACGATGCTGCGCAATACCGCCGTCATCATCATGCAGTGTCTGGAGAAAAATCCCGACCGCCGGCCGACCATGGAACAGGTGGCGCGGGTGTATGCGGATTGCGCGGCCTTGTTCAAGTGAATCCCCGCCGGTGGCTTCCCACCGTCAGCCGAACCAATCCATCGGTGGCGCGAGTGTCCGAATTCAGGCAGTGAATGACCTTGCCAAACGGACGGATTTTTTCATCATTCCGACCGGTGAACTTGCGGCGCGCGCCGCGTTTTTGAAATTTTATCCATGAAATCAAATTTAACCATCGCCTTCGTAGCCGTCAGCGTCATTTTGGGCGTGGCGCTGGCCGTCATCAAACATGCCGACAACACGCAGCTCGCCGCCGATGCCGGCACGATTCTGGATTATTCCAACCGGCTGGACTCGGCCACGACGTTGCTCGCGGTGCGAGCGGGGACGATTGACGGATTGTCCAACCGGCTGGAGCAAAGTCAGTCGGCGGCGCTGGCGTTCTCCAACCAGTTGACAGTGGCGCAGGCGTCCCTCGCAGTGAACACGGATCAGCTTGCCAAGTTGAATCAGCAAGTGGCGGTGGCGACGACGGAAAATCAGGATTTGAGCAAGCGCGTGACGGGTTTGACGAATCAGGTGGCCAGTCTGACCGGTCAGCTCGCCCGGACGAGTCAGGAGCTGGCGGACATCCACCGGGATTTCACGCTGTTGGAAAATCGCTTTCGCCGAGACGTGGCCGAGCGGATTTTGCTGGAGCGGAAATTTAACACGTATGCGGAGGTGGCAACGCAGGCAGATAAGCTGCTGACCAATTCAGGCCAGTGGGCTACACCGCAAAGTATCTACAAGGGTTTGGACGTGGAGGTGAAGTCGAATGGCGAGTTTCACGTCATCTCGCCGGATTGAGCGGCTTCAGCCGAACAAATCCATCTGCGGCGCGGGGGCGAGCGATTTTAATTTTTCGCGATCCTGTTGGCGGCGCGGCGGGCGCACGTTGCCTTCCGGCGTGAGTTCGGATTCTTCCAGGTTGCTGAGAATCTGCTTGGCGCGTTCCAACACTTCCTTCGGCACACCGGCCAATCGCGCCACCTGAATGCCATAGCTCTTGTCCGTGCCGCCCTCGACGATTTTCCGAAGAAACACAATTGAGTCGTGCCACTCGCGCACGGCGACGTTGAAATTCTTGATGCGTGGCAGGCGTGCGGCGAGTTCGGTCAGCTCATGGTAATGCGTGGCGAACAGCGTCTTCGCGCCGACCTGATTGTGCAGATGTTCGACGATGCTCCACGCCAGCGAAAGTCCGTCAAACGTGCTCGTGCCGCGCCCGATTTCGTCCAGCACGATGAGACTGCGCGCCGTGGCGTTGTTCAAAATATTCGCCGTCTCGGTCATCTCGACCATGAACGTGGATTGTCCGCGCGACAAATCATCGCTCGCGCCAATGCGCGTGAAAATGCGGTCCACCAAGTCAATGCGCGCTTCCAACGCCGGCACGAAACTGCCGGTGTGCGCCAGCAACGTCAGCAGCGCCACCTGCCGGATGTAGGTGGATTTGCCGGCCATGTTCGGCCCGGTGATCAAAGCGATTTGGAAAATTTCCGATTTCCGATTTCCGATTTCCGATTTTTTTTTGGCTGATGTGGAGTTTTCAATCGGCAATCGGCAATCGGCAATCGCCAATTCTGTATCGTTCGGCACGAAGCGCTCTTCCACCAATTGCTGCTCCAGCACCGGATGGCGACCATCGCGGATTTGCAGCACACCGGCGTCGGCGACGTGCGGGCGGCAGTAATTATGCAGTCGCGCCGTTTCGGCGAACGAGGCAAGCACATCCAGTTGTGCCAGCGCGCTCGCGGTCTGCTGGATTTTTGGCAACTGGCCCAAGACTTCTTCGCGCACGCGCTGGAAGATTTCGTATTCCAGCTTTACGCTGCGCTCCTCCGCGCCGAGGATTTTTCCTTCCATCGCCTTCAGCTCCGGCGTGATGAAACGCTCGCCGTTCGCCACGGTCTGCTTGCGATGATAATGCGGCGGCACCTTGTCCAGATTGGATTTGGTAACTTCGATGTAATAACCAAAAACAGAATTGAACCGGACTTTCAGCGAGGAAATTCCCGTGGCCGTGATTTCATCCGCCTGCAATTTGGCGATCCAGTCCTTGCCGCCGCGCTGGGCGGTGCGAAGTTCGTCAAGGGCGGCGTCAAAGCCGTCGCGAATCATGCCGCCTTCCTTAATGGGCAACGGCGGCTCATCCACGATGGCGCGGGAAATTAGTTCAACCAAATCCGGCGACTCGGATATTTGCGAATCTAAAACTGAAATGAGGCTGGTGGGGCGAGCGTCCTCGCGAGCTGGCGGCGCATCTTGAACTAATGAATCAGCTCGCGAGGATGCTTGCCCCACCGTGTCCAAGGTTTGCTTCAGCGCCGGAATTTGTTCGAGCGCCATCCGCAGCGCGACCAGATCGCGTGCGTTGCCGGAACCGGAACTCAAGCGGCCCAACGTGCGCTCCAAATCACGCACCTGCGCCAACTGCTGGCGGAACGCGTCGAGGCCGAAGGAATTGTTGATGAAGGTTTCCACCGCGTCCTGCCGCTGGCGGATCGGTTCAACGCGTGAGAGCGGTTGCGAAAGCCAGTTGCGCAGGAGCCGCGCGCCCATTGGCGTGACGGTTTTGTTGAGCGTGCCGTAAAGCGAGGCGTTGCGCGGGGCATCGTGATGCTGCGGTTCGAGGATTTCCAGATGCCGCAGCGTCGTGTAATCGAGCGTGAGAAAATCGCTGCGCTGATAAAACGAAATGCGCGTGAGATGCTTCACGTCGCGCCGCAGATTTTGCGTGAGATAATGCAGCGCGCCACCGGCCGCACCGATGGCGGCGGTTTTGTCCTTCAGTCCGAAGCCGTCGAGCGACGCGACCTTGAACTGTTCCTTCACGGTGAAAAAGGCCGTCTCTGGCGCGAACGTCCAGTCGTCGTAGCCGCTCAAAATCTGGAATGCGCCGCGCAGCAAATCGCGCAACGAAGTTGCCTCGGTGGGAAAAATAATTTCCGCCGGGCGCAAACGTTCCAATTCGGCGAGGAGTGCGGACTCATTTTCTAATTCGGTGGTCAGAAAATCACCGGTGGTCAAATCCACCAGCGCGAGCCCGAAGATTTTTCCACTGGGATAAACCGCCGCGAGAAAATTATTCCGCTCCGCCACCAGCATCCGTTCGTCGAAATGCGTGCCGGGCGACAGGATTTGCGTGACCTCGCGTTTGACGAGTTTGCCGGGCTTGGCGTCTTCAGTTTGATCGCAGATGGCCACTTTGCGTCCGCTTTTCAGGATGCGCGCGATGTAGCCGTTGGCAGCGTGATGCGGCAGGCCGCACATCGGCACGCCGTTGCGCGCGGTGAGCGAGAGGTTCAAAACTTGCGCGCCGGTTTGCGCGTCCTCGAAAAACATCTCGTAAAAATCGCCGAGCCGGAAGAGCAGCAGCGCATCTTTCGGCAGTTCACCTTTAATGCGGCGATACTGCGCCATCATGGGCGTGAGTTGCGTTTCGGCGGACATTGCGGCGGGAAAATTAGCGATGAATGGCCGCGGCGTCGAAATGTTTCTTCACGGCGTTGACAGCGGTGAGGAATTTTGGTGAACTTCGTCCCCATGAATTCCTCTCATCGGAGCAAATGGATTATCGTCGTTATTTCATGCCTGTTTTTGCCGGTTTTTTCGCTTCTGGCCGGTGATTCCGCCGCGCCGGTGGTTCCACAAATTCAGCCTACCGCTGCCACCGCAGCAGCCGTCAACACCGGTGACAACGCCTGGCTGCTAGCCAGTTCCGCGCTGGTGCTGATGATGACCGCGCCGGGCTTGATTCTTTTTTACGGCGGCCTCGTGCGGAGCAAAAACGTGCTGTCTACGATGATGCACAGCCTGATTTTGATGGCGCTGATTTCGATGCTGTGGATGATTTTCGGTTACAGCATGGCATTCGCGCCGGGCAACGCCTTTTGCGGCAATCCATTCACGCATTTATTTTTGAAAGGCGTCGGCGCCGCGCCCGACCCGGATTACGCCGGCACCATTCCGGTGCAAACGTTCATGTTGTTCCAGATGATGTTCGCCATCATCACGCCGGCACTCATCAGCGGCGCGGTGGCGGAACGTATCAAATTCAGTGCGTATGTCGCGTTCATGTTGCTGTGGGTGACGCTGATTTATTTTCCACTGTGCCACATGGTTTGGGGCAAGGGCGGCTTTTTCAACTGGTCGTGCGGCGGCAGAATTCCCGTGCTGGACTTTGCCGGTGGCACCGTCGTTCACATCAGCTCCGGCGTGTCGGCGCTGGTGTTTGCGCTGATGATCGGCAAGCGCGATGGTTTTCCGCATGAACCGATGGTGCCGCACAACGTCGTGCTGTCGCTCATCGGCACCGGACTGTTGTGGGTCGGCTGGTTTGGCTTCAACGCCGGCAGCGCGTTGAACGCCGGTTCGCTGGCGACGAGCGCGTTCGCGGCCACGCATTTTTCGGCGGCGGCGGCGGCGTTGAGTTGGGCGTTTCTGGAATGGAAATTGAAAGGCAAACCCAGCGTGCTCGGCGCGGCGGCGGGCATGGTTGCCGGTCTGGCCACCATCACGCCGGCATCCGGCTTCGTCACGATTCCGGCGGCATTTTGCATCGGCCTCGTCGCCGGCGTGGTTTGCTACACGGCGGTCACGAAAATCAAATCCACCTTCGGCTACGATGATTCACTGGATGTCTTCGGCGTTCACGGCATCGGCAGCATCATCGGCATGTTGATGCTCGGTTTTCTCGCGAGCGCGGACGTGAATCCAGCCATCAAGGACACGTTCAAGGCGAATGGCGTCGCCGTCTCGCTTGCCGGTGGCACGCATCAATTTATCAACCAGCTCATCGGCGTGGCGTTCACGGCGGTGCTGGCGGCCGTCGGAACCTTCATCATCGTGAAAATCGTCGGCGCGGTCATTGGCCTGCGCGTAGATCGCGAAGATGAAAGCGCCGGTCTCGACTTGTCACAGCACGGCGAACGCGCTTACAATGAATAAAATCTATGAAAAAAATTGAAGCCATCATCAAGCCGTTCAAGCTCACCGAAGTCAAAGACGCGCTGAACGAACTCGGCATCCAAGGCATGACCGTCAGCGAAGTCAAAGGCTTCGGCCGCCAGAAAGGCCATACCGAAATCTATCGCGGCAGCGAATACACCGTGGATTTTCTGCCGAAGATAAAAATCGAAACCGCCGTGGCTGACAGCCAGAAGGACGCCGCCGTGGCCGCCATCATCAAAGCCGCCAAGACCGGCAAGATTGGCGACGGCAAAATTTTCGTCTCGTCGCTCGAAGAAGTCATCCGCATCCGCACCGAGGAACGCGGCGACAGCGCGGTCTGATTTCCGCCACCGGCGAAATTTCCAGCGTTGAAACGGCCTTGCCGCTTCAACGCTTTTTTATTTCAGACCCGCCGCGCAATTTCCGCCGCGTAACCGGCGCGGAAATCGGGATACCGAAATTCGTATTTCAGCTCCGCCCGCAGTTTCGCATTGCTGACGCGCTTATTGGTCACGCCGCGTTTACGCCAAATTTCGGCATCCACCGGCACCACCGGTGGCAGCGGTCGGTTCAGTTCCGCCGCCAGCCACGCAAAAAAATCCCGCTGGCTCACCGGCGCGTTGTCGGCGGCGTTGTAGATTTCACCGCCCTTCCCTTTTTCCAACGCCGCGATAATGACGCCGATTAAATCATCGCGGTGAATCATGTTCAACCACCGCGCGCCGTCGCCTTCCATGCGCGCCTCGCCGCGTAGAAATTGGTTGAACCAATGCCCGCGTTCCGGCCCGTAAATTCCGGCCACGCGCAAAATCACCGCCGGAAACTTGCGAGCGGCCACCGCCGCCAGCAGCAGCATTTCCGCCGCCACCAAAACCTTCGCCGTATCCGCCGCCGGTGCCTCCGGCGAAGTTTCCGTCACCACCGCGCCGTCGTTTTGCCCGTAAACACTGGTGCTGCTGGTGTAGAGAAATTTTTTCACCGGTGAATCCGCCAGCCACGCGAGGAGATTCCGGTTGCCCTCCAGATAAATTTTCCGGTAATCGTCCGCGCCGCCGCCACCGGAAGCGGCGCAGTTCACCACCCAGTCAAAATCGCGCGGCAGTTTTTTCAGCGAATCCGGCTGCGTGATGTCGGCGATGAGCGGCGCGATGCCGGCGGCGTTCAATTCTTTTTCCACCGCCGCACTCCGGCGCAGGCCGAAAACTTCATGGCCTTGCCGCGCCAGTTCCGCTCCCAGCGGCCGGCCGACGTAACCGCAACCAACAATCAGAACGCGCATGACCAAACCATAACCGATTCGCCGGTGGCGCGCCGCTGGAAACTTCCGGCGGTGGTGGAAAAGTTTTTCGTGAGTTTGCGGTCAATGTGTTGGATGCTTTCCGTCGCAATGACGGATTGATTGGACGACGCCATGCCCGGACTAAATCTTTACACGAGCAACCGGCTGGAAAATCTCGCGCGGCTTCTGGGCGAAGCGGCGCGGGCACCGCTGGCGTCCGCCCTCGCGCCGGAAATCGTCGTCGTGCAAAGCCGCGGCATGGCGCGCTGGCTCAAGCTGCAACTGGCGCAGCAGCACGGCATTTGCAGCAACTACGAATTCCCGTTTCCGCGCGCCTTGAGCCACCGCGTTTTTCGCGCCGTGCTGCCGGAATTGCCGGAGCTGCCACCGGCTGAACCGGACGCGCTCACCTGGCGCATTTTGCGGCAACTGCCGGAGCTGGTGCGCCAGCCCGGTTTTGAGCCGCTGAAAAATTATCTCGCCGGTCCGGCGGACGCCCGCAAGCCGTTTCAGCTCGCGCAGCGCATCGCCGATTTGTTCGACCAATATTTGATTTTTCGGCCGGAATTCATCCGCGAATGGGAAGCCGGTGGTGACGACCACTGGCAGGCGCGGCTCTGGCGCGAAATTCGCGGCGACCTGCCGGCGGAACATCCGGCGGCGTTGCAGGCAAGGTTTATTGAAAAAATTGCCGCGCTGAAAAATCCGCCGGCGAATTTGCCGGAACGCGTTTCCATTTTCGGCGTGTCGGCGCTGCCGCCGTTTTACCTCGATATTTTTTCGGCGCTGGCGCGGCACGTTGCGGTGAATTTATTTTTGCTGGAACCGTGCCGCGAATTCTGGGGCTACATCAGCTCCGAACGTGAACAGGCGAAAGCTCTGAAACGCGCCGGCAAAAAATCCGCCGACGCCGGCGCGCTGCATCTGGAAACCGGCAACCGGCTGCTCGCCTCGATGGGCCAGCTCGGCCGCGATTTTCTGGTGCTCGTCGAGGAATGC
>Ga0007854_10002906_pt1 | contig 10534 bp, 6 predicted proteins | sample CryBogCBH12Aug08_FD_60382 | JGI IMG/M metagenome (GOLD analysis project Ga0007854, IMG submission 60382) | Freshwater microbial communities from Crystal Bog, Wisconsin, USA - CBH12Aug08 | ecosystem: Environmental > Aquatic > Freshwater > Lake | place: Crystal Bog, Wisconsin, USA | collected... | reverse complement strand
AGCACGATCTCGCTGTTGCCGGTGCCCTTGAACTCCTCGAAGATCACCTCGTCCATGCGGCTGCCGGTGTCGATCAGCGCCGTGGCGATGATGGTCAGCGAGCCACCTTCCTCGATGTTGCGGGCGGCGCCGAAGAAGCGCTTGGGGCGCTGCAGCGCGTTGGCGTCCACGCCACCGGTCAGCACCTTGCCGCTGGACGGCACCACGGAGTTATAGGCGCGACCCAGGCGGGTGATGCTGTCCAGCAGGATCACCACGTCGCGCTTGTGCTCCACCAGGCGCTTGGCCTTCTCCAGCACCATCTCGGTCACCTGCACGTGGCGGGTGGCCGGCTCGTCGAAGGTGGAGGCAACCACCTCGCCGCGCACGGTGCGGGCCATGTCGGTGACTTCCTCGGGCCGCTCGTCGATCAGCAGCACGATCAGATTCACTTCCGGGTGGTTCGTGGTGACCGAGTTCGCGATCGCCTGCAACAGCATGGTTTTGCCGGTGCGGGGCGGCGCCACGATCAGGCCGCGCTGGCCCTTGCCGATCGGCGTAACCAGGTCCATCACCCGGCCGGAGAAGTTATCGCGGACCGTTTCGAGCTTCAGACGCTTGTCGGGGTAGAGCGGCGTCAGGTTGTCGAAGAAGATCTTGTTCCGCGCTTCCTCCGGCGGTTCGAAGTTGATTGCGTCCACCTTGATGAGCGCGAAGTAGCGCTCGCCTTCCTTGGGCGGACGGATCTGGCCGGAGACGGTGTCGCCTGTGCGGAGGTCGAAACGCCGGATCTGCGAGGGCGAAACGTAGACGTCGTCCGGGCCCGGCAGATAGTTGTATTCGGGGGCGCGGAGGAAGCCGAAGCCGTCGGGAAGGCATTCGAGAACACCCTCTGAGAAGATGAGGCCGCTCTTTTCCGCCTGCGTCTGGAGGATCTTAAAGATCAGCTCCTGCTTACGGTAGCCGGCCGCATTCTGAACGCCCATATCCTTGGCGATATTGTTCAGGTCGATGATGCTCTTGTCCTTGAGTTCGACAAGGTCGAGCCGGTTTTCCTTGCCCTGCAGCTGGGCCTTGCGGCGCTGCTGCTGGCCGGGATGCAGGTTTTGCAGATTCTGCTGTTGCGCTGCCGCCTGGGCAGCCTGGGCTGCCGCGTTCGGATTCGGGGCGGGAGAGGCGGCCGGCGGTGCGGCCGCGGCCGGAGCCCCAACTGCCGGAGCCGCTGACGCCGGAGCCGCTGACGTCTGGACAGGAGCCGCAACAACAGGCTGGGCGGCGGGAACCTGGGCAGGAGGCGCTGCCGCAGCGGCGGGAGCAGCCTCGGACTTCTCTGTCGCCCGGGCTGCCGGCGGACGCGGCGGACGCGGCGGGCGCTCGTGGTGGCTGTGCTTGGCGTCGTCGTGCTTGGCGCCTTCTGCTTTGGCGGACGAAGCATCCCGGGCGGGACGTTCAGCCGTCTTCCCGGGTGCCGATTGCTCCTGGGGCGGTGTGTCTGTGGTGGTTACTGTAGGTGTGATTTCGTTATCGCTTGCCAAATTTCCCTCACTCCGCGGCCTGTTACGGCCGAGAACGGCAGCGGCTCGGCGTATTGCCGGATGGCGTCCAGGCTCTGCCGCTGCTCTTTCTGATTCAGTTTGTCGATCTTGGAGGCCACGACGACGTATGGATGCCCCCTGGATTCGAGCCAGGCCTTCAGGTCGAGATCCTTCTCCATCCATGCGCGCCGCGCATCCAGAATGATGAACGACAACTTCAGAGACTGTCTGTTCGCCAGGTAGCTCTCAATGAGCTTGGCCCATCCCGCTTTTGCGGCGAGCGGCACCTTGGCGTACCCGTATCCGGGAAGATCGACCATGTACATTCGGTCTTCGACCTTATAGTAGTTGATCGACTGCGTCCGTCCGGGCGTGTTGCTGGTAAACGCGAGCTTCTTGTGCTCCGTGATCGCATTGATCAGACTGGACTTCCCCACATTGCTCCGCCCGAGAAAAGCGATTTCCGGAAGCCCGTCTGCGGGGAAATGCTCCGGACTGTTGGCACTGAGGACGAATTCCGCTTTCACGAGAGACTTTCGGGTAATGACAGGCGTCTGGGCAACCGCACGGGGCAGGAGAAGGTCGGGAGCAGGTAAACCCTATTGTACCCCGTTTTTCCGCCGCCGTGTGGGCACGTTGGGAGAACGGTTCGGAAGTGGTGAGACGTCGTACAGCGCGGGTCGGGTTTCGGAAAAGTTTCGGGGAGCAGGGAGCCCGCGCGGGCTCCCCGTTTGCAGCGTGAGGGCTACTTTACCCGGTTGCCGCCGATGTAGACAGCTTCGATGGTCCGGGAGTTCTTGATATCGTCCAGAGGGTTGCGGGTCAGCACCAGCAAATCACCCCATTTGCCCTTTTCGAGAGTTCCCAGGTCCTTCGCCTTCAGGTACGCCGCCGAATTCTTCGTCGCGGCCTGAATCACCTGGGACGGCGTCAGGCCGGCCTCGACCATCAACTCCATCTCCCAGTGCTCCAGGTAACCGGGAAAGCGGCCGGGCGGGCCCGAATCCGTGCCGAAACCGTAGGGAACGCCGGCGTCGGCCAGTTTCTTCAGGTTCTTCTTCGCAGTCTCGAAGTATTCGTTGTAATGGGAGAAGTGGGGGTCGGCGGCCTGGGCCTTCTGGTAGTCCGGGCTTTTCAGGGTGCGGAGCACGTTTTCTGAGACTCCCTGCATGAAGAAGGGATCGGAAACGAACTTCGGCGTGGACGCATAGGCGAACATGGTCGCCTCGCGGCTCAGGGTTGCGGCCAGCTGCCAGACTCCCTTCTTCTTCATCACATCAATCAGCGCTTGGTCCACGGGCTGATCCCGGACGATGTGGGCAAAGCCGTTCACGCCGTAGCTGGCCAGTTCCTTGGCATCCGCCAAATAGAAAATATGGGCTGCCACGGGCAGTTTCGCCTTGTGCCCCTCGACGATGATCTCCTTTGCCATGTCGTAGGGCATCTTTTTCAATTCGCCGTTGTGGTCGTCGAGCCAGAGCTTTACCGTATCGACCTTGAGCGCAGCCAGCGATGCCACCTTCTTTTTCACATCGGCCGCCGTAGCCGTTCCGTCGTTCACGCCCGCCAGACCGCCGTAACCGCCCTGGGCCACGAAGCCGTTGCCTGCCGTGTAGATCCGGGTCTCGCCCGGACGCCCCGAGACACGCTGCTTGTCCCGCATGCCGGCAACAAAATCCTTGTCGGTTCCCATGCTCATCATGGTGGTCACGCCATACTGCGCGTAGGTCTTCAGGTTCTTCTCGACATTGGCCTCGGTCAGGTTGTCCGCCGACTGCTTCACATCAATCGTGGCGCCCAGGTGCCCGTGCAGGTTGATGATGCCGGGCATCACGAACTTGCCTGCGAGATCCACTGTTTCCGCACCCGCCGGCGCCTTCAGGGCAGAGACCGGCCCGACCCAGGTGATCCGGCCGTTATCCAAAACGAGCGCGGCATTCGCAAGCGGAGCCTTGCCTGTGCCGTCGATCAGTGTGAAGTTCTTGAGAACCTTCACTTCCGCGCTCAACCCGCAGGTCAGCGCCAATGCAATCAGAACGCCCTTAAACACTCTTCTCTCCCTGTCTGACCGCTTCTTCCAGCAAGCGCTTGGCCCGTGACGGGTTGAACACACCGCACGAACAGAAACGCGCCATGTAACTGCAGGCCTGTTCCGGAGTCCGGCGGCCTTCCTTAACGAAATCCACCATCTTCTTGGCCAGCGAATGGCTCACCATGCCGTGGCCGCACATCGTGGAGAGCGCCATCACCTGCGAAGTCGGCAATTTTTCCACCTTGCCCTCGAAGCCCAGGGAGTAACCCACGCTGTGGCGGGGGATGCCCGCATGGTGGCAGCACTGCTCGGCACCGTCGATGGAGGTGGAAATATTGATGCTCATTCCCAGATCCTCCTCGCGGATGCGTTTCACAAAATCCTCGGCGGCCACCTTGTTGTCGAAAACGGCAGCGCAGGTGGTCGGAGTGTCCAAACCGGCGATCACGGCCTGGAAATCCGGCTTGATGTCCCGGTTCCAGTGCGCCGTGGGGTTCATCTCCTTCGAAGGCCGGAGGGCCCCGCCGTGGCGGGCATCACCCAGGTTGACCGGATTGTATTCCGCGGCAATTTCCAGGAACCGGCGGAGTTTCGGCAGCGAGTCCCCATCGTTGGTGCCCTTGCTGGCGATGGCGAAGATCACGTAGTCGTCGCGGAAGCTCTCCGCGGAGCCGAAGCGATGCAGTGTGTTGGTCATGCGTTCACGGTCTCCTTGGCAACGGCGGCCGGCTCGGCCTTTTTGGCCCGGCCCAGGCCGATGTTGGTCTTGGCGCGTTCCAGCTTATATCCCAGGCTTTCGAGAATCGGAGCCACCACGTGATCCTCGCCTTTCTCGTCGCAACGGGTGCCGACGCCCAAAGCCACCACGGTGTTCAATTCCTTCTCCACGGCCCATACCAGCCGCACAATCTCCTCGGTGCGGTCCACCGTGACCTTGATCTCGACGATGGCCGACATCACCTTTTCATTGAGAATGTCGGCACGGAGCGTGCCGCTGGCGACATCGGTCATCAGCGACGTGATGGGGTTCTTCTTTTCGAACGAGACCCCCGCCTTGGCAAGCGCCCAGCACATCTTCTGAATCTCATGAAAGCGCGCACCTACGCCCGGCCGCCCGAACTCGATGGTGAAGCCCACTTCGCCCACTTTGACGCGGCCGCTGACGTCGTTCGTCTTGACCTCCTCGGTCCCGCGGCCCTCCACACCGGTCGATTCATGCGGAACACGCGGATCGGAGAAGGCCCGGCGCACCACGCGCGGCCATTCGAGCGGGTCCGGCTCAAATGCGGAGGTGGGGCAAACATCGGGCTCCGGCTCAAACCGAATCCGCGCCATGGCGAAAAGCTTGCGGACGGTGCGGACAATCGTCGGATTCAGCTTTTCCTGGCTCAGCCCGTTGTAGCAGGCGTAGCATTCGACGCACTCGTCGCGATTGATTGTCGCGCGTTTGATGACGGGATCGACGTAGATCGCCTCCATCGGGCAGACGTAGGTGCAGTTGCCGCAGGCAACGCATTTATCCGGGTTGATGCGCATAGGCTAGTGATTCGGCGTGGCAACAGGCCACTGTGATCTATCATATTGCAGGCCTTCCCGCCGCGTCCGGCGGCTGGAGTGGAACACTGATTCAGAAGTGTGAACTTTCGTACCCGGTTTTCACGTTATTATCTGCAAGCACCGATTCGCGGTTGACTCCGAGCCATGGCCCTCACCATTACCAACCTTTCCAAAACCTACCCCAACGGGGTTCGCGCACTCAAAAACCTGACTCTCACCATCCCCAACGTGATGTATGGCCTTCTCGGACCAAACGGCGCGGGGAAGAGTTCGCTGATGCGCACCATCGCCACCCTGCAGGACCCGGACGAGGGAGCCATTGACCTCGACGGCCTGGACGTGCTGGCACGGAAGGATGATGTCCGGCGCATCCTAGGCTATCTGCCGCAGGAGTTCGGCGTCTATCCCAAGATCTCGGCAACGGACCTGCTCCACCACCTCGCCGTCATGAAGGGCATTACAAACAAGGGCGAGCGTACGGCAATGGTGGACGCCATCCTCAACCAAACCAACCTCTGGGACTCGCGCAAGAAGTCACTCAGCACCTACTCCGGCGGCATGAAGCAGCGCTTCGGCATCGCGCAGGCGTTGCTGGCAAATCCGAAACTAATCATAGTTGACGAGCCGACCGCCGGCCTCGACCCGGCCGAGCGCAACCGCTTTCTGAACCTGCTCAGTTCGGTCGGTGCCGGGGTGACCGTAATCCTTTCCACGCACATTGTGCAGGACGTGCGCGAGCTCTGCCCCCGCATGGCAATCATTGCAAGCGGCGAACTCCTGCTCGAAGGCGCGCCCAATGATGCACTGGACTCGCTTGCCGGACGCATCTGGTCCAAAGTCGTCGGTTCCGACGACGAACTGAGGGCTCTGGAGGCCAATTTCCAGGTCGTTTCCTCACACCTGGTCGGCGGGCTTCACGAAGTCCGCATCTTCGCAGATTCCGTTCCGGGCGAAGGTTTCCGCCCCGTCGATTCCGACCTTGAGGACGTCTACTTCATCAATCTTGCAAAGCAGGGCCGGCGCTCATGACCCAGTTTCTGGAGTTCTTTTCCTTTGAACTGAAGTTCCGCTTCAAGAGCATTTCCACGTACGTTTACTTCCTGCTGTGGTTTGCCTTCAACTTTCTGAACGTGGCGAGCGAGAGCTTCGGCCCGATCGGCAGTTCGAACGGCAAGATCATGCTCAACGGGCCGTGGGCCAACATATATAACGACGTCGGGATCGCATTCTTCGGCGTGATCATCATCGCGGCGATCTTCGGCACCGCCATCCTCCGGGACTTCCAGCGCGACACGATCCAGATTCTGTTTACCAAGCCGATCTCCAAACTGGCGTACCTCGGCGGACGCTGGGCCGGGTCGTTCGTGACGACGGTTTTCGCATTTTCCGGTCTGCTCTTCGGCGAGTTCTGCGGGACCTTCGCGCCGTGGGCGGACCATGCGCGCCTCGGGCCCAACCGTCTCGACTGGTACTTGCAGCCCTTCTTCACCATCGTCGTCTTCCAGATCTTCTTCCTGGGATCGCTGTTCTTCCTGGTAGCGGCCCTTTCCCGCCGAATCTTCATCGTGTACCTGCAGGGAGCCGCCATCTTCATGCTCTACTTGGTCAGTTTGGCCGCATTCAGCAGCACGCGGTCGCTGGAGCGCTTCTGGCCGGGCATCTTCGACCCGGTCGGCTACCTCTACACCGATGCTGTTGCGCGCTACTGGACCGTCGTGGAGCGGAATTCGATCCTGCTGCCCCTGACCCCGGGTGTCTTCCTGTACAACCGCCTGTTGTGGGGCGGCATCGGCCTGCTGGCGCTGTTGGTCCTGTGGCGGTTCTTCCCGATGTCCGTAGAGGCTCTTACGGCCCGTTCGGGCGGCAAACGCGCGGCACTGGCGAAGGAACAGGATCAAACCGAAGCGCGTCCGGTGCGCAGCCTGGTGGCAGCCCGTTTGCCCCGGATTACTCAGGCTTTCGGCTTCCTTACAGACTGGGAACAGCTGGTCTCGTTGACGCGGCTGCGGATCTCCAACATCGTGCGGGAGATCCCGTTTTGGGGCATCGTCATCCTGATGGCGGGCATTTCGATGAACAACGGCCACTACGCGGGCCGCGTAGCCGGCCAGAACGTCTGGCCCGTCACCTACCTGATGCTGCAGGCCGTCGAGGGCGGCGCAACGCTGTTCTTCTTTATCGTTTCCACGCTCTACGCGGCCGAACTGGTCTGGCGGGAACGCGACACGCGGTTCGCCGGAATTCACGACTCCCTGCCGTTTTCGAGCGGCGTCGACTGGTTCTCCAAGCTCCTCGCCATCAGCTTTGTGGAACTGGTCCTGCTGACTGTGGCCGGCCTCTGCGGCATCATCATGCAGACCGTTGCGGGCTACTACAACTACGAACTCATCCAGTATGCCCAGGAACTGTACCTGATCGTATTTCCGCAGGTCCTCACCTTCGCTCTGCTGGCAATCTTCCTCCAGACGGTCGTTTCCAACAAGTTCATCGGCCACGGCATCGTCATTGGCATCTTTGTAATCGTTCCCACCCTGCTCAGTTTCGGCTGGGAGAACACGCTTTATCTATTCGGCAACACCCCGCCCTACACCTACTCCGACATGAACGGCTACGGCCACTTTGTGCCCGCACTGTTCTGGGCGATCACCTATTGGCTGGCCATCGCCTGCTTCCTGGGCGTCGTCTCGGTGGCGCTGGCGCGGCGCGGTGCCGACGACGGCTGGAAAGCACGCTTCGCCGTTGCCCGGCAACGGGCCCCGCAGCTGGCCCCGGCCGCCATCCTGTTCCTTCTGCTGGCGGCCGGCTCCGGCGGCTGGTATTACTACAACACGCATGTCCTCAATGAGTACATTACGTCCAAAGACCGCCGTTCCATTCAGGCGGACTATGAGAAGACCTACAAAAAGTACCTGAAGCTGCCGTTTCCGAAGGTCGTCGCGGTGGAGGCCAGTGTCGACCTCTACCCGGAGACCCGCTCCTTCTCCGGCACCGGACGCTACGTGATGCAGAACCGGACTACCGAACCGATTCGGGAAATCCACCTGACGGATCAGAAGCAGTCCATTTCGAAAGTCCGGTTCGACCGTCCCTTCCGGCTCGTATCGTCGAGCAAGCGGAATCTCTACACCATCTACCAGCTGGAGACACCGCTGGCGCCGGGGGAAAAGCTTGAAATGACCTTCGCCGTGGGGCATACCTCCCGCGGCTTCAAGGACGGCAACGAGTTGCCCGAGTTCGCCTACTCCGGCACGTTCTTCGACAACAACTACTTTCCGACCCTCGGCTACGACCGCACCATGGAACTGGACGATCCGCGCCGCCGCCGTGAGGAGAAGCTTCCGGAACTGGAGCTGTTGCCCAGGCGCGGAGACCCTGCCGGATCGCTCAACAACCTCTTCACCACGCAATCGGACTGGGTCACTTTCAAAGCTGTGGTCAGCACCTCGGAAGACCAGATCGCGCTCGCCCCCGGCTACTTGACCCGGGACTGGCACGCCAACGGACGACACTACTTCGCCTACGACATGGGCGGTGTCAAAACTGCCGAGTTCTACGCGTTCGTCTCGGCCCGCTACGCGGTGAAGAAGGAAGTCCACAAGGGCGTCGCGAATCCGGTCTCCGTTGAGGTGTACCATACTCCCGCCCACGCGAAGTACGATGTCGACGACATGATCGATGCCTCCAAGGCGGGCCTCGATTACTACGAAAAGTACTTCAGCCCGTTCCAGTTCCGGCAGTACAGAATCCTCGAGTTTCCGCGCTACCGAAGCTTCGCCCAGTCCTTCCCGAACATGATTCCGTTCTCGGAGGGCATGGGGTTCATTGGACGCCTGGAAAAGCCAACCGATATTGATTTCGCATATTTTGTGACCGCCCATGAGCTGGCGCACCAATGGTGGGCGCACCAGTTGGTGGGGGCGCGCGTGGAGGGTTCCAATATGATGTCGGAGACCCTGGCGGAGTACTCGGCGCTGATGGTGATGCAGCGCAAGTACGGGCGCGACAACATGCACCGCTTCCTGAAGAATGAACTGGACCGGTATCTTCGGGGGCGTGCCGGGGAAATCCGGCATGAGAACCCGCTGGCGCTGGTCCAGAACGAACCCTATGTCTGGTATCAGAAGGGCGGCCAGGTGATGTATACGCTCGCCGACTACATCGGCGAGGACACCCTCAACCTGGCCCTGCACGATTTCCTGAAGCAGTACGGTTACGCAAACGCCGAAGTGGCCCAATCGGGACCCTTCCCCGATACCCGGCAGTTTGTGGAAGCTCTGCGGGCCCGGACACCTCCCGAATTGCAGTACTACATCACGGACGCCTTCGAAAAGATCGTCCTGTACGACAACAAGGCTGTTTCGGCTGTGGTCACCGAGACTCCGCAGCACAAGTTCAAAGTGACCCTGACCGTTCAGTCGCGCAAGCTTGAGGCCGACGGCAGCGGCAACGAGAAGCCTCTGCCGCTGCACGATCTCATCGACATAGGTGTCTTTGAGGGGAAGAAGGAAGAGGAGAAACCACTGTATCTAAAGAAAGAGTGGCTCTCGCAACCCACGCAGACCTTCGAAATCGTGGTGGACCGGATGCCCACCAAGGCGGGGATTGATCCGCTGAACAAACTGATTGACCGGGCCGGGGACGACAACTGGATCGATGTGACGAAGAAGTAGCGTTATAAACTGGAGGCCAGTCGCGAGCCTTCCATGAAGAAACCTGCCGCAGTCATCCTTTCCACCGCCGTCCTGCTGTTGGCGGCGGCCGCACCGGCCCAGACCCCCCAGGGCACTCCAGTCCGCCGTGCGGACTGGGTCAGGTTCAACCCGGTCACGGCACTGACCGCGGCATCGTTTGCGCATCCGCCCGCTGCCGACCTGCCGTGGGTCCGCATGAACATGCCCGCAACCGCCGACCCTGCGGAACTGGCGGCAGAGGTGCGGGCCATGCATGACTACGGCATCGCGGGCGTGGAAGTCGGCCAGGGGGCCTTTCCGAACAACGAACAGCTGGTTGCGCTGTTGAAGGCCGCCAATGAGGTCGGGATCAAGGTCAGTCTCAGCCATGGACCCACCCAGAACCCGGCCGGCTACTCGATTGATGATGAACACGCCCGGAAGACACTTGTAGTCGGCAAGGCGCTGGTCGACGCAGGCCGGACGTTTGACGGCCACCTGCCCGCACCCACCCTCACGGCGGCCGGGCGGAGCGGTTTCGGCGGACTTCCCCAGGCCGGCCGGGGTGGCGCGCCGGGAGGACGGGGTCCGGCGGCAGGTCCCGGCGGCCCGGGTGGCGGCCCGGGTGGCGGCAGGGGCCGCGGTGCCGGGCCTCAGCCCGCCCGCGCAACGCTGATCGCGCTTCTTGCCTACCGCTGCACGCAGAACCCGTGCCCGGCCAGCGGTCCTGCCGAACTCGACCGCTCCTCCGTCATGGACCT
>Ga0007854_10002903_pt1 | contig 10537 bp, 7 predicted proteins | sample CryBogCBH12Aug08_FD_60382 | JGI IMG/M metagenome (GOLD analysis project Ga0007854, IMG submission 60382) | Freshwater microbial communities from Crystal Bog, Wisconsin, USA - CBH12Aug08 | ecosystem: Environmental > Aquatic > Freshwater > Lake | place: Crystal Bog, Wisconsin, USA | collected... | reverse complement strand
CGTCCGGGTGATTCCCGGGATGAAGACCTGCCGTCTGGCCGAGGTCACCGCGATTGCGTCGCGGGATCTTGAGAAGGCGAAGGCCGCAGCCTCGTCGCTGGGAATTGCAAAGGCCTACGGCTCGTACGAGGAGTTGCTGGCGGACCCGGATATCGACGCCGTCTATAACCCGCTTCCGAATCCCATGCACGTGCCATGGACGATCCGGGCCGCCGAGGCGGGCAAACACGTCCTCTGCGAAAAGCCGGTTGCCATGGATGCGCAGGAAGCCGCCCGACTCGCGCTCGTGCGTGACCGGACCGGCGTCAAAATCGGCGAGGCATTTATGGTCCATACGCATCCCCAGTGGCTGCGTGTCGTGGAAATTGTGCGTTCGGGCGAGATTGGGGAACTGCGGGCCATGGTCTTCCCGTTCAGTTACAACAACCGGGATCCGAAGAACATTCGCAATCTTCCGAACATGGGCGGCGGGGCCCTGATGGACATCGGCTGCTATCCGATCCATCTTTCGCGCTGGGTGTTCGGCTCCGAGCCCCTGCGCCTTGCCGCGGCGGTGAGCCGGGACCCGGAGTTCGGCACGGACCGGCTGACCTCGGCGCTGCTGGAGTATCCGTCCGGGCACGCCCTGTTCACGGTGAGCACGCAGGCCAGCCCGTACCAGCGCACCCAGATTCTTGGCTCGGCGGGACGGATCGAAGTGGAGATCCCCGTGAATGCGCCGAACGACTGTCCGACGAAATTGTATATCCAAACGGGCGAGTTGCGCACGGAGAGCATCCCAGTCTGCGACCAGTATGAGCTTCAGGGCGACGCGTTTTCGCGGGCGATTCTGGAGGGCGGGGAAGTGCCCGTGCCCGTGGAGGAGGCCGTGAAGAACATGGCTGTCATCGATGCCGTGTTCCGGGCTGGAGCGTCCGGGAACTGGGAACGGCCCTAACTTGATTTTTGATAGACTTGCATTCGTGCCCGTCTCTGCCCGGGGCCTCGCCCGCAGCCTCATTCTCTTTTTGTCCGCGCCGTCTTTGGCTTTTGCCCAGGAGCCTGTTCCTGCGGCCATTCCGATCCTTCAGGCCAACTGTCAGCCGTGTCACAACGCCGGGATGAAGTCGAGCGGTCTTGCGGTGACCAGCCGCGGGGCTTTGCTGGAGGGCGGCAACCGGGGTCCTGCAATCAAGCCCGGGGACGCCTCGGCCAGCGCGTTGGTTCAGGCTGTGGAGCAGTCCGGTGACCTCAAAATGCCTCCCGGCCGCAAGCTGGCGCCGGAACAGGCGGCGGTCATCCGCGAATGGGTGCAGTCCGGTGCCGTGTGGCCGTCGTCGGCGGCAGCCAGTTCGGCCAGGCCGCGCGGCGCGGACTGGTGGGCCTTCCAGCCCGTCAGAAGAGTGGAGCCGCCCAACGTTGCCGACACACGGTGGTCGGTTAATCCGATCGACCGTTTCCTCTACGCCCGCCTCGAAAAAGAGCATCTGAAGCCCTCGCCGGAGGCATCGCGCGAGACTTTGATCCGGCGCGTCAGTCTGGATTTGACCGGGTTGCTTCCGTCTCCGGCCGAAATTCGCGAATTTGCGGCGGACTCCCGCCCGGATGCCTACGAAAGAGTGGTCGACCGGCTTCTTGCGTCGCCCAATTATGGTGAGCGCTGGGGGCGGCACTGGCTGGACGTGGCCCGCTACGCGGATTCCGACGGCTACACGATCGACGCCCCCCGCCAGATCTGGAAGTACAGGGACTGGGTACTCAACGCGATCAACCGGGACATGCCGTTCCGTCAGTTTGTGATCGAACAGATTGCGGGTGACACGCTGCCCAACGCGACCACGGATCAACTCATCGCAACCGGCTTCCACCGCAATACTCCCAGTAATTTCGAGGGCGGCGTGGATTTCGAACAGTACCGCGTGGAAGCCGTGGTGGACCGCGTATCGACCACGGGCAGCGCCTTTCTGGGGCTCACCGTCGGCTGTGCCAGGTGCCACGACCACAAGTTCGATCCGCTCACCCAAAAAGAGTTCTACCAGCTTTTTGCGTTTTTCAATAACACCGACGAGATCACAACCGAGGCTGAGCGGTACGACTTCAATCGCCCGTTCCTCGAAGTGCCCAGTCCGGAGGAGATCGCCCGGAGAAAGGCCTTTGACTCCCAGTTCCGCGCTCTGAGCAAGGAGCTGGTTGCCTATGTGCGCGAACTGGCGGCCCGGGGTGACAAGAACGCGCAAAACGATCCTGAACTTCAGGAGCGTGTCCAGAACCTCCGCGAACTGCGCCGCCGGGAGCCCAAATACACCACCACACTGGTGATGCGCGAATTGCCCAAGCCCCGCGAAGCCTACGTCCAGCTGGGCGGAGATTTCATGAGGAAGGGGATTCCGGTACAGCCGAATGTCCCGGCCTTTCTGCCGCCTCTGCCTCCCGGCGCGACCTCCCGGCTTGATTTTGCCCGGTGGCTGGTCGATCCTGCCAATCCGCTGACGGCCCGCGTTACCGTGAACCGGTTCTGGCAGGAGTACTTCGGCAAGGGTCTTGTGGAGACCGAGAATGACTTTGGCGCGCAGGGTTCCAAGCCCAGCCATCCCGAACTGCTTGACTATCTTGCGAGCGAGTTCATGGCGCGGGACTGGAGCCAAAAGGCGATCCACCGGTTGATTGTCACTTCGGCGGCATACAAACAGTCCTCGAAGGAACGTCCGGACCTTGACGAGGCCGATCCCTACAACAAGCTGCTGGGACGCCAGAACCGGCTCCGCCTCGATGCCGAGATCGTCCGCGATGCGGCTCTGACGGCGAGCGGTCTCCTGACCGACAAGCTGGGCGGGCCAAGTGTCTATACACCGATTCCCGAGGGCGCGATGTCGGTGACCCAGGTCGCCGGCGCATGGCCGACGGCCACGGGACCGGATCGCTACCGTCGCGCGCTGTACACGTTCTTCCGCCGTTCCGCCGGCTTCCCCGGGCTTCTGGTTTTCGATGCGCCCGATGCGGCGACTGCCTGCACCCGCAGGGTCCGGTCCAATACCCCCCTGCAGGCTCTGACCACGCTGAATGACGAGGCGTTTCTGGAGTTTGCGGAAGGGTTGGCAGCCCGAATTCTGAAGGAGGCTCCGGCCGACAACAGGGAGCGCATCCGGTATGGTTTCCAGTTGACGGTGGGGCGGGCTCCGCGGGCGGACGAACTGGCGCGTTTGGAGCAGCACCTGGCACGAATGACGGACGAATACAGGTCGCACCCCTCCAAGGCCACTGAACTTGTTTACAAGGGCGGAAAATTTACTCCCGAGGGCGTTCCGGCGAATCCTCCGCCAGCCAAACTGGCGGCGATGCTGCCTTCGGATCTCCAGTTGGAGGCCGCCTGGACCGGCGTGGCCCGGGTGCTCCTGAATTTGGACGACTTCCTGACCCGGGAATAACAGATGACACCGCAAGATCAGCAACTGCAGTTTGAAACGAGGCGGCATTTCTTCAGCCGCTGCGGACTTGGCCTGGGCAAGGCGGCTCTGCTGTCGCTCCTCAGCGACGGCAGGATCTTCGCGTCGCCCGAAGGAAAGTCCATGGCTGCCGTCAATCCGATGGCACCCCGTCCGGGCCATTTTCCGGCGAAGGCGAAGAACGTCATTTATCTGTTCATGGCCGGTGCGCCCAGCCAGTTTGAACTGTTCGACTACAAGCCGGAGCTGCAGAAGTACCACAACAAGCCGGTTCCTGATTCCATGATGGCCGGCAAACGCTTCGCCTTCATGGATACCTTCGCCAAGGAGCGGCCCAAGCTGCTCGGCACCACCCGGACCTTCAAGCAATACGGTCAGAGCGGGGCCTGGTTCAGCGAACTCATCCCGAACATCGCCTCGATTTCGGACGATATCACGTTCGTGAAAGGTCTGGCGGCCGAAAACTTCAACCATGGTCCGGCCAAATGCTATGCCAATACGGGGTCGACCCGTTTCGGGCGGCCGAGCATGGGGGCGTGGATTACTTACGGACTGGGCAGCGAATCCTCGGATTTGCCGGGCTTTGTCGTGCTGCAGTCCGGTCCGCGCGGACCCCGCGGCGGTGCCGCGCTCTGGTCGAGCGGCTTCCTGCCGACGGCCTACCAGGGTGTGCCGTTCCGGTCCGGCGGAGATCCCATTCTGGACCTTTCGCGGCCGCAGGGAATCGATGCCCGGATTCAGCGCGAGACCATCGATGCGATTCGGGATTTGAACCTGTCGCAGATGGCGGAATCGGGCGACCCGGAAATTTCCACCCGGGTCGCCTCCTATGAGATGGCCTACAAGATGCAAACCAGCGGGCCGGAACTAATCGATTTCGCCAAGGAGTCCCGGGAAACACTGGAGATGTACGGCGCGGTTCCGGGGCAGGCAAGTTACGCGAACAATTGCCTTCTGGCGCGCCGGCTGATCGAGCGCGGCGTGCGTTTTGTTCAGCTTTACCATACCGACTGGGACCACCACTTCGATCTCGGGCAGCCGCTTGAGCAGGTGACCCGCGAGATTGACAAGGCAACGGCGGCGCTCGTGCGGGATTTGAAACAGCGCGGCCTGCTCAACGACACTCTCGTGGTGTGGGGCGGCGAGTTCGGGCGGACACCGATGGGCGAGGTGCGGGAGGCGGGCGGCAAGACCGGACGCAACCACCACATTGACGCATTCACGATCTGGATGGCCGGCGGCGGCGTGAAACCCGGCATCACGATAGGCGGGACCGATGAATTCGGGTTCTCTCCAACCGGGGACCGGATGGATGTTCACGACATGCATGCGACCCTGCTGCACCTGCTGGGCCTCGACCACCAGAAACTCACGTTCAAGTTTCAAGGCAGGAACTTCCGGTTGACCGACGTCGCCGGAAACGTGATCACCAAGCTGTTTACCTGAGGGACGGGCGCTACTTCCGGGCGGGCGACATCCCGATGTCGGCCATCCAGTCCTGAAGCCGCAGGACCCAGGTGTTGTAGATTACATTGGGTCGCGGGTCGGGATTCCGGAGGCCGAATCCGTGTCCGCCGCTGCCATAGATGTGAATCTCGGCCCGCACGCCTGCCTTTTTGAGCGCGAGATAAAGCGCGGGAATCGCCGTCGACGGCCCCTTGTCGTTGTCCGCGGCCAGCAGGAACGCGGGCGGCGTGTTCTTGTCCACTTCCACGGCTTCGGCGCGGATTCCCGGATAGATCAGAATCTGATAATCCGGCCTGGAGCTCCGGCGCTCCACGGGATCGGCCGCGTCGGGCTTTCCCGCGTCATAGCGCGTAGCGGCCAGGACAGCGAGCTCACCGCCGGCGGAAAATCCCATGATTCCGACTTTTGCCGGATTCACCCCCCACTCGGCGGCGTTCGCCCGGACCATGCGGATGGCCCGCTGCGCGTCTGCCAGTGCATGCACTTCCACCTGGTACGGGGAGCCCTCCTCCCGTGCCAGCCGGTATTTCAGGACGAACGCGGCCACCCCGGCATTGCTCAGCCACTCCGCAACGTTGGTGCCCTCGGTGTCGATGGACAGGAACCGGTGGCCGCCTCCCGGGGCCACGATCATGGCAGCTCCGGTGGCCTTGTCTTTCGGCGGCAGGTACACCAGCAGCGACGGATCATGGATGTTCGAAAGATGCGTCGAATCGCCCGGTTTGGCGGCGATCACCACCTCCTGTTTTCCCGCCATACCCTCGGATCCGGGCGCGCCGTTGGGCCACAGCGGCAGACGCTCCCCGTTTTTTGCGCCAAATGCGGTTGAGAGCGACAGCATCAGACAAAAAACAAAACGGGAACGCGGCATGACCTCTGTTATATCCCAGGTCCTCCCGCAGTGGGGTAATCTCAATTAGGTGCGGCCGGATTGGCTCACGTGCCGATGATGAAAAAACGTTGGAGGCCCAAGAGGCACGGACTCTATTTCGGGCTTGGTCCCGTTTCCCGGCAACTTGCATTTGAAGTCGCCTGGCTCGACACACCGTTCCCGGAACTCACGACTGACCTCAACGATCCCGTTGTCACGGCCGAAGACCTGGACGGTGTCGAAGCCGCCGTCATCGAGGCTCATCCGTACGATGCGCTGCCGCCGCCTGTTTCCCGGGTGGAAGGTCTGATCCGCTATGCCAGCTTTAGCGAGACGATGTTTCTGGTGGACTTGCGCGGCAGCTTTGAGCACTACCTCGGAAAATTCAAAGCCAAGTCGCGCCACAACATACTCCGGGAGCGCCGGTTGTTCTGTGAGGCATCAAACGGAGTGCTGGAATGCCGCGCCTATTCGTCGCCTGACGAGATCACCGAGTTCCGGAGGATCGCCTCGGCGATTTCCGCGAAAACGTATCAGACCCGCATCGGCCTGGGCTTCCACGATGGGTCCGGTTCGGCGGAAACTCTCGCTGCGCTCGCTGCCCAAGGCACCGTCCGGGGCTACATCCTGTATTCGGGCGAAACCCCGGCCGCCTTTGCCTTTTGCCGGATCAACGGTTCGACGATCCGCTACACCAATGTGGGGTATGACCCCGAATTTCGAAAGTGGTCGCCCGGCAGCGTGCTCTTGGTGTGCCTGATTGAGCGACTGTTCGAGGAGAGTCGCTTTGACTGGCTGGATCTGGAATTCGGCAGTTGGTACGGCTATAAACACCACCACTCCACCCACCGGGTCCCGTTTGTGCAACTGTGGTTTCTGAGGCCCTCGCTGAGAAACTTGTGCATCGTTCACGCGCACAGGCTGAATCGAAAGTTGGAACGGTGGGCCGTCGGGCTGAAGCGGCGCCTGAAAGGGCAGGGACGGGCGTGACAACACCGCAGTGGGTCCACAAGAAGCAGTCGCTCTTTTTCGGCATTGGACGGAAGGTGCGGAGTCTGTCCCTGCGGATTGTCTCGCTGGACATGCCTTTTCCTGAAATGACAACGGATCTCTCCGACCCGCCGGTGACTCTGGAGACGCTCGCCGGGGTTGATGCGGCGGTGATGGACGGACATCCGTACTCGTTGCTTCCTCCCCCGATCAGCTTGGGACATGGTTTGATCCGCTACGTTGCCTATGCCGAGACGATGTTCCTGATCGATCTGCGGGGCACGATGGACGATTTCTGGCAGCGCATCCCCGCCAAGCCCCGCAAGAATATGCGGGCCGAGCGCCGCAAACTCACGGATTTCTCTCAGGGCACACTCGAATGCCGTGCGTATTCCACCGCTGATGAAGTCCGCGAATTCCACCGCAGTGCGGCTGCGATTTCGGCGAGGACGTACCAGAGCAGGATCGGTGTTGGCTATGCCGGCGGCGCTGTTCAGGAGGAGGCCCTGATGGAACAGGCGCGGACCGGGCAGGTCAGGGGTTACCTGCTCCACTCCGGCGGGACGCCCATTGCGTTTGCGTTCTGCCGCATTCAGGGGCGCACAATCCGGTACGTTCGGGCCGGCTATGATCCCGACTATGAGCGCTGGTCTCCGGGCAGCGTGCTCTGGCTGATGATGTTTGAACAACTGTTCGCCGAACGGAGATTCGACTGGGCGGATCTGGAATTCGGTTCCTGGTATGAGTACAAGCAGCGCTATGCCACACACAAGGTGCCCTTCGTGCAGCTGTGGTTCTTCCGGGCGACCGCGAAGAATCTGGCGATCGTGGTTGCCCACCGTGCGAATACGGTTTTGCAAAAGGCTGCCGCAAGGCTGAAGGCGTGGCTGAAGGAACGCCGGAATTCCGGAAACAGTTGACGGGGGCAGGCCGGGCGGCCTGCCCCGCCGGTTCCGCTAGGCGCGTGGAGCCGTCTCGTTCATGTTCTGGATGCCGAAGACCGGCATCGGAGCCGGGAAGCCGCCGTCGCCGAGGACCTGCCGGATCGCCATGTTGGTGTCGAAATAGACCTGCCAATAGTTGTCATTGTGTGTGTAGGGCCGGATGGCGAGAACCGGGCCGACTGCTGTGAAGGAAGCGATCACGACGTCCGGTGCGGGCTTCTGTGCCACGTTCGGGATCTGCGCGATCCGGGCCTTAAGTGCCGCGATGACCTGATTCGGATCTGCCGCCCCGGCGATTTGAGCCGAGAGTTCCACGCGCCGGTACGGGTTGGTGGAGAAGTTCTGGATGTTGTCTGAGAACAGCTTGTTGTTGCCCACGTAGGTGCACACATTGTCGGGCGTGTGGATCTGGGTCACAAACAAGCCGACAGCCTCGACGGTTCCGGTCGTGCCGCCCGCCGAGATGAAATCGCCCACCTTGAACGGGCGGAGCACCACCAGAAAAATCCCGGCCGCGAAGTTTGAGAGCAAACCGCCCCAGGCCGTGCCGATTGCGAGGCCCGCGCCTGCCAGCAGAGCCGCGAAGCTTGTGGTCTGGACGCCAAAGTACCCGAGGATCGCGATGACCAGCGTGATGTTGAGGATCACGGTGACGGTGTTGCCGAGGAAGCGCAGCAGCGTGGGCTCGATGCGCTGGCCCGTCAGCGCCTTTTCCAGCAGACGAATGGCGAACCCGATCAGCCAGCGCCCCACGATGTAGAGGATGATTGCGCCCAGAACCTGCAGGCCTACTCCGGTTACTGTTGTTTGAATGGTGCTGACGATTGTATTGACGTTCATGGCTTTGTTGGCTCCAGTGTCCGAGGGCATGGGACGGCTGCTGTCCGGGCTCCTGTTCGGTGTATCCGTCAAGAATACCAGCTTTTTTCCCGATGCCGACGGGACAATCGGGCCGCGGAAGGTTGTTCCGCACGTCCGCTGCGACTCTCTTTGCCTGTTTTCCGCCCCGTGCCGCGCCGCAAAATTATAAAATGACTGCAATGACTGACCGCCGCTCGTTTCTGCGCACAGCCGGGACCACGACTCTCGCTGCGCCCTTCTTCATTCGGGAGTTGCTATCCAAACCGCCCTCCGGGACACTCCGGCTGGCGAGCTTCGGCGGCGGCGGGATGGCGTGGTCCACGCTCGACGGCATCGCATCCCACTCCAAGGTGAAGCTCGCCTGTGTCGCCGACGTCGACTCCGAGCGCCTCGACAAAGTCAAGAAGAAGTACCCCGAGGCCCGCCTGTATCAGGACTGGCGCGAGATGCTCCGGAAGGAGCGGGGTCAGATCGATGCAGCCTGCGTGGGCACGCCGGATCACATGCACGCTCCCCAGGCGGTCTCCGCGATGCACATGAATCTGCCGGTCTACGTGCAGAAGCCGCTCGCCCACGACGTGCATGAGGTCCGCACCCTGATGGCGCTGGCCAAGGCGAGGAACCTGCCCACCCAGATGGGCATCCAGATCCACTCCTGGAAGGAGTACAAGACGGCCGTTCAGGTCATCCAGTCCGGGGCCATCGGCAAGATCAAGGAAGTCCACACGTGGAGTGAAAAGAAGTGGGGCGATAAGGAAAAGCTCCCGACCACCCCCGATCCCGTGCCCGCATCGCTCAACTGGGACATTTGGCTCGGCGTCGCACCGGCCCGCCCTTTCATCAAGGAGGTTTACCATCCGGGTAATTGGCGCAAACGTCTCGATTTCGGCACCGCGACTTTCGGCGACATGGGCTGCCACATCTTCGATCCCGTCTTCAGCGCGCTCCGCCTGGGTTCGCCCCTCTCCGTCCGCAGCGAGGGCGCGGCCCCGAACGGCGAAAGCTGGGCCCTCGATACTCTCATCCGCTACGTCTTCCCGGCGACTCCCTTCACCGAAGGCAAGAGCATTCCGGTGACTTGGTATGACGGGGACCGGATTCCTCCGGCCGAGGTTCGGGCGCTCCTCGGCACTGTGAAATTTCCCGGCCAGGGGTCGCTGTTTATCGGCACCAAGGGTCAGATGCTGCTGCCCCACATTGCCATGCCGACCCTGCTTCCCGAAAAGGACTTCAGCGGCTTTGTGATGCCCTCCCACGAGCGCACGGACCACTACTTCGAGTTTGCCGACGCCGTGCTGGGAATCGGGAAGACCTCGACGCCGTTTGAATACTCGGGTGCGTTGACCGAGTCCGTCCTGCTGGGTCCGCTTGCCACCCGCTTCCCGAATACGACCCTGCAATGGAACGGAGCCAAAGCCCGGTTCACCAACTCGCACGAGGCCAATGCCTTTATCCGGCGCAGGTACCGTGCGGGATGGGCTGTCAAAGGCCTCGGGTGAATTCGTCCGGCCCAATAGCCGGACAGCGTGATTTCTGAGATACTGACAGGCAATGAAGACCCGCCTCCCGTATCTGCTGTTACTCGCCGCGCCCGTCTTATGGGCACAGGACGAGCCCAATCCGCGCACGCTGATTCCTCAGGCAACGCTTGAGGCGATCGCCAACGAGGCCAGCGGCACACTCGCGTTTCAGCACATCCTGGAACTGGCCGGCTATGAGCACGACCGGCTGGCCGAAGAGTACAGGACCACGTACCGCGAGGCTGCCTACATTGAAAAAATGGCGAAGCAGTATGGTCTTGAGGATGTCCACATTGAGCGGTTCAAGCTGCCCGCCAAGACCTGGGACGGCGAGCAGGGCGACATGTGGCTCCTCGGGAAGGACGGTTCCAAACGCCTGGTCAGCAGTTACCGGGATATGGCGGCTTCGCTGGCCCCCGGCAGCAAGTCGACCGAGGTGACCGCCGAACTGGTCTGGGTCGG
>Ga0007854_10002900_pt1 | contig 10541 bp, 16 predicted proteins | sample CryBogCBH12Aug08_FD_60382 | JGI IMG/M metagenome (GOLD analysis project Ga0007854, IMG submission 60382) | Freshwater microbial communities from Crystal Bog, Wisconsin, USA - CBH12Aug08 | ecosystem: Environmental > Aquatic > Freshwater > Lake | place: Crystal Bog, Wisconsin, USA | collected... | reverse complement strand
TGTTTCTTTCAGGGGCTCGCGCATCAGTAAAACTAGCCAGCAGTTTGCCAAGCCAAGGTTGAAGACCAAATGTATCACAGAGTTCCTCCAGTTGTGGTGCTACTGTATTGTGTTGACCGAGAAGTTCAACGAGCACTTTGTTAATCGTTCCTTTACCCGAACGACGTGGGCCAATAATGTTAAAAAACTTTTGTTGTTTTGTATCACCACTTAAAATATAACCCATCATTTCTTGTAGTGTCATAATTGATTCGTAATCATCTGGCCAAAGTGAATTTAAAAACTTTAACCAATTAGGACACTGTGCGTCTGGTTTGTATTCAAAAGGCAATGAGTTCGGTGTAAAGAAACCCAATGAATGTGGTAAGACAGTGTAATCTTTTAAGTGAAAGATTCCGTTTTTAAGCGAAATCAAATCTTTTGCTTCAGGTTGGTCATTCGCATATTTCTCTAACCAAATTGGTGGCTTTGTATTAGCATGGTTTGGTAGGTGTGTTAGTGATTTGATTGCATCTAATGTAGCAGAAACACTAGCTGGAGATGGGTTAAATGGTTCTAACGCTCCCTTCTTACCAGACTTTTTACATTTGTCTAAGAATGTGTAGAGTTTTGACCTTACAGTTAGTTCTTCAATAATCTCGTAATGTGTTCCAACGTGGGAATAAAACTCATCTGCATAATGGACTAAGGTATACCCTTCCTCACTTGAATACATACTGTCTAAAAAGACTCGAGCATGGTTCATAGAACCGTTCTCTAATATTATTTCACCCCTGTCCAATGCTTCTTTACGTTGTTTTTGATTAACCTTAAAGATTAAAGAACGTAAAGTAAATGTCGAACCTGACTGACGTTTAAACGTCCCCCACTTACCGTAAGTTGACATCGGTCCGGTTGCTTGATATTCCTCAGCATTACCATCCGCATAAGCCCATCTCTCCCATAAATCACATGCTTCAGGGTCGCCTTTAAATTGGTGGTGTAATGCCTGACCAACATTCAACCAATCCGTATATCCGCAATTATAGTCTAAATGACTTAATATCTCTTTCTCAACCCTCGCTAAGTCATAGTCTGGTACGGGTGGTTTATAGTCCGCAAAATCATCTCCTGTTACATGGACAACTCTGTTCGGTATAATATTGGTTATGTCTTGTTCATGGATCGGCAAGGAGCCGTTTAAATGGTGTCCAGTGACCGTAAAATATCTTCCATGTGGGTAGGCCTCAAAACCAATCGAATGGTCAACATGGGCTGTTTTAAGCCCTCCACGGGTAAATATCTTTACACCAGTGCCAGACGGGCTGATTTCCATGTATCCATCTATTGAATTAGCAATTTGTTGCAGTGCAACATTTGTGAAACTCTTCAAATTAGCATCATAACAATCATCTAAGTCTACACCAATTATGTTGTCATCTTCGCAAAACACGAATCCTATGCCACTGAAACTATTGGGGTTTTTCTCATAAGCTGCCTGTACTGTCAAAAAATCTGACCAGGTGCTTGGGTCATTTGCTTTGGCTTGTTGCTTATTTGGTTGGAATGGTATCTTACTCCATCTCTTTTTACCTTCTTGTCCTATTTCTATGTGTGTCCATAATACCCATCTAGGTATTTGTTTCAATTCCATTGGTATGTTGTTGAATAAAACTGGTAATGTGGTCGGTTTAGACATGTTTTTTCCTTTCTTTTGTATTATTGTATACTGAATTTGGAAATTTTGATTCCACATTGTGAAATTTGTACCAGTAGTACTAGTAGTATGGGTATATTCACTCTTTTCTTTATTTTATTTTTTTAAAAAATAAAAAATAAAAAATAAAATGAAATAAAGGGGTACTACTAGTACTACTGGTACAAAAACGCTGTAAGTCATTGATTTGTAAAGGCTGAAATTTGTACCCCTTTGGTGTTTTTCAAAAACTGTACCCATACTACTGGTACAAATCATAACTAAAAGTTATAAAGAATCGTATTCTATATTATTTAATAATATATCAGCTACTGAGTCTTCAATTGGAGTTAGCATATCTGGTGCAAAAACAGCTGGAAGAAAAAAATCTTTTAAATCTTCATTAAAACATGTAACTCTCATAATAGGTGTTCCATTTTCTACTTTTCTTTTAGGTTCTATCCTACATAAAGTACCTGCTTTTAAATCATATAAAGGATAGTATTCATTTAATATGGCATACTTCATACAACCACCTTAAAACCCATGCTTTTTGCCATACCGCATGCCCAATTTCTAAAATTCTCACGGTTTTCAGATGTTTGGGCATCTCGATCATCCCACATGGCTTGAAATTGAAAACTTGAATCATTTTTAGAAAAAAAGTCTAATCTTATTAAGAGACCTTTTGAATCATAAACATCTTCGTAATAGACATCCATTATAACTCCTTGATTTTGTTTTGCTTTTCGTCCCAATTATCTTGGCTATCGTAATCACCCCTACTAGACCTTAACCGTTCTTTGTTCCTGAACTCTGGTTCAATCTTTAACCATGCTTCAAAGGCATTTACATACTCAATATAATCATCATTAACCACAAATAGGGGGTGATTCAATCCCGCTACATCTATGGAATGTGAAATCTCGGACAAGCGGGTTCTATTTTTCTTTATCTTGTCCCTGATTAAAATAAAACGGTTGTATGCTTTAGTTTGTTCGGGGGTTAATTCAATCGTCTTGGTCATCTGTAAATCTCTCTGCGTTTAAATTGTTTATTGATATTGGTTCTCTTACCATGTAGTTTTTTAATTCTGATATTTTCTTTTCTGAAACTCCCATAATTTTTGCTAATTCAGAATTGTTAGGTTTTCTGTTTAATAATTGGGTAAGTGTTCTCTCGCTATATGTCATTTTCTTAATTGATTCCATTATATTAACGGGCAGTCTAATTAAATTAGATGTATTATCTAATCCTCGTCTAACCCCCTTAAAAATAAATGGCTTAGCGTATGTGGCAAATTTAGCGTTATTCTTTGGCTTCCACCTTAATGCGGATACCAATAATGCTTCATTACCCATTGATATCATGTCCTCTATGGGTGTTTTACTGTGATTCCATGCGGTCATTTTTCTAACCACATAAACCACAAATCTTAGGTTATGTTTAATTAGTTTTTCCAATGCCTTATCATCACCTAAAGCAATTTGTTCTGCTAATTGGTGTTCCTCTTGAGTAGATAATGGCTCTATACCGTATAGGGATTTTAAGTAATCGCTAAGTATATCGGAATTTGTCATATAGTCTTAATTATTGGATTAAGACTATATTATACCACATTATGAAATTTACTTCAAACTATTGTGTTTAAACACGCAATATAAATAAAAAAATATAATTAACCACCATGCAATATCAATGAATTGACATATTGATTTTAAAATGAAGTGAGTTATTATTATTGGTAAATAGAAAAAACTTAGCATTGTTCTTTCCCCACAACATAAAAAACTGTATCACTTAATTTACACCCAACACCCTCGATTGGATTACCGTCATCTGTTAATTGTAGTATTGCTAATCTATCTTTAATCCATTTAGGTAGGTCATTCATGTTTAAACACTTAGATGGGGACAAATTTTTTTCCTGTTTCATAAAATTAAAATCATATAGTTTTACATTACCATCATCTAATAATTTAACCCGCCACATCTGTTGTAATGATGGAGTTAAAAGGTTTGCCACAAACATAAAATATACTTCAGGTTTTATTATTGGGGGTTCACTAAATACCGCAGTATCTAACGAATGATTTAATACATTATCTGAATTAAGCATTTAAAACCTCGTTTGATTGTGTTATAAAAGGCGGTGTTTAAACACCGCCCCGCTTTGTTAAATAAATACCCAATAAATATGGTCATTTTCTTTATAACCAACATTCTCAACAAACTCTTGTTTATCTACAATGTCCAATACCGCCATATTACCCCTAATGTTTGGGGGTAAATCATCTATTGTATTCACCAAAATATCATCTTCACTACTTCTATATCTGTAAATAACAGAATTAGGTTGTATCCACACCCCTACATAATCGGGTTTATAATCAAAATACTTGTCCATTTTTTCTTTATTATCCACAATATATTTTACTGCGTCTTGTGCTTTAGAATTGGAAAATTGATAACCTTGATTATGTAATGAATACAATTCCTCAATCATATAAACGGGCATAACGCCGGTTTTTCTTTCAAAATCCCATTTAACATTATGAGAAAAAGAATTTATTTTTGATGTGAACCTATGTAAATGTTCCGAGATAATCCAATCAAATGTGGGTATTCTTAATTCTTTAATTGCAATACTTAATGCTGATTTTAAATACTTAGAACTCCTCACATACATATTACATTCATAGTTGTATCTACCATTATCTAAGGTCAAATAATTAACCCAATAAATACCATCTCCGTTCTGCCCAATATTACCAATAGGTAAGTGTGTATTACTTTTATGGTAAATCTCAAAATAACTTTGATATTTTTTTACTAAATCTTCGGATTCGCAATAAGTATTTATTTTTTCTACCCCCTTAAATACTAAATCATTGTTTTTAGATTCTAGGGCTTGTTTAAACTCAATAGCACCCTCTCTAAAGTTTATACCGTTTTCCAAAATTACTTGCATAATATATTTTCCTTATCTAAAAAAATTTTTATATCTGTCATTGGCTAATTCACCTAATGGGATTTCGTGAACCTTAAAAGGTTTAACTAACCTCACATAATCACTTTGTAATTTAGTTTTAATATCTAATAGTTTATTGTTGTAATAAGGGCGATAACGATAATTATTAACAATTCTTTCAGTTAGTATTGCCCATTCGTCAGTTGGCTCACCCTTTTTAAATATATCCTTATTTAAATCTGCAAATACATCACCATAATAAGACTCTGTTTTATCCAATAACGGGGACATAATATTAAAGTATTCCATAAATGGATTCACTTCGTTTAAACATTGTTTCTTTAATTTCCTATCTATTGTGTGTTTAAACATTCTACGAACAATTAACGGTTTCCAATAAGTTTCGCCTTGTTTTTTAGTAAATGAAATATCACCACTCGTAATTGTATAACTTTTAACACCTTCGGGGGTATAAATGCCTACAAATTTATTAGCATTATAATTTATCATAAACATACCTATAGGCATATTAAAATGATAAAACCAAAATGTAGATGACGCACTCAAAGCCCTTGGATTTAATTCGTCATTAGCATGTTGTAACCAATGTTTTCTAGGGGTGTGGACAGTAACAGTTTCAATATCACCGTTTAAACGCCATGTTATAGCCCTGTCGTGATGACTCCGCCAATGCCCCGCATTATTGGAAACATAATATTCATTATCATTTACTTTAAATACCCTTTCCCATTGTTTGCGTCTATCGCCATTAGGTCTTATATTGAGGGCTTTATTCTTACCTCTAATTGGAATAATGCTATCATAATGTTCCTTAATTGCATTAAAATCTTTTTTCCTAGTCCTTGCTTGCACCTCATAGGGTGATGAGCAATTTCGCCAATATCCCATAATATTACTCCTCTATATGAATTGTTTGCCCGTTTGGGGCGGTTGTTTTCGGATTATCTACAATACACCATAATACGGGGCAATTCCAATTCCCACCCCAATCGCTACCTACATATCCATCAGTTAAAACAATAGCACATTCCGGCTTTATATTGTGCTTATTCATGTATTTAGTAATACAAGATGGACTTGTCCCACCCCCGCCCTTTGGTCTGGTCGAGGATTTCATTTTATCGGACTCGTTTAAACCATATACTTCGTGATTTGCAACATCACTATCCCAATAAATTAAATCTACCATTTCGGGGTTTACATTTTCCATTATATTAACTACTTCACTAATGAAACGGTTTAAAACACTACCATAAATAGAACCTGAAGTATCTATCGCCACTAATACCCTACCAATGGATATAGAGTAAGTAGAGGGCATGTAGATATCATTCTGTAACCATCTTCTGTTAGGTTTTTTCCATGTGCTTTCGTCTTTCCCTGAACATATACTAGATACAAATTCTGCTAAGGCATCTTTCCAATTAACTTTCGCACTCATAAGGTCATCAAATGCCCTGTTTAAACTGCCCCCTACTTTACCCGCTAGAATTGCACCCTGTCTAATTGCTGAATCAATCTCTTTGGCTAATTCTTTTTTCTCATTATCAGAAAAATTCTGTGCTGAATCCCAATCGTGTTCATCTAGAGTATTACCACCACCGCCACTAGGATTGTCCGGCAATAATTGGAAAACCTCATAAGAATTAAGCCCTTTGTATTTGTCATCTATTAAAGCAATACTAGGAAGTTTAATAAAACCATCTGATTTTTTGCTCTCCTCTAATATCTCTAAATTGATAACATAATCACATGCTCGATTACATTTATCGGGGTTCTGTTTAAACAAGTGCTTCCATGTTAAAAGATGTCTATACATTTTGTGTTTGGCTTCATGTAAAATTACACCTCTTAACTCTGAATCGTTTAAACTATCTACAAACCCTCTACCATAATCTACATCTCGCCCATTGGTTCTAGCGGTTGGAATGTTATCTAATACCTTACAATCACCAATCATTAGTATTCCTGAATAGGCTACAAAATTTGGGTTTCTCATAAGGTCTATGTGCATCTTTTCTATTCTTTGTTCTGCGGTTAGTGGCATTATGTTGTTTCCTCATCTAATCCATTATCACCTACAAAAAAATCGGGGTGAGTTGGGCTTATTTCCCCATCTTCATACATTTTTTTGGCAATTCGTATTGCGTCTTGCGAATCTTCCGCTTCGATTTCGAAAAAATTTTCTGTAATCATTAAAATATGATGTATGCCCATGTTTAAACACCCCCGCCTAGTTCGTTTAACTTACTTAAAATTGTATTCCATAAAATATCACAATCAGGGTTGATATAGTTTGTTCTATTTTCCTCGACTGTTAAATCTGTAAATTCCTGAATTAACATTTTAACTTCACTTATAAGATGTTTATTGTAATCATTCATTTTTAACTCTCCTGTTTAGCAAATAAATAGTTATTAACGGTAGCCCATTTAATAAATGTCGGATTTGTTCCAATCGTTATTTTCTTATTGGTTCTCATTACTGAAGTAGCAAATAATCCTTGTTGTTCTTTGGATAATCTCTCTAAATACTTCATAAATTTAGCGATAGTTTCCTTTTCTACTTTTTGGACTGCGGAATAAACTAACATACAAACCGCACTAGGGGACTTAGGAATATTAGTGGTTTCCGGTTTGTTTATAATGGTTTCCCAGTCCGGTAGTTCGTCTGTTAATTGGATAATGGATAACATATCATAAGTGGCTCTATTACCTATTGTTCCTTTTAGTGCATGGGCTAAAATATCCATGCCTAGCGGTTTCGCCTTTTTAATAATATCACTCGCCTTGTTTAAACTGCGTGGTGTGCAAAATGCCGGTCTAGGGGTTCGTGGGTCATAAATATATTCATTATCGCTAGGTTTGTCATAATTCTCGAATGATTCTAACATCTGCGGAAACTGTCTAACAGTCATTAAGACTTCAGGGGCTATATCATTGTCTAAAGCCCATGTAATCCAATCTTCGGGTGTGGGCTTCGCTACTTTAACAACAGATATTCTATTCCTTGCATGGGGCGGAAGCATATCACCTATACCCTCACTTGCTAGGTTTGTTGTAGCGAACACAATAGAACCCTTTGGAAGTTCGTAAGTGCCTAGTTTTCTTTCAAGCATTAACCGTAAGCATGCGTTCATTACTGCTTTATTTGCTTTGCCAATCTCATCTAACATTAAGACAATAGGTTTATCTGAATGAAATCCGAATTCCTCATTAGGTATAAATGAGCAAACTTCCACACCGTTTAAACTGCGTATCTTTGGAATTAGAAAATCCCCTACATCTTTGGTTGTCATATCACCATAACAGAAAAAATGATTAGGCAGTTTTTCCTGTAAGATTTTAAGAATAGATGATTTTCCTATTCCCATTTCCCCCTGTGCTAAGACAGTAACATTATCACCAACACTTTCAATTAAATTGGCACATTGTTTTAATGAAATTGATTTGTATAAATCGGACATGATTTTTTTTCCTATAAAAGTTAATTAAATTTAAATACATCAGGGGCTAACATACATAACACAAAAAATAAAACTAATAAAACGGTAATTACAATATCGCTAATTATCTGTGAAGTGTTTAAACACTTCCTTTGGACTTTTACTTTATACATGGATAAACTCCCTTAAATTAGATTGTCAAAAAACTCTTGAGGTTTGCTCTGTGCTAATGAATTTTCAAACCATTTATTTATATGTCTAGAGGTCGTAACACTCCACTTTTTCTCTGTGCGATACCTAAAGCCCGATAAATTATCTATGCACGCTACCGGTGTTTTATAACTGAATAAAATGGTATATTCAGGGGTTTGTAATTCTGTCATATTTGACGCTATTGGGTTGAGTTTAATTGTTTGCATAGTTTATTTTTCCTTTGTGTTGTTTAAAAATACTAAATATTAAATTTAATAAATGATATTAGGGAAAACCCTTAAAAGGGTTTAATGTTAATGTTAAATTCTTTCAGGTCTTGGCATGCTTCGTTATACATATTTTTGCAAGTGTTATATCTATCCATGTCAAAATTTTTCTCTACATATAAGACATGGTTAATCATTATTTTGGCTACCTCAAGGGTATTGATAAGGGATTCTATCTTATTAGATTCTTTTTTAGTTAGTGGCATGGTTAATTTTCCTTTGTTTGTTGATAGTGTTTAAACGGTGCGGGGTTTCCCCCGCTATTGGTTAATTTGTATATTCAAAATCGCATAATTCGCACATCTTTGGATTATGTGAACAATCCGCTATTGTTTCGTCAGGTTCAAGGTCGGGGATAATCAAAGCCCACCCGATTTTATCACCCTGTAAGTTTCTTACTATTATTTGGGCTTCCTCTACTGATTCGATAGCGTCTTTAATATCTGTGTATTTATTTGATTTTTTAACCGCCCATTCCTCGCCATCAAATACAGATATAACTAGATTTTCTTTTAATGCTTTTTTGATTAGTGTTAAATATGCTTTCATTTTGTATTGTCCTTGTTTGTTGATAGTGTTTAAACGGTGCGGGGTTTCCCCCGCTTTATTTATTTATTGCTCTACTTGCATCTCTAACCCATAAAATTCACAATACATATCGGGGCATTGTGGAATAGATACCGCTATCCATTTCCTAGATGTATATACCTGATAATCACAATGTGAACATACGCATTTAATCATGCGGGTAGATTGTTTTTTCATACCGTTATCTTGCAAGGTTGCGTGTGGATATTCACCCATTACACTAACCCATTCTTGGATAATGGCTTTTAATTCCTCTGTGGCTACTGTTGCGGTCATCTTACCTGTTAAACCTACCGCTTTCGCACAATCCGCAAATGGCTTACCATGCCCCGCCTGAATACCTACTGTGGCATGCACTAACTCATGTATGAGAATATCAACGGTGCGGATAGAATCGGATATTTTAGGGCTAATGAATATCTCAAAGTTTCCACCCTCGCTGGCGGAATCAGTCCAACATTCACCTATACGGTTTGACTTGCTACCCTTTGATGTAAAAGAACATGACATCTTTACATTAGTGGGTATTGTGTAGCCCTTAGACTGAAAGTAGGGGCGTATGTGGCTATCTGTTATCATGTTTAGCCAAGTTTCTCTGTGGTTTGTTTGCATTTTGTTCTATTCCTTGTAGGTTAGTTATCTATGACGAAATGTCATATTGATATAATGCCTAAGTTTAAACAAAAAATCATTAGGACAAACCCTTAAGGGTTTACCCTAGTATGGCATGCACCAAAGTGGTGAAAATCGAGATAATTTTGTTTTAATAGTAGGATATCAAAAAAGGTAAAAACGCCTTAAAACCGCTAAAAATGCCCTCTAAATTGATTTTTCATAATGTGGTAAATTGTGGCAAATTGTGGTGATGTTTAAACGGTGTGATGTTGTATTTATGCCACATCTCCACTCTGTCCCTCGCACCCGCATGCCTACACGCTACACCGCCACACCACCACCCCACCAATGCACCAATGTGGTGCATCATGCACCAATGTTGTGCATACCTCATTGGCTCGTAGGCTATGCACCAATGTGGTGCATTGGCATGTTGGCTCGTAGGCTATGCACCAATGTGGTGCATACTGTAATGTGAAATTGCGTTTCATAATGCGAAATAAGTGGTAAGGGGGTTTGTTTAAACACGATACCCCGAATTTGAGCCTCTGCCGAGGTGGGCTGATCGGGGGCCTCACCAAGCTCGAGTTTTTTTATTTTTTATACCCATACAAATTTGTACCCCTTTAAATGAGAATGATTCTCATCTGCTCTATATAAATCAATGACTTAGGTATAAATTTGTACCAGTAGTACTAGTAGTATGGGTATATTCGAGTTTTTTTTTTTTTTTTTTTTTTTTTTTTT
>Ga0007854_10002898_pt1 | contig 10545 bp, 12 predicted proteins | sample CryBogCBH12Aug08_FD_60382 | JGI IMG/M metagenome (GOLD analysis project Ga0007854, IMG submission 60382) | Freshwater microbial communities from Crystal Bog, Wisconsin, USA - CBH12Aug08 | ecosystem: Environmental > Aquatic > Freshwater > Lake | place: Crystal Bog, Wisconsin, USA | collected... | reverse complement strand
AGTATCGGGAAGCAAACACGGCCGATGAGTTGATAACTTAAATACCGGAAACCTTGCAGTAAAGCAAGTCATGCCATTTATTGGCATGATGCCGATTTTTCGGTACAAAAACCGCTGAACATCTGATCCATGGCGTTAGACAGGGGAGGAAAAATTTAAAATCATTTCAACATGAAAACTTTAGAATTAAAACAAATGGCACAAATTGAAGGCGGTTACAATTGCTTTACAGGCGGACTGTATGTTGCTGGTGGACTAATCGCAACATTTGGTTCTGCTTATACTTTAAATATATGGGGTGCTGCAGCTGGAGCTTTAGCCGCATTTGGAAACGCAGTCGATATGGCTTCAAATGGTTGCTTTGGATAAATAAAATAATTATTCTATTACTAACCTCTTATACTTTTCTATTGAGTAAAAGTATAAGAGGTTTTAAAAAACCATTATGAAAAAAGCGCAAGTTTTAATTACTATATCAATAATTTTGATTCTATCAGCTTTGTTTTATGATTTCTTTATTGACCACAGTCAGCTAGATTTTCCACATCTTATTTCTATAGTTGCAACTATCATACTAATAGGTTCTCTATTGGCAAATAAAAAGAAAAGGGATTAGATAATAAATTTAATATGTTTTATTCAATGTGTATTATCAATGATTAACTTAACAATTTATCAATTTAAATGTGGAAAAGTAGTTATTGCATTCATTTTTTTGTATATGTTTATAACATGGATGACTAATTCCTTGATTTTTACAGATGAGTATTATTATAACTTTTTTAGTAATCAATTTAGTAGAGATAAAATTGAAAAAATAATTGCAATCAGCAATAGGTTTAAATGGATAGGCTATGCAATTATGCCGGTAATTCTTATATCAAAATGGACAATATTAGCATTTTCGCTTTATGTAGTACTCTTTTTAAAGAGCAATGTATTTTCATATATAAATTGTTTTAAAATTATTTTATTATCTGAAATTGTAATGATTTTTGCATCATTAGTTAAATTATTGTTACTAATATTTCATACTTCCAAAAGTATAGAGGAAATTCAATTTATTTCTTCTTTTTCATTGGTACAGTTATTCTCAATTAAGCAAATTCCTAATTATTTAGTTTATCCATTACAGGTATTCAATTTATTTGAAATTTTATATTGGATTTTAATCGCAGCAGGTATTCAAGCTTTTTCAAAAAAAACATTTTGGGAATCTTTGAAAATAACAGCATCTAGTTATGGTGTTGTAATGTTTATTTGGATTTTATTTATTGTGTTTATTCAATTACAATTTAGTTAAACATGCGAAAAGCTATTATTTTCAGTATAGCTAGTATACTTATTGCTTTAGCTGCATACTTAGCATATAGAATATTTATAACGATACAACAAAAACAAAGCATTGAAAAAATTACTTATACTTTGCCAGTATTTGCTTTTGTTACAGTAAGCAATAAAACATTTAGTAATGCAGATTTAGAAAATGAAAATGGCAAAATTATTTTTAATTTTTTTAGCCCAACTTGTGAACATTGCCAATACATGGCAACACAATACTTAAAAAATAAAGAGCAATTAAAAGAGTCAACTATTTTGATGGTAACGATTGCAGACAGTAGCAGTGTTGCTAAGTTTAATAAAGATTATCAACTTAATACTTTGCCAAATTTGATCTTACTAAGAGATACAAAGTTTCAATTTTATAAAATATTTGGTATAGCAACAGTACCATCATTTTTTATTTATAAGCAACAAAAGTTGGTAAAGAAAATTATTGGCGAAACTAAAATCGAAAATCTTATAGTCCCCTTCAATTTTCCCGAAGGAGGAAAATAAAATACTACTTCCCACATGCAAGCTAAAGAACTTCAAAAATCATTTATCCTTCAACAAGGGGAAGCAGATTGCGGTGTTGCCTGCTTATTATCTATCATTCGATATTATGGTGGCAACAATACTTTAGAAAATCTTCGCAAACTAAGTGGCACTAATATTACAGGCACAACCTTATTGGGTTTATACCAAGCAGCAAATCAAATTGGTTTTACAGCAGAGGGCTGTGAAGCAGATATGGCGGCATTAATTAAACATCCCAGTCCAGTAATTTTACATGTAATTAAAGATAAACAATTACAGCATTATGTAGTTTGTTTTGGAACAACAAAACAAGAAGATGAGTGTAAATATATTATAGGCGATCCTGCTAGGGGAATTATTTGTTTATCGCGAAATGAATTAGCAGCTATCTGGCAATCTAAAACTTGCCTAACATTAGAACCAAATAAAGATTTTAAAAAGACAGAAGATATTACGGTTCAAAAAAAACAATGGATCAAACAACTCATTAAAGAAGATATTCCGCTATTATCTATTGCAACTGTAATTGGTGTAGGTATTGCGGTATTAGGTATTATAATGTCTTTATTCTCGCAACGTTTAATTGATGATATTTTACCAAATAAAAATTTTGTTAAGTTAAATCTGGGCATAGTATTGCTATTTTTATTGTTGTTTGCAAAAGAAGGTTTATCTGCATTACGGCAATACTTTTTATTCAGGCAGTCAAAAGATTTTAATGAAAGAATCATCAGTAGTTTCTATTCTCAATTATTACAATTACCCAAACCATTTTTCGATACCCGCAAAATTGGGGAATTAACCGCAAGGTTAACAGATACATCAAGGATTCAAAGAGTAATCAGTCAATTAGCGGGCAACGTTGTAATAGATGCATTGGTAACATTAGTAGTATTTGTTTTTCTTTTCTTTTATTCCTGGAAAATAGCAGTAGGATCACTGTTGGTATTGCCGGTTTATTTTATTCTTATTTACAAGCATAATAAAAGGATCATAGATGGTCAGCGCAACATTATGAGCAGCTATGCTATGAGTGAAGCAAACTATATATCTACCTTACAGGGTATTGAGCCTATAAAAAATTACAGCAAGCAGGAATTGTTTGCAAGAACCAATAATATTATTTACAGCAAGTTTCAGGAAAATATTCTCTCTCTCGGCAAAATACAAATCAGGCTTGGTTTTATCGCCAATGGCTTTGGTATTGTTTTTTCATTGGGAGTTCTTTTATACAGCAGTTATCAAGTATTATATGGTAATTTAAAGATGGGAGAATTGATGGCAATATTAGGTATGTGTTCTACCCTATTACCAAGTATAGCAAACTTGGCTTTGGTTTCCATCCCTGTTAATGAAGCTAAGATCGCTTTCGAAAGGATGTTTGAATTTACCGGTATTGAGCCGGAAAAAAATAATGACAGTACTGAAATAACGCAGTTTGAGTCTTTGAAAGTTGAAAACATTTTATTTCGATTTGCAGGAAGAAGTCCACTTTTCAATGATGTTTCTTTCGAAGTAAATAAAGGCGAAATTGTTGCCATCATGGGTGAAAACGGTAGTGGTAAGAGCACTATCTCGCAAATAATTCAGAAACATTATGAATGTGAAAAAGGGAATATTATAGTTAATCAAACAGATTCTTTAAAAGATATATCATTTAATGGTTGGCGAAAAATTGTTAGTGCGGTGCCACAACAGATTCACATTTTTAATGCAACTGTTTTAGAGAATATTGCTTTTGATGACGTCGCAACTAAGCCACAGGAAGTATTGAACTTCCTTAATGAATATGGCTTTGCTGATTTTATAGATAGTTTACCGCAATCTGTCATGACATTAGTCGGTGAAGAAGGTATTAATTTATCAGGTGGGCAAAAACAAATGATTGCACTGGCAAGAGCTTTATATCATCAACCGCAATTACTTATATTGGATGAAGCAACTGCTGCAATGGACAGACAATCGGAACAGTTTGTATTAAAATTGTTGCAGAAACTTAGAGCTAAGATGGGAATCATTTTTATTACACACCGGCTGCATGTGCTTCGCAGCTTTTGTGATCGGATTTATATTTTAGATAAAGGTTCAACTACAATATCAGGTACACACGACAAATTACTTCAATCAAAAAATTTGTACAGCGAATACTGGAATGACTTACTCGTTTAATAAAATAAATTACCTAAAACAATCAATATGAAAAAACCAATTATCATCGTCGGATTTACAATTATGCTTTTAAATTTTGTTGCAATGGGGCAAACTAAGATTACAGTTAATGCCGGACAAAAGATTCATTTAGTTAACAATACAATGAGCAATATTACACAGTCTGTTCAGGGAAACGATATGGAAATAAAATCCAACACCACACTTGATTTGGATGTAGAAGTAAAAGAAGCAACTCCGGACATACATTTAAGTAATACAATCACCAGATTACAATTAAAAAGTGAAGCAATGGGCAATACAACCAATTTTGATTCGGATAAACAGGAAGATAAAGACGGACAGATTGGCCAGCTATTGAAAGATGTTATGGGCAAACCACTTGATATGTTCCTTACTGTTAAAGGTGAAACAGTAAAAAATAAAAATGTGAATGATCCCTCAGTAGAAACTGCAAAAAATTTAATAAGTAACCTGGAGGACTTAGGATTAGAATTATTATTAGCTGTTCCCGCAACAATGAAAGCAGGAGATGTATGGGTGAATGAAATTAATACAGATAGCTCCAATAAAAAGAAAACCAACTATACGGTTAAATCGGGTAATCTAACAGAAGTTGTTGTAAGTTTTACAGGTACAGAAACAGCAAAAAAAGCTAAAACAATGCGGGGGATGGATGCCATTATAACATTCAATTCCAGTTTCTCCGGAGAAATAACAGTAGAGGCTAAAACGGGGATTATTAAACAAAAAACAACAATTACAGAAGCAAAGGGTATAACAGAAGTAATGGGGCAATCAATACCTTTTACTCTTAAACAAACTGTAACAAGCAATAGTAAGTAGGAATACAAATATCAATATCCCTTTTGCAAAAGTTGTAAGTTTTGCCATGCCGGATCCTGGATCACAGAACATGCAGTTTCATTGGGTTTGATTATTCTCAAATCTTAGTTCATAAATTTTGCTTTTTGCAGTATCTTTTGCGAACCTTTCTTCAGATATGAAAAAAGGTTATGCAAAAGTATCATTTTAAAGAACGGTCCTGCATTTCCATTAAATAATAAGGTGCATATAGTGTATGAATCAAGGCTTCTATTTTTTCAACAGGCGGTTGCAGATCATAACCGCTGTAAGGGAAGATAAATCTCATTTCTTTGATTACTATAGAACAATAACTAATCAGTTGATCAATATTATTAGTTTGAAAAGATATGCCGAGCTTCGCCTTTAAAATATGCATGAGACCTGCAACTGCAGCTTCATGTAATAAATTTGCTTTTATGAATTGTTGCATCTCAAGCAGTCCATTTTCATAATTTCTCTTTCTTTCTTGAATGAGTTGATCCTCATTTATGAACCCTTCTTCAGCAAGTGCAATCCTTCCATTATCATAAATACATAAGGCATTTGTTTTTACTGAAACGCAGAAGGGATGCCCCTCTGATAACCATTCGTTGAATATCTCCATTTCCATGGCAATAACGGTTACGGGGTTCTCTCTTGCACAAAGGCTTTCAATTTCTTCCTGCACTTTACGATAGACAGATTGGTATTTCTTTTCAATTAATACCAATAGATAATGATGCTCAATTTTGTTTTTTTTGAACGGGGATTGTATAAAAATGCTTTCGGTTTGTGCTTCGCTTTTAATAGTAGCGAGTACAAATACTTTTTCAGCTTTGACTATTTGAAGAATACAGTTAATAATTTCTTTGTAGGAATATTCGCTAAACATAAATTTTATAATCCTTGCCTTGCCCCTCCAGCAGTCTGCAAAAAAACAGCGTGGGACATTCTGCAATCCATACCTGAGGCTCGCGAAAGCCCACCATACAGAAATGCAAAAGCCCACGCCTTTGGCGTGAGCGTCTTTGCTATCTCCTTGTATGGTTTGAAAATTTCGCGATTTCAGGTACAAGAAAAGCTAAACGCTGCTACTTATTTATTAATCATTACTGATCACACAGTAATTTCATCAATTCCAATTATTTATTTATATCTCTTACTCCCGATTCACCATCAACATTCCTATCCAAATCAAAAATAATATATTTAAGTTAACCAATTTTCAAAAATAAAACTTGCGACCGATCCATGATCTTTCAGCTCTAAACTATAGCGTATTTTGTCTTTGGGGAATAGTCTGTTCAATTGTTCTATCCTCTCTTTCGTGAGTGCTACTCCTTCACCATTACCTTGATTTTCAGATTTATTTTTGTTCAGATGCCCATTGTCTTTGATCGTAACCAAAAGATCGTTCTCAATCTTTATAAAGTCGATATTAATCAAACCTTCCTGACCCATACCTGCTACACCATGTTTGATAGCGTTCTCAATACTGGGCTGAATCAGCATCGGTGGAAAATCAATATTGGTATTGATCGCAGGATCAATTTTCAGATCACAGTTAAAATCAAAACGCAACCTTTCCAGATCAATATATTTTTTAAGTATGTCTTGCTCTTCTGTTAAAGTGATAAATAGATAGTCGCTATTTTTTAATGTTCGCCGCATGATATCTGAAAATGAGTGAAGTGATTCACTCGCCTTTTCAATTTCCTTGTTATTGACCAACCCGTCGATGGTACTAATGGCATTAAACACAAAATGCGGGTTTAACTTTGTTTGAGTTGCTTTTAATTGTTGCTTTATTTTGTTTTCCGCTTCCTGTATTAACCTTCCCTTTCGCTTATATAATAAGTAAGGAACGCCCGTTAGCAGGCTGATCCCGATCACAATAAATAGGATAATCGCCCAAAATTGTTGATACCAATAAGGGAGTGCGTGGATCCGGTATTTCTTAATTACTTTTTCCCCTCGGTATTTCGTTTCCAAAACATAGTCATGGTTTGCCGCTATGTTCCGCAGACTTAAAACATGCCCTGTCGTATGCCAGTTGGAAATTTGATTTTCTTTGACATCCCTTACCCTGTATTCAATACAGGAATCAATACTGATATTGCGGCTGTCAAATTGCATTTCAACCTGTTTACCTGCCTGAATGGTGATGCTGCTATCATTCATTCGCTCAAATCCAGGCAATCTTTCCCTTGTTTTATACGCAGCATTTGACTTTAGTGTATTGTCAAAACTATCCGATAAGTTTCTCTGGCGATATCCATTAATGACGGGTGTCCAATCAGAACGATGAATGATCGTTTGCTGAATAATTTGGTGATTACCCCTTTGCCGGAATTGTAAATTTATTTTCTCATTCTGTTCTAAGACCGTATCTGTGAGTAAAGATGTTGTTGGTAATTTCCTCCAAATTTGATTTTCTTTAGCTTGATCAGCAAAAGTTAGGCAGTATTCAATTTGATCAAACCTTGATTTGTTAATACATTTTTTGACAAACCTGAAAAAAGTATTGCCGCAAATGGTTGTCATCCTTTGTGCCAAAGACACTTTCAGCTTTGAAGGGACAACCATAAATTCTTGGCCGGGATATAATTTATCTGCATATAAATTTGATTCAATATAGAGTGGTATCGAATCAAAATAAGTGGCGCCGCATATCCGCTGATCATTTTTGTTTTGACCATTTGCCAATAAGGTTAAACATAAACAGGTGCAGGCAAGCACAAATCCTTTCATAACAAATCCGTTCTTTTGATCCCTTTTTCTTCTTAAATTACTTTAAACTTCTTATTTGAGCTTTACAATTCATATTCCCCTTTAGGGGTTAGGGGTCAAATTGTCTTTAAACTCCTTCAACCTTCTACCTGATACCGGCACCAAACTATCATCACTCATTTTTAATTCATAGACGACTGACCCTTTGATTAAAGTTTTGATACATTTTTTATTGACTACATATGAATGATGCGGTCTTAAAAAACCAAAGGGAGCCAGCATCTCTTCTAGTTCTCCCAATAACTTTGTAGCCAATAACTTTCTGCCATCCTTTAAATAGACTTGCGTATAATTATTATCAGCTTCACATTTAATAATTTCATAAGGGGAAACTAATTGTAATCCTTTAGTGGAAGATAAAATGATCGGCTGATCTGTTTTATGGGGATAGCGAACTAAGTCCAGCAGAATTTCTATTTGCTTGGCAATATCTTTAGTTTTTTGACGTTGCACTGCTTTATTGACAGCATCTATCAATTCAACAGGTTTTACAGGCTTTAATAAATAATCCAACGCGGAGCATTTTACAGCTTGTATACCGTATTGGTCATAACCCGTTACAAAGATTACATCAAATTCATATTTACCAAGTGCAGCAAGCATTTCAAAGCCTGATTGTTTCGGCATTTGGATATCGAGAAATACCAGATCAGGTTTTGTAGCTATAATTAACTTTGCTCCATCCGCAGCATTGCCCGCTTCGCAGATCAATTCAACTTGTTCACAATGCTTTGCCAATAAATTTTTTAATTGAGCCCTTTGCTTTGGCTCATCATCAATAATGATCACCTTCATACATTGTCCATTCTAATAATCAACCATCTTTTAATCCCAAAAAAAAATGAAAAGTACTAAACCTTTTGAAATAAAAAAATGACATTCGTTGCTCCATTTTATATTATTTTTCTTTTTTGTCGTCTGTCGAGTAACCATAAGATGGTCCAGTAGATTGGCAGAAGTATCGGATAAAATATTATCACTAAAAAAACATACCCGTGATGCCTGCCAGCATCTTCGCCAATTACATTGTCAATGATCTCGAATGAATACATATAGCTAAATAAAATTAAAAAAGGGATGGCTATACTACCCAAAATGACAACAGGGGAATATTTTTTACTTGTAAATCGTCTGCGATACCAAAAAACTAAAAATAAATGTAAAGCAAACAACAATATTCCGGCTATAATGGAAAGGCCAAACGGCTCAATGGATATTAATGTTTTTGCAAGTTTATTTGCTTTAGGGATATAAGAAAATTGTAGGTATTCATCAGGCAGCTTTGTAAATGTCCAACTATTCCTTGCTTGAAATATTTTTTCAACCGGTTGCCCTAAATTTGTGGAGAGCGCTCTTACTGAACCCTCTTGTTCAATATTGATATCTAATGTCCCGAAGGATTTCCAGAATTTAGCAGGTGTCAATGAATAGCGAAAACTATATCTCTTTATCCATCCTGAAATATCTGTCCAAACATTTGCAGTGTATTCTACTCTAACTTTATGTATTCCTTTTGCAATGTCAGTTTCAAAATATTTAAGTTCATTGAGATGATACACATTACCTGAATACTTATCCCAATAGATTGCAACTTCGACAGGCCGATCCGGTCGGTTATTTTTATCAAATGAGCCGGAGAACATTGAAAATGGTGAATTGTCAATACGAGTATATTTCTCCGGGATTTTTTGAATATCAACCCTTTGATTGTCTACCCAAACAAAAAAACTGTCTTTATAATCCTGTGCATAAAATAATAAAGGAATTTGTCTGCCGGTTATATCGCTTTGGATGGTGTACTCCACTATAAACTTGGCGGTCTTGTAATCTTTGTCAATTTTGATTTGAATGATTTCTGAGAGGATATTAATATCCTTACTGGTGAATGCTTCGCCGGCCTTCGTGCCTTCCCAAATCGGTGAGGACATATTTGCATTGCAAAACTGCGCGGCAAGTAGTAAAATTAGTAGAACTTTAATTTTCAATTTCACTGTCAATATTATAATAGTGTCCATTAAGGAAGCAGGCAACGTTCAGATATTTGCGAAGGGTTGGCTAATAGACCTCCGCCCGCCAAGATTTTGCAAATACCCTTCTACCTGATGTGCTTAATTTTTTCGTTGTTTATATTTATCGAATCTTTTAATTCCTTGATTTCCTTTTTGAGAATGTCGATTTCAGAACTGTTATTTTTACTTGAAATCCAATTTCCCGCAAAAGTAATAATTGCAATTAGCAGCAAAATAATCATGGAAAGGTTCTTCAGTAAATCATAAATATTTTCCAAAAATTCTTTCTTCCCTTTAGTCAGATATTTTTGATCATAGTAAGATGCTGTACCGGATTGTGAAATAAAATAGTAGTAATCATCTAAAATTTCATCTTCGATTATTTCATCCTCGTTTTTCAAGTAATGAATTTGTTTCATAACTTCTGATTCTGAAAGTCGACATTCGTTTACAAGTTCAGCAAACGTTAAGGCAATTTCGCTCATGTCCAGCATATTCGGTCCTTCGCCCTCTTTTCGCCTGTCTTGCAAAATTTTAAGTATCAAATGGCGGTTACGATATTTTTTGTGTCTTATCATTGTTTCATTTTACGGTATGTGAAGGCATTGAAGGCAATGTTAGAGCAGTCAAGCGATTGGGGGAAAATCCCATCGCCCATGGCATGGAATATTTTTAAACAGGGAGAGTTTGTATTTGTGATTATTTTGATTTCCATGGTAGGGTATATAACATCAATATTCATTTCATAAAAACTCATTTTTCTAACCTCCTTATTTATTCCTTTTTTTTTCAGAGTTCTGACAAATAGTCTTTGCACTATCGTAACGATAGCATTGCTTTTTTTAAACATTCATTAATAGTTCATATAATA
>Ga0007854_10002897_pt1 | contig 10547 bp, 9 predicted proteins | sample CryBogCBH12Aug08_FD_60382 | JGI IMG/M metagenome (GOLD analysis project Ga0007854, IMG submission 60382) | Freshwater microbial communities from Crystal Bog, Wisconsin, USA - CBH12Aug08 | ecosystem: Environmental > Aquatic > Freshwater > Lake | place: Crystal Bog, Wisconsin, USA | collected... | reverse complement strand
AGTGGCGCTCGTTGAGCCGCCAGGACCGGCGCACTGGCAGCCAGGAGCGACCGGCACTGTAGAGGGCGATTTCAGCCGTGCGGATGGCGCGCGTGAGGAGCGAGGTGTGCAGGATGCGCAGGTCGATGTCGGCCTCGGCGAGCAGGAGCCCCGCGGCGCGGGCCTCGGCTTCGCCCTGGGCGTTCAGGTCGACGTCATGCCATCCCGTGAAGAGGTTGAGCTCGTTCCATTCGGAGCGACCGTGGCGGAGGAGAATGAGATCTGGCACGTGCTTCATCGTAGTGAGGTCGCGCAAAAAGTCCCAATTTCAGAGGAAAATACGTCGCATCTGTCCCCATTCGGGATCTTTCGACAGTCTTGTCACTTCTCTTATACGTTTTCTTGACAAGAAGAGACTCAACTCTGTACACTTGTTGTCGAAGTCTGGCGTTCGGAAGGTCCGGTGGCGAGACACAGATATTGAAGGAGCAGTTCATGGCTAAGGCAGTCGGTATCGACCTCGGTACCACCAACTCGGTGGTGTCCGTGCTGGAGGCGGGCGAGCCCGTCGTCATCCCGAACGCCGAGGGCGGTCGCACGACCCCGTCGGTGGTCGGATTCTCCAAGACCGGCGAGGTGCTGGTCGGAGAGGTGGCCAAGCGTCAGGCCATCACGAACCCCGATCGCACCATTCGGTCGGTCAAGCGCCACATGGGCGAGAACTGGAGCGTCGACATCGACGGCACCAAGTACACGGCCCAGGAGATCTCGGCGCGCATCCTCCAGAAGCTCAAGCGTGACGCCGAGGCCTACCTGGGCGACACCGTGACCCAGGCGGTCATCACCGTGCCCGCCTACTTCAACGACGCCCAGCGCACCGCCACCAAGGAGGCGGGTCAGATCGCGGGCCTCGAAGTGCTGCGCATCGTCAACGAGCCGACCGCGGCCGCATTGGCCTACGGCCTCGACAAGGGCGGCCAGGAGCAGACCGTGCTGGTCTTCGACCTCGGCGGCGGCACCTTCGACGTGTCGGTGCTCGACATCGCCGACGGCGTCTTCGAGGTGAAGTCCACCCACGGCGATACCCACCTGGGTGGCGACGACTGGGACGATGCCGTGATGCAGTGGCTCATCAAGACCTTCAAGGACACCGAGGGCGTGGACCTGTCGGCCGACAAGATGGCCGTGCAGCGACTGAAGGAGGCGGCGGAGAAAGCGAAGATCGAGTTGTCGGCGGTCCAGGAGACCAGCGTCAACCTGCCCTTCATCACCGCCACGGCCGACGGCCCCAAGCACCTCGACCTCAAGTTGACGCGCGCCAAGTTCAACGAGCTCACCGCCGACCTCGTCGAGCGCTGCCGCAAGCCCTTCGACCAGGCCATCAAGGACGCGGGACTCACGCTCGACAAGATCGACCACGTCATCATGGTGGGCGGCTCGACGCGCATCCCCGCGGTCCAGGAGTTCGTCGCCAAGGCCACCGGCAAGGAGCCCAACAAGGGCGTGAACCCCGATGAGGTGGTCGCCATCGGCGCCGCCGTCCAGGCGGGGGTCTTGAAGGGCGACGTCAAGGACATCCTGCTCCTCGACGTGACGCCGCTGTCGCTCGGCATCGAGACCAAGGGTGGCGTGATGACCAAGATCATCGAGCGCAACACCACGATTCCGACGAAGAAGAGCCAGACCTTCACCACCGCCGACGACAACCAGCCGAGCGTGGAGGTCCACGTGCTCCAGGGCGAGCGCGAGATGGCCTCCTACAACCAGACACTGGGCAAGTTCCAGCTGGTGGGCATCCCGCCCGCGCCGCGCGGCGTCCCCCAGATCGAGGTCACCTTCGACATCGACGCCAACGGCATCGTGCACGTCTCGGCCAAGGACATGGCCACGGGGACGTCGCAGTCGATGACCATCACCGGCGGCTCGTCGCTGTCGAAGGACGAGATCGACCGCATGGTCCGCGACGCCGAGGCCCACGCCGAGGACGACCGCAAGCGCCGCGCCGAGGCCGAGGTGCGCAACAACGCCGACGGACTGGTCTACTCGACCGAGAAGTTGCTCAAGGACCAGGCGGAGTCCTTCCAAGGCACCGAGCGCGAGGACGTGGAGGGCGCCCTGGCCGCGTTGAAGGAGGCCCTGGCGGGCACCGACACCGAGGCCATCTCCGCGGCCACCGAGAAGCTGCTCTCGGCGAGCCAGAGCTTCAGCCAGCGCCTCTACGAGGAGGCCGCCAAGGCCAACTCCGAAACGGCGACCCCGCCCCCGGCCGGTGACGACGACGACATCGTCGACGCCGAGATCGTGGACTGACCGTGAGCGAGGTCTTCGAGTCCGATGAGGTGACGGCGTCGGAGGACGCCGTCACCCAGGACATCACCGAACTGTCCGAGGCCGAGCTGCAGCGCGACGAGTACCTCGACGCCCTGCAGCGGCTGCAGGCGGATTTCGAGAACTACCGCAAGCGCATGGCTCGCTCCTCCGAGGACGCCGCGGTGCGCGCCGCGGGAGCGCTGGTGGCCTCCCTGCTGCCGGTGCTCGACGCCTTCGACCTGGCGGCGGCGCACTTCGCGACGAACCCGTCGGAGGAGGCCACCGCCCTCAATCAGTCGCGCACGCTGCTGCTCGACACCCTCGAGAAGCAAGGGCTCGAGCGCATCGCGGACGCCGGGGTCGAATTCGACCCCCAGGTGCACGACGCCGTCGCGCACGTCGAGGGCGAGGGCGACACCCAGGTGGTGGACGACGTGATGAGGGCCGGGTACCGATGGAAGGGCAGCGTGCTGCGCCCGGCCATGGTGAGAGTGAAGGGTTAAATGGTCGAACGCGAGTGGTTCGATACGGACTACTACAAGGTCTTGGGCGTCACGTCGAGTGCGACGGACAAGGAGATCACCCGCGCCTACCGCAAGTTGGCCAAGGAGCACCACCCCGACACCAACCCCGGGTCCGAGGAGCGCTTCAAGGAGATTTCCGTCGCCTACGACGTGCTGGGTGACGCCGCCAAGCGCAAGGAGTACGACGAGGTCCGCCGCCTCGGTCCCGCCGCGGCGGGTTTCGGCGGCCCCGGCGGCCCCGGCCCCGGCGGATTCAACTTCCAGACCGGCGACCTGCATGATTTCGGCGACCTCTTCGGCGGACTCTTCGGCAACCGGCGTCCGCGCGCGCAGCGCGGGAGCGACCTGGAGACCGCGTTGCACCTGAGCTTCCGCGACTCAGTCATGGGCATCACCACGACCGTCAGCGTGCCGAGCAACGAGGCCTGTTCGAGCTGTCGCGGGCGCGGCGCCGCTCCCGGCGCCTACGTGACCTGCGAGTTCTGCCACGGACGCGGCGTCACCAACGACGACCAGGGCCCCTTCGCGATGTCGAGCGTCTGCACCCACTGCGGCGGCCGCGGCGGGCGCATCACGGTGCCCTGCGCCAATTGTCAGGGTTCGGGTCGCGAACCCTCGTCGCGACGGGTCAACGTGCGGGTGCCCGCCGGCGTGGTCGACGGCCAGCGCATCCGCCTCAAGGGCAAGGGTTCGCCGGGGGCCCAGGGCGGCCATCCGGGCGACCTCTTCGTCGACGTGCACGTCGCCGCCGACGCGAACTTCGCGCGCAAGGGACGTCACGTGACCACCAGTGTGAAGGTGCCGCTCACCGCGGCCATCCTCGGCACGACGGTGGAGGTGCCCACGCTGGACGAGCCGGTGACCCTGAAGATCCCCGCGGGCACCCAACCGGGCACCACCATGCGCGTGCGCGGTCGGGGCGTGCCCGCCGGGGGCAAGCACGCCCACGGCGACCTGTTAGTCAACGTGGTCGTGGAGATTCCCAAGAAGCTGAACAAGGAACAGCGCACGCTGGTCGAGAAGCTGGCCGCCGCGCTGCACGAGGAGGTCTCGTGACCAAGAGTCAACACCACGCCGTCTACGTCATCTCGGTCTTCGCCGAGATCGCGGGAGTCCACCCCCAGACCCTGCGCAACTATGAGCGCAGCGGCCTTCTCAACCCCCAGCGCACTCCCGGAGGATCGCGCCGCTTCTCCGAGGCGGACCTGGCGGCCCTGCGGCGCATCCAGGACCTGACCAACGAGGGCGTGAACCTCGAGGGCGTCAAGCGCATCATGAAACTCGAGGCCGAGCTGTCCAGTCTCCGTCAGGAGCTGGAGCGCCGCGAGGACGAGGCGCGCTCCTCGCTCGCCGAGACGCATCGCCAGTACCGGCGCGACCTGGTGCCGGTGTCGAACACCATCGCTCTCTTTATCGACGCGCAGCGTCGCAACCGTCGAGGAGGTGCCCAATGACTCTCGATCCCCAGCGCTGGACGGTGAAGACCCGCGAGGCCTTCCAGAGCGCGACCACCCAAGCCGGCGCCGCGGGCAACCCCTACGTGACCCCGGCGCACCTGCTGCTGGCGCTCCTCAACGACGCCGCCGGCATCGCGCGGCCGCTCCTCGTGGCGGCCTCGGTCGACCCCATCGCGGTGACCACGAGCCTCAATGAGAAGGTGGCGCGCGAGCCGCGCACGGTGGGCGGCTCGCAACCGGGCCTGTCGATGGAGGCCCGCAACGGACTCGAGGAGGCCGACACCCTGCGCGGCGAACTCGGCGACGAGTTCTTGTCGGTGGACCACATCATGGTGGCCTGGGCCGAGCAACTCGGCACCACGCGCGAGGCCTTGTTGAACGCCTTGCGCTCGATCCGCGGCTCGGCGCGCATCACGTCGGAGAACCCCGAGGAGACCTTCGCCTCCCTCGAGAAGTACGGGCGCGACCTGACCGCGCTGGCCCGGGCCGGCAAGCTGGACCCGGTGATCGGTCGTGACGACGAGATCCGTCGGGTGATCCAAGTCCTCTCGCGTCGCACCAAGAACAACCCCGTCCTCATCGGCGAGCCCGGCGTGGGCAAGACCGCCATCGTCGAGGGACTGGCGCTACGCATCGTCGAAGGCGACGTGCCCGAATCCCTGCGCGATCGCCGGGTGGTGGCCCTGGACCTGGCGTCCATGGTGGCCGGCGCCAAGTACCGCGGCGAATTCGAGGAGCGCCTCAAGGCCGTGCTGAAGGAGATCGAGGACGCCGAGGGCGACGTGGTGACCTTCATCGACGAACTGCACACCATCGTGGGCGCGGGGGCCAGCGAGGGCGCGATGGACGCGGGCAACATGATCAAGCCCCTGCTCGCGCGCGGCGAGCTGCGCCTCATCGGCGCGACGACGCTCGACGAGTATCGCCAGTACATCGAGAAGGACGCCGCCCTGGAGCGCCGCTTCCAGCAGGTCTTCGTCGGCGAGCCCTCCCTCGAAGACACCGTCGCCATCTTGCGCGGGCTCAAGGAGCGCTACGAGGTGCACCACGGGGTGCGCATCCAAGACGCCGCCCTGGTCGCGGCGGCGACCCTGTCGGCGCGCTACATCCCCAACCGCTTCCTGCCCGACAAGGCCATCGACCTGATGGACGAGGCCGCCTCGAAGCTGCGGATCGAGATCGACTCCATGCCCACCGAACTCGACGTGGTCATCCGGCGCATCCGACAGCTCGAGATCGAGAAGGTGGCCCTCGAGCCCGAGACCGACGAGGCCTCGAAGGAGCGCCTCGCCAAGCTCGACGAGGAGCTCGCCGATTTGAAGGAGCGCTTCGACGCGATGGCGGCCGGCTGGCAGGCCGAGAAGGCGGCCATCGCGCGCATCCAGAGCGCCAAGCAGGAGTACGAGGACAAGCGGGCCGAGGCCGAACGCCTCGAGCGCCAGGGGGAGCTCTCCGGAGCGGCCGCCCTGCGCTACGGCACCCTGCCCGAGCTCGAGAAGACCATCGAGGTGGCCACCGAGGAGCTCGCGTCGCTGCAGGCCAACGGCGCCTTCTTGAAGGAGGAGGTCGACGCGGAGGACATCGCCGAGGTGATCAGCCGCTGGACCGGCGTGCCGGTGTCGCGGCTCCTCGAGGGCGAGGTCGACAAGCTCGTGCGGATGGAACAGCTGCTGCACACGCGGGTGGTGGGTCAAGACGAGGCCGTGGTCGCCGTGGCCAACGCCATCCGCCGCTCGCGCGCAGGACTCTCCGACCCGCACCGACCCATCGGCTCCTTCCTCTTCATGGGTCCGACCGGCGTCGGCAAGACCGAGCTGGCCCGCGCCCTGGCGGAGTTCCTCTTCGACGACGAGCGCGCCATGGTGCGACTCGACATGAGCGAGTACATGGAGAAGTTCGCCGTCTCACGCCTGATCGGCGCCCCCCCGGGCTACGTGGGCTACGAAGAGGGCGGTCAGTTGACCGAGGCCGTGCGCCGCCGCCCCTACGCCGTCCTCCTGCTGGACGAGATCGAGAAGGCCCATCCCGACGTCTTCAACATCCTCCTGCAGGTCCTCGACGACGGACGCCTCACCGACGGGCAGGGTCGAACGGTGGACTTCACGAACGTGGTGCTCATCATGACGAGCAACATCCCCGGCGACCCCCTGGAGTACTTCCGACCCGAATTCGTCAACCGCATCGACGACATCATCCGCTTCCGGGCGCTGGACGAGGCCGACCTGTCGGTCATCGTGGGCATCCAGCTGCAACGCCTGCGTACACGCCTCGCCGAGCGTCACCTCGCGCTCGACGTCACGCCGGCCGCCGCGGCGACCCTGGCGCACGAGGGCTTCGACCCGGCCTTCGGTGCACGCCCGCTCAAGCGCGTCATCCAGCGTCGCATCGAGGATCCCGTGGCGCTGGCGGTGCTCGAGGGCGTCTACCGCGACGGCGACACCATCACGGTGGACGTCGAAGGTTCGGTGCTGACCTTCCGCTAGCGCGGGGACGCCGCAGTGGGACAGCTCATCGGGCGCAGCCCGTGGAAGTCGCGTAGGCGGCCGGAGTGAGACGGTAGAGCGCGACGGCGGAGGGATTCGAGAGGGCGAGATCGAAGACGAAGCGACCCCGGACGTAGAACCACCAGTCCGTGAGGCGTTGGCCATCGATGGAATAGTGCACCAGCCATGCGCCGGTCGGCGAGCGGGTGACCTCGTAGGTGGTGACGGGGACCCGCGGGTCATTGGGGCAGCGTCGGTGGCGAGCGAGGTAGTCGCGACGAGAGATGATGGCGCGGCTAGCGGCGTCCCAACGGTCGTAGACCGGCGCATCGACGTTGCGCTGGAAATCGTCGTTGAAGCGTCGCGCGATCTGTAAGAGAGTGAACGCACTTCGATGGTCGGTTCGCTCAGTGATGATGTTGGCGCGCGAGGGAGATGTCGACCAGGGAGCCAATGACACGGTCGCCGCAGCGATCACGAGCACCGCGATGCTCACCCCGATGGCTCTCCGGCGATTCACGGCTCCAGTATGTCGTGACGGGGCTCGGGCGGGCGAGTCCCGGCGCGCCGGGCGGACCTAGGCCAAGAGGGCGACCAGTATCGCGCTGGCCACGAGAGCGGTGCTGAGGAGAATCAGCACGGGTCGCAGCCGTCGGGCCAGGCGCGCTCGACGAACTTCGTTCGCGCGCCACTCCTGCTCGGCGAGTTCGGCCGGCTCGGCCAGGGGGTCGACGTCGACCTGCTCGTCCGGGTCGACCCCGGCGGTGCGGGCTCCGATGGCGTAGGAGAGGAAGAGGACGAAGACGCCGAGGATGGCGAGGATGAGGGCGCTCGAGCGGTGAGCGCTCGCGTGCGATACGGCGGCGATGAAGGTCGACATCTGGCCAGTATCGCCGATGCGCGACCTTGGGGGCGTTGCACGGGTCAAGTAGACTGGCCTCAAACCAACAGTTTCGAGGGAGCCCCGTGCCCGCAACAGTGGTAGTAGGAACCCAGTGGGGTGACGAAGGCAAAGGCAAGCTCACCGACCTCCTGGCCCGTGAGATGGACATGGTGGTGCGCTACCAGGGCGGGCACAACGCGGGTCACCGCATCGTGGTCAACGGCGAGGCCTTCGCCCTGCAGTTGGTGCCGTCGGGCGTGCTCTACCCCCACATCACGCCGGTCATCGGCAACGGCGTCGTGGTGGACCCCGCGGTGCTGCTGGCCGAACTCGACACCCTCAGCGCCAAGGGCGTGGACGTCTCGCGCGTGGTGGTCTCGGGCAACGCCCACCTGATCATGCCCTATCACCAGGAGCTCGACCGGCTCACCGAGCGCTTCTTGGGCAAGAACGCTCTGGGCACCACCAAGCGCGGCATCGGACCGGCCTACGCCGACAAGTCCTCGCGGGTGGGGCTGCGCGTGCAGGACCTGCTCGACGCGAAGATCTTCCGCCAGAAGCTCGACGTGGTGCTGCACGAGAAGAACCTCGTCCTCAACAAGATTTACAACCGCCCCTCGCTGTCGGCCGACGCGGTCTGCGAGAAGTACCTCGACGAGATCGCGCCGCGGGTGGCGCCGATGATCGCCGACACCGTGGGCATCGTGCACGGGGCGCTGGCCGAGGGTCGGCGCATCCTCCTGGAGGGCGCCCAGGCGACCTTCCTCGACCTCGATCACGGGACCTATCCCTTCGTGACCTCCTCGAATCCGGTCGCCGGGGGAGCCTGCACCGGCTCGGGTCTGGGACCGCGGGACCTCACCGACATCGTGGGGATCGCCAAGGCCTACGTCACGCGCGTGGGCGCGGGACCCTTCCCCACCGAGCTCGACGGCGACATGGCCGAACTGCTGGTGTCGCGCGGACACGAGTTCGGCACCAACACCGGACGGCGCCGCCGGGTCGGCTGGTTCGACGCCGTCATGGCGCGCCAGGCCGCCCGGCTCAACTCGCTGAGCGAGATCGCCCTGACCAAACTCGACGTGCTCGACACCCTCGACGAGATCAAGGTCTGCGTGGCTTACGAGGCGGGCGGCGAGCGCTACGACTTCCCGCCCTATCACCAGTCGGTGCTGCACGACGTCGTGCCGGTCTACGAGACCCTGCCCGGCTGGGGCAGCGACCTGAGCCAGTTCACCAGCTACCAGGACCTGCCCGCCGCCGCGCGCGACTACGTCGCCTTCCTCCAGGACACCATCGGCGTGCGCATCTCGGTGGTGGGCGTCGGGCCGGGCCGAGAGCAGTTCGTCCGACCATCGTGACCCGCTGCGTGGTCGTCGGCGCCGGGGCGCGAGAGCACGCTCTGGCCTGGGGCCTCGCCAAGGTCGCCGACGTCGTCGTCACGCCGGGCAACGCGGGCATCGCCGCGCACGGCATCACCTGCGTCGACACCCCGGCCACCCAGCTCGAGGCCGATCTCTTCGTCATCGGTCCCGAACTTCCCCTGACCGAGGGCGTGGCGGACGCCCTGCGCGCCCAGGGCAAGGTGGTCCTGGGACCCGGGCGCGACGGCGCCCAGCTCGAGGCCTCGAAGGCCTACATGAAGCAGTTCCTCGACGACGCGGGGGTGCCGACCGCCGCCTTCGCCATCGTTGACGACCCGGGTCAGGCCGACGAGTTCCTGGCGGGCCTCGAGCCCCCCTACGTCATCAAGACCGATGGTCTGGCCGCGGGCAAGGGCGTCCTGGTCACCTTCGACCTCGACGCCGCGCGCGCCGACGTGCGCGACAAGCTCTCGGGCCGGGCCTTCGGCGACGCCGGGACCACCATCGTCATCGAAGAGGGCTTGCGCGGCGAGGAGTGCTCCTTGCTGGTGCTCTGCGATGGCACCCGAGCGGTGCCGCTCGTGCCCGCCCAGGACTTCAAGCGCGTGGGCGACGCCGACACCGGCGCCAACACCGGCGGCATGGGAGCCTACGCGCCCATGGATGCCATGGCACCCGGCGACGTCGAGCGCGTCATGGACGACATCGTCGCCCCCACCCTGGTCGAACTGGCCCGCCGGGGTATCGACTACCGCGGCGTGCTCTACGCCGGGGTGATGATGACGGCCGAAGGTCCCCGACTGCTCGAGTACAACGTCCGCTTCGGCGACCCCGAGACCGAGGTCCTCGTGCCCCTCTACGCCGAGAGACTCTTCGATCTGTTGTCCGCGGTCGCGTCGGGAGAGTTGAGCGACCTGCCCGTCACGACGGGCGAGGCGGCCGTGACCGTGGTGCTGGCCTCGCACGGTTATCCGGAGTCCTCGCGCCCGGGCGACGTCATCTACGGTCTGGGACCCGACGGACAATTGGCCCAACCCCTCGAGGGGGTCACCGTCTTTCATGCCGGCACGGCCCGTGACGCCGACGGGCGTTTCGTCACCTCCGGCGGCCGCGTCCTGGCGGTGACCGCCGTCGGGGACAGCGTCGCCGCCGCGCGCGAGCGTGCCTACATCGCCGCCGATCAGATCACCTTCGAGGGACGGGTGATGCGTCGCGACATCGCCCGGGCCGCGAGCTAAAGGAGCCCCATGATTCCCCGCTACTCACCCGCCGACGTCGCGAGGCTCTTCAGCGACGAGCACCGTTTCGACACCATGCTCGAGGTGGAGTTGCTCGCCGCCGAGGGCCTGGGCGCGCGCGGGGTCATCCCCGCCGCCGACGTGGCCGCGCTGCGCGCGCGCCGTCCCGTGGTGGACGCCGCCTTCGTGGCCGAGGTGGACGAGCGCGAACGCACCACCAACCACGACACCGCCGCCTTCGTCGACCTGGTGCAGTCGCGCATCGGCATGCCCGAGGGCGCGTGGATCCACTACGGATTGACCTCCTCG
>Ga0007854_10002895_pt1 | contig 10552 bp, 3 predicted proteins | sample CryBogCBH12Aug08_FD_60382 | JGI IMG/M metagenome (GOLD analysis project Ga0007854, IMG submission 60382) | Freshwater microbial communities from Crystal Bog, Wisconsin, USA - CBH12Aug08 | ecosystem: Environmental > Aquatic > Freshwater > Lake | place: Crystal Bog, Wisconsin, USA | collected... | reverse complement strand
AAGGCCGCCCTGCCCTCAACCAGGTGAATCGTCCGGTTCACCCCCAAAGCCTTCCAGCTCTGCTTCTCCCCATTCGGCCACCGGACCTCCAGCTCATCCACCCGGTCCAGCTTTCCCAGTCCGAAGTACTGCGTCAGCGAACTTTGCGAGTAGTAGCTTCCGCCCCCCACGACCTCCGCGATCCGCCTCCTCCCCCCGGCCTCTATGGTGATCCGGGCTCCGATGGCGCTGCGGTTCGAGCGCGTGCCCTCCAGCGAAACCGCAATTGCGTTGCCCCGGACCCCTTGATTCTTCAACAGCGCCGGAGGCTGATTCATATTCACGATCAGGACCTCCGGACGCCCGTCACCGTCGAGATCTCCCACCGCCAGCCCCCTTGACGGCCGCGGCGTCGCGAATCCAGGCCCCGCCTGGGCGCCGATATCCTCAAACCGCCCATTTCCCAGATTCCGGTACAGCAGGCTCTTCTGCCGGTACGTCTCCCCCACCGGCGATCCGTCCACCTCCGGGTACACATGGCCATTGGCCATCACGAGGTCCGGCCACCCGTCCTCGTCCACATCCAGAAATGCGATCCCCCAGCCCAGCAGCTGGTTCCGCCCCAACCCGGCCTGCTCGGAGACGTCCTCAAAGAAGCGCCCGTCCTCGTTTCGGAAAAGCGACGGGCGGTCGCCCGAAAAATTCGTCTTCGCAATATCCAAAAATCCGTTGCCGTCGTAGTCCGCCACCGCGACTCCCATTCCCGCCTGGAGCCTGCCGTCGGAGTTGTACGCCACGCCCGCCTGCGAGCCGATCTCTTCAAACGTCCCGTCGTGCTTGTTCCGGAAGAGCAGACTCGGTGTCTGGTCGCACGCAATGTAAATGTCCGGCCATCCGTCGTTGTCGAAGTCCGCCGTCACCACACCCAGACCGTTCCGGCGGCCCGCACCTGTCAGGCCCGCCCGTGCCGACACATCCGAGAACGTGCCGTCCCCGTTGTTGTGGTGCAGCGTGGGCAGCCCGCCTTCCATGCCGTGAGGACCGCACCAAACAGCCAAACCCTTCCACATGCAGTTCCGCCCGGATCCGGGCCGCGGCGCAGAGGCCAGTTCAAAGGAGACATAGCCCGCCGTGACCAGGTCCAAACGCCCGTCGCGGTCATAATCTACGAACGCGCAGCCGGAAGTCCAAATATTTTTTTCATCACTCTGAAATCCGGCCCGCGCCGTCACATCCTCGAATCTTCCATTTCCAAGATTCCGGTACAGCACGCCGCCTCCGTAGTAGGAGACGAAAAGATCCGTACGGCCGTCATTGTCATAGTCGCCTGCGCAGGCCCCCTGCGCCCACCCCGTCCGCGTCAACCCCGATTTCTGCCCGACTTCGGTGAAGTGGCCCGTTCCGTCATTGCGGTACAGCTGCGAGGGCCGCGCCACGGCGGATTTGTCCAAAACGGTGCCGTTCGCGATAAATATGTCGGGGGCTCCGTCACCGTCGAAATCGAAGATAACAGCCCCGGTACCAGTACTTTCGAGGATGTAGTCGTTGCTCCGCGCGCCGCCGAAAACCGTCGGGGAGGTCAATCCCCGTTCGGACGCAATATCGACAAATCGGAAGGGCGGAGGGCTCCCGGCCGGCACCGCCGCCACCAGCGCGGCCCCCAGCGCCGCGCACCCGGAGGCGACTGCCAGCAGTCCAAATGTGCGGGAACGGAGCAGGCGCGGCGAAGCCTCGGTTTGCAGCATCGGTTGCGGCACCAGTATAGCGCCCCGCCGGTCCTCCGCAGCTTCCAAAAACCATAGCTCCGAAAGCCGGAAATTCATACATTTTGCGGCCCGCGGAGCGCGTTCCGGCCGCTCACAAACTGTTGATTCCATGCCGAGAACGGTGATAACATTCTTCACAGTCCATTCCCGCAACTGCGGGTAGGGGAGACAATACATGATTCGAAATCTCGCAGGGCCTAGACTTGCCCTGCTCGCTCTGTTTAGCGCGTGTGCATTGTTTGCACAACGCGATCTTGCAACCCTAACCGGCACCGTGACCGACGCCTCAGGCGGCGTTGTTGCCAATGCCAAAGTGACCGTAACCGAGCGTGCCACCGGTCAGGTCTACGAACTGACCACCAACAGCGGCGGCGAGTTCACCCGGCCTGCCCTCAAGCCTTCCACCTACGACGTGACTGTTTCCGCCGCAGGCTTCAAGAAGGCCACACAGAAAGACGTTGTCCTCAATGCCGGCGAACGTACCGGTGTCAACATCGCCCTCACCGTCGGTGACATCGGCCAAACCGTCGAAGTCACGGCCTCCGCTCCGCTGCTCCAAACCGAGAGCACACAGGTCGGCGCGGCGATCAACTCCAAGACTCTGACCGACGTGCCGCTCGGCGGCCAGCGCAACTTCGCCTACCTGGCGCGTCTTACGCCCGGCGTCGTTCCCGCTGAGCCCGGTGCCCGCGACTCCGCCAATGGCGGCTTCTCGGCCAACGGTGTCCGCTCCAACGGCCAGAACAACTTCCTGCTCAACGGTGTCGACAACAACATCAACACCATTGACTTCCTCAACCAGACCGCCTACGCCGTCGGCCCCTCCGTCGAAGCGATCGGCGAAATGAGCGTCATCACCAACGGGTACAACGCCGAATACGGCCGCGCCGCCGGTGGCGTCATCAATGTCAACCTCAAGTCGGGCACCAACCAGCTGCACGGCAGTCTCTTCGAAATCCTTCAGAACCGGGACCTCAACGCCAACACGTGGAACAACAACACCGCGGGCGTCGGCCGTGGTCCGGTGATCCAGAACCAGTTCGGCGCCACCGCCGGCGGCCCGATCAAGAAGAACAAGCTCTTCATGTTCGGTGACTACCAGGGCACCCGCATCATCTCCTCGGGCGGCTCCGTCGCCAACCTCGGCCGCTCCGGCTTCCTCACCATCCCGACCGCAGCCATGAAGACCGGCGACTTCTCCAGCCTCCTCGGCCCGAACGTCGCTGTCAATGATGCCTCCGGCAACCCGGTTTCGCTCGTCAAGGGCGCAATCTACGATCCCAAGAGCACCACCTACATGGCCGACGGCGTCACGCCGCTCGCCCGTACCGCCTTCCCCGGCAACATCCTTCCCCAGAGCCGCTTTGATCCGGCCTTCGCCAAGATCCTCGCACTCTACCCGTCCACCAACCAGACCATCATCACCGGTAACACCCCGGCCCGCGACTTCTACTTCGTCTCGCCGGGCAGCCAGGGCACCGACCAGGGTGACGGCCGCGTCGACTACCGCCTCAGCGACAAGGACACCATCTTCGGTTCCATGAGCTGGTCCAACACCAGCAAGACCTCCGGTTCGCCCTTCTCCGGCGCCTCGCAGGCCATTGACGGTGCCGACTTCAACGGTGCTTCCGAAATCGATCTCAGCCGCAACGCGCAGATCAGCTGGAGCCGCGTCTGGACTCCCACCTTCATCTCCGAAACCCGCGTCGGCTTCACCCGTCTGGTGACCTCGCGCCTCGGTGCCAACCCGAACACCGACCTGTTCAGCCAGTTCGGAATCGGCGGCTACAACCCGACCACCGCAACCACCAACAACGGCGGTCTGCCGCAGATCACCATCTCCGGCTATCAGCAAACCGGTGCCAACGACTGGATTCCGACCAAGGAATTCAACAACGTTTGGGACTTCGTCCAGAACGTCGCTCTGAGCAAGGGCTCCCACGCCTTCAAGTTCGGCGGCGAGTTCCGTCCCATCAAGTTCCCGTTCTTCCAGGTTCCTGACCCGCACGGCAACATCGGTTACAGCGGCAACCAGACCGCCTTCCCGACCAACTCCAGCCAGACCGGTGACGCCGTCGCCTCGGCCCTTCTCGGCCAGATCGACAGCGGCAACATCTCCACCACCAACTTCATCTCGTCCCAGAAGGTCGCCTACGGCTTCTACGCCCAGGATGACTGGAAGGTGACCCCGAAGCTGACCTTGAACCTCGGTATCCGCTATGAACTCTGGTCCCCGATCGATGAACGGTTTGCACGCCAGGCGAATTTCGACCTGGATAGCCTGACCCTCTACATTCCCAAGGGCCCGAACCAGGATGCAGCCCTTCCCCCGAACTTCGCCACGGCCTTCCCGACCGTCAAAGTTGTTCGCGGCACCGTTCCCTCCACTCTTGTACCGTGGGACAAGCTGGACATCGGACCCCGCTTCGGCGCGGCCTACCAGCTCGCCAACAAGACTGTCGTCCGCCTCGGCTACGGCATCTTCTACGGCGGCGAAGAAAACCAGGGCGGCAGCCCGAACCGCGGTGAAGGTGTGCCGTTCAACGAAACCGTCAACCTCGTCCGCGGCTCCAACGTCTCCGGCTTCCTGGGCGTCAACGATCCCAAGTGCATCTCCGGCGGCGTCAGCTGCAACTACTTCCCGAACGGCCTCACCGGCGGATACCCGACCAACGTCTTCACTCTGCCCGCTCCGGTCTCGTTCCGCGGCGTTCAGAATGACTTCCGCAATCCGCTCGTTCACAAGTGGAATGTCATCGTCCAGCGCGAACTGCCCGGCGACATGGCCCTCGAACTCGGCTACGAAGGCAACCACCAGGCTCACCAGCTGATCCTGTGGAACTCCGATCCGTGCCCGAACCTCGGCACCAACAACACCACCACCCTGAGCTGCGATAACACCCGCATCGTCCGTGGCCCGGCTGGCAGCTCGATCATCGGTTCCGGTCTCTCCATGACCTCCACCTTTGGTTACGGCAACTACGCTGCGTTCTCGTCGAAGCTGGAAAAGCGCTACTCCAACGGCCTCCAGTTCCTTACGTCGTACGTGTGGAGCCATGCCCTGGCCAACAGCGGCACCCCGCTGTCCGGTTCCAGCAACTTTGGTCCCACGGATCCGACCAACTACGCCACCGGCTACTCCAGCGCCGCGTGGGACATCCGTCACAACCTGACCACTTCTTTCAACTACGATCTTCCGTTCGGCAAGGGAAAGAAGTACCTCGGCAACTCCAGCAAGGCCGCTGATATGATCGTCGGCAACTGGCACGCGAACGGCATCCTGTCGCTCCGCACCGGCCAGCCCTACGGCATCAACGGTACCGGTTGCATCGGCAACTGGGGCCGCTGCCTCGGCGTGTTCACGGGTACCAACCCGAACGCCGCTCCGAGCGCCGGTCGCAGCCCGGGCACCAACGGTCAGTGGTTCGACGTGAGCGGTTACCTCCCGGCCTACCAGAACTCGGCAACCGGCGTCTACACGCAGGGTACGCTGGGTCTACAGAGCCAGACCGGTCCGCCCACCCGCACCATGGACTTCTCGCTGGTGAAGGACCTGTCCCTCACTGAGCGCTTCAAGGCCCAGTTCCGTGCCGAAGCCATCAACCTCGCCAATACGCCCCAGTTCAGCCAGCCTGACGGGTCCGTTGGCGATGCCAAGATCGCTGCCGGTGCCAACGGGACCTCTCCCGCCATCAACGGCAACGGCCTGTTCGGCAAGGTGACCGGCGCCAACGTCGGCACCGAACGCCACATCCAGTTCCAGCTGCGCATTTCCTTCTAAGCGCGGATTCGGATCAGCACACAACAAAAGGCGGGCCGCAGGGTACAACCTGCGGCCCGCCTTTCTTTTTCCGCAAGGGGCTGGAGCCGCACCGCTCCGCCCGTCTTCCCCCTCATTCCGCCCCCCGCGGGTGTTAAACTCGACTCAGATTCTCCACGTGCGCCCGTAGCTCAGTTGGATAGAGCGGCTGGCTTCGAACCAGTAGGCCGGGAGTTCGAATCTCTCCGGGCGCACCAGTCCAATCAACCGCTGCCCGTGTTCCTGCGGCCCGGTGCCGCCATCCGCCCCAGTAACCCTAAAGCTCCAGAACCGCTTCCTCCACACGCCGCGCCAATTCCGCGTAGTGGTCCCCCTCCAGAGACAACGCCTTGCCGAACGCCACCCGCGCCCGTCCCGGCGTCGCCATCCGCGCGTCGCGGTGCAACACCCCGTCCAGACCCTCCAGCCGCACCGGCACCACCGGCACCCGCAACCGCGAGGCCAGCATGCCGACCCCCGGCAGGAACCGGCCCACCTCGCCCGCCTCCGTCCGCTTGCCTTCCGGGAAGATCACAATCGAGTACCCCTCGGAAATCAGCTCGCCCGCATACCGGAGCGCATCCCGCGTGCCCGCCTCGCGCTGCGGCAAGGGAAACGCGTTGAACACCAGCGACGCCAGGAAGTAGTTCAGACTGCTCGTGAACCGCTTCCCCGCCGAGTATCTCTGCGGATGGAAATGCGCATCGAAAAACTCCTTCGCCATTGCCGGCGTCGCCCGGTACCGCCACCGGCCCGGCAACGCCCAGAAGATCGAGGGCACATCGAAATGACTCTGGTGGTTCGACGCAAAAATCACCGGTCCGCGCAACTCCGCCAGATTCTCCAGTCCCTCCACCCGAATCCACGCAAACAGACGCGCCAGCGGCAGGATAAAGCCGGGCAGCACAATCCGCCGCAGCGTCCGCGCGGGCCACGAACGGTTCCACGACGGAAACTCGAAAGGCTCCGCAACCGCCGCCGGAGCAGCCGCCCCCGTCCGCGGCACCGCCAGATCCCCGACCGTCCGCGCCTGCGAAAACTCCTCCTCGCCGATCCGCGCCCCCGTTTTCTGCTCCAATTCCATCAGCAACTGGATGCGGTCCAAAGAACTCAGCCCCAGCTCATCCAGTGATGTCCCGGAAGACACCCGCCGTGTCCCCGCATACTTCCGGATCACGTCCTCCACCGTCTCTGCCGCTGCTCCCGCCGCCGGACGCTGCTCGCCCGCCACCCACTTCGCAATCTCGACCCGTTTCAGCTTCCCGGTCCCCGAAGTCCGCGGCAAACCCGCCTCCGGCCACACGGAAAACGCCTTCACCCGCTGGTGGGTCTCCAGCCTGCCGTTGGCTTCGCGCACCACAGCTTCCGCCGCCGCGCCCGGCTCCAACACCAGCACGGCGTGCACCTGTTCCCGCGTGCCCGATTTTTCGGCCACCACGGCGCACTCCCGCACGCCAGCCACCCCCAGCAGAGCCCGCTCCACATCGTCCGGGTAGACGTTCAGGCCGTCCGGCGAAACGATCATTTCCTTCTTCCGGCCTAGAATCTTCAGCCGTTTTTCGGAATCCAGCTCCCCGATGTCCCCCGTGTGCAGCCAGCCCTCGGCATCGATGTTCCCCGACTCCGCCGGTCCCCCTGCCGCCGAAAAATACCCCGGCGTAACGTTCTCCCCCCGCAGCAGCACTTCCCCGTCCGGAGCGATCCGGATCTCCACGCCGGAAATCGCCTTGCCGACCGACCCCTTGCGGGTCTCGAACGGATGGTTCAGCGTCGCCACCGGCGCGGTCTCCGTCAGCCCGTAGCCCTGGATCACCACATATCCGAGCTTCCGCCAGAACTCCTCCAACTCCGGGTCCAGCGCCGCGGCCCCCACCACAAACGCCCAGAATTTCCACCCGAACCGTGCCCGTACCTGCCGGTATTGCCACCACCGCAGATACCATTTGCTGCTCTCCGGCGCATTGCCCGCCTCCGGCACCGCCTGCTGAATCTCATACCGCAGCATCTCCAGCATCTGCGGCACGCAAACCAGCACGGAGATCCTCCTCCGGTGGATCAGGTTCACGATGTCGCGCGGCGAATAGCCCGAGGTGAAATGCACCTCGCCGCCGATCATCGCCGGAATGAACGCCGCCATGGCCTGACCGAACATGTGGCTCAAAGGCAGCAGATTCAGGAACCGGATGGGCTGGAACGGCCCCATGTAGCGCCGGTACTTCTCAATCCCCTGGTCGATCGGCACCAAATTCGCCAGAATGTTGCGGTGTGTGAGCGTAACCCCTTTCGGATCGCCCGTGGCGCCTGACGTAAACAGGACCTCCGCCAGTTCCGTGCCGCCCGCCGCTCCAAAACCGCCGGCGGCCGCCGCACCGGCTCCAGGCTGCACGCCCCGCAGCGGCCAGACCGGGCACCCGAGCCCTTCGGGAACCTTCACGCCCTCCCCCGCCAGCACAGCCCGCGCGCTGACGATTCCCGCAATCCGCACCATCACGGAACCGGACGACCGGAAGTCCACAGGCACCACCACCACGCCTTCCAGGATGCAGCCCCACAGCGCTGCCACCCATTCCGGCCTGTTCTCCCCCCAGAAAACCACCCGCTCGCCCTTGCCGATTCCCGCCTCGCGCAAACGCGCGGCCAGCGCCGCCGCCGCCTGCGACGCTTCCGCGTAGCTCAGCCGCGCCGCTCCGAGATCTCCTTCATAACGAAGGAATTCCCCCTTGTTCCGGCGCCAGATCGAATGGAACGCTGCAAGCGATGGAGGGTTGCCGATCAACTTGCGAGTATAATCGCGCATTGCTGCTAGAAGCGAAAAGCATCGAAAAGAGCTACGGCGGGGTCCGTGCTCTAAAGCGTGTTTCTTTCGGCCTGGAGGCCGGAGAGGTGCACGCTCTGGTCGGCGAAAACGGAGCCGGCAAAAGCACTCTCATCCGGGTCCTGACCGGAGCGGTCTCCCAGGATTCGGGCACTGTGCTGCTCGACGGGCTCCCCATTGCGGATAACAGCCCCCGCCGCTCCCGCGAACTCGGCATCGCCGCCATCTACCAGCAGCCTTCCATCTTCCCGGACCTCACCGTCGCCGAAAACATCGCCCTCGCCAATGAATCCGGCGGACTCCTCCGCCGCGTCTCCTGGGGCAGCCGCATCCGCCTCGCGGCCGAACTCCTCGAATCCATCGGTGCCGACATCGACCCCCGCCGCGAAGCCGGTTCCCTCAGCATGCCGGAACAGCAGCTCGTCGAAATCGCCAAGGCCCTCGGCGGCAACCTTCGCGTCCTCATTCTCGACGAGCCGACCGCCTCCCTGACCGAGCGCGAGACCGACCGCCTCTTTTCCGTCGTCCGCAAACTCCGCGCCGACGGTGCTGGCCTCATCTACATCTCGCACCGGCTGGAAGAACTGGCCCGCATCGCCGACCGCATCACCGTCCTCCGGGACGGCGAAACCATTGCCACCCGCGACGCCGCCTCCACGGACTCGGGCGAACTCATCCGCCTCATGGCCGGGCGCGAACTCTCCGCCGTCTTCCCCAAGCGCGTCGTGCCCATAGGCGCGCCCGTGCTCGACGTCCGCCGTCTCACTTCAGCCGCCGCCGGAATCACCAACGTCAGCTTCCAGCTCCGCGCGGGCGAAATCCTCGGCCTCGGCGGACTGGTCGGCGCGGGACGCACACAGCTTGCCGAGATCCTCTTCGGCCTCTCCCCCGTCGATTCCGGCGAAGTCTACCTCCACGGCGAGCCCGTCAGCCTGGGCAGCCCCGCCGCCGCCATCCGCGCCGGAATCGCCTACGTGCCCGAGGACCGCCGCCGGCATGGCGTCTGTGCCGAACTGCCCGTCCGCGCCAACGTCACCCTGTCGATCCTCGACCGCGTCTCGAACGGCCCGGTTCTGGACCAGGACGCCGAACGGATCATCGCCGGTACCTGGGTTTCGGATCTCGCGGTAAAGACCGACGGCATCGATGCCCCCGCCGCTTCCCTCTCCGGCGGCAATCAGCAGAAGGTTGCCATCGCCCGCGCTCTCGCCACCGGCCCCCGCGTCCTGATTCTGGATGAGCCGACCCAGGGCATCGACGTCGGGGCCAAGGCCGAATGCCACCGCATCATGTGCGATCTGGCTGCCAATGGCGTGGCCATCCTCATGATCTCCTCGGAACTGGCCGAAATCATGGGTATGAGCGACCGCATCGCCGTCATGCGGGGAGGCGAACTGGCCGGTATCCTGGACCGCGCCGATGCCACCCCGGAATCCGTCCTTGCCTTAGCCCTCGGCCGCCCGCTGGAGGCCGCGTGACCCGGCGCATCCTAGCCGTCGGAGGCCTCTGGCTGCTTCTGCTCGCCCTCCTGGCATTCCGGGCCCCCGCCTTCTTTGACCCCGCCAACCTGCGGGATATCGCCGTCAGCAACGCGCCCCCGCTCGTTGTCGCAATCGGTATGACGGTCGTCATCATCGCCGGCGAGATTGATGTCTCCGTCGGCTCGCAGTTTGCCGTCATGAGCGTCGCAGCCGGCATGCTCGCAAAGACCGGCCTGCCGCTTTACGCGGTGGCGCTCGGCACTGTGGCCGCCGGGGCACTTCTTGGCTCGCTAAACGGCCTTCTGGTGGCAGGAATGGGCATTCCCTCCATCGTTGCCACGCTCGCCGCCATGGCCTTCTGGCGCGAATCGCTGCGCTGGTTCACCCAGGGGGCCTGGGTTGAGGGCCTGCCCCCGGCGTTTCAGTGGATCGGACTCAGCCAGGCGCAGGGCGAAACCGCGATCGCCTCGGTTGCTGTGCTCGTCTTTGCCGTCGTTGTCCTCGCCATGCGCCACCTCCAGTTCGGCCGCGCCGTCTACGCCGTCGGCTCGCGCCGCGAATCGGCCCGGCTGGCGGGCATCCCCGTCGCGGGCATGACCTTCGGCGTCTTCACCTTAATGGGAGCCATGACGGCCCTCGCGGCGTTTCTGGACGCTGTCCGCTTCACCCAGGTCCAGCCCGGTGCCGGCGTCGGCCTGGAATTGAAAGCCAT
>Ga0007854_10002892_pt1 | contig 10552 bp, 9 predicted proteins | sample CryBogCBH12Aug08_FD_60382 | JGI IMG/M metagenome (GOLD analysis project Ga0007854, IMG submission 60382) | Freshwater microbial communities from Crystal Bog, Wisconsin, USA - CBH12Aug08 | ecosystem: Environmental > Aquatic > Freshwater > Lake | place: Crystal Bog, Wisconsin, USA | collected... | reverse complement strand
GGTCCGGCGATGATCTCCAGCGAGAACGGCAACCTGCGCGTCTTTGTTCAGGCCAATGTCCTCAATCGTCCCTTGGCGGACTTCGTGGAGGATGCGCAAAGGAAGGTCTCGGAACAGCTCCGACTGCCGCCCGGTTATTATATCGAGTGGGGAGGGCAGTATCAGAACTTGCTCGCCGCTTCCCGGACACTGCTCGTGATCTGCCCGCTGGTGATATTGATCATCTTTGCCCTGCTCTATCTGACCTACCGGTCTTGGAAGGAGGCGGCACACGTGCTACTGGCTGTCCCCTTCGCTCTCTCAGGGGGGCTCTATTTGCAATGGTTGATGGGGTATCACTTCAGCGTCGCCGTTGCCGTTGGCTACATTGCCCTCTTTGGAACCGCCGTGCAGACCGGCGTGATTATGGTCATTTATCTCAACGAGGCACTGGAGCGTAAGCTCAAGGAGGCCGGCCCATCCTTGAATCTCAGTGATCTCAAGGCGGCAGTTCTTGAAGGGGCTCTCCTAAGACTTCGTCCCAAGGTCATGACCGTTGCCACGATTGTGGCCAGCCTTCTGGTGATCCTGCTTCCCGGACTTTCCGCTGAACGCACTGGTATCGAGATCATGCGACCCATCGCCATCCCAGTAGTCGGTGGAATGATCAGCAGTCTCCTTCACATTCTGATCGTTACCCCGGTACTCTTCTTTGCGCTACGGAAGCGATCCCTTGAATTCCAAGACCACAAATCCGTCGAAAATTCCCTCGGCTAGTGATTTGTCGACGTTTTACTACGATTCTCGCTATGGTAGAGATTCATGGCACAAACTGGGCTTTTCATCACATTCGAGGGGTCTGAGGGGTGTGGCAAATCCACGCAGATTCGTCGTTTGGCGGAGTTCCTGCGTTCTCTCGAGCATGAGGTGGTTGTCTTAAGGGAGCCGGGAGCAACCCCCATCGGGGAGTCGATCAGAAATCTGCTTCAGTATGATGCGTCTGCGTCAGCGATGACCCCCGAGACTGAGTTACTTCTCTTTGCCGCCAGCCGCGCCCAGTTGGTGAGGGAAATTATTCGACCTGCCCTTGCCCGAGGAGCCATTGTTCTTTGTGATCGATTCCTCGATTCCACGACGGTGTATCAGGGAGTTGCTAGGGCTTTGAATTCCGGAGAGGTAAGGAGGATCAATGACTTTGCCGTGGGCGGGACACTTCCTGATCTGACTCTGCTGCTGGATCTGGATGCCGCCGAGGGGCGTCGTCGTGCCGCTATGAGGAAAGGGCCTGCCGACCGGATGGAGCAGGAAGGGGAGTCATTTTACGAGGATGTGCGTCAGGGGTACCTCAAGTTAGCTGCGGAACATCTAGGACGCTTTGCCGTGATTGATGCCCCGTCGGATGAGGAGAGTGTGGAGTCTGCAATCAGAAAGATTCTCCGGGAGAGATTCCAGATAGGAGGAAAGGAGGAAGCGCATGGCATTCACTAGGGAAGAAGCATTTCGTTTCTTGGAGAATGCCCTTGCAGAGGGGCACCTTGGCCATGCCTATTTGATCTCGGGATCGCCCGGATCCGGAGTTCAGGAGTTTGCCAATGAGTTGGCCGCGCTTTTTCTTGGTTCGGGTGAGATAACCGTGGAGAAGGATCCCGATTTCCATGCGATCGAACCGGAATCCAAATCCCGAAAGCTCCTCATCGAGCAGGTGAGGGACCTCGAGCATGCGATCCATCGCAAGCCGGAGCGAGGCTCCCGCAAGGTGGCGGTGGTGCGTGATGCTGACCGCCTGATGCCCCAGGCCGCGAATGCTTTCCTGAAAACACTGGAGGAACCGCCGGACGGCTCGCTCCTGATACTGACCACACAGCTTCCGGAGGCGATCCTGGAGACCATTAGATCTCGCTGCATCTCCGTCGTTCTTTATTCATCCATTCCCCGTCCGGTCGGCTCGAGGGAGGAACGTCTTGCGAGGAAACTGACGGAGTTCTTCGGACCCAGCGCGAAAAGCGATGCCACAGCCGCCTTCAGTCTCACCCGGGTGTTCCGTGATCTCATCGAGGAGGTGCGTGAAGAGGCCGCTGAGAGAACCAAGGAGGAACTCGCAGCGGAGAAGGCGCACTTCGGAAAGACCACCGAGGGAGACTGGGAAAATCGCGAGGAGGCCCTGAAGGCCAGCTCTGAAGCCGAGGTCCTGCAGGAGCGCTCTCTCTTGCTCGGAGTGGTGGCCGATTACTTCGGCGGTGCACTCCGGAAACTTCATTCCCAAACCGAGGGAGGATCTGCGGAACCTGACGAATCCCGTAGGCTGATCCGCTCTCTTGATGCCGTGGAAAAGCTCCGAAGCACCCTGGAGCGGGGTATTCAGGAAGGACTCGCCTTGGAAGCGGGATTTCTGGAATTGATGATGGCTTCTAAGGCAGAATAATTCCTATCTGATGAAAAAGCGTCCCGTCGTTCTGAAGTTCGGCACCGGCATCCTTGCCCGCGAGGGTGGGTGCTCCTTGGATCAAACTCAGTTTCGACGTCTCTGCGCGGAGATAGCCCGTTTGGTGGATCAAGGCATCCCTGTCATCGTGGTTTCCAGTGCGGCTGTGGCGGCGGGGGTCGATGCACTGGGGTTGGCAAAACGTCCCTCGGATCTTGCCGGGAAGCAGGCTTGTGCCGCCGTGGGGCAACCTGCACTGATGACGGCTTATACCCGCCATCTCGGGAGGCATGGACTTCGCCCCGCGCAACTCCTGCTCACGCATGACGATATCTTCGATGCGCGACGTCGGGGCAATGCCCGCATCACCCTGAGTAAACTTCTTAAATCCCCTGGTGTCGTGCCTATCATCAATGAGAACGACTCGGTTGCCGTGGAGGAACTTCGTTTCGGTGACAATGACCGCCTCTCTTCGGAAGTCGCCCAGTTAGTGCAGGCACGTCTCCTTATCCTGCTGACCAGCGCGGATGGTTTGTTGGCAAGAAAAACGTCTTCCGCCAAGTCGCAGCGCATTCCTGTGGTGACGCAGATCCGCGACGCATTCCGTCATGTGACACCCGAGAAGGGGGAGCACTCCACCGGTGGAATGCAGGCAAAACTCCAGGCTGTGCAATCCGCCATGGACGCAGGAATCGAGACAGTGATCGCCCATGGTCGGAAGAAGGGGCAGATAACGGGAGCCATCGCCGGAAAAGATGTGGGAACCCGCTTCCCTTCCCGTAAGAAAAGAAAACCATCAAAGTCATGACTCAGTTATTGTTGACTCCGATCCGGATCCAGGCAATCGGCAGGAATACCTTCACGGAGCTTGTCCGTCAGAAGGTCTTCTACTTCCTGCTGATCTTCGGTCTTATCGTGATCGGCAACTCGGCTTTCCTTGCCAAGTTCTCGTTCCAGGAAGAGTTCCAGATGCTCAAGGATGTCTCGCTCGGGGCGATGTCCGTCTTCCTGAGTTTGCTCGCCATCCTTGCGACGGCCACGCTGTTGCCACGAGATTTGGAAGACCGCACGATCTTCACCATCCTCTCTAAGCCGGTTCCCCGCTACGAGTACCTCCTCGGGAAACTCCTTGGAGTCGTTATTCTGCTGACGGCTTCGACGCTTGTCATGGGCCTGCTTTTCCTGGGTGTCCTTTTTCTTCGTGAGAACATGGCTCTTGCGGAGACTCGGCTTTCCCTCGGGGGTTCACCTCAGGAACTTGCCGCGGCCCTTGCCGAAATCAAGAAAGCCACCTTCAGTTGGGATCTCATTCCGGCGATGGCGATCCTGCTGGTAAAGGGGATCCTCCTCGCCTCGCTGACCCTGCTCGTCTCGACGTTCGCCACCTCGGGAATCTTTGCGATTCTCGTTTCAGCTTCCGCTTATTTCATCGGACATCTGCAGGTGACGGCTCGTGAATACTGGTTGAGCGGCATCGGTGTCCATTGGTGGACACGGATCTTCACCGCCTTCGTGGCTCTTCTCTTTCCCGACCTGCAGGCCTTCAATCTCAGTGATGACATCGTGGCGGGAATAGCCCTACCGATGGGTCTTTTCTTTCAGACGGTAGTGCTCGGAGCGGTCTACACGGCTGTGTATTATGCGATTGCCTGTTTTGTCTTTGAGAGCAGGGAGCTCTGAAATCTAGGAAGCCTTAGCAACGCGCTTCACGCCATGTCAGGCTTGTTATCATTACGACGGAATCTCATCGCCATTCTGATGCTGGCTGTTGCGGGGGCCGTTCTTTTACCATGGCAACGGGAGCTTCAACGGGAGGCCCAGTCGGCCCATTTCCGGACGGCACTGCTTAATCTTACTCTCCGGGAACAGATCGGCCAATCGGGATTCCTTGCCGCGTTGAGCGGGTTTAGGGCTCCGCTCGCCGCCTTCCTCTGGATCGATGCCCATTCGGCATGGGAAAAGACGGAGTGGGGGCGCATGACCGGCCTTTTCAATACGGTCACCACGCTCCAGCCTCACACGCTTCTTTACTGGGATATTGCCGCCTGGCATATGGCTTGGAATGCGAGTGCCGCTGCCCTTCAAGACACCAAGCAGCAAAGTGAGGTGCTGCGCGAAAGAGCGCGACGTCAGTATATAGATCTTGGTCGCGATTTCCTGGAACGTGGCATCCGCAATAATCCCGATAACTATCTTCTCTATGAGCGCCTTGGAATCCTGCTGCGCGACAAAGTGGAGGATCATAGCGGCGCGGCCGATGCCTTTGCCAAGGCGGCCTCCTTTCCGGATGCGCCTAACTATATTGGGCGTTTTGCGGCTTATGAAATGGCCAAGGTTCCCGGACGAGAACGCGAGGCATACGAGAGACTCCTGAATCTCTATCGTGAAGGTAAAAAACAATGGGTGCCTTCGCTTCTTGCCAAGATCCGGGAACTGGAAAAGAAACTGAATATTCCTCTGGATCATCGTATCCCCGTTTCTGGAACAATAGGTGCAGGAGCAACCAACTCGTCACGTTCTCGCTAATGCGCTGCGCAATCCTTGGTGATATCCATGCCAATCTGCAGGCCCTTGAGGCAGTGCTTGCCGATGCGAGGGAATACGGTTGCACGGAGTTTCATTGCCTGGGGGATGTCGTCGGGTACAACGCAAATCCCAGCGAGTGCCTGGAGATTGTGAGAAATCTCCCCGGTGTGTGTGTCCTTGGGAATCATGACGAAGCCGCTGCAGGAGAGGCCACGCTGGCGGAATTTAGTACCGCTGCAGCACTCTCTCTGGAGTGGACGAGAGGTGTCTTGAACGCCGATCAGAAAGCTTGGCTTGAAGCTCTCCGCCCGCAGCGTCAGATCCGAAAAACAACCTTTGTTCATGCGACACTCGATTCCCCTAGTTCCTGGGGTTATGTCCGCACCGTTAAGGAGGCGGAACTGAGTCTGGCCTGCCAACGGACACCGATCTGCTTCATCGGTCACACGCATGTTTCCAAGGTCTTTGCCGACGGGGTCGGCGAGTTGAATCTCTTTGAAAACGCCGATGGCGCGGATCTCTCCAAATCCCCTAAACTTTTGATCAATGCGGGTTCCGTGGGGCAGCCCCGAGATGGTGACTGGAGAGCCGCCTACATGATCCATGATGAGGAGAGTGGCGGTCTCTGGCTCCGACGCGTGGAGTATGATGTCGACTCCGCGAGCAGGGCCGTTTTGGAAGCTGGGCTTCCAAGCAAGCTGGCCGAGAGGCTCCATACAGGGTCATGAAGCAGATCCTGAAAGCTCCTCGACGCATCTTGCTGGTGAAGCCGAGTTCCCTCGGGGATGTCATTCATGCCCTTCCGGTTGTTTCAGCTATTCATCGTCACTGGCCCGAGGCCGAATTGCGGTGGTTGATTCACCCGGCATGGCGTTCCCTGGTGGAGCATCATCCCGGGGTCTCGGAAACGGTTCTCTTCCCACGGGAAAAGTTCCGTGGCGCGAGCGGATGGATGCGTTCTCTCGCATGGATGCGGACCTTGTCGGATTGGAAGCCGGATCTGGCGATCGATCTTCAGGGGCTTCTAAGGAGTGCCCTGTTTGCACGACTTTCCCGAGCCCCTCGTGTTATCGGACTCTCCTATGCGCGCGAGGGAGCGAGTCTGTTCTATAGCGAACGGGCCATGGTCTCCAGTGCTGATCATGCAGTGAACCGGTATCTTTCCGTGCTCAATCTTCTGGGGATACCGCGACCTGCGAGTCCCGAATTCATGCTTCCGGAGGGAAATCTTCCGAAGGGTTTCTCAATATCGCCGCCCTATTTGGTGATCCACCCTTACGCACGTGGTGATGGGAAGAGCCTTGCTCCGGAACTGATCGAATCGTTTACCCTGGGCGCTGCTCCTCATCGTGTGGTGATCGTTGGGCGAGGGAATGCAGGGGTTAATAGGGCTCCTTGGCCCGAGAATGTGGAGGACTGGAGTAACCGCACAGACCTCCTCGAACTCACGGCCATCCTTAGGGGAGCTTCCTTCATCATCAGCTCCGATAGTGGTCCGATGCATCTGGCCACGGCACTGCATCCCGAAAAAACACTGGCGATCCATCTCTGGAGTGATCCCTTGAAGGTGGGCCCTTGCTCTCCGAAATCATTGGTCTGGAAAAATGGCCGTATCAGCCTGGTGGCGCTGTTGGATAATTCCTGGCGTGCGGAGGGAAGAGCTCCCACAGCGAGCGAGATGGAGGAACTCGGTCGTATGGCAGCGGCTAAAAGCATGAACTCAGAGGGATAAATAATGTAAAATTCCTGAAGTTGTCATCGGGTTATTCTTCATACTTCAACCCTCAGCCTTCATAATTTTACTTCCATGGGTTTTTCCACACAGATCGATTCGGCTTTAGCAATCCCCTCTGCGGAGCTGAAGGCCTTTGGTCGTTTGCTGGAGCCATGCGACGATAGGGGTGTGGAGGAATTGGCCCGTAGCTCCGCATCCGTGACGCGTCGCCATTTTGGGAAAACAATGCGGATGTTCGCTCCCCTCTATCTTTCCAACGAGTGCATCAACTCTTGCGCCTACTGCGGCTTTTCCCGAGACAATGCCATTCTCCGAGTCACCCTGGAGATTGAGCAGGTAGCCGCCGAGGCACGTCATCTTGCCGCGGAGGGATTCCGTAATGTCCTGCTTGTTGCCGGTGAGCACCCGAAGTTTGTCTCGGGAGGCTATCTTCAAAAATGCCTCGAACGCCTTTCTGGAGAAGTTCCGAGTCTTTCGCTCGAGGTGGCACCGATGGAGACCGAGGAGTACGTGCCCCTTGTTGCGGCTGGGGCCGAGGGTCTGGTTGTCTATCAGGAGACCTATGACCGCTCGGTTTATCCCGAACTCCATACCGCTGGGCCCAAGAAAGATTACGACTGGCGTCTTGATGCTCCTGAGCGGGCCCATGCAGCGGGATTCCGCAGGCTTGGCATCGGCGTGCTCTTCGGTTTGTCAGATTGGCGAGGCGAGGCCACTGCTCTGGCGGCTCATTTGTTTCACCTCCAGCGGGTCTGCTGGACTTCCCAGATCACGGTAAGTCTCCCCCGGTTGCGCCCAGCAGCAGGCTCTTTCGAGCCACGGTTTTCCTTTGATGATCGCGATCTCACGCAGCTCATCTGTGCCCTTCGAGTAAGCTTCCCGCAGGTCGGTATTATTCTGAGCACCCGCGAACCTGCGCCCCTGCGCGACGCCTTGGCGCCTCTGGGAATCACGATGATGAGCGCAGGAAGCCATACCGAGCCGGGCGGCTATACGGGACAGGGTGCCGATCAACTCCATCAAACGGTGAAGGGAAAAATGATCGAGGCAACCTGTGGGAGCACCTCTGCCACCGAGCAGTTCTCGATCAGCGATGACCGTACACCTGCAGAGGTCGCCTCCATGCTTGCAACCCGTGGACTCGAGCCTGTCTGGAAAGATTGGGACAGTGCCATTCTCACAAGTGGAGAAAGAAAAATAAAAAAATGAAAAAGCGGCGATCAAAGCCGTGGATTCAATAGCTGTTTGATATCACTTTTCATTCTTACTTTTACCTTTAAACATTTCCCAGATGCCCCTCCTGCTAATTAATGGTGACTCAAAAGAGGTGGTATCCACATCGTTGGAGGACATGTTGATCGAACTCTCCCTGCCGTTGCCCCTGATGCTCGTGGAGCATAATGGGAAAGCGCTTCATCGGTCCGAGTGGCCAACCGTGAGATTGGCCGAGGGGGATCGTCTGGAACTCATGAAGGTTGCCGCTGGAGGCTGACGCATGAGTGACGATCAAGTTTTGGAACGTCCTGAGTTGCTTGCCCCTGCGGGTGGTTGGGATTGTCTGAAGGCGGCTGTTGCAAACGGTGCCGATGCCGTTTTTTTCGGGCTGCCGAGGTTTAATGCGCGCCTGCGTGCCGACAACTTCACCGAGGAGGAACTCCCCGAAGTCATGGCCTTCTGCCACCGCCATGGAGTGAAGGCCTATGTGACCCTGAACACCTTGGTATTCACCTCGGAGTTGGAGGATGCGGCTGATTACCTGCGATTGCTAAACCGCTGCGGGGTCGATGCGCTGATAGTTCAGGATATCGGCCTAGTAAGGCTGGCTGCTGCATTGGTTCCGAAGCTTCCGATTCATGCCTCGACGCAGATGACGCTGACCTCTCCCCAGGGTGTCGAAATCGCCAGGGAATTGGGAATCACTCGCTCGGTACTGGCCCGCGAACTTTCCCTGCGGGAGCTTAAGCGATTCGACACATCCAGAATGCCGCTTGAGGTCTTTGTCCACGGAGCCCTCTGCGTGGCCTACTCCGGGCAATGCCTGACCAGTGAGTCTCTCGGACAGCGGAGTGCAAACCGTGGCGAGTGTGCCCAGGCATGCCGCATGCCGTATGAGTTGGTGGTCGATGGATCCATTCGTGATCTTGGTGACCGCCGCTATCTTCTCTCGCCGCAGGATCTCGCGGCTGTGAATGACATTCCCGAACTGATTGCCTCGGGAGTCACCAGTTTTAAGATCGAGGGGCGACTCAAGTCCCCAGAATATGTGGCGGCAGTTTGCCAAGTCTATCGGAAGGCCATCGATGCCGCCTTGGCCGGGCAGGCTCGTGAGGCAAGTCCTGAAGACCGCTACCAGCTGGAGATGGCTTTTTCACGAGGGCTTTACTCCGGGTGGATGCACGGGGTGAATCATCAGGAGTTGGTGCATGCCCACTTCGGCAAGAAGAGGGGAGCTTTTGCAGGGACGATTGCCTCGCTCGGCTCGGACTTCGTGGCCTTTGAGTCTCTTGCACCGCTCAAACCGGGAGATGGGATCGTCTTTGATGCGGGAACCGATACCGATCAGGAACAGGGGGGGCGAATCTATGAAATCCGGGATGGCCGATACTATTTCCGCCATGGTCATCTCGACATGAATCGCCTGAAGGTTGGCGATCGCATCTGGAAAACAAACGATCCCGATCTCGACAAGCGACTGCGTCAATCCTATGCAAGCCGCATTGAACCCCGCCATCGAACCCCTTTTGATGTCTCGGTTTCAGGCCGTGCTGGGGTGCCGCTAGTGATGCAGACCGAGGATGTCTCCGTGGAGTCGATCATGCCGCTGGAGGCTGCAAGGAATGCCCCTCTCACTGAGGAAAAACTGCGTCTGCAGCTTGAAAAAACGGCCGACTCAGGTCTTGAGCTTCGCAATATCAGAATCAACCTAGAGGGGGAGGTGATTCTTCCCATCAGTGAGATTAACAGGATGAGACGTGAATTATTGGAGAAGCTTCTGATTGCATCCAATCTTCCACGGATTGAGATTCCGGGACATTGGAGCGGTCTCCTGAAAGAAACCACGTCTGTGACACAGCAAGCCGAGCAGCCTGCTGAAGAACTCTCGCTGAAGGTACTCTGCCGTAGCATGGAACAACTGGAAGCTGCGCTTGATTCGGGGGTGCAGGAACTCTATGCCGACTTCGAGGATATTCGTCGCTACAAAGATGCCGTCGCGCTGGTGAGGTCTCATGGTGGCGCCCGCATTCTGCTTGCGACTCCGCGCATCCAGAAAGCGACAGAGGAGGGATTCTTCAAGTTGATTGAAAATGCAGCGCCAGATGGTGTCCTGATCCGTAATCTTGGCGCGATCACGCATTTCGCCGGGATGGATCTGATCACGGTTGGTGATTTTTCGCTTAATGTGGCGAATCCCCTAAGCGCGCAGTTCTTCATGGATCGTGGTCTTAACCGAGTCACTGTCAGTTACGATCTGAATGCCGGCCAAGTCCTGGACCTGCTCAATGCCGCGTCTCCTTCATGGTTCGAACTGACGATCCATCAGCACATGCCAATGTTTCATATGGAGCATTGCGTCTTTGCTGCTTTCCTCTCAGAGGGGAAGGATCACACTGACTGCGGCAGACCCTGCGAGAGTCACCGTGTTCACCTTCGCGATCGCGTCGGAATGAAGCATCCTCTGCGCGCTGATGTCGGGTGCAGGAATACCTTGTTCAATGCCGTCGCCCAGACCGGGGCGGAATATTTCCGGGAGTTCCGTCAGGCCGGTGTCCATCACTTCCGTGTCGAGTTGCTCGAGGAGGATGGGTCACGAACACGGGAGGTTCTTCGTGCATACCAAGGACTTCTCGGAGGCCAGACCCAGGGCAGCGATCTCTGGCGCTCACTCCGCG
>Ga0007854_10002891_pt1 | contig 10554 bp, 10 predicted proteins | sample CryBogCBH12Aug08_FD_60382 | JGI IMG/M metagenome (GOLD analysis project Ga0007854, IMG submission 60382) | Freshwater microbial communities from Crystal Bog, Wisconsin, USA - CBH12Aug08 | ecosystem: Environmental > Aquatic > Freshwater > Lake | place: Crystal Bog, Wisconsin, USA | collected... | reverse complement strand
GTCGGCGTGGATGGGCTGGTGCCGTTGCTTTATCAGAATGTGCGCGCTGGCGGTTACAGCAGCGGAACTTTTGGTGTCGGCGACGCCTTTGCCGAATCCACCTTGTCGTGGCACCTCAAGCAGTTTGATTTTTCCGCCGGCCTCGGCGTTTGGATGCCGACTGGCGAATCCGCCGCGCCGCCCACCACGCGCGCTGGCCTTGGCTACTGGACGGCGATGTGGACCGCCGGTGGAACGTGGCATATTGACGCGGACAAAAACTGGGACGTGTCCGCGCTGTGCCGCTACGAATTAAACACCGAGCAGCGCCACACCCACGTCACGCGCGGCGATGCCTTCACGCTCGAATGGGGCGTGAGCCGCAAAATCCAAAAGGTGATTGATGTCGGCGCGGTTGGCTATTACCAGCAGAAAGTCAGCGACGACACCGGCCCAGCCGCGTTCGTCGCGCCGCAGAACCGCGTGGCGGCGGTCGGCCCGGAGATCAACGTGGCGTTTCCCAAGCAGATGTTTTTCGTCTCGTGCCGCTACCTCTACGAATTCATCGCGGAGAACCGCGCGCAGGGTCAGACCGTCACGCTGACGCTCACCAAGCGGTTTTAATCGGGCATCCTCGGCAGAAAAATTCTTTGCGTCTTTGCGCCTTTGCGTGAGAATTAGCGCATGAGCGCAGTTGCCAATTTGAATTTGCCCGATGCCACCGGCCACTTCGGCCCGTTCGGCGGACGTTATGTGCCGGAAACGTTGATGCACCCGCTTCAAGAGCTGGAGGAGGAATATTTCCGCGCGCAGCACGACCCTGAATTCGCGCGCGAACTTTCCTATTACCTCACCGAATTTGTCGGCCGCCCGTCGCCGCTTTATTTTGCCGAACGGCTCACCAAGGAACTCGGCGGGGCGAAAATTTATCTCAAGCGCGAAGACCTGAACCACACCGGCGCGCACAAGATCAATAACGCCCTCGGCCAGATTCTGCTCGCCAAGCGCATGGGCAAGACCCGCATCATCGCCGAGACCGGCGCGGGGCAGCATGGGGTTGCATCCGCAACCGTCGCCGCGATGTTCGGGATGAAATGCGTCATCTACATGGGCGCGGTGGATTGCCAGCGGCAGGAGCTCAACGTGTATCGCATGAAAATGCTCGGCGCGGAAGTCGTGCCGGTTCACGCGGGGCAAAAGACCTTGAAGGAAGCCGTCAATGAAGCCATGCGCGACTGGGTGACGAACCTCCGCAGCACGCATTACATTCTCGGCACGGCTTACGGCGCGCATCCGTATCCGGTGATGGTGCGGAATTTTCAGCGCATCATCGGCGACGAGGCGCGCGCGCAGATTTTGGAAAAGGAAAAGCGCCTGCCCGACATGCTCATCGCCTGCGTCGGCGGCGGCTCGAACGCCATCGGACTTTTCTATCCGTTCCTCGACGACCTGTCCGTGAAGCTCGTCGGCGTGGAAGCCGGCGGACTCGGCATCAAGCCCGAGCAGCACGCGGCGCGGTTTCAAGGCGGATCGCTCGGCGTGTTGCAGGGCACGCGCAGTTTTATTTTGCAGGACGAATTCGGCCAGATCCAATCCACGCACAGCGTCAGCGCCGGACTCGATTACGCCGCCGTCGGACCGGAGCACGCTTATTTGAAAGACCTGAGCCGTGCCGAATACACCTACGCCACCGACGACCAGGCGCTCGAAGCCTTCATGAAACTCGCGCGCCTCGAAGGTATCATCCCCGCGCTGGAAAGCGCCCACGCCGTGGCCGAGTGCATGGTGCGCGCGCCGAAGCTGGGCAAGGACGCGCTCATCATCGTGAACCTCTCCGGCCGCGGTGACAAAGACGTGGCGCAAGTGGCGGCGAAGGTGAAGCTGGAAATGCCGAAATAATTTAACCGCAAAGACCGCAGAGGCGCGGAGATGTCCCTACACTATATTTATCCGATTACAAATTCACGCGGGCTTGGAAAAGTAATTTATTTTTCAGGCTTGATGTTTCCTGTCGTAGTAACTCCCAGCATTTTTGGAGAACCAATCTTAACTGCCCAACCTTTCTATTTTCTCGAACAGCTAGAGGCAGTCGTGCGAATGGAATTTAAAACTGAAAGCGATCTACCGCCGGCTAAAAGCCGCGGACATTTGGAAAAAATCTTTGAATATGTAATTGATAATTACCTGTTCGCCTACTCCAAAAAACATCCGAGTTCAAAGCTGACGAGCAAACTCACAGAATTCCGTTTCTGGGAAGAAAACCCTGATGATCATTATTTCAAATACGACGGTCGGATTTCAGAGTGTTTGGTGCTGGACACGCTGAACGATGATTCAATTATAGACTGCAAAGATGCCAATCATCCCAGCAAAGAAGTTTGGTATGACTGGTGTCTTTTCAAAAATTACGCATCGGGGATTCACGAAGAATACGTCACAAAACTCAAAGAGGCGATGCGCCACAATGTTTTGGTCAAGACAAAGGATCGCAGCAGCTTGGGAACTGGCGAACAGAATTTACCAATTATTAAAACGCAATCTTCACCTTTAACTCTTGACCAAGTCGAGATGTTTGAGTGCATCAGACCGGTGCAGAAATTTCCAGAGAAAGCAAAATGTTTGATTCATCGGGGCACGGAAAGTTCATCAAATTTTGAAGTGCCTGTCGAGGCCATCGCCACCACCTCATACTACAATCCCGAACTCCTTTCTTACTATTTTTGTGCGTTGAGAGACCACTCACCATTGGCGCAATTCAGGAATTTCTTCAATGTTGTTGAATTCTTTTTTGAGGATGATTCTACGTCCAAGGAACGCAAACAGCTGGAGGCGGTGATTAGGTGGGTTACAACGGCAGAAGACTTGATGAGAATTATTCAGTCATTGCCTTCAGCAATTATCACGCGTATTGCACAAAAAAGAACCGCCTCGAATGGAGCAGTTATTTCAGCGCTCACACTTAACGCCGCCGACATCATAACGGAATTTTCAAATCGGCTTTATGAAATCCGTTGTGCCTGTGTTCACTCGAAGCAAAAGAGAAAAGGGCAGAAAACATTACGATTTGTTCCCGCGACGAGCGATGAAGAAATTATCTGGGACGAACTACCAATGATACAGTGGCTTGCTGCGAAGTGCATTGAAAAACAAACATCACCGAGCGATTCGTTGAACGCTTAACGGCGTTAACTTTTCCCATCCAGTTCACGGATTCCGCGCCGTTGAAAAAATGAGCGTGCCTGGACTTGGCCACCAGAGAAGCTTTGGCGGCAGCCGTCCGCAAGCATCATCTCCCCGATTTCTCGAACAAGAAAAATCAGCTTCGATTTTTTTCGATGAGCGCTCGGATGTCCGACGGCACTTCGTCGAGCGAATTGTAGGTGTGCGTCTGCCCGGCGGCGTCCGTGAACGAAATTTTCTGTCCGCCCTGTCCGCTGTGCATCGCCGCGTCGCGAGCCTGCCGGATTTTCTCGCGATATTCCTCCGGCACTTCGTCCAGTGATTGATATTCCTTCACCTCGCCGGTCTTGGGATCGCGGATTTTGAACTTCTCCTTCACCTTGACGTTCACCCGCGTGGCGGGTGGCGAGGTTTGGCCCGCCGGCGTCACGCCACCGCTGAACGCGCTACGCAGCCGGCTGAAAAGGCCTTGGGGTTTGACCGGCTCGAAACAGGACCGGCACACGGGCGAGCCTTCGGGAATCTCCGCTCCGCATTTGGCGCAACGCATCGTCATGATGAACCAGTTGTAATTCCCGGCGGCGGCGGGTTCAAGACCAAAGGCGCAAACTTTTTCCCAGCTCGTTGCCAGATTACGCGGCGTTGAAAAAATGGGAGTATCTGGACTCGGCCACCGGCGAGCTTTGGCGGAAGCCGTCCGCAAACCTTACCTCCCCGATTTCTCGAACTGGAAGAACCACGACGCCTTTGCCCGCGCCTTCGCCCGGCTGGAAAAAGATTTGCGCACCAGCTTTCGCTAAAGCTCCGGCTCGGCGGAACGCCCTTTGGCTTGCCCCAAACGGGAGAAAAGGATATAGCTAACGGCATGAGTTTTCACACTGGGCACGGGGTTTAATGCGATTTGCCGGTTTGGTAAATCCTTCGCGCCCGCGTGACAATTTGCGGCGGAAAATCATTTTTAATTTATGAGCCAACTCACCAATCAAATCGCCGTGGTCACCGGCGCGGGTCGCGGCATCGGCCGCGCCATCGCGTTGAAATTCGCCCAAGCCGGCGCGGATGTCGTCGTGGTCTCGCGCACGCAGGAAAATTCCGAGAAGGTCGCCGCGGAAATCCGCGCGCTGGGAAAAAAGGCGTGGGCACACGCCGTGGATGTGTCCGATGCCGCCGCCGTGAACGCCGCCGCCGAGAAGATTTTGGCCGAAGTCGGCAAGGTGGACATTCTCGTGAACAACGCCGGCGTCACACGCGATGGTTTGCTGATGCGCATGAGCGACGCGGATTGGGATACGGTTTTGAACACGAATCTCAAGGGCGCGTTCCTCGTCACGAAGGCGTTCAGCCGCGCGATGATCAAGGCGCGCAGCGGTCGCATCATCAACATTTCGTCGGTCATCGGCCTCATCGGCAATGCGGGCCAATGCAATTACGCAGCGAGCAAGGCGGGCTTGATCGGCTTCACGCAGTCGTGCGCGAAGGAACTCGCGGGCCGTGGCATCACGGTGAACGCGATTGCGCCCGGCTTTATTCAGACGGACATGACTTCGGAACTGAAAGAGGAAATGAAGGCGGCGTTGCTGAAGCAGATTCCGCTCGGCAGCTTTGGCGAGGCGGACGACATCGCGAGCGCGGCGCTTTATCTCGGCAGCCCGGCGGCGCGCTACGTTACCGGTCAAGTATTGACGGTGGACGGCGGAATGGTGATGTAATTGAATTAAACCGGCCATTTTCATGCGAGCGCGCTGCGGGATTGCGGCGGCGGGTAAAATGGTTAATTTGGAAAAAAATTAGATTCAGGCTTGACGCCAGACGAGATAACCGGCTACCTAGAAGCATATAAATTTATGTCAGACAAACCTATCGAACAACGTGTAAAAGACATCATTGTTGAACAGCTCGGCGTGAAGGCCGACCAAGTCGTGCCGGGCGCGAAGTTCATCGAAGACCTCGGCGCAGATTCGCTCGACACCGTCGAGCTGGTCATGGCGCTGGAAGAGGAATTCGGCATCGAAGTGCCGGATGAACAGGCCGAGAAACTCCAGAGCGTCGGCGACGTGATGAAATACGTCGAGGAGAACGCCAAGTAAGAGAAATTTGCACCGCCGGGGCAGTTTAGGCTCGACACAGCCCGAACTGCCCCGTTTGATTTTGTCATGGCAAACAACTATACCGACCGTCGCGTGGTCGTCACCGGCTTGGGCGTCGTCACGCCGCTCGGCCACGACCTCAATACCTTCTGGCAAAATCTCATCACCGGCCAGTGTGGCATTGATAAAATCACCGCGTTTGACGCCTCGGCCTTTGCCACGCAAATCGCCGGCGAGGTAAAAAACTTTGACCCGGCGCCCGCGTTTCCGTCGCCCAAGGAAATCCGCCGCACCGACCGCTACTCGCAATTCGGCATCTACGCCGCGTGGAGCGCGCTGAAAGATTCCGGCCTCGAACTCGACAAGGAAAACCTCGATGAAATCGGCGTGTTCCTCGGCTCCGGCATCGGCGGCTTGGCAACCACGACCGAGCAGCATAAAACATTGTTGGAACGCGGCCCCGGACGGATGTCGCCGTTCACCATTCCGATGCTCATCTCGAACATGGCATCCGGCCTGGTCTCGATGTATTTCAATTTGCGCGGGCCGAATTTCGCCACCTGCTCCGCGTGTGCGACGGCGAATCACGCCATCGGCGAGGCTTGGCGCACCATCAAGGCCGGCGACGCGCAGGTGATGTTTGCCGGCGGCGCGGAAGCCACGGTCATCCCCATCGGCATCGGCGGATTTTGCGCGATGAAAGCCATGAGCACGCGCAACGATGACCCAAAAACCGCGTCGCGTCCGTTTGATAAAGACCGCGACGGCTTCGTCATGGGCGAAGGCGCGGGCGTGCTGGTGCTCGAAGAATTGGAACACGCCAAGCAGCGCGGCGCGCAGATTTATTGCGAAATTGCCGGCTACGGCAACACCGCCGACGCGCATCACCTCACCGCACCGTCACCCGGCGGCGAAGGCGCGGCGCGCTGCATGAAAATGGCTTTGCGCAACGGCGGCTTGAATCTCACGGACATTTCCTACATCAACGCCCACGGCACTTCCACGCCGCAGGGCGACATCTGCGAAACGCAGGCCATCAAATCGGTTTTTGGCGACCACGCGCGCCAGCTCGTTGTCAGCTCCACCAAGGGCGCGACCGGCCACATGCTCGGTGCCGCCGGCGCGGTGGAAATGACCGCCTGCACGCTGGCCATTAAGCACGGCATCGTGCCGCCGACCATCAACCTGCAAAATCCCGACCCCGAATGTGACCTCGACTATGTGCCGAACACCGCGCGCGAAATGCCGGTGAACGCCATCGTCAACAACTCCTTCGGCTTCGGCGGCCATAACTCAGCCATCGCGGCGAAAAAGTTTGTCGGGTAAAACAAAAGTGCGCCGATGAATTTCCTTTCGCTGATTGAAAATAAACGCGAAGGAAAAATTCTCGCGCCGGAACAGATTCGGGAATTCATCCGCGAATTCACCGCCGGGAAAATCCCCGATTACCAGATGGCCGCGCTGCTCATGGCCATTTATTTTCGCGGACTGAACACTGCCGAAACCACCGCGCTCACGCTCGCCATGCGGGATTCCGGCGACGTGCTGAAATTTCCCAAAGACAAACGCCCGCTCGTGGACAAACATTCCACCGGCGGCATCGGCGACAAGGTTTCGCTGCCGCTCGCGCCGCTGCTCGCGTGCCTCGGCTTCCGCGTGCCAATGATTTCCGGTCGCGGCCTCGGCATCACTGGCGGCACGCTCGACAAACTGGATTCCATTCCCGGTTTTCAAACGCTGTTGCCGGTGAAGAAAATTATCGCGCAAGTCCAGCAAGTCGGCTGCGTCATCTGCGGTCAGACGGACAAAATGGTTCCCGCCGATAAAAAGATTTACGCGTTGCGCGACGCCAGCGGCACCGTGCCGAGCATCCAATTAATTACCGCCTCGATTCTTTCCAAGAAGCTCGCCGAAAATTTAGACGCACTCATCCTCGACGTGAAATTCGGCTGCGCCGCGTTCATGCAAACCAAAGCCAACGCGCGCAAGCTCGCCAAGGCGATGGTTGCGCTTGGCAATCAGTGCGGCACGAACACGCGCGCGATTTTGACGGACATGAACAGGCCACTCGGCCGCGCCGCCGGCAACTGGCTGGAAGTCAAAGAATCGGTTGCTTGCCTTGAAAACAAAGGGCCGGATGATTTGCAGGAACTCGTGATTGATTCCGCCGCGCATTTGCTGGTGCAAACGGGCAAAGCAAAATCCCTCGCCGTCGCGCGCAAGCTGGCGGAAGATTGTTTGAACTCCGGCACGCCGCGCGCAAAGTGGGACGAGATGATTATCGCGCAAGGTGCGGACTTGAACGCGTTCAACCAAAAGCTCGCGTTGGATTTTTCTGCAAAAGCGGTCGTCGAAGTGAAGACCGAAAAATCCGGTTTTGTTTCCAAGTGCGACGCGCGCATCATTGGCGAAGTGATTCGCGACCTCGGCGGCGGACGATTGACGAAAGATTCGGCCATCAATTTTGATGTCGGCGTGGATCAAATTGCCAAGCCCGGCGAGCGCATGGAAAAAGCTGGAACACTTTGCCGCGTTCACGCGGCAGATTCAGTTCAGGCGAAGACTGCGATTGCCCGATTGAAAATCGCCTTTGAAATTTCCCCGAAACGACCGGCGAAAACCCCACTCGTCGTGGAAATTATTTTGCGCTAGGCGATTCGCTCCCAAATCGTGATTTCGGGAAACGCCACGCACAGTTCATCCACACGCGGCAGCAGCGTCGCGATGTGTGGCGATTTCAGATGCGCGTCGAGGTGCGCCTGACTCGTCCAATTTTCGTGGAAGAGAAATTTCGTCGGGTCATCGGGCGAAATGTGCAAATCGTAATTGAGGCAGCCCGCTTCCTTGCGCGTCGGCGCTACGAGGCCGATCAAAGCATTTTTCAATTCCGTTTCCTTGCCCGGACGCGCCTGAAACGTGGCGACAACGGTGACGGCTTTTGCGCTCATAAAATAAATCTGTGTTTCATCTGTGAAAATCTGTGGCTAGACAAGTGATTCCAAAATTTTCTCCGCCGCGAGGCGCGGATTTTCCGCAGCGTAAATCGGGCGGCCAACCACCAACCAGCTTGCGCCGGCTTGCATCGCTTCGCGCGGCGTAAGCGTCCGCTTTTGGTCGTCGGCTTTTTCCGCGCCGGTGCGGATGCCAGGCGTGACGAGCTGAATTTCCAGCGGCAGAATTTGCCGCAGCGCCGTGATTTCCAGCGGCGAGCAAACCAGCCCGCGCAAACCGGATTTTACTGCCAGCGCCGCGAGCCGTTCGACTTGGTGGCCGACATTCGGCGGGCAACCAATTTCCGTCAGCGCGTTGCTGTCCATGCTGGTCAGCACGGTCACGCCGAGGACGAGCGGCGCGGGCCGGCCAAGAGATTTCGCTGTGTCCTGTGCGGATTTTTCCGCCGCGCGCATCATCTCGCTGCCGCCGCTGGTGTGAATGGTCAGCATCTGCACGTCGAGTCGTGTGGCGGCGGCGACGGCTTTGGCAACGGTGTTCGGGATGTCGTGAAATTTCAAATCGAGAAAAACCGCCGCGCCGGTCGCGCGAATTTTTTTCACGATGTCCGGGCCAGCGGAAACAAAAAGTTCCTTGCCGATCTTGAACGCGCCGACGGCCGGCGCGACCAGCGCCGCGAGTTTCAAGGCCGCTTCCGCCGACGGCACGTCGAGCGCCACGATTATGGGATTTTTCATTTTTTCAACCACAGATGCGCACAGATAAACACAGATTCTTAAAAAGTGCATCTGCGAATTTTGACTTGGCCGTAAATTTTTCCTAACCTGTGACCATGAAGATTGTTCGCCACACCGACAAAGATTTTTCCGCCAAGCTGCGCGAATTAACCGCCGGGGCCAGCCTGTTTGATGCCGAGATCGAGGCGCGCACCAAGGCGATTCTCCACGAAGTTTTTATTCGCGGCGACGCGGCGGTGCTGGAGTTCACGGAAAAATATGACGGCGCAAAACTCACCACCGAACAGCTCGCGGTGACGCAGGCGGAATTATTCAACGCGTCGCTCGCGGCGGACGAATCGCTGCGCGCCGCCGTCGCGGAGGCGGAGAAAAACATCGCGGATTTTGCCAAAAAATCTTTGCGCCAAGGCTGGTCGTCCAAAAATTCCCACGGCGCGAGCGTGGGTGAAAAATTTGATCCATTCCAGCGCGTCGGCGTTTACATTCCCGGCGGCACCGCGCCGCTGGTTTCCACCGCGCTGATGACCATCACGCTCGCCAAAGTCGCGGGCTGCCAGGAAATCGTCGTGACGACACCGTGCGGCAAGGACGGTTCCATCAATCCTGCAATTTTATTTGCCGCGCGCGCGGCGGGGGCGACGGAAATTTACCGCGTCGGCGGCGCGCAGGCGATTGCGGCGCTGGCTTACGGCACGAAGACGATTCGCCGTGTGCAAAAGATTTTTGGCCCCGGCAACGCCTACGTCAGCATGGCGAAGCGGCTGTTGGTCGGGCGCGTGGCGATTGATTTGCTCGCTGGGCCGAGCGACTTGCTCGTGATTGCCGATAACGCGGCGAATCCAAAATTCGCCGCGTCCGATATGCTCGCGCAGGCCGAACACGGCTCCGGCCACGAGCGCGTCTGGCTCGTGACGACTTCCGCAAAAGTTTTGCGCGCGGTTGAAAAGGAGCTTTCCAAACAGTTGCCCAAACTCTCCCGTCGCGCGCTCATCCAGCGGGTGCTCGACCGCAACGTGTGGCTCATCCAAGTGCCGAGCCTCGTTGATTGCGTGGAGTTGGCGAACCAAATTGCACCGGAGCATTGCGAAGTCATCACGCGTGATGCGCGCAAGGTCAGCGGCGGCATCGTGACGGCGGGCGCGATTTTTCTCGGCAACTGGTCGCCGACGGTGCTGGGCGACTACATCGCCGGGCCAAGCCACGTTTTGCCGACCGACGGCGCGGGCGCGAGCTTCGCCGGCCTGACGGTGGATCAATTCCAGCGCCGCACGAGCGTGGTGGAATACAATCGCGCCGCGCTGAAGAAAGCGCTGAAGGGCGTGAGAAAATTCGCCGCCATCGAAGGTCTCGACGCGCATGGGAAAAGCGCCGAGATGCGGAAATAAATTTCAACTTCAAACCGGCGTAATTGTTCGCAGCGCGTCGGCCAGCCCGGAACCGCGCTGCAACTGCGTCGCGATGACGGCGCGCAAGATTCCTTCGGGAGCTAGGATTTGCACAGATTGTCGGGCGCGCGTCAGCCCAGTATAAAACAACTGGCGCGTCAGCACCAGACTGGATTTGTCGGGCAGCACCAGCAGAACGTGGTCGAATTCCGAGCCTTGGCTTTTGTGGATGGT
>Ga0007854_10002890_pt1 | contig 10556 bp, 6 predicted proteins | sample CryBogCBH12Aug08_FD_60382 | JGI IMG/M metagenome (GOLD analysis project Ga0007854, IMG submission 60382) | Freshwater microbial communities from Crystal Bog, Wisconsin, USA - CBH12Aug08 | ecosystem: Environmental > Aquatic > Freshwater > Lake | place: Crystal Bog, Wisconsin, USA | collected... | reverse complement strand
GTTGATTATACTACCCGCATCCGGACTTTTTATGATCCTTATGCCTATGATCCTTATTGGGATTCCTTCTATTATCCGGGCTTTGGATTTGGCTGGGGCCTGGGCTTTGGCGGCTTCTATGGTGGTTATGGTTTTGGCTATGGTGGATTTTATGGTGGTTTTTATAATCCATTTTTTGGCTGGGGTATGTACAATCCATTCTGGGGCGGATATTATGGCGGATACTATGGTATGGGCCATGGTTATGGTGGCGGTTTTGGCCGTGGTTTTTATAACGGAAGGCAGAACTATGCAGGAAGAATGGGTTCTAATTCTATAGGCCTTAATAGTGCTAGAATTGGATTAAACTCATCTGCTGCTGGAATAAAATCAACTGGACGCACAGTTTCTGGTGCATCCGCTAATGGAGTCACCAAAAGCGCTTCTGTCAATTCTACTCGTCAGGCGGGGACACGTTATACAGCAGGTCAGAATGTAACTAAAAGTGCCGGTTTAAATGCAACCAATTTGCGCAGAACCACTGTTAGAAACTCAGTGACCAGCCGCGCCCAAGGGTATACTCCGACCTATTCAAGGCCAAGAACAAATATTCAGTCAACCTATAACAGCGGTACAGCACGTCAGTATTCAAGGCCACAGAGCTCCGCATCAACCAGATCATCTTTGAGTAGTTCCTATCAGAGAGGATCAAGTCGTTCAGGGGCAGTGTCCGGGTCTGCTTTGAAAAGTGGGTCTGTAAGAAGCAGTAGTTCTTCATCCCATTCTTATTCTGCCCCTGCAAGGAGCAGTAGCGGCAGTAGTGGCGGAGGAAGGTCTTTCTCCGGTGGCGGCGGAGGTGGCGGTGGCCGAAGACGTTAATCGTTAACCGAAAGTAATGCAATTCAGGATCCGCTCTTGAACTATCCAATAAAGCATAACAAATGAGTATCATAAGTGGGAGTTTTATTTGAATAATCGAAGAAGTAAATTATTGACTTTGTTGTATTCGGATAAAACTCCTTTTATAAAATCAAAAATCATTGATTATGAAAAAATTAGTACTTACCCTATTTGCAACAATAGGATTAATTACCCTCTCTTTCAGTCAGTATGTTGACCAGGCCTTAATCTTTTCACAACAGAATTTTGGTTCAACAGCCCGTTCCCAATCAATGGGAGGTGCCTTCGGTGCTATTGGGGGAGATTTCTCTTCCCTGAGCATAAATCCTGCCGGAATTGGCGTCTATCTTAAACCTGAGATTTCTGCAACTTTCGATATTATTGGTGTGAATAGTGTCAAATCAACCTACCAAGGACAATCAACTGATGATCGGAACAATAATTTCAGCATGAGAAATCTGGGATATGTATTCACCACTCCTGTTCAGGGCGGAAGTTCCGGTTTAGTGTCCTTTAATTTTGGAATCGGATTCAATAAGCTCAATAACTATAATCAAACGAGCTCAGTCAGTAGTGTGAACTCAGCGACCTCCAGAATGGATGCTTTTGCCCAAAATACCAACGGAATCACAACTACCGAACTTTATAGCGAAAACAATCCCTTTCAAAGTCAAAACGTACCATGGGAGAGTGAAATGGCCTGGCAAAATTATCTGATCAATGTATCTAATCCGGACCAAAATGGGGTAGGAAATGCCTATCAGTCGATTTTGTTCCAAAATGAGCTTGTTAATCAAAGCCTTACTGTAAATAAGCAAGGATATCTTAATGAATATGTTTTTTCATTCGGTGCCAATTTTAATCATAAGTTATACCTGGGTGCAACACTGGGGATACAGGACCTTTATTATAGTCAATCATCCACCTATTCCGAGAATGGCGGATTTGGTCGGTTTGATTATTACAACTATGCCAGTACCAGGGGGACCGGTTATAACCTCAAGTTGGGAGTCATTTACAAACCTACCTCTGCATTAAGACTTGGACTGGCAATTCATACCCCCACCTTATTTGATCTGAAGGAGAATTATAATTCTTCCATGACTTCTGACCTGCAAAATGTGAGTACAATTGCCAATGGAGCACATTCTTCAGATTCGCCTTTTGGAAATTTTGGATATAAAATGGATACTCCTACCCGGGCTATAGCCAGTATAGCCTACCAATTCGGTAAAAAAGGTATGTTATCTTTTGATTACGAATATGTGGATTATTCTAAAATGCAATATCACGAAGGAAACGATGGCTATAATTTTTCGGTCGAAAATTCAATTATCAGTTCTGTCTACCGTTCAGTAAATAATATCCGATTTGGAGGAGAATACAAACCGATCAATGCTGTGAGCCTAAGGGCTGGTTATGAATTATTCGGAAATCCTTACAGTTCATCAGTGGTTACACCTGATCCAAATAATGCGGGTCAATATTTAACTATAGCTCAACCCAACACCAATTTTAGTTATAGAACCGTCAATTTGGGAGTCGGGTACCGGATTAATAACGTTTTGTTTGATCTTACCTATAGCCAGGGAAGCAGAACTGACTATGGCTATACCTATCAGGGAAGTGACAGCAATACGGCTACCTATTTTACCGGTTCCAAAAGCGATCCGGTAAAGTATCAAAATACCAACAGCCGACTAATTTTCACCCTGGCATTCAAACTTTAAAAAATTAATTTTTTTCCATAGTCCGGGTCCGACTTTAAGTCGGGCTCGGACTAACTTCAGTTCGGACCCGGACTTTATAAATGGACTTTACAGGATCATTCCTGCACCAACCACATTATTAGTCCCTTCATCGATCAAGATCAGGCTTCCGGTATCCCGATTCTTTTTGTACGGATCGAAAAACAAAGGTTTGGTGGTTTTAATAGTGATTCGGGCAATTTGGTTTAACCCGACACTCAGATCATCGTGAATCTCCTCGGTCGTATTGATATTTACTTTGTACTTAACCTCTGTTACGATGCAGCGCAATTCATTTGAATTATGCTTCAACTGGTATTTCCCTCTGACGACCAGAGGTTTTTCATTGAGCCAGCAAACCATTAAATCAATCTCTTGTGATTGCTGCGGTTGATTGTCTGCATCAACGATCATCGATCCACGGCTGACATCAATCTCATCTGTTAGTCTGATCGTCACTGATTGTGGGGGAAAGGCGTAGTCAAGACTCACACCGGCAAAATCGATCGCTTCAATGGTTGTCTTTAACCCGCCTGGTAATATGGCGACTTCCTGACCTACCCTGAAAATTCCGCTGGCTACCCTTCCTGCATAACCGCGGTAATCATGATATTCATCGGTAATGGGACGAATAACATACTGAACCGGGAATCGGGGATCTTTTAGGTTCCAATCCTGACCTACCGGCAGTGCTTCAAGCAATCCTAAAAATGTATCACCTTTATACCAGGACATATTATTGGAAGGATCTACCACATTATCTCCAAGTTTGGCACTAATGGGTAAAAAGTGAATATCCTGATTGTCCAGTCTGCTGGCAACATCGATAAAATCTTCCTTAATCCGTTCAAAAACCTCTTCACTAAAATCAACCAGATCCATTTTATTCACGCATACCAAAATGTGTGGAATATTTAATAAAGCTGCAATATAAGCATGTCGCCGGGTCTGTTCGATTACGCCATTTCGGGCATCAACGAGGATCACAGCAGCATTGGCCGTAGAAGCGCCGGTCACCATATTTCGGGTATATTGGATATGGCCTGGGGTGTCAGCTATGATAAATTTGCGTTTGGGAGTTGCAAAATAGCGGTAGGCAACATCGATAGTAATTCCCTGTTCCCGCTCAGCCCGCAGTCCGTCTGTAAGCAATGCCAGGTTTACTTCTTCGCCTCCCCGACTGATACTTGCTTGTTCGAGCGCCTCCATCTGATCCTCAAAAATAGCTTTGCTATCGTATAACAGCCTGCCAATTAGCGTACTTTTGCCGTCATCAACACTTCCTGCCGTCGTAAACCGCAATAATTCCATATCGAGATATCCGTGTTCTTTTCCAGACATAATTTGAATTGTAAAATTAAAAATAACCTTCCCTCTTGCGATCTTCCATGGCGGCCTCGGAACGCTTGTCATCAGCCCGGCTGCCACGTTCTGTTACACGGCTTGCGGCCACTTCCTGAATGATATCTTCAAGGGAATTTGCCTCGGAAAGGGTGACTCCGGTACAGGTAATATCACCGATTGTCCGGCAGCGTACTTTCTTCTTCTCCACTTTTTCATTGGGTTTTAATTGCATAAACGGAGCACTTGCCATCCATGACCCGTCGCGACAAAAAACATCACGCTCGTGGGTGAAGTATAAACTGGGCATTTCGATGTTTTCCATCAGAATGTATTGCCACACATCCATCTCTGTCCAATTGCTGATAGGAAAGACCCGAAAATGTTCTCCCATATGTTTGGCTCCGCAAAACAGATTCCAAAGTTCCGGACGTTGATTTTTGGGATCCCACTGTCCAAACTCGTCACGATGTGAGAAAAAGCGCTCCTTAGCCCTGGCTTTCTCCTCATCGCGCCGTCCTCCACCCATGGCGCAGTCAAATTTCATCTCCTCAATAGCATCCAAAAGAGTAACCGTCTGAAGGACATTACGACTTGCATTCAAACCTTTCTCTTCTATAGCCCGGCCATTGTTTATGGAATCCTGAACGTATTTGACAATCAGTCGGGTGCCGAATTTTTCCGCCAGATTATCCCTGTATTTGATGGTCTCCTCAAAGTTGTGACCTGTATCAATATGCATTAAAGGGAAAGGGACTTTTAACGGATGAAACGCTTTCCAGGCAAGATGAAACATCACAATCGAATCTTTTCCCCCTGAAAAAAGCATCACCGGTCGCTCAAACTGAGCAACAACTTCCCGAATTACAAAAATTGATTCTGCTTCAAGCTCCCTTAAATGATTTATACTATATACCTCCATATCAAATGATTTCTCTAATTCCAATAATGGTCTGCCTTATTATACTCTTTTTGAATTATTGAACAAACAGGTGACAAAAGTAGCAAATCCGATGAAAATCTGTGTCATCGGATTTGAAGCATTGGTGATCGTCCAGTTATTTTGTTTAGTCTTGGATCTTTTCAATGGCACATTTCATATCATCAGCGTTGGAGACTTTGTCGAAAAAACTGACAAAGGCGGCATAGTCTGATGCCGGATAGATTCCTTTATTAAGTTGAAAGGTACGTGTATAGCATAACTGGTTATTCGAATATTCAACTTTTGACTGATATTCGCCAAATTGTGATTTAATAAAAACCGGTTTTGGCAGATTTTCAGGTTTCATTTTCGAAGACATTTGATAAATAATTGTATCGCGGTCGAAAGAGGGTCTTCTTACTAAGATGTCAGTTTTTCTCGACTGTAAATTGGATGGTGCTTCGACCATACTGTTCAAAAAATTCAATCGCATCAGGTACTTTGAACCCATTGGAGTAAGGTAATTTTCAAATTCCACATTCAGTGTTTCTTCAATTGATGGTATTTTAGCTTTTGTTTCTTTGTATTTAAAATTTAACAATTGAAATGCAGGGAATCTCATTCTTTCGGATATTATGCGCTTTTTATCTGCGTCATCAGCCAGATAAGTCGACAGGATGTTTTCATAGTTCAACCCTTTGTAGACTGTGTTTATTTCAACTCTCCCTGTCCCATCTTCATTGATTTTAACGTGTGATGTGTGTGTTTCCAGGTTATTGGCTAAACTATATGCAGTGGTGTGAACAACTTTACTTTTTTCATTGTCAATCAGGAGGATATCCCGATCATCGGTAAAGTTGCCGATAAAACCACAAGGTACACGTTGACTGGTACATTCGAGCCAAATGGTATCATTCTTCAGGGGTACACATAAAAATGCATGGTTGAATTGAGATGAAGGAAAATCCCTGATCATTGGGGGTGCATTTTTCCCTGCATTAACCAGACAATAATTTGCACTCAACCCAACAGCCTCCAGGAGCGTTTTCATGTAATTTGCCAACGCTTTGCAGTCGCCGTAGGATAACCTTTGAACCGTAGATGCATCGAATGGTTGCCATCCTCCAATGCCTATCTGGATACTCACATATCTTGTGCGCCCTTGCATATATTCATATAATTTCCGGATTTTCTCATAATCATCGGGAGTACCGGCGATGAGTTCATTTAAAAACTTTTTGGTTTCATCTCCGAGTACGTTTTTTCCTCTATTGAGGGTAGATATGAACTTACCAAAATTTCCCCAGGTACTAAAATCACCCTGATTTCCATCAATTTCAAAAGCCGAAGGAGCAGCCATCATGCAGGGGAATATATTCTGTTCTGGCACACTATATGGTTCCCATTCCAAAGCTTTTAGATTTCGGGCTTCCCAGTAATAAATAGTATTTGAATCATCTGAAGTGGCCTTTACACTGGGAATGGTATTTCGCTCCAGATATCTAAATGTCAAACTTTTAGGAATTATAGCTTTATAAGAACTCTTTTCAACTGCAAGATTGAATTTTGATTGAGGATACCATGGAGGAAACGAAAAGAAACCATCCATGGATTTTTCATAAGAATACTCAACAGTAAACGGAAAATTACGGACTTTGGGATCAATATACTTCACCCGGTTGTCCTCGTATATTGAATATCCGGAAATTGCGCTGTAGTCGAGGATATCGTCCATTGGTATTCTTTTGATTTGCTCTCCATTTTCATCGTAGACATGCCCTCTAACCCCTGATATCCTGCTGAACCTATCATAAAATTCATGAAAGTAGGCATCATCCAGGCCATTCTTATTTAAAATCGTTATAGCATAGGTAACATTTACAGTAGCCCTGGTAAGTGATTTTACTTCTAAATTAATTTCTTCGTTGCGGACAACAGATCTTGCATTTTCCTTCAGATCTTTTGGGATATCGGAAACTTTATATTTGATATCCCCTGCATTAACCGTTCCTGAAAATATTAAAATAATTCCTGATAAAACTCTGACCGATTTAATATTAAACATGGTTAAAGCGTTTTAATTGAAATTTGCTCGGAGTGTTTTTTAACCATTTCGGAAAATAGAGCTCTGAGGTTGGCATATTCATTTTCAGGAAAAATGGCTTTATTTATCCGAAACCTGTAGGTCAATTGTACAACATTGTCATTTTTAGTAAACTGGTACATAAATACAGCGCTTCCATCTGGTAATTTCATGGATATTGGTTTGGGGAGTTCTATGACTTGTGCCCCTTCAGGTAAAGTAAGTTTAAATAAATAGATTATTTCAGATGGGGAGATGAAATCTACAGGGTATTTGCGCTCTGCTGTTTTAAAGGGGTTGGAAGTTATTTGCTCGAAAAGAAAAGGATTGATATAAACCTGATTTCCGGAACTTGTGACCATATTTTTTATTTTTACTTTATACGTTTCCATCAGTGGAAGATAGATGCTGTCGAGATTGGTTATCTCACAGTCAATTACACTTAAACCCTTATTTTCGGCTTCGAAATTCTTTAGATACTCTTCCTTTGAGTTGAATTTTTCATATTTTTTCCTGAAATCCAGAGCTGCATAATCGTAACTGGATTTGGCAATTTGTCCTGAAAGCATATTATCGGCATCCAACTTCAAATCGAACGAGATGAATTTTTTATTCTTTTTTTCAGATTCCAAATCGATCCATCCCGATTTTTTTTCATCAATCAGCCTGCCTTGCAGGTTAATACATCTTTGAGGAAGCGTACCCACCGGAAGAAATCCTTCGGTCGCATCTACAAAATATTTTTTATCATTCAATACAACATAGGCAATTACGTAATTCAGTTTGTCTAAAGAAGGATTTACCGGAGTTAGAAAACCATTGTCACGAGTACTAAGTGCAACAGGATAAACTTCGAAATCCAACTTTTTCAGAAGCTGAATTAGTGTCAGATTAATATCCCCTGAATTTCCGATTTTCTTATTGAATGAAGTGCTCAAATTACCTGAAGAAGCAAAAACAGACTCTCTTTCGTTCCATTTTACCGCCTTTTTAATCGCTTCCTGAGCAGCTTTTAAACGCTCAAACGGATCGCTCTGATTTTTCTTTATCTCTTTAGCTATTCCGTTTAAAAAGGAACATCCTTCCATGGCTCTTCCAAAATACTGATTTTCATTAAGCCGGGTATTCACAGCTTCCCAGGTTGTGCAGAATTCCTCATAAAACCAAGTAAGATTTATATTAAGGATCTCTATATCGAATTTGGTCATATAATTTTTTACTGAGTTCATATAGGGTTCCAGTTTAAATGCCGGCATCTCTTTGGCTACCCAACGCATTTCGTTGCTTTCAGACAGTCGTTCGAACCCGAAGTAGTTTTTGCGAAACGACACTTCTGAAGATGGTTCAAGAATCAATTCGCTCCACCGGACAGGTATCTCTTGCTGAAACAACCATTCAGATGGTAATCCGTTAAATCTAAAATTCAGATCAATGACGGAACCTTCTCTGACATTGGGCATTGCAATTCGGATCCTGGAATAATTTTTAGTAACATTTTCAGTAAAGATTGACTCGGATTTTAGCTTTGACTCAACCACTTCCCCGTTTTCAAGGTTATAGGTAATTCCTCTGATATCGGCTTTTGAAGATATGGGAAAAATCTGATTACCCCACGAAGCACCCTCTTTTTTGAAAATTTTAATGCGTAAAGTCCTTTCAAATTCAAACCGGGTTGAATTGAAATATCCATAATCACACAGAATAGCAGCTACAGCAGTGCTATCCGACGGATAAACTTTCATTTCAAGATCAGATTTGATTATTTTCCCGTACTTAACAGGCGCTTTTTGAGCTAATGCAGAGAAATGTAAAATACAAAATAACAGAATTGCAGGAATGAATTTTTGGCCCGTATTTTTCATTTTGACTGATGATTTAAAATTAGGTTAAACAGGCAACAAAGTTAGATATTTATATTTATGTAAATAAATAATAGTGTGCAAATTGGCTAATTTTATTACAGTTTTTCTTGAATATTAATAAATTATATTAACATATGAATTTGCTTTTCTTAATTTATTAGTATAAATGTATTGCCTATGGATGTAAAACGTTGAATTTAAACTTTTGCTTACAATTAATCATAAAATTATTGGTTTGATATATTGAAAGATAAACTGTCGGCGGGCATTGTAAAACTGAATATACTGCCCATATTCTCGTTACTCTTAATTTTTAATTTTCCTCCGTGTTTTTCAACAAAATCTTTACAAATTATTAACCCAAGACCTGAACTGTATTCTCCTTCAGTACCTTTTCGGTTGGATTGTACATCGTGGAGGAGGAAGAGGTGATCGATAAGCACTTGAGTCATTCCGATTCCGGAGTCCTTAACTGAAAACTCAACCAGTCGGGATGAAAGTTTTTCTGCAGAAATAGTGATTCTTCCTCCCTTAGGCGTAAATTTTACGGCGTTTGACAATAAATTTCGAATAATGCTTCCAAACATATTCTCATCTGCAAAAACGGTTAAATCTTCAGGAATCTGCTCATTAATTAAAATCTCTTTTTGGTTAGCCAATTGATTTGCCAGAATTAAATAATCTGCAATTTTCTGACGGATTAAAAATGATTTTGGAGCAAATGCCATTAACCCCCTTTGCATTCGTGACCATTCCAAAAGATTTCCCAGTAAACGAAAGAGGTGAACTGCAGAGTTTCGCATCAAAAATGTGACTTCCTGAATCTCCTTTAAAGTCATATCGGGTAATCTTCTGGCTAATGTCTCGGTTAATCCGAGAAATCCACTGAACGGACTACGCAAATCGTGGGCTATTATAGAAAAGAATTTGTCTTTTTCCCCATTTATTCTTTGGAGGTCCTCATTCTTTACGCGGATTAATTCCTGCGCTTGTTTATGGGAAGAGACATTTCTGATCACAGATAGAAATTGGGAATTTGCATAGGCTACGATTTTTGCTTCAAAGTAATTGATCCCTTCAGGCAGCTTTAGGGTATATTCACATAATTGAACCTCTCCTGTCTGTAATGCTGCTTGAAATGCAACGTCAAATTGTTGTGCTATTTCAAGAGGAATGACATCATACATGCTTTTGCCAATGAAATTATTGGGCTGAGTATACAATTGGTTATCAATGGGCCCATGATAATTTTGATAAATGCCTTGTTGGTCCTGAATAAAAATCATATCAGGAATTGCTGTCAACAAAGCATTAACCTGGGCTTCACTTATTTTTAGCGCTTCTTCTGCGCTCTTTCGGTCGGTAATATCAATAGTGAATCCTGCCAGATATTGAGGCTTTCCTTCGATAATAACCGGAAATTTAATAGTGGTATACGACCTTCCGTTCAGCTCCTCTTCAGAAGTAACGACCTTCCCATTTGTCATGGCTTCCTGATCGTCTGCTTCCAGATTAAGTGCAAGAGAGGAGGGAACAACCAGATTCAGGTTCTTGCCAATTAACTCCGAAAGAGGTTTACCCAGCATCTTTTCATAATTCTTACTTAATTTAATAGTCTTTAAATTTTCATCTTTAAAAAAGATATAAACCGGACTATATTTCATAAAGCTTTGAAATATTTCCTCACTTTCCAGAAGTGCCTGTTCCGTTTTTTTAAGCTG
>Ga0007854_10002889_pt1 | contig 10560 bp, 9 predicted proteins | sample CryBogCBH12Aug08_FD_60382 | JGI IMG/M metagenome (GOLD analysis project Ga0007854, IMG submission 60382) | Freshwater microbial communities from Crystal Bog, Wisconsin, USA - CBH12Aug08 | ecosystem: Environmental > Aquatic > Freshwater > Lake | place: Crystal Bog, Wisconsin, USA | collected... | reverse complement strand
TCATATCCATTCTCGCGAGACCATTCGATGGTGCCATCGGTGGAGCCTCCATCCAAGATTAGAATTTGGTCAAACCAAGTGCGGGAGATTGTTGGCATGATAATCTTCATCCCTTCAATCTCGTTTAGGGTGGGGATAAGTAATGTGGTTTTCAATTGGTGGAGATAAATTGTCGTTCGAGTCGGTGCGATGCCATATTGTGGATATGCGCAACAGTGTCTGGACCGAATGTTTTTTGCACCATCGCGTGATATTTCGGGCTATTAAAATAAGTTTGGAATGCGCGATCACGGAATTTAATTACTTCCGAAGCCGGTAGATACTTGGTTGGTAACGGAAGCATGTCCACCGAGTGTTGGGAATAGCCAGTCCAATTTTTTGGTAATGGCCAGTCTTCCTGAAGGGCTAAATTGTATAAGGCCGAACCCGGATAGGCCATCGCACAGTAGAAATTAGCAAACTCGGCATTGAGATCTAATGACAACGCAAGGGTTTCCTGCATTGTCTGTAAATCATCTTCCGGTAACCCAAAGATATAATTAGCGATGACGTAGATTCCAGCCTGGCGTACTTTGTCGATTGTCAGTGCAATATCTTTCTGATCAAAGCCTTTTTGGACGTTGCCTCGAACCCGTGTGTTTGCCGCTTCGACTCCGAAGGCCAACCAACGGATGCCGGCTTTCAGTAATTTATCAAGCATGTTATTACGGACGGTATCAACTCGTGCGTAAGCCCAGATATTAAAATCGAGTTTACGATTGATAATCTCATCGCAGATGCCATCGACATGTCGTGGGTTTAGTACGAACATCTCATCGGCAAATTTAATATTACGCACACCATAATTTGTCGCGAGCATCTCGAAATCATCGACCATTCGTTTGGGACTCCAGAATCGGTAGCTGTTGACTGAGGGCTGCATGCCAATTGCTTTTTCGCCACTTTTGAATGGAGCTTGGATACAGCAAAAAGTGCAATGATATGGACAGCCAAGCGTTGTATAAACTGCCGCATAGGGCTCTCGTTGGAGGTGGCCGAAGCAATGCCAGTTGTGCGCCCGATAGCGTGTCATAGGTAATAAGTCCCAAGCGATGCCAGGCATTTCTGAATTAAGATCTTGCAGGAGGAGCGCGGTTTCAGTTGAGCGTTGCACTTTTCCGTCTACCCGGTACCAGAGATCTGGCACCTTGGCCAAATTTGGTTGAGGAGTTTTCAGGGCTTCAATGAGCGCGATTTGCGTATAGAGTCCTTCACCACTGCTAACAAAATCAACCTTCTCTTCGGTTAAGGTTCGTTCCGGCAGGGCGGAGACGTGTCCACCTACTAATAGCACTGGTGTGGTTGGTAATAAATCTTTAATAGCTTGGCAGGTTTTACCGGCGGCAGTCATGTTTTGTGTTGACGCTGACGGTTGATGGCCGTATACAACAATCGTTGTGAGGCGTGGGCGTAGTTCAGAGACGCGCTCGGCAATTTCCGTAGTATCTAGGTTTTCAGCTTCCGCATCAAGAATCATTACCGAATACCCTTTGACTCGAACAAACGACGCCATCAGTCCCGCCCAAACCGGTGGCTCAATTGCGCTCAAATCTTTACTTAAAACTTGGTAAACTTTTGCTTTGCTATTAGGATTAATGAGTAGCAGATCAAGCATAGGTATTCCTATATAGCATCGACTCAGAGCGCATTCAATCGAGCGCACAGTTTGCCAATCTTTTCTTTTGGCAAGGTCGGATAATTGCCAATATAGCAACCATAGAAGTGAACATATTCGACGTTGGGATATTTCTCACATTCCTCATCGCCAAGAATGCGCCGCAGGTAGGGTTGGCGGAGTTGATTGCCACCACCGCTCAATCCGCGCCGGAATTCCACACGACTATCGTGTAGACATTGTTCCACGCGTGCCCAGAGTGCTGGGTCGGGTTGTGAAATGACTAGCGTAAAGGCATAGTTTGAACTGCCGGCGACCGCAAAGTCAGTCTGGAATTTTCCGGGATCAAGTTGGCTCAAGAATAATTGTAGGTTCTCACTTCTGATTCGGTTGTTCACGTCCAGTCGCTTCAATTGTTGCCGACCAATAATGCCAGCAATTTCAGTGGGTCGAACATTGTAGCCCGGGAAGGCGAAGACGAATTCTGGGTTTAAGTCCGGTCGCGCCTTATTCCAGCGTTGACGGAAGTTCGGTTGATTCGATTCCCGTACCAATCCATGGGAGCGGAGCATGCGAATCATTTGATACAACTCGAGATCGTTGGTGCTAATCATCCCACCTTCAATGGTACTCATGTGGTGTGCGTAATAGAATGAAAAGTTCGACTGCCAGCCGAATGTACCGAGTTTTTTACCCGAAAAAGTGGCGCCATGCGATTCACAGACATCTTCAATGAGGGGGATGTTCCGCGCGGCAAGCTCATCAAGCAACTGTTGCGTTAACGCATTGTAACCCAAGATGTGTGTCAGAAAAACGGCGCGAGTATCCTTTGTGAGTTCAGTCAATAGCTGTTCTGCATCCATTCCGAGTGTTCGCCGGTTAATATCCACGAATACCGGTGTGAATCCGTTTTGTATTACGGCTGCAATGTCAGAGACCCAGGTGAGCGGTGGCACAATAACTTCACCGTCTCCTCGCAATTCCCGGAGTGCGGCTAGGCTCAGCAGATTGGCTGAGGAGCCGCTATTGACCAATACGCTGTGCTTAACGCCGAGCCATGCGCTCCATTCCTCCTCAAAGAGTTCGACGTTTCGCCCATGGGTCAACTTTGGGTCATCTTGGCGGAGGTAGTCAATGACCGAATCTAGGTCATTGCGAACGATATTGTTCTGCATCAGCGGCCAGTTTAATTCAGTCATCAGAATGGTCCTTTGAATTCAATTATTTCAAGGGCGTCTTCATGTGCGGGTTGCCAGGGTTTTCCACGCACCAACTCATGTGCTGCCCCGGCGATGGTCGCGGAGTTTGGATAAAAGCATGTTTCAAGGTTTTTTGTCGTAGGGCAAGGGACGTGGGCAAATCCGATGCGCTTTACCGTTACACCCGGCACGTGTTCGGCCACTTGAGCGACAATTTCAGCGGTCATACCACAGAAGTTCCAAGCGGTATCGGCCACGACAAGGTGCAGTGTTTGACGAACCGAGGTAATGATTGTTTCGATGTCCAAAGGAACGAGTGTGACCGGGTCAATTACTTCCGCTTGGATTCCAATTTCAGCAAGTTTATGCGCAGCTCGCAAACACTCTACGGCCATGTATGAAATGCCTACAAGGGTAACATCACAGCCCGCTGCAAGGACACGTGCCTTGCCTAAAGGTACGGTGTACAACTCTTCGGGTACGATTCCATTCGATAAATGCGCCATCCGATGTTCGACGAAAATCACTGGGTTGTCGTCGCGAATTGCTGAAATTAGACAACCTTTTGCATCAAATGGCGTGCTCGGTGCGACAACTTTAAGACCGGGAACATGCGCAAACATTGCGTGCAGTCCCTGTGAGTGTTGGGCGCCTTGCCCCCAACTACGACCAATGACCGTCCGAATCGTTAGTGGTACTGTGACTGTGCCGCCAAACATATAGTGGCATTTGGCGGCAATATTGACGATCTGATTAATCGCCAGCAAAGTGAAATCCATCCGAATGTGTGTATGAATTGGCCGCAACCCGGCTAGGGCCAAACCAATCGCCACACCGGTCATGCCATCCTCGGATAGTGGGGTATCCATCACACGGTTGGCACCGAATTTTTGGGCGAGTCCTTTGGTAGTGCCGACAAATCCCTTAAAGTCGTCAACCCCTTGACCGAGTAGAATCACGTGCGAGTCACGCGACATTTCCTGGTCGGTCGCCTCACAAATTGCTGCTGCATAACTGATCGTGCGTATCATGCGAATAGGTTCGTGTAGAGCTCACTGTTGGCTGGGAACGGACTCGCTTCTGCAAAGGTAATTGCTTCGCTAATTTCCGTCTCGACGGTTTGTTGAATGTGGTTACGTGTAGTGATGTTGAGCATGGCTCCGATTCGCGCGACTTGATCATTTTCTATCCATGGCCGAGCTTCAGATCGGGGGCGGTAACCACCATCAAAATCCTCTCCCGGTCCGACGTGTTCTTTCCACCGGTAAGTCATGCATTCGAAAAACCATGGGCCAGTGGCCGTCGCCCGCACAGCGCTAATTCGCTCATGAATCTTCAGAATGTCATTTTGCTCAATCCGTTCCGAAGGAATGGAGTACGCTTGGGCGCGTTCTAAAATCCGAGTGGATGGTTGCCGGTCGGACAAGCGGGAGTGAATCGCATATAGGTTATTCTCACAAATAAAAATAACCGGTAATTTGCGTAGTGCTGCGAAGTTCAAGCTCTCATGAAACGCGCCTTCTTCGACTGCCCCATCGCCAAAAAAACTGACAACCATTTGTGGCCTGCCTTGTAGTTGCGCTGCCAGTGCATAGCCGACCGCTTGTGGGAGTGTGGTCGCAACAATAGCGGATCCCCCCATGACGCCGGCTGCGATGTCGACGAGATGCATCGAACCGCCCTTACCTTTGGCGCAACCGGTTGCTTTGCCGTATAATTCCGACATCATTGCCTTCAAATCGCCGCCCTTTGCTAAATATAGAGCATGATTTCGATAGGTGCCGAAGACAATATCGTCACGATGCAATGCTTCACAAACGCCTACGGAGACCGCCTCTTGTCCAATGGAGAGATGCACTGGGCTTTTAATTTTGTCGGATGGATAGATTCGAGCGATTTCTTCTTCGACGCGGCGAATCCGGTATAATGACCGGTAGAGTGAGGCGTGGAGTGAATTCATTGGCGGGCCTGTTTGGCTGCCGCCCGCCAATAAGCTAATAAATCGACCACGCTTTGCTCAAAGGGGATTTCGGGCTTCCACCCAGTTGCTTCGCTAAAACGTTTGACGCTAGGAATTTGCAGGGTCACATCAGTTGGGCGTAATAAAGACGGATCCGCACGAGTGTGGATGGGGATTGTTGCCAGTTCAGTAAGTTTCTGGAGAAAATTTCCCACGGTCAGTGTGGTTGTTCCACCGATGTTATAGATTTCTCCTGGGTCGCACCATCGAATTGCTTCCCAATAGGCCCGCATCGCATCTCGGACATCAATTAAAGTTCGGATGCTATCGAGGTTGCCATGTCGGAGATCATTGGGTAACAAGCCAGCTTCAATCCACGCCACTTGCCGTGCAAAACTGGTCGCAAATAAATCGATTCGGCGTGGATTTAGGTATGCAAACATCCGCGTTCGAATGATACGTTGCTTGTAGCTCATCCAGTAGGCACCTCCAAGTAAGTCCTGCGCGACCTTGGAAACGGCGTAAGGACTGGCTGGACAAATTGGACAATCTTCCTGAATCGGTACGCGCTTAGGGTCCACTTGTCCATAGACCTCGGACGTACTGCAGAGTTGAATAATTGGATCAATACCCGTTAGACGGATGGCATCAAATAAATTGGTTGTGCCTAGGATATTATTGGATAGTACTGCGTGTGGTGTGATGAAGGAAGCGCGAACATTGGCATGGGCGGCCAAATGAAAAACTGCGTCCGGTTGAGCGTCTCGTACCGCCGTCAACACCGAGCCAAGATCCATTAAATCGCACTCGTGAATTGTGATTTTATTGCAAATGGCGGCGAGATTGTCGGTTGTTGTAGTGCTATGCCAGCGTGCCAGACCGTGCACCGCAACGTCCGGATGGTTTTGTACAATATACTCGGCGAGGTAGCTGCCACCGGAACCAGCGATACCGGTGATTAGAATACGGCGAAATTGTCGCGGTTTATCGTTCATAGTCCCACTCCTTAAAAGCGGTGAGATTTTTTTGCGCCCGGTCGGCCTCGGCTGCGGAGTAATCTTCACCCGGATCATAGAAGATAATCTGGCTGCCATTGCTATCGAATTGAAAGGGTACCCAAAGAATTTTATTTAATTTCTCGCGAATTTCTGCATGTCGTTCCGGTGGGGCAAATAACACCATAAATCCGCCTCCACCGGCACCGGTCAGTTTACCACCTAAAGCGCCAGCTCGACGGGCGGTCGCATAGATAGAATCTACGTCAGGGTTGGTAACCTGTTCTGAAAGGCTACGTTTCGCTTGCCAAGCTTCGTGGAGCAGATTGCCAAAATCTGTTAAATCGCTACGACTATTCAGCAGGATAACAGCTTCTTTGACGAGAGTAGCCATTATCTGCAGCTGCCGTCTTTTTGATTGAATATCGTTGACGTAACTCTTGGCGACATCGGACGCAGTGCGTTTGATACCAGTATAAAACAGCATCAGATGTGAGTTGAGTTGTTCCAGTCGTTCGCGGCCAATTGTCATTGGTTGGACACCAACCTCGCCGTTGGTATGAAAAGTGACATGATTTAATCCGCCATAGGCGGCCAAAACCTGGTCTTGTGAACCGACAGTTTCTTTGAGCATTTCTTGCTCAACATGAATACTTTCCATTGCTAGTTGATGCTTACTGGGAATCTCACCTTTTAAGGCATGTAAAGCGTGTAATAGCCCTACCGTAAAGGCCGAACTTGATCCCATCCCGCTCCGTGCCGGTAAATCGCCATCATGATGAACCTCGACGCCGGATGGCAGATTCATAAATCGTAAAACTTCACGAGCGGCCGGATGTTTGAGTTTGTCGACACTGGAAACTCGCTCGATATAGGAGTACACAATTCGATATTTGTGTTCAAAAAATGGCGGTAAGTGCCGGCAAGTTAAATAGCAATACTTGTCAATTGCGGTTGCCAAGACTGCGCCGCCGTGTTCCCGGTACCATGCCGGGTAATCGGTGCCGCCGCCGAAAAACGAAATCCGAAATGGCGTTCGACTGACAATCATTGGAATAATCTTTGCGCGATAGCATACGCGGCTGGTGTCCCGATGTCGAGAAACTTACCGGTAGTCTGGAACACCCGAAGCCCACGCCCAATCCATGCCGGGAACATCTCGCGTTCAATGGAAACCGCCCGGTCTGACGGGATACTATCCAGCGCTTCCTGATTCAATAGGTAAATGCCGGCATTGATCCAACCGGGACCGGCTTGGCCTTTCTCATTAAACTTGGTGACGTAACCGGCAGCATCGAACTCGATGCGACCGCTGGCTAATGTGTCCGGCACTTCGCGAACGACAATCGTCGGTGCACCGGTAGTAAATAATGCCGGCAAATCTACCTCGCAAAACGAATCACCGTTCATGACTAAGACTGGGCTGGGCAGTTGCGCATGACGGAGGGCACCGGCAGTCCCTAGCGGTTTAGCCTCGGCGGAATACTGGAGCGTCATCTGCCGGTAACTATCGCCGAGCATGACGGCGACTTGCTGGGCTTGGTAGCCGGTGCAGATTACGACACGTCTCACGCTAGCATCAGCCAGTTGATCAAGCAGCCGGTAAATAAAAGGGCGACCTGCAACCGTCGCAATGACCTTCTGACGGTCAGCTACGACAGCGCGCAGTCGAGTGCCTTGCCCACCAGCTAGAATGGCGGCCGCGAGATCAGACATTCTTTAGGGGTGAGCGTTTGAGGAGCTGGTAGCCCTTAATCAACTCGCGGATGCCGTCGTCGAGACTGCGTTTGGCTTCAAAACCAGATTCGCGGAGTCGCTGATTGGAGACGACGTAGTTGCGTTTGTCCGGGTCCTGACCGACTTCGGCAAAATGGATGTAAAAGTCCGGCACGTTCTGCCTGATTTTGATGGCGAGCTCTTCCTTGGAAATGTTAGCCGCATCAAGACCGCAGTTGTAAGGCTTACCAGTCATCTTCGTCGAATTGCGGAGGCAATGGATGAAGCAATCAGCCACATCGCGGATGTGTACGAAGTTGCGTTTGAATTGCTTCTCAAAAATAACTAGATATCGATCGGTGACGGCAGCGTAAACAAAATGGTTTACGAGTAGGTCCAGCCGCATGCGGGGAGACATCCCGAAGACGGTAGCGAGACGGAGAGTGATGGTGTTGGGAGAGTCGAGGAGGGTTTTTTCAGCTTCGGACTTGGTAAGACCGTAGAGGGAGATAGGCTCGAGTAGTGTTTCTTCGGTGCAGAATTCACTACCGGTTTTGGTGCCGTAGCCACTATTAGTGGTAGGGTAGATAATTAGTTGCTGGGTAGAACGGCAACGGTTGAGGAGTTGAATGGCTTCGAGGTTGACAGACCGGGCGAGGCTAGGGTCGCGGTCACAGGCTGGAGCACCAACAATGCAGGCGAGAGGAATGATGACGTCGTGTTTACGGAGGAGATCGGTTAATTGTTTTTTATCACGTGCATCTCCGAATATGAAATCAAAGTGAGGATTGGCGCAAAATTGGAAGAGAGAGTGCTGTCCATAGATGAGGTTGTCGAGAACGGTAACGGTATAGCCAGCATCCAATAGGCGTTCGCATAAAACGCTGCCGAGATAACCTGCACCGCCGGTGATTAAAATACGTTCGCTCATTTATTTGCCTAAATTTTAGATGATAAATCTATAGCATGACTTGATTGTTGTCTACTTCAACATCAAGAATTAATTTGGAGATAGACACATATTGTTAAGTGACAGTCGAGTTCAAGCATGTGTGTATTTGGTCCAGAATTTGAATGGGTTGCCTGCACCACTATAGAAGAGTTTTTTGCGTAAGAACCGCACCGCATGTAATTCGGGAGCTATCCGATATTGTTTCCTGCTGAGGCGATGGCGATATACGCGGCCAATCACCCGCGCCGCCATCGTTTTACAAGTACGGATTACGCCCTTATTTTGAGTGCCAGCCACATTTTCGAGCGCGTTTGACAAAATGCTCATGTAAGTGATATTTCCCATCCATTTCCGTTCTTGTGCTCTATACCAAGGGCTGCGACATCCTGTTAGATCATAATCGTCAAAGAGCCAATCCGCCCAACCCTCCAGCGATTCTGGTGGTTTTAGTCCATGTTGAAGAGCGAGATTGAAGTCCGGTGTGCCGGGTAACGCAGTATACTGTGCCATGGTCTCTGTTTGTGCACGAGGATGATCGCGGCGGAGCCGGAATGCCAAATCTATCGTTTGATTCATCTCTTCAAAGGTTTCGGTGGGGTATCCAATCATGAGGGCGAAAATGGCTGCAATGTCGAACTCGCGACATCTCAGGTTGGCCTCTATAGTGGTCTCTACCTTCAGACCTTTCTGCATGAGATCAAGGATACGTTGTGAGCCAGACTCGGCACCAATCTTAAGCGTGTGCGAACCGGCGCGCTTCATGAGTGCGAGTTCTTCACGGGTAGCTTTCATTAACACATCGGCGCGAGTTCCTGAGGTGTAAAAACTCACATCAAGTCCCGCGCGAACCATACCCTCGAAGATGGCGTGGGCACGCTTGCGTTGGATATAGAACTCGTCATCTCGCAACCAGAATCCATCCAAGTGAAAGCGTTTAATACCGGAGGTAATTATATTTAGGGATTTCTCAACAGACATAGCGCGCCACTTCCTCTGGCGAATTGACGCGCTACTACAAAAGCCGCAGGCGAATGGACAACCGCGACTAGTTTGGCCCAAATCAAGCGTTCGCAGACGATTCCGCACGTACATGTCTCGATGAACATATTTTTCTACATCGATAAGTTCCCAAGGTGTTTCCAGTAAATCCTCAATGTTTAGCAAGGGGCGGAGCGGCGTCTGCACAATATCCGAAGCATTCTTAAACACTAGTCCTTTGATGTCAACCAGCGAGCGACGTTGGGCAAGCGCATCGACCAACTCCAGCATGGTTTCGTCTCCTTCTCCGACTACGACCAAATCGACATTTGGATGTTGTATGGTTTGTAATGGGGTAACAGATGGATGTGGTCCACCCCAAACAATCGGCACTTGGGTAACCTCACGTACTATCTTGGCAAGATTCAAGGCGTTGCGAATCTGGGTGCCTGTCATTGTGGAAATACCCACGCAAATGAGATCGCTGGAAATCCAGTCGCGAAGAATCTCCCGATTCACACATTCTGTCCTCTGATCAAAGATCTTAACGCTATAACCAGCTTTCAATAAGGGTGCCGCAATAGTCAGTAGGGCATGCGGCGGAGCGACAGTTGACCCGTAATCAAATCCTGTCTTTGGGTACAGCAACACGACATGGGGTTTACAATTAGACTGCGCCATAGATTATCCAATCTTCATTTCGTCCGTAAGGACTTCTCATTTTATTAATTTTGATTTAAAGTGCGTATCCAAGTTAAAAACTACCGGACACAAAAAACGTAGCAAATTGAGACTTAAATTGCTTTTTACAAGCTTATATATATAATATATTCTTCTGGTAAACAAGCTATTCAATTATGAGTTCATTTCTGTCGAAATGTAAGTCGAAGTCCATCTGGTGGCAGACAATGTTTTTAGTGTTGGTCGTCTATGTGTTCTTGTTTGGGTGGTTGGCGTTTCGACGATACAATGCATGTGTTACACAATCCGGCGACACGGCGGTTTTCGAGTGTGCTTTTTACAATACGCTGCACGGAAATCTTTTTTGGAACTTTGGTGCCGCGAGTTGTTATTTCGAGGCGCATCCCGAACCGTTGATGTTTCTT
>Ga0007854_10002886_pt1 | contig 10566 bp, 13 predicted proteins | sample CryBogCBH12Aug08_FD_60382 | JGI IMG/M metagenome (GOLD analysis project Ga0007854, IMG submission 60382) | Freshwater microbial communities from Crystal Bog, Wisconsin, USA - CBH12Aug08 | ecosystem: Environmental > Aquatic > Freshwater > Lake | place: Crystal Bog, Wisconsin, USA | collected... | reverse complement strand
CCTTCAGGAAAAACACATACATCGGGCAGCCCAAACCAAAGACGAGGATGGGATAATGCCACTTGATAAAAATCGGCGAGAAAACCAAGGCGACAATCAGCCCCAGAAAACCCAGTGTGCCGTAATCCAACGGGTTGGTGAGCAGATAGCCCACCAAGATGGCGAGCGGAATACAGATCGCATAAGTGATCAGCATTCGCATCGCCACGGCGGGGTTGGTCATCATGGTCAGATAAATCGTTTCGCGCCGGAGAAGATACGACGGGCTTCTGAAAGCGGCAAGCGGTAAGGAAGCTGAAAATATGAATCATTCGCCCAAACGAATCAATGCCGTTACCCCGGTGGCAACCAAGAGGGATTCAACCGCCTTCAAACCCACGCCACCAACCCATCCGAAAAAGAAAAATACCAGTTCCGCCGGCCCAAACAACAAACACAACCCCAGCAAGCCATCTCCCCTGCTTCCCATTTCCATCCGGCCGGAACTGATATAACAGACGGTCAGTCATGTTCTCAACCTGCCCCACCCCCGCCCAAAAGCCCGTTCCCGCCTTCACCCCTGCTCCCAATCCCTGCCCTTACAGGCTGCACACGACCGCCGTCTATTATTCACTACGGTGGAAAACGGCGAATCTTTCAAAAAAGTTTAGTTTTTTAACAAGTATAAGCTTTTATTGTCTATTTTGTTTCCTGTTTAGGCTTTTTTATCAATCTGGAGGTTAGGGCTTGGCTCCAAGCAAGTTTGGCCCGGTTGAATTTTTACGTTGGGGCGCTCGCCGGTGGTGCGGAAAAAATTTGACGTGGCGGGCAAAGCAGCTTTTCATTTCAGGATGAAACGAATTTCACTCTGGATTTTTCTCGCCACCGTTTCGGTGGCGACGGTCTTCGGTCAGGACGCCGGCACGCAGCAGCAAATTGACAAACTCACCGGCCAGGTGCAGGACCTGCTCGACGCGCAGGCGCAGCAGGGCAAACGCCTCGACGCGCTGGCCAAGGACATCGCCGAATTGCGCGACAAGGTCAACACGCCGGCGGTGAATAATTCCGCCAGTGCCGAAGACCTGAAAACGCTCGCCGCGCAGGTGCAGGAAATTGACAAGAAGCGGCAGGCCGACCGCGACCTCATCATCAAGCAAATTGAGCAGCTTGGCAAAGGCGCCACCGGCACACCGGTGAAGCCCAAAAGCAAAGCCACGCCCGCGCCGGATGACACCGCCACCACCGCACCGGCCACGCCGCAGAAAGGCTACGAATACACCGTGAAAGCCGGTGACACGTTGAGCCTGATTGCCAAGGCTTATCGCGAGCAGGGCGTGAAGGTGACGACGGCGCAGCTTTTGAAAGCAAATCCCGGACTGGACGCCACCAAACTTTACGTCGGCAAGAAAGTGTTCATTCCCGATCCGAATGCGAAGTAATGATAGCCGCGTATGCAATCCGCCTATTTGATTAGCAGCAAAATTCCAATGGCTAGTGCGATACGGTAGAAGCCGAAGGCGTTGAACGTGTGTGTCTGGACATAGCGCAGAAACCATTTCACGACAGCAAATGAAACGATAGCCGCCACCACCGTGGTGAAGATCACCATGCCCCAGTCTTCCTTCGGCGCGAGCACATCGGGATGGTGCAACGTCTTGAAAATCTTCCAGCCACCGGCGGCCAGCATCGTGGGAATGCCAACGAGGAAGGAAAATTCCGTGGCCGCTGGCCGGCTCAAACCGAGCAACAGACAAAACACAATCGTCGCGCCGGAACGCGATGTGCCGGGACAAGTGCCGGCGATAAGTTGGCCCACTGCCACCGCCACCGCCACCGCCCAAGTGACTTCGGTGCCAAGTTTTTTGCCGCGCAGAAAAAACTCCACGGCGAGAAACGCCAAGCCACCGACGAGCAGCGCGATGGCCACCGGCGTGGCATTTTCCGGCAGTTTAAAGCCCTTTTTATCCAGCACGAAGCCGACTGCGCCGGTGATGCCGAAGGCGACGAGGATTTTCAACAGGTAGTCGAACGTTTCCTTCTGCCGGAACTCAAAGATGAATTTATAAATGCGCTCCGGAAACAGCGGCAGCACGGCGATGACCGCGCCGCATTGGATGACGATATTGTAGAGGTCGGATTTTTCGACGTGCAGGATCCGCTCGGTGACGAGCAAATGGCCGGTGGAGGAAACCGGAATGAATTCAGTAATGCCCTCGACGATGCCGAGGATGAGGTTGATGAGCCAGTCGTGCATAAATAATTTTGCCGCGATTTTCCCTCAAGTGCGCCCAAAAAGCCAACTCATTCCATCACCGCTGCGAACCGCAGGCCGCGGGTGCTGATGCGCAATTCCGCGAAGCCGAATTCCGCCAGCACCTGCTCATAAATCAGCACCCCGGTCAGAATCACGTCGGCGCGGGTTTTCGGCAAGCCGGGGATTTCCTTGCGTTCCGCCAGCGGCAGGCTCCAAAGCTGTTTGCGGCGGGCGACGACTTGCTCCCGGCTCAAAACGGTGCTTTCGATTTTTTCGCGGTCAAAGCGGTCCAGTTTTTTTTCGAGGCGCGCGAGAATGCTCGTCGTGCCACCGGTGCCGACCAAATGCGCCGCGCCGGCTTTTTTTTCGCGTTGCAACGCCGGTTCCAGCAGCGGCCAGATTTCCGCGTCAAACAGGTTTTGCACCCAGTCGCGGCAGCGGTGGAATTCGCCGCGCGTCGGCGGATCGCTGACGGGAAATTTTTCCAGCAGCCGCACCGTGCCGAGCGGGAAGCTGTGCGCGAAGGTTTTTTTGGTGCCGTGCCCCAAAATAAATTCCGTGCTGCCGCCGCCGACATCCAGCAGGAGCAACGGCGCGTCCGCCAGCGCCGTGCCGGTGGCGACGCCGCGAAACGCCAGCGCCGCCTCGCGCGCGCCGGAAATGATTTCCGTTTTCAGGCCGGCCACGCGCTCGATGGCGTCCGTCAAATCGCGTGGGTTCACCGCGTCGCGCGCGGCGCTGGTGGCGAGGACGCGGATGGTGGTGGAATTTTTTTCCTGCGCGAGGCGGGCGAATTCCGCCACGGCGGCAGCGGTGTGCGCGATGGCCGCCGGTTGCAAAACGTGCGTTTCGTAAAACCCCTGACCGAGCCGCGTCTGCCGGCTTTCTTCCAACACCGGGCGCACCTCGCCACCGGCTACGTCGGCGACGAGCAGTTTGACCGAGTTGGTGCCGACATCAATGACGGCGCGGCGGACGGATTTCATTCGTCGCAAATTACCGTGCGCGCGGCGGGAAGCCCAATTGAAAATGTTACATTTCGCGGACGTTGCGCGCGGCGCGGATAAAACCGGTGGCGAATCACGGAAACCACATCAGCTCCGGGTTGTTCGTGAGGCCCTTGCCGGTGGCGAAATTCCAATACGTAACATTGCGGAACCGCGCCACGTGGCCGTCCAGAAAAACAAACTGCGCACCGCCATTGTGCAAATTGGTGTGGACATTATTCTCCTGCGCGACCGGCGCGAGCTTGCCGTTGTCAAAAAGCCAAACGGTGACGGCGGGCTTCGCGACGGTGGTTAGCTTAATCTGATTGCCGGCCCCGGTGCCGTTGACGTGTTCGTTCAGGCAATAATGGAATAGATTTTTTCCGTTGCTCCGGCGCGAATTGGCCGGACAAAGCCAGACGGAATTGCCGGGTTCGATGAGCGCGTTCGTGCGCCACGGCATTTCCGCATAGGCGGGCAGACCGAGCTCCTTCGGCAAATCCACATACCAGCCGTCGGCGGTGGAATTGCCACCGGAGGAACCGTTTTTGGGCAAAAAATCCGCGTGATCCGCCGCATAAAGATGCGTGGCCTGGCCCCATTGTTTGAGATGATAGCCGCAGACCACCGACTTCGCCGCTGATTTCGCGCCGGCCAGCGCCGGCAGCAGCAGCGCGGCCAGCAAGGCGATGATCGCCAGCGTCACCAGCAATTCGATCAAAGTAAAAGCGCGCCCACGAAGCCGGTGGTTCCAACCCGGCCTCGCCCCTTCGCGCCATCGCCCGCCCGCATCAGCCATAACTAATCCTCCTGCCAGAACAAAATAGCGTTCCTGCTGCCAAAATATTTTTCCCACAGTCGGTTGCCGGTGGCAAGCTCTTCCCGCAAAAAATCATTTCCACCGCCGCGCAAAAAATTCATTGGGCGCATGAACGCAAACCCATTATTCTCCGTCCAACTTGAACCAACCGTAAAAAGTCGCTGCCGCATGAAAAAAATTCTTTGTCTCCTCGCCACCGCTGCCACCGCCGTGCTCGGCGCGGCGGAGCCCGCCACCACCAACGCGCCCGCCACCGGTGCCACCGGCGCGGTAGTCGCCAAAATTCCCGACGCCACGCACGCGCCGGTGCGCGTGACCAACACCGTCACCATCGCCGGCGAGCGCGTTCGCTACGTCGCCGAAACCGGCATGCTGCCGCTGCTCAAGCCGGACGGCACGTCGCGCGCGTCGGTTTTTTACACCGCTTACACGCGGCTCGACGGCGTGGAAAAAGCCAAACGCCCGGTCACATTTTGTTTCAACGGCGGCCCCGGTTCGGCGTCGGTCTGGCTGCACCTCGGCGCGCTCGGCCCGCGCCGCGTGCAGATGAATGCCGATGGCTCGCTGCCACCGCCGCCGTTCGCGCTGGTGGACAACGAATTTTCCCTGCTGAACGCCAGCGATCTGGTTTTCATTGATCCGGTGGCGACCGGTTTCAGCCGCGCAGCAAAGGATGAAAAGCCCGAGCAATTTTTCGGCGACGAAGGGGACTTGCAATCCATCGGTGAATTCATCCGGCTCTGGACCACGCGGCACGAGCGCTGGCTCTCGCCGAAATTTCTCTGCGGCGAAAGCTACGGTGTGTTTCGCGCCGCCGGCCTCGCCGAACATCTGCGCGCGCACTGCGGTTTGTATTTGAACGGGCTGGTGCTCGTCTCCGGCGTGCTGGATTTTGCGACGCTCTGCGACGGACCGGGCAACGATCTGCCGTATCCGCTAACGCTGCCGGCGTTCACAGCGGCGGCGCATTTCCACCACAAGCTGCCACCGGATTTGCAGGCGGATTTGGCGAAAGCGCTGGCGGAATCGCGGGCGTTCGCGCGCGGCGAATTCACCACCGCCTTGCAGCAAGGCGCGGCGCTGCCACCGGTGGAACGCGAAAAAATCATTACCCACCTCGCGCGGCTCACCGGCTTGAAGCCGGCGGTGATCGCGGACAACCGTCTCCGCGTGGACACCGGCGTGTTCCGCAAACAACTGCTGCACGACGAAGGCCTGATTCTCGGCGCCTACGACGCGCGGTTGACCGGCCGCGACGGCGATCCAGCGGCGACGGCGCCGGAGTTTGACCCCGCGAACGCGGCGGTGCTGGGGCCGTTTTCAGCGGGAATGAATTCCTATGTGCGCAGCGAGCTGAAGTTCGAAGACGATTTGCCGTATGAGCTGTTCGCCGGGGTGCAGCCGTGGAATTACGGCGCGCGAAACACTTTTGCCAACGCCGGTGAACGGCTCGCTTCCGTGATGAATCAGAATCCGCACCTGAAAATTCTCGTGCTCGGTGGCCGGTGCGATTTGGTTTGCCCGATTGACACCATCCGGCACAGCTTGGATCACATGAGCCTGGCCCCGGCGCAACGGAAAAATATCCACTACGCGGAATTCGACGCCGGCCACATGATGTATATCAATCTGCCCGACCTGAAAAAATTGCAGACAGACGTGGAGCAATTCCTCCAACCGTAATTCACACCGCGACGATTCGCGGTGGCGGTGCTTTCACGAAACTGGTTTCGCGCAGATAAATCGGCTCCAGTTTTTCACCGGCGATGAAATCACTCCGGCCCGCTGCCAGCCGCGCCAGCATCGCCGCCGTTGGCAACCGCGGTGGTTCCATTTCCGGCCCGACGCAAATTTCACCGGCGTTGCGGCGTGCGGCCAATTCCACCGCCGACACGATTTTCAGCGGTGAAATTTCCCGTCGCTCCGATGCGGAAATCTCCCAGCCCGCCAGATAAAATTCGCCGCGCTGCGCGTCAATCGCCACGTTCACCCGCCCGAAAATTTTTTCCGCCTGCGCCTGCGCCGCCAGGCAATCCGCGCTGCTTACGCCGAGCAGTTTTACGCCGGTGGCGAGTTGCCAACCCTGCGCCACCGCAATCGCCGCGCGAATGCCGGTGTAGCTGCCCGGCCCCAGCCCGACGGCAATGACAGCGATTTCTGCGCGCGAAATTTTGGCGTCCGCCAAAACTTTTTCCATCAGGCCGAACGCATTCGTCACGCGGTAGCCGCCGGTTTCCGCCGCTTCGGCCAGCAAATTGCCGCCACGCGCCAGCGCCACGCTCCGCCGGTGGGAGGAAAATTCAAGCGCCAAAATCGTCATAGATAATTTTTCGTTCCGACTCGCTGACAATTTCAATCTTCACCGTTTTCAAATTTGAAATTGGCCAGCCGCAATCCGCCAACCGCTCCGCCCACTCAATCACCGCCACGCCGTCCGGCGATAGAAATTCCTCGATACCCGCCGACAAAATCTGCGCCGGCGTCTCCAGCCGATACAGGTCGAGGTGAAACAGCCGGAGCCGGCCGCCGCCATATTCGTTGACCAGCGTGAACGTCGGCGAATGCACGCGCGCCGTGACGCCGAGACCGCGCGCGAAGCCTTTCACGAACTGCGTTTTGCCCGCGCCGAGGTCGCCGCTCAACGCGATGACCGCGCCGCGCGGCGCCGCACCGCCGAGGCGTTCGCCGAGCGCTTCCGTCGCTGCCGGACTGGTGGAAATGAGGCTGGGCATGAAAGAAAATTGCGGTGAAAAATTTCTGCGCGATTCAACCGGCCCGGTGGTGGTTGATGGCTGGCACGTTGTTGAACGGTCGCTTCACGCCGCGCCACACTAATCCAAGCCGTCCGCCAACACAAGCCACCGGCGCGCTGCGAAATTCATTTTCTTCGTGTTCATCCGCCGGTTTCGTGCTTATATTTTCGCGACCATGAACGAGTGGAACATCCAGTCCCGCGCGCACGCTTGCGAAGCGTGCAGCCAGCCGTTTGCCGACCAGCAGCCGTATCACACGCTGCTCTTCGACGAAAAGCTCGGCTTGCGCCGCTCGGACATTTGCGATCCGTGCCGGCAAAAACAGTTCACCGGTGATCCTCGCAGCCTTGCTGGTTTCATCTCGCACTGGCAGGGAATTTACGAAACGCCACCGGCCCAACCGGTGGAAGCCATCCAGAAGGAAACCGCCGAGACCGTTCTGCGCAAGCTCGTCGAACAAAACGATCCGCGTTACGCGCCCGCCGCGTTCATTCTCGCCGTGATGCTGGAACGCAAGCGCCTGCTCAAGGTCAAGGAGCAGCTCCAGCGCGACGGCCAGCGCATCTTCATTTACGAACAGCCGAAGACCGGCGACCTCTTCACGATTGCCGATCCGAACTTGCGCCTCGACCAGCTTGAGCAAGTCCAGCACGACGTCGCGCAACTGCTGGAACACGGCGTGAATCCGCCGCCGGTGGAAACGCCGGTGGCGGCAACGGAACCAGTCGCCGTTGTCGTTGACGAACCAGCGGCACCGCCCGCCATTTAATTTATCCGCCGTGTCTGACCTTGCCGAACTTCACCAGCGTCTCGGCCATCCGTTCCGCGACGAAAATCTGCTGCGCCTCGCGCTCACGCATCCGTCCATCGCGCACGAAGCCAGCACGCCGACGCCGCACAACCAGCGGCTGGAATTTCTCGGCGACGCCGTGCTGGGGCTGGTGCTGTCGCGGCAGCTTTACGAACAATTTCCCGACGCCGACGAAGGATTGCTCACCAAGGCGCGCGCCCGGTTGGTGAACGCCGGTTCGCTGGCCGCGCATGGCCGCACGCTCGGCCTCGGCACGCATTTGGTTTTGAGCCGGGGCGAGGAAAACACCGGTGGCCGCGAACGCGCCTCCGCGCTCACGGACGCATTCGAGGCGCTGCTCGGCGCGGTTTTTTTGGACGGCGGTTTTGACGCAGCGCGCGAATTTATTTTGCGCGAATTCGCCGCCGACATCTGCGAACTGGATTTGCCCGCCGGCATTGAAAATCCGAAAGGCGAATTGCAGGAATGGTTGCAAGCCAAGTCACCGGTGGCACCGCAATATCAGGTGGTTTCCGCTGAAGGCCCGGATCACGACCGCGTGTTCGTCTGCGCCGTGCACCATGCCGGCGTGGAACTGGCCAGCGGTTCCGGCAAAAGCAAAAAAGCCGCCGAGAGCGACGCGGCGCTGGCGGCGTTGAAAAAATTGCGAGCCGCCACCGGCGGCTGAAGTTTGCCGGTGAACGCGGATTATTTTTTCTCCGCCGGCTTCACCGGTGGCGCATTCGTGCCAGCAGCAAAATCTATCGAGGCAGAATTGATGCAGTAACGCTGGCCAGTCGGCGCGGGGCCGTCGTCAAAAACGTGGCCGAGATGGCTGCCACAGTTCGCGCACAAAACTTCCGTGCGGTGCATGCCAAAGCTGTTGTCATCGCGCGCAATGACTTTGCCCTGCGCGGCGATTTCCGAAAAACTCGGCCAGCCGCAGCCGGAATCAAACTTGTCGTCCGACTTGAACAAAATCTCGCCGCACGCCGCGCAGCGGTAAATGCCCGGTTCCTTGGTGTTCCAGTATTTGCCGGTGAAGGCGCGTTCCGTGCCGGCTTCGCGGAGAACGTGATATTGTTCGGGCGTCAGAATTTTACGCCATTCGGCTTCGGTGCGTTGGAGCGGAAATTTCATGGTGGTGTTGGGAGAATTATTGGTGGTCACCGGCGGATTCGGCGGCGCGGCGTTGCAGCCGGTGGCGAGCAGCAGCGCGCCCAGCGCGAGCAAAGGCAAAATGGGTTTCATGTTTTTCGACCGCCGTAACCTATGCCACGCAATCGCCCGGTCGTCAAATTTTCCACCGGCGCCGGTGATGGGAGCAAAATTGATTTCTTCGGCTTTCGAGATACATTAGCCTGATTGCGTTCAAACTTAACCGCATGAAGAATATTCCTGATTTCTGCCGCCGCCCTTTTCGCGGTGGCGGGCGTTCGCGCCGAAACCGTCATCACGGATGTGTTCGCACGAACGACCACCAGTTTGAACGGCCAGTGGAACGACATCGTGGATCCTTATGACACCGGCTATTTTGACTATCGCTATCAGCCCTACGATGCCAGCGGTAAAGTCACCGGTGGTTTCGGTCTCGATAAGCAGGCGAAGGATAAAACGGAACTCGTCGAATATAATTTTGACACCAGCCCCACACTGAATGTGCCGGGCGATTGGAATTCGCAGAGCGACAAATTTATTTATGCCAACCACGCCGCTTATCACGTTGCGTGACCTCGCGGCGAAACTGAAAGTGTCTCACACCACAGTTTCACTGGCACTGCGCAACAGCCCGACCATTTCGGCAGCGCGGCGTAAGGAGGTTAAGCGGCTGGCGGCACAGATGGGTTATCGGCCTGACCCGATGCTGTCCTCGCTGGCATTTTATCGCCAGCGCCACCGGCAGGCAAAAATTCAGTCGGCTCTTGCGTGGATTAACCGGTGGGAGCCACCGGAGAAGTTGCGTTCGTTTCACGAGTTTGATTTATATTGGCGGGGTGCTTTGCAGGCGGCGGAACGGTTTGGTTATCACCTTGATGAAATTCGCTGGGCAGCCGGTGGTTCGCCGCAGCGCGTGGAGCAGATTTTGAAGACGCGCAACATTCGCGGCCTGCTGATTCCACCGCATCAACACAAGGTGGCATCAAACTGGGGTGATTTTAGCTGGAACAAATTTTCCATCATCCGTTTTGGGATGTCCGTGCCGGAACCCGACACGCACATCGTGACGGCTGACCAACAGCGGGCGGTGCTGATGGCGTTCCGGAAGATGAGCGAGTATGGCTACGAGCGCATCGGTCTGGTGATGGGGGTCGATTATGACAGTCGGATGGGGGGCAATTTCATTGGCGGGCTGGCGGCGGCGAAAGATTTATTCAAATTAAATTTGATTGGCGGTTTGGCGGTGGCTCAGGATTTGTTCCGGTTAAAACATATTCTGCCGCCGTTGCGGACGAATGAGGATGTGTATTACCAGAATCCCGCGCTGGCAAAACGATTACTTTCGCAATGGCTGACCAAGCACCGGCCCGACGCCATTTTGACCAGCGAGAGTTCAGTGCCAGGCATGATTCGAGAACTTGGTTTCCGTGTCCCGAAAGACATCGCCATCGCGGGAACCACCATTTACGACGTGCCGGTGGAGGCGGGGATTAATCAAAATCCTGAAGCCATCGGGCGCACCGCTGTGGAAGCACTCATCGCCCAGATTAACCGCAATGAACTAGGGGTGCCGGACACTCCGAGTCGAATTCTGGTGGAAAGTTCGTGGCAGGATGGCAAATCACTACCGGTGAAAACGTGGTGATTGGCGGAATCCCCAAGATGCTGATAAAACTTCCCACTTTCCAGTGAAAGTGAATGGCGGGTTGTAAAATTTCTTCAATAGCATATTCATTTTGGACACACCCGCACGGTCGCGACTTGCGTTGGTAATTCGCGGGCGAATCCAGCGGTAATAATTTAAACATGAATACGATGCCTGTTGC
>Ga0007854_10002885_pt1 | contig 10568 bp, 4 predicted proteins | sample CryBogCBH12Aug08_FD_60382 | JGI IMG/M metagenome (GOLD analysis project Ga0007854, IMG submission 60382) | Freshwater microbial communities from Crystal Bog, Wisconsin, USA - CBH12Aug08 | ecosystem: Environmental > Aquatic > Freshwater > Lake | place: Crystal Bog, Wisconsin, USA | collected... | reverse complement strand
CCAAAGCCGAAGCCGAGCCTGAAGTAGCCGCGCCGACCAAGCGCGAAGGCAAGAAGGCTGAACCGACTCCGACTGCTAAAAAGGACTTGTCCTCTGTGGTCGCAGCTTGGTCTGACGAGGAGTAAGCATGGCACAAGGGTACAGCTTTGATTTGGTTGAGGCGAACAAACGCGCCAGCGCCAAAAACATCGGTGTCGCCCTTGGCCGTGTTTGCATCAAGGCACGAGTTCCTGTGACTCAAGTGGCTGGCCATTTTGCGGTCAGCCGCATGACGATTTACAACTGGTTCAAAGGGGACGTTGTCCCCCGAGTGCAGCTCACGTCTGAGATCGACAAATACATTGCAAGTGTGAAAAAGAAATTGGGTTAAAAAATGTCCTTCGACCTTCTAGATACCGTATTGCCTGCGGAAGGGCGGTACTGTTTAGTAGGGATTGGTAGTTACGTAGACCAGCGTTTTGCGGAGACAAGAGAAGAAGCCGAAACAATCATCCAAGAGTTCATTGGTAAAAATGTCAATGTGTATTTTGGCTGCTCCAAATTTGGGCCGCTGAACAACCGAACACACGACAACGTAATCGCTACTCGCGCACTGTGGTTAGATATTGACTGCGGCCCGACGAAAGGCGCACCCAACGACAAAGGAAAGATTGAAGGCTACCTAGACCAGCAGACAGGGCTGGAGGAACTTCAAAAGTTTTGCAAGGCCGTCGGCTTACCGCAACCAATCCTAGTGAACTCCGGCAACGGCATTCACGCCTACTGGCTGATTAAAGAAACCCTGACCCGCAAGGAATGGGAGCCATTGGCCAAACGACTCAAGCAACTGTGCAAAGAGCATGGGCTTATCGTTGACGACAAAGTGTTTGAGGCTGCGCGTGTTCTGCGTGTGCCCGGCTCGATGAACGTGAAAAAGAATCTTGAGCCCAAGCCTGTTGAGGTATGGAACGAGAGCACCAAGCCTTTCACCTACGAGCAAATCCAGACACTGCTTGGGGCCGAGCCCCCGCAAGAAGAAGTACCTGACTTTATTCCTAAGTCAATGAGCCCCATGATGGAAGCTCTGATGCAGAACAAGGTCAAACGCTTCAAGACGATCATGATGAAGGGCGAGAACGGCTGCGCCCAACTCAACTACTGCTACGCAAACCAGCAGAACATTGACGAACCTTTGTGGCAGTCGGCGCTCTCGATTACTGCGTTTTGTGTGGATGGGGATGATGCCGCGCACAAGATGTCGAATCAGTACCCTGAGTACGACGCCACGGAAGTTGAAATCAAACTGGCCAACATCCGCAAGCGCGGTGGCCCTCACCACTGCACAACTTTTGAAGAGCGAAACCCCGGCGGTTGTGATGGTTGTCCGCATCAAGGCAAGATCAAGTCCCCGATCATGCTGGGCGTTGAGGTTGAGCAGGCTGATGCCGATGACAACGAGTTTGTTGTAGCGGACGAAGTGACCGGCGAGGAGACGCGCTACCAGATTCCAGAGTATCCGTTCCCATTCTTTAGAGGCAAGAACGGCGGTGTGTATTTGAAGCCATCAGAAGATGAGGCCGAGCCAGTCGTTGTGTACGAGCATGACCTGTATGTGGTCAAGCGTATGAAAGATGCCGAGCGCGGCGATGTTGCGTTGTTCCGTCTGCACCTGCCGCATGACGGGGTTCGTGAATTCACCGTTCCAACGACATCAATCTCCGCGCCGGATGAGCTGCGTAAACAGCTTGCCTACAACGGGGTGGTGGCGCACAAAACACAGTATGAAAACTTGGCGAAGTTCGTCGTGTTCTTCATCAAAAATTTGCAGTATTTGAAAAGGGCAGAGCTTATGAGAAATCAATTTGGATGGGCGGACGGCAATAGCAAATTCATTGTCGGCGACCGCGAGATTACGAAGGATGGGATTTTTTACAGCCCACCATCGAGCATCACCGAGGACGTGGCCGAAAAGATGAAGCCCAAGGGCACGATGGAGAAATGGAAAGAGGTGTTCAACCTGTACGGCAAGAAGGGCCTTGAGCCACATGCGTTTGCTGCTCTTACAGCATTCGGTTCGCCGCTGCTCAAGTTCACTGGTTTGGAGGGCGCGATCATCAACGTGATTCACCCCGAGTCAGGTACGGGCAAGTCAACAATTCTTCACATGTGCAACAGCGTGTCGGGCGACCCCAAAGAGTTGACCAGTATGTTCAAGGACACATTCAACGCGAAGATTCACCGCCTCGGCGTGATGAACAACTTGGCCAACACCATCGACGAAATCACAAACATGAGCGGCATGGAGTTTTCTGACTTGGCGTACAGCATCAGCCAAGGCCGAGGCAAAGAGAAGATGAACGGGCAGACCAACACCCTGCGCGTCAACAACACCAAATGGCAAGGCATCACAGTCTGCTCCGCAAACGCCAGCTTCTACGAAAAACTCGGGGTGTCCAAAAACTCCCCAGACGGCGAGTCCATGCGTTTGCTTGAGTACCGCATTGAGCCCAACAACCTCATTGACGTGCAGACGGGCAAGGAGATGTTTGACCACCAACTGCGCGAGAACTATGGCCATGCGATTGACGTTTACGCCGAGTGGCTTGTGTGTAATTTAGAAGAAGGAATTAATTTGATGAGGGGTATTCAGGCGAAGCTTGACCGTGAGGTTCAGTTCTCGCAACGCGAACGGTTTTGGTCTGGGGTTGTGGCCTGCAACATTGCTGGCGGTTTGATCGCCAAGAGCCTCGGCCTGCACGACTACGACATGAAGGCAATCTACGAGTGGGTAAAGGTCATGCTCAATGAGATGCGCCACGATATTAAGCCCCCGCAGACCAGCCAGCTCAGCGCTTTGGGTGAATTCATGAACGCGCACATCAACAACGCTCTGGTGGTCAACGGCAACGTGGACTCGCGCACCAACATGGAGGCGCTGCCGCTGCAAGAACCCAAGGGAGAGCTGCTGATTCGCTACGAGCCGGATACGAAAGAGTTATTCATTGCAGCCAAGCAGTTCAAAGACTTCTGCGTCCGGCACCAAATCAACTACAAGGGCCTGCAAAAAGAGCTTGGTGCTACGGGCGTATTTGTTGGGCCAATGAACAAGCGCATGTCTAAGGGTATGCGAGTGGTTACGCCTGTTGTGCGTGTCTTAAAGTTTGACGCATCTAAATCAGATTTCTTACAACTGGACATTGCTGCGCCCCAAGATGGTGATCGAAACAGTAGCGTACCGAATTAATTGGCGCAAGTTCCGCAAAGGCTGCTCCTTCTTTGTGCCCTGCATTGACACCGTGGCGGCGCGGAAGGAAGTCGGCCAAGTGATGAAGCGCTTGAAGATTGAGGTTATTACTAAAGTAGTGTTGGAGGACGGGGTCAAAGGATTGCGAGTGTGGCGTCTCTGAGGTAGACTTCCGTTGCTGGTTTCAGTTGCCAGCTTCTCCTTAGTGGATGTTAGCTCCATCCTCCCTTCGCCCCCGGTTAACCCCGGGGGCTTTTTTATTTGCGTTCCCGCACTGCTTTGCGAGAGTTGACCAACGCCTCTTGGATAATCGGCATATTTTTCTCAGTCGGCGTAATACCCACGTAGGCAGAACCACGTTGCTCTTGTTTTTTCTCCAAAGAATTAGACAAAGTATCCGCATCAATCTCGTAGGAGGGGAACGCTTTATTAAACTCTTTGAGGTCGTTAAACGCTTTGCGGTAGCCCTTCATATTTCGGTTGCGCAGCGCCACATCCATTTCCTCCAACACATGCGCCCGCATATTGTTGATGTGGGTTTCAATGCCTGTGAGCTTGAAGTTTTTCTCGTCAATATCTGCCAGCATTGCAGGACGGAACCCAATCATTTGGCCGACCAGCTCCCCTGTTTTGATTTGGTCCTTGGTCAACAACTGCGCACCACGGTAATCTTTCGCGCCTTCTTCCCGCAGGCGGTCCCAGATAAGCAAATTGCGAACCACGGCAGGCGCGGCCTTCTCTACGGCCTTGCGGGTATCTCCTTTGTTCCAAGCGTCTCTCGCGTCAGCAAGACTGAGGATCATGCTGGCAGTTGGACCTGCGTTGCTAAGCGCAGCCGCAATCAATCCGTCGCGGGTAGTTTTGGTTTCTTTGGTGTCGCGCCCCCACAAGTTGTTGAGGCCCAAGCGACTAGACAAGTCCATACCCGTGAGTTTATTGAGTGGGCCGTACTCAATGAGATTCGCCATATCTGCGCCGAGATGCTTGGGCAGAAACACAGTACGGTACCAAATTTCAAAATCCAAAGACTTCAAATCTTCGGGCCAATCTTTATCTTTGCCGAATTCTTTCCACGCCCAGCCGAGCAAGCCCATTACTGCACTAAACGCGGGCACCCCAACCAAACCTGCGACTGAGAATGAGGTAGCGTAAATACCAAAGAACTTGATCGCGGCTTCACGTTTGCCTTCTTTGTTCAAGAAGGGCAGCATCCGTTTGAAGTTGGTCAGCATCAGCAGCGTTGTGTGCAGCGGGAACATCTTGAACTGCAACAAAACTTTACCAGCACCTTTTTGCATGAACACTGGACGGTTGGTCATGCTGTAGTTACCCAAAGCCTCGTTGGTATCGATGACCGCTTGGTCTACTGCTTGATCGTAAGTTTTACCTGCTTTGCGGCCAAGCCGGTACGAAGCCAAATAAATTGCTTCACGAGACAAGCGCTCAGTGTTGTGCATCAACCCGCCAACTAATAAGCTGCCGAGCTGTTTGCCTTTGCCGTAAGCAACAGGGATGTTGTCAATCACACCCCGACTTGGATCAAAGTACAGATTTTCAGACGGCGTGGACTTGTAGCCCCATACTTCAGAAGCGTAGCTAGATTGAGTCACGCCGCGTTGCAGCATTTCACGAACTGCTTGGCGTTCGTCGGTAGGTAGGTCTAAATTGTTGGACAAGCTTGGGGCTACGTACGAGCGCGTGCCGTCTGGGTTTTCTCGGACAATGCCGTACTGGTTCATGTACGCAACCATCTTGGCCAGCTCTTTAGCTGCTCCTACGCCGTGATGCGCAAGTAAAATTGGAAGCCCAGTGATGTACACGCTAAATGGTTGAAGGATTGCCGAAGATGCACCTGACAAATACCAAAGGAACGATGCTTTATTAGCAGCACCCGCAATCGCATCCCCTACCCCGTCGCTAGAACCGGAAGACAATGCAGCATCAACACGCTCACGCGCAGAGTCAACGAACGGCTGCAATTTATCTTGCCCCTCGATCGAGTCTTTGGCTTGGGAAATAGAGTTGCGAAGCAGGGGAGCGTACTTAAGACGCGCCAACTGAACCGACATGCCCGCACCTGTGGAGTTGATGTTGCTAACCAAGTCAGTGCTGAACCCTGTAACACCTTTACGATGGATGAACTGCTTGCGGAAACTTTCTTCGGGCATAGCATTCAGATACACCTGATAGATGGCGTCCTTGAGCTGCTCGGCTGCATTGAGGTCGGTCAAATCTGTAGCATCCACAGCATCGAAAATTTTGCGCAAAATACCGCTCATGTTTGCCGAAGCGTTTCGCAAATCTCGTATGTCATTGCCCCTAGCTATAGCTTCGGAATCAAGACCATGTTTTTTGGCCAAACCTTCCAGAGCACTGTCCCGCGCGGCCATAGATTCAAACATAAAGAACTGACGTTTGGCTCCGCGCCCAAACGACAACCAGAAGTTACCACGGCGCACCAACGGGAAGTAAGGATCAATTTTGTCCTTGCCTTCGTACATTGTTTTGACAACCCCCAGAAGGTTGTTCTTGGTTTCGTCGGGCAAGTCAAGGTGTTCAATCTGTTGATCGAGCAGGTCTGAGTAATACTCATTCATGTGCCGGTAGTAATCACGCAACATGTTGTACAAACGCCGACCGTCAGGCCCAAGCTCCCTGTACATGCGAGTCAACTCGGGGTCTTGTTTTTTTGCTGCGGTATCTGAAGGGTCAATGCCTACCAAGGTAGACGTATAGATGACGTTTTCCAATTTAGTTTTGAGCGAGGGGTCGTTTCTATACGCACGGACAATGTCTTGGGTCATCAGGCCGACACGGGCAAGAAGCTGTTGCGACATTCCACCCATTTTTTCAAGCAGCACATTGGTGTTGGTCAACTCAGGCACGGTGTCACGAGTCCAGCGAGCCAAGAAGTCGAACGAAGGCGCAGCAGCAAGTGCCTTTCGTGTTTTGTAGTCGGCAGTATCGTACGCTTGTTTGGCAAATGGAAGAATGTTCTCTGGGTCTTTCAGCGCGTGCAACGCACCAATTGCTTTGCCGAGCTCTTCCCCGGTGCGCGAGTCTTCTACTTGCTTCAATGCTTTTTCAGTGTCTGTCAGCGTTCGCTTTTTAGCCTGCGCAAGTACTTTTTCATTGGCACCTTTTTCAATTGCCCGCATTGCTGCCGTCTTGGGTGAGCTTAAGATTTTGTCGGTGACGTGCATCAAGTCCGACAGCGCGGTGTAGTTGCCTCGGCCTAAGCCAAACAGATTAGCAATGCTGCGGGTGAAACGACTCCAACCGCTTTCTTCACTTGACTTGCCCTCGATGCTGTCCAAGAAATCTTGGAAGTGCTCATCACTCATGCCGTAGGCCAAGAACTCTTGGGGCAACTCAAAGATGTCGGAAGTGACCTTCCCTGTTTTGGGGTCTACTTCACCAGCGGATTCCACAAGCACGCGCAGCTCTGGGGGAATCATCCCTTTGGCCAACATGCGTTCGTAGTTGATTCTGGCGTTCTCCATCAGGGCATTGAGCTCGCTGACAAACCGTGTCAGTGCGGCGTCTGTTGAAAGCCCTCTAGAGCTTGCGATCATGCCCAAGTTGATCTTTGCATTTGTAGCGGCGTGCAGTAACTCGTGCAGTACCGTGATGTTATTTACGCCTTGGTCTTCCCCAAAGCTTGCCCCGCGCACGTAGACAGTTGGCTTACTGGTTTTTGTACCCGCAAAAAACAAACCACGGGAATCTTCCCAATCGTCGGCGTGCTCTTGCAGTTGGGCAGGAAGTGCATCGCCTTTCTCAACCACAACAAATTTCACCCCGCCAACAAACGAGCGCAGGCGTTTGGCCAAAAACTTTTGAAATGGGTTCTTGGTTGTGTTGATGATGTGAGTAAGCGCTTGCGCACCATTGGTGGCTTTGCTAAATTTTGCGTCGGCTGGCGCAGTGGATCGGCGGTTGGCCAATGGAGTGCTGGTCTTCAGCTCCCCACGCAGGTCTGTTTTTGCCCGAACTTCTCGGCCTTTTTTGACCTTGTCGATTTCTTCCTGAGAAATTTTTGTGCGGTCGTTGAGCACAGCTTTAGCTCGTTTGCCGAGTGCTGTGCCACGGTGTTCTTGCTCAATGTCCAACAGTTGGTTGATAGCTGCTGCCTTTTGCGCACGCTTGTCCTCTTGCGCTTGGGCTAAAGCTTCTTCGTCTTCAAACTCACCTTCGTCAAGTGGCTTGTTGGCCTCGGCTAATTGGTTGAGCGCACCTTCTTTGTTTTGGCTGAACTTGCGTTCTGCTGCTTGGTATTTGGCGCGTGCCGCCTTGCGCTCAACCTCGCGGGCTTGCTTGTCTTCGGGAGCTAAGGGTTTACGCCCACGTTTGGCTGGCTCTTTTGTCGCTTCCCCAGCAGGTGCAGGAGTTGTTTCGCCGGGTGTTTTTTGCTTGTTTTTATATTCTTCTACCAGCTTGTCAAACTCACGAGCACCAGTAAGGATGTAATCTCTATTACCTTGCTCAGCCAAAGTATCCGACGTGTTTTGACTATAAGAGTCAAATGCTGCATCAATGTCGCCGTTGTATTCAGCGCTATTTACTTGGTCTAACGCAGACTCAAAGTTATTTCTAGCAATGCTGCGGGCGTTAGCAACTTTGGCATCATGCTCTGCGTGCCGACGGTCTTCCTCATCCGCTTCAGCAAGTAATTGTTCATCCGTCTTTACTGCAGCGGGTTGTTGGCTTTCTCCTGCAGCAGGCACTGCAGCATTCGGCTCAGCAGGAACCACTCCATTTCGTTGAGCTCCTTCAACTCCTGCGGCGGGCTCGACTTGACTGGGCTGTCCAGCCACTTCATTGCCTCCTCCAACTGGGGCGGCGTTAGGTTCTGCAACATTCTGTGTCCCTTCAGTTTGCGCACGTTTATCAATCTCCGCTTGTACCGCTTCGACCAACGCATTGTTGCGTTTGTCTTCTGGCTTTTGCATTTGAAAGTCAAGCGTATGCTTGAGGGCAGCATCTGTCCATGAATCAATCTTAGTTGGCAACGGTTTTTCCGCGCCCTTTGCGGCTGCTTTTGTTGGTTTAGCCGCAGGCTCAATACCAAGTTCGCGCTCCGCACGCCGACGTGCATCCTCAATAGGGATGTTTGTTGCTTCCGAAATCTGCTGGGCAAGCGTTTCCACGTCTTGATTTGGCTGTGGTTTCGCTTCGGTAGACACAACGGCTTCGGGGGCGGTTGTTTGCGCGGCTGTGGGCTTTTGAACTTGTTGCGTTTGTTGCGTTTGTTGCGTTTGCTGTTGCGCTTCGGGAATCAGGAACCCTTTGGCGCGAGCGAGTGTTTCGTAGTCGGCTGCGTTTGGCGTGGGCTCGACGGGGGTTTGGCCGGGGCTAAGAAGTGTGTTTGCTGCCTTTGACGTGCCGATTACACCTGCGCTGGCTGTTCCTGCCTGAATGACTGTTTGGCGCAAAGTTTCTGCTTGGTCTTCAAGAAAATCTTTCCAACCCGCATTAGGGTTTAACCCAATACCGGGGGCTTTGTCGATCAAGAATTGAGTTGCGCTTGTGAGCTGCTCGCTTGGAATTTCTTTTGCAATGGCGTGCGCCAAATACCCTGCGACTTTATCAGTAGGGATACGGTCCATTACCCCGCGCAAAGCTTTCAGCTCGTCGGTCAAACCAAAATGCTCAAACAATACTTCGGCGCTGGACAGCAAACTTGCGCGAGTAGCCGCATCCGCTGCAGACAGCCCTTTGTCCCGGGCATTACCGTACTCGTTGCCAAACACATCAATACCAGCTTGCGCCAACACAGGCAGCTCGCCACCAGTAAGCGCCCCCATCAGCAGCATTGTGGCTTGGGAAGTCAAAGAGGAAATGGCCTGCTGTGCAGATTTTTCAAAGATGCCGTTGCCTTGAGGGATTGCTCCCTGACGCGCTTCTTCTACTCGGCGGGCACCCATAAGGTCTTGGCCAAGTTGTTTGTCCCCAGTCATGTCGGCGTAAATGTGCATCAGACCAAGACCAGTCTGCGTTGCACGGGAGGCAGTTTCTGCGCCAACCCTTTGGAAGAACCCAGCATTTTTCAGCTCGGCGGCTTGTGCAACGGCTTCTTTGTCTGCCTTTTCTCCAACAACATCTGGCGTCATTTGCTGCAATGGAGGAAGGGCGCGACCCATCAAAGCTTGTTTTTCGGCCTCGCCTTTGGAGGATTCAGCGTTCAATCCTTGGCTGATGAAGCGTTCGGTGCCCGCTTCTAAGCGGCGATCAGCAATTCCTTTGAGTGTCGGGGATGTGATCTGGTTAAGCTTAGCATTCTTGGCTTCGTAGTCTTGAGCAATTTGTGCGTAAATACCACCGCGTGACTTAAGATTTTCAACCGATTTAGCCCGTTCTTCTAAGGGTTGAGAATCGAGTGCGGATTGCACGGAAGCAACAAACTTTGGGCTCACCGTCTTGCTGATAGGCGAAGGTTGCACAGGGGCCATGCCACCTTGAAGCACGGACTCGGGTTTGTTCTCCGCGTACTGCGCAGTCTCATCGAACCAAGCAGGCGGTTCGTTTTTTGGTTTGACCGGCTCGGCGGGGGCAGCGGGTGCTGCCGATTGCTTATCAAGGTAGCCTAGGATTTTTGCTTTTGCCTCAGCATGGTCCTCGGTAGCAATGTCGTATTGCTGCCCCTGATATTCATAAATTGGCATAGCCGCCCCTAGTCAAGTTTGATTGGCGTAATCTTACTTGAATTATTGTTCACGGAGGCAGCATTTCCACCAGTTTGCTTTGAACGATAGACAGCACGTTGACGTTGCAGTTCCGCATCCCAAAGCTGGGCAGCTCTTTCTGTGTCGCCGGCCTGCTTAGCTTCCATGTAGTCAGGGTCAAATTTGAACCCTTTCATAGCCGCCTGCACATTTTTGTCTTCGTTTGCCATGAGCGTTTCGCGTGCGATGTCCGCTTTGGTAGTACCAATATCTGAAGTCTTTGCTTCCGCTTTTGCACGGCGCAGTGCAGTAACCCGCTTCAAAGTTTCATCCGTTGGGTTCATCTCATGCGCAACTTCTGCCGCAGCCAATTGTTCGTCAAGTTTAGGCCCTTTACCCGCGCCGCCAGCACCGCCTGTGCCGACTGGACGAGCAGCCTGTGCAATTTTGGCCGCAACTTCGGCTTGTGATTTGAGCTTGTTAAACGCTGCTGTGTTGGCATCAGCTTTGTCTTTGCGGGCTTGATCTGCGGCAGCAATGGATTCTTTGCCCAAGCCCATGCGTTCTTTGCGTTGAGCGTCGGCGATACTGAGCTGCATATTTTGCGTTGCTTGTTTTTCTCGGCGATCTGAATCGTAAAGGTCAGTCAAAGATTTACCCAGAGTGCCTGCGGCAGCGCC
>Ga0007854_10002883_pt1 | contig 10578 bp, 3 predicted proteins | sample CryBogCBH12Aug08_FD_60382 | JGI IMG/M metagenome (GOLD analysis project Ga0007854, IMG submission 60382) | Freshwater microbial communities from Crystal Bog, Wisconsin, USA - CBH12Aug08 | ecosystem: Environmental > Aquatic > Freshwater > Lake | place: Crystal Bog, Wisconsin, USA | collected... | reverse complement strand
CATAGCCGCTGTCCTGGTGCCACGCGAACTTCATCCCCTGCTCCGCGCCTTTCACGACCCATTGCTCGTGAAATAACTGCGCATCCGGCCCAACGGTGGCCTCGGCGACCTTTGCCATGAGGTCGCTGAAAATAAATTGATGCAGGCGGTTGCTCAACCGGTAGCGGTTGTTGATGAAATAGCGGTTGCCGCGATGCGTGATGCCGACGCTTTTGACGCCTTTAGAATCCATCAGCGCATCCATGTAGCCGATGTAATAGGAACATTCCTCGCGCAGCATTTCGAGCAGAGCGGGCGGAATAACGGCGGGCAAAATCATGTAGCCCTCCTTTTGATAGAGGTCGCGTTGTTCCTGGGTAATGTTAATCATGCAGCCAACTTAACATAACTTGCGAATCCATCTTCTCATTTTGACCGCGACTTGTTATCATTTCTTGTCGCCATGCGCCAACAGCTCCATCTGCCCAAGCCGCTCGCCGGCAACCTGTGGCACTATCGCCACCACGGTCGCGCTAACGCCATGCACCGCCACGCCGAGCTGGAATTCAACCTGGTCACGCAAGGCAGCGGGCTTTACCTGTTGGAAAACCGCAAATATGAAATCCGGCGTGGTGACTTATTGTGGCTGTTTCCAGCGCAAGAGCACGTCCTAGTCGAGCAGTCGGCGGATTTCGAGATGTGGATCGGCGTTTTGAAACCGGAGGCCGTCTGGCGCAGTGCCACGGACGCCGGCGCAAAAATCCTGCGCCAGAAAAATCCAGAAGGCGAATACTGCCGCCGGCTGCCGCAGCCCGCTTCGATCCGGTTGGAAAAATTGTTCTCGGATATTGTCGTTACGTCAGGCCAGCCAGGATTGTTTAACTCCGGCCTTGCCTACGCCTTTTTGAGCGCGTGGCGGCAATTTGAGCAGGCCGCCGACGTGCCAGTGCGCGACGTGCATCCGGCGGTGGAAAAGGCCGCGCGCCTCATCCGCGACGAAAGCAATCTGTTGAACCTTGGTGAACTGGCGTGCCGCGCCGGTTTGAGCGCGCACCGGTTGAGCCGGCTGTTCAAGCAGCAGACCGGCGTGGCGATGGTGGATTTCCGCAACCGACAACGCGTGGAAAGATTCCTGGAGATTTACGGCACCGGCCAGCGCCGCACAATGCTCGACGCCGCGCTGGAGGCCGGCTTCGGCAGCTACGCGCAGTTCCACCGGGTCTTCAAACGCGTGACCGGACGCTCACCGGGCGAACATCGGCGGAAATGATTTCACGCCGTCAGTTTGCGCCAGAGCCTGTCAATTTCGACACGCAGGATCTGCTTTTCCTCCCAACTGTTGCGGAAATTTGACAGCGCGTAGCCGCCTTCCACCGGACCAAGTTCGGGGCAGATGAAAATCTCGCGGCAAGTTTCACGGTTGCCGTCGAGCCAGCATTTCAGCAACGACTCGGCAAACGGCAGCCAGTCCTGAACCTCCGGCGTCAAGTTGTCATGGCCGTCGGTGATAGGCACCTGCACATGGTGGCCGTTGAACGGGCGGAAATGAAACTGCTGTGCGTGCTGAATGAGGTCGGGGCGCACGAGCAGACGCTTAGCAAAATTCTCCGGCGCGAGATGTTTCACCACGGCGAAGTGCGAGAAATCAATCGAGAGCGGCAGGAGTTCGCCGGTGGTTTTTTGGTAGGCGTCGCACAGCGCGTAATGTTTCTCCGGTGTCTCGGTGCAGGTGCCGCGATGCGTCTCAATTTCCGGGACGACGCCAATGCGTTTGCCTTCGCGATTCAGCGCGAGCGCGAGTTCGAGCGCTTCGGGCGTGAGCATTTCGTCGCCGGCGAGCTGAGCATTCACATGAATCGCGCCGCAGTCTTTTTGCTCCTGCAAAAGCCGGGGGAAATCCGCCGCGTTACCAGACGCCATGCCGCCGACGAAAATCAACCCGTGCTTGCGGCAGCCATCACGCAATTCCGGATTGCCCGCCCAGCACACACCATCGAAACCAGCCGCCTTGATTGCAGCCAGTTTTTGGTCGAGCGTCCATTCACCGGATTTTGCCGGATGCCCGAGGAGGGTCCAAAGATTGGCGATGTGACGCAACGTCGGCTGGAGGTTTGATTTTTTCATGAGCTTAAATATTATTTTGCCAGAGACACCGACTGAACCGGAATTATTTGAACCGGCCCGAGCAAACCCGAAGGCAAGAGCGGTGAATTCGTTTGATACAGATGGACGCTGGTCCAAGTGATGCGGCGATTCTCCGGCAACATCTGGTCGCCAATCAGGCGGTTGGGCCACAGATTGACCACGCGGATTTCCAAATCGTTGGCGCCCGCCCGCGCCGCGCCGGTGATGTCCACGCGGAAAGGCGTTTTCCAAAGGATGCCGAGCGGCTTGCCGTTGACGGAAACCTCGGCGAGATTTTTTACCGTGCCCAAATCGAGGAGAATTTTCCGGCTGGTGCCAAAATATTCGGCCGAGATGTTCACCGTCTTGTGATACGTCGCCGTGCCTGAAAAATATTTCACGCCGTCATCGCTGGATTCGGTCCAGGAAACCAGCCGGTCACACGTCGCCGTCGCCGGCGCGCCCAAATTCGGCGGAAAATTTAACTGCCATGACCCTTCGACCGGCAGCAGCGCGGGCAATCCAGCCACTTTCGTCAGAAATTTTTTGCCGGAGGCCAGCGCGAATTCGTAATTGCCGGCGACGGACGTTTCCATTTCGATTGAACCATCAGCCTGACGGCGCACCGTCGGCGGGATGCCGTTTTGCGCCGAGGTTTCCGCGAAAGACAAATCTTCGCCTTCGATGGCCGAGGTTTGCTGGACGCGACCGGCCACGACATAATCTACCGTGAGCGTTTTCACCACGCCGTAAGCGGGGTCGCCACCTTTGGTGAAATCCTCGACGGCAAGCTTGTCTTTGCCGGCTGCGACAAGCTCTCTGACTTTCGCCGTCACGTCGCGGGATCTAGTCGCGTCACCGGGAACACCGAATGTCGCCCTCTGAACATTAATCGCCGGCACATCAGCACTTGCGGCAAACAAAGGCTGGCCGTTGCGGGCGGCGGAAACGGCATAGTCAGCCGGCATCGGCTCGCGAAAAATCACAAACACCGAGCCGACCGGATCGAAACTGATCGGCACCGTGGTGCAACCATCGGCCTGTTGGTAAAGCGCCAGCATTTCGGTCTGGCCGGTGTCGGGATGCCAGAGTTCGGGAATTTTTCCACTGACACGAAAAGTGCAATCCACCGTGCGCGCGGCTTTCTGCTGATTGGAAACAAAATAAATTTCCCGCTCACCGTCGTGCCGATGAATGTATTTCATCTCCGATTGCGAGGCGCTGAAATCCGGTGCCGACGGTAGCGCGGCGGCGAGGGGTTCGCCAAATAGCACGCGGCCTTGGCCGTATTTGTGCGAAGTCGCGTGCGTGCCATCGTCATCGCCCCAGACTTCCGCCGCAAGATTTTGAACGGCTTCGTCGCTATCGGCAAGACTCGGCGACTTCGCTGGTTTCGGGCCATAAACCGTCGCGCCATCACGCACGAGTGACTGGATTTTATTTAGTAAGGCAAGCGTCATCCGGTCGGTGGCCGGCAGCACCAGCACGCGATAACGCATTCCACTTTGCAGGACGATTTCGCCATTCTCGACCGCCGCTTGGTTGAGCAAGATTTCCGCGTTACAAACGTCGTAGTCGAAGCCGGCGGGAACGGCCGGCTTCAAGTTTTTGTGCATGACACCAGCCGACGCGCCTTCGCCGTAAAAATAAAGCAGGTCCGCGACAAAACGTCCTTGCTGGAGCAAATATTGGCAGCGTGAAAGATAATCAATCCAAGCCGAACCTTGTTTCCACCAAGTGTTCGAGCGCTCAAAGTTGATACCCCACGGCCCCATGCTCATGCCGGGTTGCCGATCGTTCCACGGTTGATGCGCATAGCGATGGAAGATGAAACGGTTGACGCCGAGACAAAACTCCTGATCGCCAAGCCGCTTCAAACTATAGGGATCGTTCGACCAAGACGCCGCGTTGGCCGTGGACGTGAACGATTCCGTGGCAACGACCGGCTTGCCATAAATATGCGCGGCAGATGCAGCCTCCTTCGGGTCGTCAATGTTGTCCTCGGCGGAACGGTTCACCCAAAACTCGCCCATCGGAATATCGGTGTGGCCCTTGCAGGCGAGATTGTCCGACACGGTCGGTAGGCCGATGCCTGGTGCCTCCGCGTAAAGCCCCATGTGGTGTTCACGAGCAAATTCCTGCGCGACGCCATAATGATTTTCCGCCAACAGGTCAGCGATGGTGCGGCGGAAATCCCAGAGAAATTTTTCGGTCGGATCCTGTCCTTGGACGGCTCGACCAGTGAACACCGGCAGCCAGCGGGTCAGTTCGTAGCCGCGCCGCTTGAAAAATTCCTGCGGCATCAGCGGCGTCCAGTTCGCGCAGCCACATTCCCAACTGTCCAGCAGGATGTAGCGCAACGCGCGACCCGCCGCCGCCGGCGAATCCGCAAACACCGGCCCGAACATCTGCTCAAAATGATAGCGCACCGCCGCGCGGCTTAATTTATCGCACTCCAGTCCGGGCGTCGTGGAGGGATGCGTCGTCGCGCCCGTGCCGGTGTGGCCAACGCGAATTATGGTCCAACGTCCTGCCGGTGCGTCCCATTCGGTCTTGCCGGTGAGGTCAACAATTGTTGCGGGATCAATGACCTCATCCGCAGGCAATTCGCCGGTGGTGAAAGGAATATTCATTTTCGGTTGCATCCCGGTGCGCGCGGGCATCTGTTCAAAGCGGAGGCCCGTCAGCGAAATTTCCGCCAGCCGCAGTTCCGTGGCGTTGACCTTGGGAAAATTCAGGCGGAAATGCGTCCCGGTGATCGGGGCAAAGGCGGAGACTCCGCCCAGGGTGATCTCACCAGCCGGAGTGAAATCCACCCCGTTCGTGCTGAACTCCAGCTCGCCGCTGACTTTTGTTAGCGCATTGTCTCCCGATATGGTCAGGCTACCGCAGGTGACGGGCTGGTCGTAAACCATGTCGAACCGCAGCGGGGAATTGCGCGGCAGCTTGATTTCAATGCCGGTGTCCGCGCTGCCGTCAATCAGTTTGTCGGTGTCAAGACCGGCAACACTGGCGGTCAATTTTGCCGGCCGGGGCAAATCATCGCCTTTCAACATCGGAAACGCGAGCAGCGCGATGTCCTGATAAAATCCGCGCGTCGCGGGCGGTGACGGTAAATCCAGAGAAATCTTTCCGCCGCCGGCCACACTTTTTTCCGTCCACACGACGTGTTGCATCCCCTGCTCCGGCTGAATCCACGGCCCGCCGGATTCGCTCCAGCCATCACAGCCTTCGATGGACATTTCCAGACCCAACTTGTCCGCCTCGCCCAACGCCTGCTTCACAAAACCGCGCCATTCGGGACTCATGAATTTCACCGGGCCCTTCACGGCGCTTTGATCCACGGTAAAAAGCTGGCAGCCACCTAGGCCGATTTCCTTCATCGCCAGCAAGTCAGCCGTGATGCCCTCGGATGAAACATTGCCGCTGACCCAGTGCCACCAAGTCCGGGGCCGGGCGGAGGCCGGCGGCGACTGAAAACCCGCCAGCAGCGCGGCGTCATCGGCGGCGATGGAACACAACTGAATCAGTGTGAGGAGGACAATCAACGGATAATTTTTCATGCGGCAATATAGGATGTCGGAAAATTGTGTGCGGAAATCCGCGCGCTGTCATTTCTTATCTTCCATGACACGAGCGCAACCGTTGATGCCGCGCAGCCAAAATTGGCTGCGCAGCAACTTGTTCCCACGACTATTTTTTGAAGCAATAAAACATTTGGCAAGCCTGTAAAAATTATTTTTGCTTCATTTTGAAAAAAAGTTGGCGCAACCAACAAGGTTGCGCCAACCACTTGAATGGCCAATTGGCCGGACAATTCGCAGCTTGGACTAATACTTCAACCGATAATATGCCGAGGTTGGCGGCACACCGCCCAAATCGCCGAACGCGTCGATGATGTTGATCAGACCGTTGGTGGCCGCCGTGTTGGTCTGGATGTCCACCCAGCTCGCCAAGTTGGTCGAGCGTTCGGTGATGTAGCTGTAATTCGGGATGCCGAAGAACGACAGGTTCGCCACACCGCCGGTGAACGAAGTGAACTGGCCGGTGATCTGGCCGACAAACACATTGGTCACCGTGATGCTGATGCTGCCGGTGTTGGTTCCGCCAAATCCGTCGGTCACGGTGTAAGTGAACTGGTCGGCCACGCCAACCGGATTGTAATATTGCACCAAGCCGCCGCCCACGACCGGCGTGATGCCGTTAGTGCTGTTGCCGGCGGAGACCAACGTGATGGTGTCACCATCCGCATCGGTGACATTGGTGAGCAGGTCACTGGTGTTGATGCGCAGCGTGACCACACCTCCACCGAGCGCGAAACCAATGTTTCCCGCCACCGGCGGATGGTTCGTGACCACCTGCGCCAGCGAATTTGTGCTGCCGTTATAATCCGCGTCGCCGCCATAGATGGCGGTGATGGTATTGGTGCCGCGCGCCAGCGAAGTGAGACTGACACTGCCGGCAACTCCGACCACAAGGCTGTTCGTGCTGAAGGGTGTCGCACCGCTGTAGAACGTCACGCTGCCGGTGGCGTTGGTCGGCGCAACGGACGCGGTGAACGTGAGTGCATCAAGATAACCCGCCGGGTTGGCGGACGAAACGAGGGCGAGACTGCTGCCGGCGGCCGTGATAGTCACCGAGCCGCTGGCGCCAGCCAAGGTGTAATTGCCGGCGGTCGTGCCGCCTAGGGCAAGCGTGCCAAACGAGGTGATGGCCTGCGCACCGACGTTGGCACCGGCAAGCCCGCCCGTGCCGGAAGCCACATTCACGTCGTCGCTGCCGATGATGTTCGTGACGGACAGAATTGAATTGCTAGCATTCGTTGTCCCGTCATAAACCCGCGTGCCGCCCAGCACCACCGCCAGCGGATTCACCGTCAGCGTGCCGTTGGTGTAGCTGATGGAGTAGTTGGACAAGCCGCCGCCGGTGGCCGCGCTCGGAACAATCGTGAAGCCGCCCGCTGCCGCCGTGTTGGTGGCACCGGCACTGGTCAATGTGACCCCCGTCACCGAGTCGCTGCCGACCAGACCACTGGCGGTGAATTCTGTTCCCGCAAAGGTCACCGTCTGTCCATAGGTTTTGCTCGAACTGTTGGCGGTGATACCGAGGGCGGCATTGTTCACGGTCAGCGTTCCGTTGTTGTAAGTGATGTTGTAGTTGCCTAAGCCGCCACCCGTGGCCGCGCTGGGAATAATCGGATAACCGCCCACCGTCGCCGTGTTCGTGGCACCGGTGCTGGCCAAAGAGACGCTCGTCACCGAGTCGCCGGCAACCAAACCGCTGGTGGTGAATTCAGTTCCCGCAAAAGTCACGGTCTGGCCGTAAGTCTTGCTGGTGCTGTTGGCCGTGATGCCCAACGCAGCGGGATTAACCGTCATCGTTCCGTTAGTGAAGGCAACGAAACTGTAGTTAGCCGCCGTCAGGCTGCCCACCGCCGCCGTGATGGTGTAAGTGCCGACCGGACTGGTGTTCGAGGTGGTCGTGGTCAGGCTCGGGCTGCCGCTGATTACCGACGCAGTTTCGCTGTTCACAAAGCCGCTGTAAGCAGCCGTGAACGCCGGATCCGCCGCGCCATAAACGCGGTTCGTATCATTCGCGGTCACGCTCAACAAAGCCGGCGTCACCGTGACCGCCGCGAGGTTGGTGGCCCGACCATAGGCGTTGGTAACGACGACCGAGTAATTACCCGTCGCGCTCACGGCAGGAACATTCAACGCGAGGGTGGCATTAGTCGCGCCGCTGATGAGATTGGTATTGTTGTCATACCATTGATAAGTGAGCGGTGTCGAACCGGTGGCGTTGGCCGTTAACACAGCACTGTTACCATAAACCAGATTGGTGGAGGCTGGCGACACCGTGACCGCCGCCACGGAGGCAACCTGAATGGTGCCGTTGACGGCCAACTGTGAAGTATTCCAAGCCAGACCTGCGTTCAACGACGGCAACGTCGTGGTGGCAAAGGAACCGGAATAACCTGCGGCCGCAAACAAGCTGAACGTGTCGCCTACCTGCAACGCGTTGCCGACATTCGTAACGGTGAGCGCGCCACCGTAGTTCACCGTCGTAAGACCGGCGACCTTGTTGGCGGTCTGCGCGTTGGTGCGGTTGAGATTGAAAATCGTCTTGCCGCCGAGCGTCAGGCTATTGCTGATGACCAGCGTGGACGTGTCCGCGCCGCCGAGGCCAGCCTGCAACGTGCCGCCGAGCGCCACCGTGGTCGCGCCATTGAGCGTGCCGGTGCCGGACAACGTGGCGTTGGTGTTAACGGTGACAATGTTCGTGCCGGTGATGCCGGTGACGAGCAGCGTGCCGGCGTTGACGGTGGTTGCGCCGGTGTAACTGTTGGTGCCGCTCAAGGTCGTGATGCCTGTGCCGGACTTCGTCAAGCCGCCGTCCGCAGTCGCGCCGAGCGCCGAATCATGCAGCAGCGGTTGGGCGATGGTGATGGTGAAGCCGCTGTCGTTGAACACCGCGCCGCCGGTCGAGACATTCGCGGTGAGGCCGGAGAGCGCCGGGAAGAACGAGACGCTTGACGTGTTGGCCTTGATGACGCCGCCGTTGAGCGAAAGCGTTTCCGCCGTGGCCGCCGTCTTGAAGAGCGCGCCGACCGCGAGCGTGCCGCCGTTCAAACTCACCGAGCTGGAGGCAATGGTGGTGCCAAGGAAATCAAAGCCACTCGTGCCGGTCGTCAGGCTGGCGCTGTCTTGCAGCGTGAACGCCACGCTGGAATTGATGCCGCCGCCGTTGCCCATGGCAAAACCGCCGGTAAAATTGGCGGCGGCGTTGTCCTTCATCACGAGGCTGGCCGCCACCCCTGCGGAACGGCCAATCAAACTGCCCGATGAGGAGCTGATTGCCGAGTTGCCCGCATAGACGATATTGCCGCGCGTCGGATAGATGAAGCGGGCACCCAGATTAACCGTGGCATTGCTCAACACCAAAACCGCGCCAGCTCCGGAGGCGCTGAAACGGAACTGCGCCGTGGATGGACACGAGACGACACCGCTGTAAGTGCCGATGGCGCTCGCATCCGGCACATCCAGCGATTCAAATGTCTGGTTGGCGGTAAAGGCATTTGCGACCGTGACGCCGTTGGCAATCTGCAAGAGGCCGGTCGCCGTGATGGAATTAGTCCCCGCCGCCAGATTGTTGGCGAGTTTCAAGTAGCCGGCGCTGATGGTCGTCGGGCCGGTGTAGGTGTCCGCCACGCTCAAGATCAACGTGCCGCTGCCAGCCTTGGTGAGGCCGTAATTATTGCCGCCGTCGCCGACGACGCCGGTGATGGTGGCGGTGATCGTATCCACCGTGATTGTGCGCGTGCCGTTGGCGAGCGTCCAAGTGCCGCCGTTGGAAAAGCTGATGTTGGTGGAGGTGGGTGAGCCCAGTGTGAAGTCGGCGTTCACAAAAATGTTTGGATTGTTTGGCGTCCGGGCGGTGGTGCTGGCGGTGCGAATGACGCCGCCGTTGATGATGAGCGAACCGACGCCCAGACCGCTGCTGCTCTTATTAAACGCGAAGGTGCCAGCGTTGATGGTCAGGTTTGAGTAAGTGCTGTTGGCGGTGCCTTCGTCTGTTTCAAAAGTGCCTGCGCCGTTTTTCACCAGCGCGCCGGTGCCGGAAATTCCCTGCGCCGGATAATCGAGCGTGATGCCGGAGGCCACGTCAATCGTCGCCGTGTTGGTGACCAAGAGGCCGGCGTTGGTGGGCAGCGTGATGGTGGCCGCGCCGTTCGTGGCGAGCAGCGTGCTGCCGTTGATGGTAATCTGGTTCGTGATGGCGCTGCCGGGGTTGCCACCGAGGTTTGATCCGGCGCTGATGGCCAGCGTGCCGGCGTTGATGAAAGTCGGACCGGTGTAGCTGTTGTTGCCGCCGAGCGCGAGCGTGCCGGAATTTTGTTTCGTCAGCGAACCGCTGCCGCTGATGACGGCGTTGTTCGAGCCGTTAACACTCTGATCAAAGACCAGCGCCGCGCTGTTGATAATGTTGCTAAGAAGCGTGCCCGAACTGCCCTGCAAAACGCCGCCGACGACAGCGATGCCGCCGCTGAACGAATTGGTCGTCGCAAGCACCAGCGTGCCGCTGCCGGCCTTGGTCAGCGTGCCGGAGCCGATGACGCTGCCGTTGCCGTTGAGGGTGTAATTTTTGGTGTTGTTGGTGAACAGCACGCCGAGCGGATTGACGTTGTTGGTGAGGGTCACGGTGAACGGCCCGGCACCGACGGCGGTGTCGTCAAATTGCGCGACGTTTCCATCCGACCAGTTGGTCAGACCGCCCAATAAATTATTCGTCCAATTGATGCTGTTGGTTTCCCAAGTGCCCATCCCCGCCGACCACGTCAGCGTGGGCGTGATGACGTTGGTGACGATGAGCGCGATGAGCTTGTTCGCCGTGTCGTTGGTGAGGATGCCGCTGACATACGACGGCAGGGAGAACGGAACCGCCGGCACGGTGCCGGAAAGCGTGTTGGTGTATTTG
>Ga0007854_10002881_pt1 | contig 10580 bp, 6 predicted proteins | sample CryBogCBH12Aug08_FD_60382 | JGI IMG/M metagenome (GOLD analysis project Ga0007854, IMG submission 60382) | Freshwater microbial communities from Crystal Bog, Wisconsin, USA - CBH12Aug08 | ecosystem: Environmental > Aquatic > Freshwater > Lake | place: Crystal Bog, Wisconsin, USA | collected... | reverse complement strand
AAATTGCCCCGGAGTGCCCCGAATCAAGCCCCATCCGCCGCGCATCCATCCCCGAGGCAAGCCCAATTAAAGTAGAGAGAGTGAGCCGTTACTTCCGAACTCAATCCCCAGCCATGAGGAAACAATTCTGAGCGCCCCAAGGGTCAAAACTCGATCGAACATGCTGGGCGGCGCATCGCATGCCTGGCGCGCGCTCCGGCACCGCAACTTCCGCCTCTTCTTTGGCGGCCAGACCATCTCCCTCATCGGCTCCTGGATGACCCGCGTTGCCACCGGCTGGCTCGTCTACCGTTTGACCGGCTCGGCGCTGCTGCTCGGAACCGTCAGCTTCGCCGGACAGATCCCTACCTTTCTCCTTGCGCCCTTCGCCGGTGTCTGGGTTGACCGTCTTGACCGCCGCATGGTGCTCGTCTGGACGCAGGCCTTGTCCATGGCGCAATCCCTGCTGTTGGCCGCCCTCACGCTCTCCGGCCATATCACCATCCATTGGCTGCTGGCGCTCAGCGTAATGCAGGGCTTCATCAACGCATTTGATATGCCGGGCCGCCAGGCCTTCATGGTCAAGATGGTCGACGACCGCGCTGACCTGCAAAACGCCATCGCCATCAACTCCTCCATGGTCAACGTGGCCCGCCTCATCGGCCCCTCGCTCGCCGGCATGCTCATCGCCGTCAGCAGCGAGGGCTGGTGCTTTCTCATTGACGGCGTCAGCTACATCGCAGTCATCGCCTCGCTGCTCATGATGCGCCTGCACGCGCCCGTGGTGAAGCGCCCAGCCACGTCAACGCTCTCTGAGTTGAAGGTTGGCTGGACCTACGTAACCGGCTTCCTGCCCATCCGCACCATCCTCACCCTCTTCGCCCTCGTCAGCCTTATGGGCATGCCCTTCGTAGTCCTCATGCCCATCTTCGCCGCCAGGGTCTTGCATGGCGGCCCGCACACGCTGGGCTTTCTCATGGCCGCAATGGGCGTCGGAGCGCTCGTGTCGGCCTTCTCGCTCGCCGCTCGCAAAACCGTGCGCGGACTCGTCACCATGATCCCCATCGCCGCCGCTGTCTTTGGCCTCGGCCTCATCGGCTTTGGTTTCTCCCACGTCTTCTGGCTTTCCATGGTCATGGTGCTTATAGCGGGCATGGGCATGATGCAGGGAATGGCCGCCAGCAACACCATCATCCAGACCCTCGTCCCTGAAGACAAGCGCGGACGCGTAATGAGCTACTACACCATGGCCTTCATGGGCATGGCGCCCTTCGGCAGCCTGCTCGCCGGCACCATGGCGCATGCCGTTGGCGCGCCCCTCACCGTCATCGCAAACGGATTGGCCGTCCTTCTCGGCGCGGCATGGTTCACCTCGCGCCTGCCCACTCTCCGCCGCGTCATTCGCCCCATCTATCGGCAGATGGGCATCCTTCCCCCAGCCGCTGAAATCCAATCCTGAGCGCTGCCCCCTCCGCCATCCTTGCTGCCCGTCTCAACCGCAATTTACAATCCCGCTGATCTTGCTATCCGCTTTCTGCCGTTCTGGAAGGAACTCCCATGCCCGTTCTTCGCCCCTGCATTCGTCCCGCCGCCCTGGCCTTTGCATCCCTATTTGCCTTGATTCCAATTCTCGCCGTCTCCCTGCTCGCGCCCATCACAGCACACGCCGCTTCGCCGCTGGATACCCTGCAGCCGCAGCATCCCCGCCTCATCGTTCACGACTCTGACCTCCCCGCCATCAAGCAGGCCATCGCTGCGGACCCATTCGTCAAGCAGTACTACCAGCAGCAGCTCGCCGTCGGAGAAAAGCTCCTCGCCACGCCGCCAGACGTCTATACAATCGGCGGCTCTGAGCACACCCTGCTCGCCACCGCGCGCGATCTTGAAGGCCGCATCTTCACCCTCGCCGGTCTCTATCGCATCAACGGCGACAAGCGCTTCGCTGACCGCGCCATCCAGGAGATGCTCGCCGCGGCCGCCTTCCCTGACTGGTACCCCACTCACTTTCTTGACACTGCTGAAGTAACCGCCGCCCTCGGCCTTGGCTATGACTGGCTCTACTCCGTCCTCACCCCCGCTGACCGCGCAACCATCAAGAACGCCATCGCCACCAAGGGCATCGACCCCTGGCTCGAGCGCATCAAGAGCGGCGACGCCATCCACCACGAACACAACAACTGGAACCAGGTCTGCAACGGCGGTGAGTCCGTCGGCGCTCTCGCCATCGCGGAAGATGAGCCCCTCCGCGCCCGCGGAATCCTTGACCATGCACAGATCGCCATCGCCGACATCATGAAGCTCTTCGCCCCTGACGGCGGATTTGAAGAAGGCCCCGGATACTGGAACTACGCCACCAGCTACAACGTCCTCTATATCGCCGCCCTTGACTCAGCGCTCGGCACAGACTTCGGCGCGGCCAATGCCCCCGGCTTCTCCGCCACCGTCGATTACCACATCCAGTCCACCGGCCCCACCCTGCAATTCGCCAACTTCGGCGATGCCCATCCAGACGCCTATCCCTCGCCCCAGGTCTTCTGGTTCGCACGCCGCTTCCACCATCCGGCCTACGCGCAAATCGAGCGCCCCATCGTCCTCAACACTCATCTCAACCCCGCCGAGCAAAAAGAGAGTAGCCGCTTCGCCATGCTCGGACTCATGTGGTCCGCCATGCCCCCCGCCTCCGGAGACACCGCGCAGTTGCCTCTCATCCAGACCTTCGCCCGCGTCTCCCAGGCCTACATGCGCAGCGCATGGGGCGACCCCAACGCCTGGTACGTCGGCTTCAAAGGCGGCGACGCCCGCGCCTCCCACGGACATCTCGACCTCGGCTCCTTCGTCATGGACGCCCTCGGCCAGCGATGGGCAAGTGATCTCGCCGGCGACAACTACGGCCTCCCCGGCTACTTCGGACGCATGCGCTGGACCTACTACCGCATGCGCACCGAGGGCCACAACACTCTCACCATCGACGGCCAGAATCAGGACCTCGATGCCGTCGCCCCCCTCACCTCAAAAGGCGCGGCAGGCAACTCCCTCTACGCCGTAGCCGACCTTGGCACAGCCTGCAAGGGCAAGCTCACCGCATGGAGTCGAGGCATCTCGCTCATCGGCAACCAGGCCGTCCTCGTGCAGGATGAAATCGTGCCCGCCCAAACCGTCGACGTCGTCTGGAACTTCCATACCCCCGCCGCCGTCCAGATCGCCGCAGACGGCCACTCCGCCACCCTCACCCGCGAAGGCCACTCCCTCACCGCCCGCATCCTCTCCCCTGCCGGCGCAAGCTTCTCCACCGTCAGCACCCAGGCCCCGCACCCGCAGGCCAGCAACGCAGGCATCACCAACCTCATCATCTCGATGCCCAAACAATCCGCCCCCCAAACCATCGCCGTCCTCTTCACCCAGTCCGGCGTCAAATCCACCCCCGCGCTCAAACCGCTCTCCGCATGGAAATAGCGCTAACCCCGCAGGCTGCGGAAAAACTCATTGCTCGAAGGCAACAAACGAGTTTTGTGTCAGGGCACGACTTCACAGAAAAACTCCTCCGGGCTTTATACCGGGGATTTATTATCCCCGGTATAAAGCTAATCAAATCAACGTGGGCTTCAGCCCCTGAGGCACGCTTTTCGCTCTTCTCGCTCAAGATCATGCAGACCATAGATATCCACTGGTCTTCAACGGAGGGAGCAGGGGCCTTCAAGGCCCCTGAACAGAGACTTGCAATAGAGGCGGCTTTAGCCGCGGGCCTTTCGTTTGGCACAGGCGGTGGCACCGGTCCGGGAGCAATCGGCTCTGAAGTTTGATCCGGGTGCCCACGGTCCCTCGCAGTTGGGGACCTGGGATGCAGTAGCCTGCCCCTAAGAGTGAGCCAATCAGCTTGCGGCCCTGTCATACCAGGAAACGAGACCTGGGAATCACGACTCTTCTGTCCTCATTTTGCGAGGTAGCCTGAGACACGGAATCCACCCCCTCCTGCCTCCTGCAATTGCAGATAATTACACCCCGAAGGCGCACAATAATCTCAAGCGGAATCCCGCCGACCAGGGGAGAGGGGGCAAAAAACACCCCCCTCCCCTGTCGCAAAATTCGCGTTTTTCGCACCCTTCCAATCCACCAAGTTGCTCTTTTAAAATATGTTACAAGGAAAACCTGCTAACTACTTAGTAACACCTCACTATACAAATACGTCCAGAATCAGCCCCTTTTGGACCGGTTTTCGAGCAATACAGGGCTGTTCTGGTCACAATTCGGCGTGGATAACAAAGTAGGTCTGGAGAACTCGGTGTATACCTCGGCAGCCAGTGTGTCCAGCTGGTAATCGGCTTCTGTCGTGGTAGCTTTGGAGTGAGGTTTTTTGAAGCCAGTGAGCAAGTGCCTAAGACCAGCCTCGTCCACCTTCGCCGCATGCGGCCCGCATTCATCCGCCACACGCCGTCGCTTTCTTCAGCTTGCTGCTGGGGCTGGAGCACTGGCTCTGGCCGGTCCAGCCTCTGCCGAGCGCAACCGCTTCCAATGGTCCAAGCGTGTGGCTGACACTTTTCTGGCGCGCTTTCCTGATCCTGATGCCATCCACTGGCGCGGACAAAGCAATCACTTTAGTTGGCAGGCCGGCTATGCCATGTTCACGATGGAGAAGCTCTGGCGCTTCACCGGCGACCGACGCTACTTCAACTACATCCGCCGCTACGTCGATCAGCAGGTTGACGACCAGGGGCGAATCCCCGGATTTGAACCCACTGCACTCGACAACTTCATTCCTGGCTACGCCATCCTCTGTCTCTGCGAGCAAACCGCCCAGACCAAGTACAAGACCGCCGCAACCACCATCTACAACGCCTTTGCCCAATACCCGCGCAACACGGACGGCGGCTTCTGGCACGGTAACTGGTCAAAGCATCAGATGTGGGTTGATGGCGTCTTCATGGGCCAAATCTTCGCGGCGCGCTATGGAGCCCTGTTCCATGACTCCGCTGCTTTCGACCAGGTCACAGAGCAGATGAAGCTGATCCTAAGCCACTGCCGCAAGCCCAACGGATTGCTCCTGCACGGATGGGACGAATCCCGCTCCGCCTCCTGGGCCGACCCTCAAACAGGCCTCGCCCGCGAGGTCTGGAGCGAGGGCCTCGGCTGGTTCGCCGTCCTCATCGCCGATGTCTTTGACTTCCTGCCCAAGACACACCCTGACCGCCCCGCGCTCCTCGCCGCGCTGCGCGATCTCGTGGACGGCCTCTGCCGCGTGCAGGATCAGAAAACGGGAATGTGGTGTCAGGTCGTCGACAAGCCGCTCGAACCCGGCAACTGGAACGAGACCTCCGGCACCGGCATGTTCACCTATCTCATTCGCAAGTCCATCCAGAAAGGCTATCTGCCGCGCCACACCTACATGCCGGTCGTACGCCGTTCCTACGCGGGCCTCGTCACCAAGGCGGTTCCCGCCACCGACGGACTCACGGACATCGTCGACTGCAGCAGCATCGGCATCCAAAACAACTACGACGCCTACATCCACTGCCCGCATGAGATCAACACCTTTGCCGGAGTCACCTCATTCATCCTTGCTACCGGCATCATGGAGGACGACCCGCCCATAGACTGATGCTCCATAGCGAAAGCGCAGCATCCAGGCGAATCACAGCACTGAGTCCATCGAGTGCATATAAAATAGAAAGTCACACGCACTGTGTACATGTGCGCCACGTGCGACTGAACCTGAAGCTCGATCCAACAGAATCGCGGAATCTGCGGCAGCGATTTTCACATAGGGCGCGTTATCTTATCAACGTGCTAGTGTAGTGCGTCACACAGATAAGCGATTATTGAGGGCCGCCTGAACGCGGGTGACTTTTTCCAGGATGTCGTTTGCCTTAGCGGTCCAGATGAACGACTTCGGATTAGCGTTGTGCTTATCGATGTAATCCCCGATGGCCATGATCAACTGCTCTAGGTTCTGAAAGACGCCGCGCCAGATTCTCTTATCGGTCAGGTCGCGGAAGAACCGCTCGATCATGTTCAGCCAAGAGGCCGAGGTTGGCGTGAAGTGCACATGGAATCGCTTGTGTTTTTGAAGCCAACGCTGGATACGGGGATGTTTGTGCGTGGCGTAGTTGTCGCAGATGATGTGGACCTGCTTGTCTGCATCGACCGCCTCCTCGATCAGACGCAAGAACTTCAGCCACTCCTGATGGCGATGACACTCCTGGCACAGACCATAGAACTCGCCGGTAGCCTTGTTGAGCGCGGCTAAGAGGGTAGTTGTTCCGTTGCGCTTGTCGTCATGGGTCATCTTCACTCCAGACATCCTTGAGCGCGACCGGATCGTGATTACCCGCAATCGTTTCATGCTCATCGAGGGTTCCGTACAGAACCAGGACGGCGTTGTCCACGTCAAAGCCCAGCGCATTGCGCTGCTCGATGTTACAAGCGCCGACATCCGCTCCCACGACTTCCATTAGTTGTAATTGAAGTTGGTTCGAGAACCGGTCATGCGCTCTTCACCTCACGGCATCCTGGCCAGCGATGAACTTTCCCGGATTCTCTAGCTTTGCGAATAGAAGGGGCTGGTAGTACTTCCCTGCAACAGTGCTTTACATATAAATACAGCGAGGAGTGCCGCAGACTCGCGGCCCTCCTCGCCATGGTGAAGCTAGAAGTACAGTTTTGCACCGATCTGAATGATGCGCGTTGCATAACCGCCGGAGAGACCATTGTTGATCTTTCCAAAGGTTGCTGAATTGCGCGCCAGGCTGATCGTTGAGGGATCTGGGTTGTAGTGCTTGAAGAGGTTGAAGAAGTCCGCGCGCAGTTGCAGGTTCCGCTCGTCGCCAAACTTGATTCCCTTGGTCGCAGAGAAATCATCGTTGAAGACGCCCGGCAGCCGGACAGCGCCGGTACGAGGAGATGTACCGAACTCGCCCGGTTGGGCAACGGCAAACGCAGCCGTGTTGAACATCTTGGTGGGAGTTCTTCCTGACCGCCCGAGGCTGACCGTCTGTCCTGCAACACGGTCTGCGCGAGAGGCTACGCCAGTTGCGGTTGTCTGGGCCGTATCGGTTACAGCCGCCGGGTCACCCGACACTGCAACCAGGTTCGTTGAAAGCTGAACGCCATCCAACAAAGCCCGCTTGAATCCAGTGGTGCTGTGGAAGAACGGGATGTCATAAAGCACGGTCGCCACAAAACGGTGCGGAATATCGAACACCGAAAGCGAGCGATCTGTCTTGGGGCTGTAAGGGTTAAGAGGACCAGCGCCGAAGTTGCCGCCGCCCACGATGCCGCCGATGTCGCCCGAGCCTGAGATCGACTTGGACCATGTGTAGGAAATCAAGGCCGTCAAGCCCTGTCCAACGCGTCGTTCCAGTTTCGTCTGCAGAGAGTTGTAGCTAGAAGAGCCCTCTGAGAAGTCACCTGAAACGTTGCGCAAAAAGTTCTGGTTCGGACGCCTTGCATTTACTGAAAGCGTTGTGGTTGAGGGATCAATCGGCCTCGGCAGGTTGACCGTTGGCGAGATAAAATTATGTGTTCCGCGCGCCCCAACATAGCCGACCTCGGCAGTTACCTTGCCGGGAAGCTGGGCCTGGATTACCAGGTTATACTCCTGGTTCATCTGGTCCTGAAGGTGCTGGTCGATTGCATTTGCGAACGGATAGGTCGGTGTTCCACCGGTTGAAATTCCAGGAAACGGATTATTGAAAATCAAATTGGGCAGCTTCAAGGCAGGTGTGGTGCCGGTCAGTCCAGGATTGCCCGTCAACACGGCTCCGGACTGCGCCTGCGCGCCCTCGCCCATCGTGAAGTATGCGTTGTCGATTTCCGGCGTAAAGTAGATTCCGTAACCGCCGCGGATTACAACCTTCTCCATCCCGTATGGCTGATATGCAAAGCCGATTCGGGGCTGGTAATCGTGATACACAGGCTGAATAAGGCCACGCCCGTAAGTTGATGTCGCCGGCGTTATCGCTGTGCCAGGATTGAGTCCGTCCGCGCCAATGTAGATGTCCGCGTACTTGTCGTCATCCTGTGTGTAGGGAGCAAAATGATCCCAGCGTATGCCGAAGTTCAACGTCAGCTTGGGAGTGACTCTCCAATTGTCCTGGACCGCATAGGCCTGGATGAAGCTGGAGATGTTCGTCCTGGTTACAGTGGGGTTAATGCTATCGCCATCCACATAGCCGAGCATGAAATCAAGAAGCGCAGAGCCGGTATAACGGCCATCGAAACCAAACGTGCCGTGAGGATCGCGCGCCTGGCTAAAGTAGTCGGTACGGCGGCCTACGTCCGCGCCGAACTTGAGAAAGTGCTTTCCACGCTGCCATGAAATGCTGTCGGAGAACTGGTTGATACCATTGTTCCGGTTGCGCGGGCCTATGTTTCTGATATCGGCGAATAGGCGATACGACTGGCCCGGACCGCTGATGGTGATGTTCGGACCGCCAAAGAAATGCGGGTCTGAAGAAGAGAGGGGAATGTTCATGAGGCCATTCGAAATATTGTAGGCCGGATTGTTGGTGGTGCCGAACGTCTCGAACTCGGCAAAATTCTGGCGGCCATAGCGGAACTCATTGACGATCGTCGGAGAAAATACGTGAGTCTCTGACACCGCAATGTGCTTCGTGACGGCGTTGTTATTATCCTGATCGTTACCAAAGAAAGGCGCGCCTGCGCTGTAGGTATCGTCATAGATAAAGTGCCCGCTCACCGTATCGCTGGCGCGGATCGTGTGATCGATGCGACCAATGTACTGATGCTGGTGATTCAAGGCCTTGATCGGCGTCGTAAAGTAGTTGGTCGCGTTGGCAGCCGTCGGCGCGCCCGCTACTGTAGCGGCCGGCGTGATGCTGGTCCTCATCATCACAGCCGAGCTCGGATTCACTGTAACAGTGTCTCCAAGGTGATACGGGTTCCCGGTATAGGGATCGGTCACCGCAAGCGTCGTAACCACTCCGCTCACAATAGGACCGGCGAACACGCTGGCATCCAGAACTCCGGTACGGACGCTGGCATCTGGCACCGTCGCCTGCTGCGCGTTTGAGCCAATCAGGTTGTAGCCCGTCTCGGTGTTGAAGAAGAAGAACGACTTGTTGTGTCCGTCGTAGATGTGGGGAATGTAGATGGGCCCACCCACGTTGCCGCCGAACTGGTTGCGATTCAAGCGGGCAGGTGTCGAATCCTTGCCTGCAACTGCATCATAGGTCTGCGTGAATGCGTTGTTGCGGTTGAACTCAAACAGTGTGCCATGCAGCCCATTCGAACCGGACTTGAGAATCTGGTTCACGTTGGCGCCTGCCGCCGCACCAGAGTCCGTGCCGCTGCTGCTCGTATCTACGCGGAATTCGGCAATAGCGTCCACGGATGTGGAGAAGCTATACGTCCAGGCATCGTAGTCCATTGACTCGATACCATCGATTGAATACCGGTTCTGCGTATCGCGCTGTCCGTTCACCTGGATCGCTGTTGATCCGCCGGTTGCATCGGTGCTTCCTACTGCGCCGCGGGCGCGGCGAACAGTAATGGAGCCCTCTGTTCCAGCGTTGACGCCAGGAATCAGCTGTGCAAGCTGAATGAAGTTACGGCCATTCAGGGGCAGATCGACAATCTTCTTTGAGTCGATGACTGCTCCCAACGTGCCGTTCTCAGTCTGGAGTTGGGCAACTGCTGCGCCCGTCTCCACCGTGACAGTCTCAGTCACGTTGCCTGCGGTAATTTTGAAGTCCTGACGGCCGGTCTGGCTGGCCTGCAAGGTGATGGCTTCCACGCGTTGTGCCTGGAATCCAGCCGCATCCACGGCAAGCGAATAATCTCCGGCGGGAAGCGCTGGAATCGAGTACTGACCGGCAGCGTCTGTAACCGTGGAGCGCGCTGCGCTGGTCGCCTTATTGGTGATCTTGACCGTTGCACCTACGACAGCAGCACCTGTGCTGTCTACAACATTGCCCAGGATGGTCGCGGTCGTCTGCTGGGCAGACGCCGTGATTCCCATGGTCAGTACAAGAGCGAAAAGCGCCATGATTCCAAAGCACTTCGATCTCATCTTGGCCAATGTCCCTGGAAAACGATTTCCTAAGTTCACTGAATACACCGTTTGTAGTCCTCCAATTTCAAGGTTCTGCGACTATTTGCTTTCTTTGTGGCATGCCACTGCAAAATCCGCGTGACGGTAAGATACTCCGGTCTGCACAAGAGACCTGCCAAGTGAATTTACGTAAGGCGCGGCCGGTAAACTTCGTAAGAAGTCTTGTCTCTTGGTTCCTGCTCCCGTGAAAGATGGAAGAACTTGGCATCAGGCTGCTTGCTGAATCCAATCCAATGAAGACAACATTTGTCACTTCACAGAGACATGGGCTCAGAGGAATGTCTATATTTGGGTCTTGGCACCTCAAAATCGCTTTAGCTCCTGTTTGCTCCGGCCAAAAGTGTTTCCCTCACGCCAAGTTGGCCTGCAACTTTCCCTGCCGGTGAGGCAAACAAAGGTAGGAGTGCTAAAATTGGCTTTGAAAGCAGTGGAAACCAAGGTCTGCTACCGAACTGCACCTAGCCAAACGATCCGCCTGTCGGAGGCGAGTTCCTGACGAGTTTCATTACGTAAGGAAGTTCGCAATGGGCCAATT
>Ga0007854_10002880_pt1 | contig 10582 bp, 7 predicted proteins | sample CryBogCBH12Aug08_FD_60382 | JGI IMG/M metagenome (GOLD analysis project Ga0007854, IMG submission 60382) | Freshwater microbial communities from Crystal Bog, Wisconsin, USA - CBH12Aug08 | ecosystem: Environmental > Aquatic > Freshwater > Lake | place: Crystal Bog, Wisconsin, USA | collected... | reverse complement strand
TGAAGTCTGGCGCGTCCCGGGGCGTGACCAGTTTGACTGGCACAAGTTCTATCCAAAAGGCTTCCGATACGCTGTGAAGTTCGACGCATGGGGCGTGGCGCATGAGGATAATCCGGAAGCCCACCACATGACCCTCATGCACCACCCACTGGAAAACGCATCGTCACTCGACGATCTGGCGGCCTATCCGTGGCCGGAATTCGAAAAAATCGATTACTCCTATCTGAAACCGAAGGTGGAGGAAATCCATGCCAAAAACCTCGCGGTCTTCGTCTGGGCGGAATGCACGGTCTGGGAAACCGCATGGTACCTGCGTAACATGGAAAACCTCTTCGTGGACATGGCTGGTGACGACCCCATGGCGGAGTATTTGCTAGACAAGATCACCGATCTCGCCTGTTTCCGCGCGCGGAAATTCGCCGAGGCGGATGTGGATATCCTTGGCCTGGGCGATGATATCGGGATGCAGTCCGCGCCGATGATGTCCATGGAGATGTATCAAACCTGGCTCAAGCCACGGCTGGCCAGGGTCATCGCGGCAGCAAAGGCTGTGAAGCCGGACATCCTGATCAGTTACCACTCCTGTGGATATGTGCTGCCGTTTATCGAAGATTTGATAGAATGCGGGGTGGATATTCTCAACCCCGTGCAACCGGAGTGCATGGACTTTGCGGAACTGCACGCCCGATACGGTGATCGCCTTTCGTTCAGTGGCACCATAGGCACCCAACAGCTCATGCCCTATGGCACGCCCGCCCAGGTGCGGTCCGAGGTGCTGCGCAATCTGGAAATCGCCGGCAAGAAGGGCGGGCTGTTCTGCTGCCCCACCCACATGCTGGAACCGGAAGTGCCGTGGGCCAACGTCGAGGCGTATGTGGCGGCCGTGCGGGAATTCAGCCACGGCGGGTGATCATCGTTAGAACAAACCGCTGATCATGAAATTAAACCTGCTGGATTGGGTAGTCATCGCGGTCTATGCCGTGGTAGTCATCACCGTCGGGCTGCGGGCGGGGCGCAAACAGCACACCAGCGAGGGATACTTTCTGGCAGGACGACGCCTGAAGTGGCCATTCATCGGCGCTTCCATTTACGCTGCCAACATCTCAGCTGAACATTTTGTCGGGCTGGCCGGTTGCGGATACGTCACCGGATTGGCAAACGGGTGTTATGAATGGATCTCCGTTTTCTGTCTGATTCCCCTGATCGTGTTGTTTTTGCCGTTTTACATCCGCAACCGCATTTACACGGTGCCGGAGTTTCTGGAACGGCGCTTCGGCCCGGCGGTTCGGCTATGCTTTTCGGCGTTCATGGTGTTATTGTCGGTGCTGGCCAAGATTTCCATTTCGCTGTGGGCGGCATCGCTGGTGTTCCATGAGTTGTTAGGGTGGGATCAATATGCGGTCATCTGGGGTGTGGGATTGGTCACCGCGCTCTATACGATGAAAGGCGGACTGAGCGCGGTGGTTTTCACCGATGCTATCCAGACGGTGATCCTGATCGCCGCAGCCATCATACTGACGGGCATCGGGCTGCACGAGGTCGGCGGTATCGCGGCTCTGCATGCCAAGCTCAATCCCTCAATGTTCTCGATGGTTAAACCCGCGACTGATCCTGACCTGCCGTGGCCGGGTGTGTTCTTCGGGGTGTTTTTGGTCGGAACATTTTATTTTTCCATGGACCAGGTGCTCGTACAGCGAGTCTTCGCCGCCAAAAACCTCAATGAAGGCCGCCTGGGCGCGACGTTCTGCGCGTTCCTTAAAACCATGAATCCACTCATCCTGGTGGGGCCGGGGATCATAGCCGCAGCACTCTATCCAGGCCTAGACAAGGGCGACCTTGCTTATCCCACGCTGCTCAAGCACCTCATGCCCACTGGATTGTTAGGCCTGACTATCGCCGGCATCACCGCCGCACTGATGGGCCACCTCAGTGCCACCTATAACTCCGTGGGCACCCTGGTGACGCGCGACTTCTATCTAAAAATCAGACCGGATGCCAGCCAGGACCAGCAGATCTTGATCGGCCGCGCAGCGGTGCTGGCAGTGTGTGTGCTGGGCGCTCTATGGGCACCAGTGATAGGCCAGAGCAAGTCCATGTTCATCTATCTGCAGAGCGTCTCCGCCTACCTCATGATTCCCTTCGCTGGCATCTTCATCTTCGCGGTGTTCTGGAAACGCGTGAACGCCCCGGGCGTGCTGGCCTGCATGTTTACCGCCCTGATCCTGTGCCCGACGATGATGCTCAATAACGATAGGCACTTCCTGCCGTTTATGAACCATCCTCTGCTCAAACCGTGGCTACATGGGGCCATGATCGTGGGATTCGTCTGTATGGCTGTCATGGTGGTGGTTTCTCTCCTGACCGCCCCACCGCCAACCGCTATGCTCAAAAACACCACAGTCTCCAGCCTCTGGGGCAGCGAGGCACAGGGCATGGCCGACGATGTGATGATGGCCCCGGAAACCCGCTGGTACCGCGATTACCGCCTCTGGCTGACTATCGTTTCCACAGGCACAGCCATCGCGTGGTATATCATGAGGTGACGGCACCAGCCGGGGAAGCCCTATGCCTGGTGCTTTTCAGCACAGTCGGACCGGATGACTAATATTTCGGGCAATAGGCTAGCTCACCCGGTCTCCATACCTAGGATTCGCGCTTGGTCGAAATCGTAAGGTGTCAGTTCGAGCCGCAAAGTGTCGTCTGGTGCAAATTCCGCCTTTTCGTCTGCGAGGCGTTTGGACAGATGGGCTAGGATGATTTTCCCATTCGGCAGCGAGACTCGGTAAAGCTCCGAACCTTGCTTTTCCAAGACTCTTCCAAGGGTATGAATCGTGGCATCTGGCATATCGTGCCGGGGATTTCATGCGGGATTAGCAGGGTGGGCAAGCCCGCACTTGCATCGGCTGCCTGGTATGCCTAGTTTTTCGCCGCCGTGCCGATAACCGCCATTTTAGCCCTCGAAGACGGACGCTGTTTTGAAGGAACCGCGTTCGGAGCCACCGGAACCACCACCGGAGAAATCTGTTTCAACACCTCCATGACGGGCTATCAAGAGGTGATCACTGATCCGTCATACCGAGGCCAGATTGTCACCATGACCTATCCGCAGATCGGCAACTACGGAGTCAATAGTGAGGACGCTGAATCCGCCGGACCACATATCCGTGCGTTTGTGATCGGAGAGCTCTGCCAAGTCCCGTCCAACTGGCGCTCCAGCCAGCCACTCGGCGATTATCTGGCGGGTCACAATATCCTCGGCATCGAGGGTATAGACACCCGCGCGCTCACCAAACACCTCCGCTCTCGCGGAGCCATGCGCGCGTGCGTGACCACGGAACTTAACCGTGAACAAGCCATCGCGGCAGCCCAGGCATCGCCATCGATGGAGGGCATGGACTATGTCAAGGAGGTATCCACACTCGAGTCCTACGAGTGGCGGGATGAATCCCGTCAGTGGGTATTGCCTAACAATTCAACCGGTCACATGGGACCATATGAAGATCTTCCACCGGTGAAATACCGCATCGTGGCCTATGATTTTGGAATCAAGTTCAACATCCTGCGCCGCCTGCGTCAGGCAGGTTTTGAAGTCGAGGTAGTGAACTCCACGGCCACTGCCGCCGAGGTACTTGCTAAAAACCCTGACGGCATCTTTCTTTCCAATGGCCCCGGTGATCCGGCAGCACTAGGATATATCCACGGTGAACTGCGCCAACTGCTTGGCAAGAAACCGATCTTCGGCATTTGCTTGGGCCACCAACTTCTCGGCCACGCCTACGGAGGATCGACCTTCAAGCTAAAGTTCGGCCACCGCGGGGGCAACCAACCGGTCAAAGACCTGCGCGATGGAAAGGTATCCATCACCTCACAAAACCACGGCTTTGCTGTCGATCCCGATTCTCTCCCGCCGGAAATAGAAGTCACCCACATCAATCTGAACGACGGCACCGTTGAGGGCATGCGCCACCGCGAGTTGCCGGTCTTCAGCGTGCAATACCACCCGGAAGCTGCACCTGGCCCTAACGATGCGGCGTATTTCTTCGCCGAGTTCGCTAGTCTGATAGATAAAGCAAGGGCGGAGAGATGATGGATTGCAGGTGGTGGACTATGGGCATTTCTTCCATCCTCACTTATGCTGGTTGCCAAAAGGGATCGCCGAAAGGTCGAGCCTGGAAGCGCCGGTTCCAAGGCGTGACGATGGAGTGGATAGACATCCACGACTAAGGAGCAACGCCGGAACCGGGGTTTCCGGGCCGGAATCTGGATTCTCATGCCCTCGCAGCGGCACGAGTTCCCTTCCCCCAACTATCCTATTTCCGCAAGAACTTTTGGCAATCAGTATGCCTGTCATTTGCCCAACTGCCATGCGAGTTGCCGCAGCGAAGCCTTGAGTTCCTCCGGCCAATCTAGGGTTTCCAAGGTTTCGGTCTTTTTCCACGCGGGGTCGAGATCGATCAAGTCCTGATAGAAGGCAACAGCGTCCTCAACTGCGCTGGTTTGGCTGGCGGCTATGGCCAGCAGTGCTGTGGCATTCTCAAGTTTTTCCTTAGGGTAGCCGATCTGGCGTCCTGTCAGGAGAAAACGATAAGCTCGTTCCGCGTTGCCGGTGAGCAAAGCCACCCATCCCGCGCGCAGGGCGAAGTTCGCATCGTTAGGGAAACGGTGAAGACCCGTCGTTAGAATAGCCATCGCCTGCTGAGGGTTGGAGTTTTCAAAAGCAGTGTAGGCTGCCTCCGCATAGTCACCGGGTTCCTGGGTGTTCACGGGACGCTCTGTGATGAGGGTGATCCACCGCTCATGGGCATGTTTGTAGTCACCTAGCGCGGTGAGTGCCATGGCCTCGGCACGCAGGCAGGGTTCCGGCGCCTCACCAAGATCGCGTGCGATCGATGCGAGCTTGAATGTGGTTTCCTTGTATTCCTTGAATGCGGAGAAAGCGAAGGCTGCCTTGATGCAAGCCCTGGCAAAACGCGCATGACCTACCGCTTTGATAGTGGCGGGATCGGCTAAGTGGGCAGCCACTGCCTTGCGTTGTTCGGGCGTGGAGTTGGCGGGTAAAACGAGTGCGTTAAGCTCCTCCTCCAGGCAAAGCCGGAGTTTTTCGTATGCCTGACTGAAATCCGCCTGTTCCCACCCGTCCCAATCCTCCCGCTCACGGACCTGTTGGAAATCAGGGAAAACCTCCGGCCAGCCAAGGAGCGCGTCCGCCCTGCGGTCTTGCAGCCACGCGATGCGTGAAATGGCAAGTTGGCGCAACAAGGGCGGAAGGCCGGAAGCTTTTGCTAGAAATGCATCGATCCACTCTGGATGAGTAGATGCCAGAACGAGTTCGAAGACTTTGGCAGCGGAGGGGCCTTGGTTACCGGCGGATTCGATCGCTGCCTCGATGACATGGTCATCACCGTCAGCAAAGGTTTTTTCGATACTATGCGGGGCGTACCAAGTTGAGGCTTCCGGATCAAAGGAGTCTCCAGCCGTGCGGGCGGCGACAGCCGCTGCTATTTTCTGGTGCCAAGCATTGCCCTCCAAGTCTTTTGATAGGCTCAAAAGCACCGGCCACGACGCACCGGAGGCATCCGCGCGCGCAAGGCGGTCCCAAAGCGGAATCAATAATTCCGGATCCGCCTTCTTGCATTCCATATGGGCGACTAGTGCACTGAAGTCGAGTTCTGGAAATATAGATGTTAGGAAGTCAAGATCGCAGGGTTTGTCTACCCTTATTCTTCGGGCGTCGTCGCAGCGGGTGATCAGACGACTAGCGGGATCGTAGTGGGTTCCCGCAAGGAAAAACGCCAGATTCGCGAATGCAGAGACGGCTTTGGAATCAAGTGTCCCGGGTTTGCGCGTTTTCCCGGTCTGCACAGGCATGGGCAACGTTTGATAGATAGTCACGGCACCGTTGGATTCCCCGGTGATCACTCGATCATCGCACACGGTTAAGGCCGTGATGGTCGATAGTGTATGAATTGGTGCGTGCGGTGTGGGAAGTTGGCAGGTGGTGGGATCGGCGAAAAAGAGTGGAGGATTGCCCGCCTCACGCAGCATACCGCTCCAGATTCCCGGATGGAGGTTCCATGGACTGGACTCCAATAAAGAAACGAGGGCGGGATTTTCCGCCACTGTCCCGTCAAATGAAAGGGTGGTCAACTCCGGCGCATGGTGCGGGCCGAGATCTTTTAGGACCATGGCGGACCCGCCGTTTACGGAAACCCGGGCATGGCGCAGACTGACCAGCTCCTTTGGTGGCGTGCTTGTAACCGCCTCCACGGGCGAAACCGGCATTTCTAGCAATCCTCCGTCTGCCTGCAGCACGCGGAGTTTCTTGCGGTCGAGGAAAGCCGCCAGTGGGCGCGGTTTATCCGGGGTGATCGGTTCAGACGTTCGGAGGATTTCTCCAGTGGCAGCGTCACGCAGATGCCAGACCAGTGCATGGTTGGATTCAGAAACAAAAGCCGGATGAGCTAACAAAAGCCCTTCCGCCGAGAACACAACCACAGAGGATGGCGTGAGAAAGTCCGGCAGCGGTCCGAGATCGCGAATAGGTTTGAGAGTTAGAGCGTCACAAAGCAGGGTGATTCCGGCGCGCTCTATCACCACCGTCTTGTGCATCTGGTCGAACACCATGCTGCGGATTTCAGGGGTTTTGACCGGAAACAAAACGGCCTCTATGCGCGGGGCACTAAGGTTCCACCTCACGACAGTAGTGGTTTCCCCGGAAAGCCCGACCCATAATGACGAGGGTGCCGTAAAATTGACGGACTCTACTGACAAATGGTGGTCAAATGTGGCATCCGGCATGTGCCAGCGGGTTTTCATTAGGATATCTACCGCCATCGCCCGTGCCTCTTCACATGAGGAGTCCGCTTCTAGCGCTGCCACCAGCAGAGGGAGCGCATCATCCGGCGCATTACGGACAAGTGCGGCCTTTGCCAGATCCACGCGCGCGGCAGCTAGCTCGGACCGCAACGTCTCGGCTTGTTTGCTGGAAACGGCCACGTGCCCCCCAGAGTCAACCTGCATTCGGACTTTGGGCCGCGCATTATAGCCAGCCAGGGTAGCCAACAGGACAATCATGCCAGCAGCAAGGCCCGCAGAGAGCCATGTGACTAGGGGTGACTGGCTGGGCTCACATCGCATGTTCAGGAATTCAACGCCGCTGCGGGCGGATTGTGTCAGTGCCCGGCCCCCTCAGAGCCCGGCTTTTTGGATCAAGGCACGCAGTTGCGTCTGAAACTCCATAATGTCCTCCTTGGTCGGGTGATAGCCCACAGTGTCGGGATCCAAGCCGGGGCGGCCGGTTTGGTCGAGCATCCAGATTGCTGTTTCACCATCACTGAAAGTCACCTTGCCGCTGACCAGCGCACCGGGCAGCGTGAGAGAATCCATCGTTACTGTGACCTTACCAGTCGGGATAGGAGCGGCTTTCACCTCGGGTTTGGCTTCCACTTTCGGCTCCTCGATCAATTGGATGCCAAGGTCGAGAATGAGGAAGCGGGTGTCCATGTAGGTAAGGGAAAATCCGAACTCATCTTTGAGGTGGCGTTGCAAATCCGACATGGTCGCCCCTGCGGCGGCCTGTTGGTGGAGGGAGGCGATTTGTTCGGGAGTGAGTTGGCTGGCGCTGAACATGCCCCCTTTGTGAACATTGTGGCCGGATTGCCAAGCCTCAAGAGTGGTTATTCACAATCTGCGAAAGACAGACAGGAACCGGGACACCGCGATAACCCTCTTTCTATCCATTGAGCTTCACCAGAGCCTTGGGCAGGAATACGCCATTCTTGCGGATGAGTTTGCCGTCGAAGAATATCTCTCCGCCGCCGTAGTCCTTGCGCTGGATGTTGACCATGTCCCAGTGGACCTGCGAGTGGTTGCCGTTGTTGGCATTTTCATAAGCCTCACCAGGGGTGAAATGGAACGACCCCGCGATTTTCTCGTCGAACAAAATGTCGCGCATCGGCTCGCGGATCACCGGATTGAAGCCCAGCGCGAATTCGCCGATGTAGCGCGCACCCTCGTCACTATCGAGGATCTTGTTGATTTGTTTAGTCTTAGCGCCAGCCTCCGCCTTGACGATTTTCCCCTTGGAGAATTCCAGGCGGATGCCGTCGAAACCAATTCCCTGATAGATTGTCGGGGCGTTGTATGTCACGTAACCTTCCACGGAATTGCGGACCGGCGCGGTGAACACCTCTCCATCCGGGATGTTATAGTTTCCTCCGCAGACGATGGCCGGAATGTCCTTGATGGAAAACCTCAGATGGGTGCCGGGGCCGGTGATTTCCACGCGGTCGGTCTGGTCCATCAATTTTTTCAGCGCGTTCATCGACGGCACCATCGCCTGATAATCTAGCAGGCAGACCTTGAAATAGAAATCCTCGAATGCCTCGGTACTCATGCCCGCCTGCTGCGCCATGGATGGCGAGGGCCAGCGCAGCACACACCATTTGGTTTTTTTCACCCGGTATTCGGTCACTGGGCGCATGTGTTTCATGGCTAGTTTCATTTTCCCGGCGGGCACATCGGAGGTTTCCGCGATGTTGAGGCTGCCGCGGATGGCGATGTAGGCATCCATATCCTTCATTTCCGCCAGGAGGTGTTTGGAAATCGTACTGTATTGGTCGTCCTCGGCTCCTTTGAGCATCTCGCGCGTCAGGCGGCCCTGATGCACGCGCAGAAAAGGCAGCGCGCCCTTGGCCCGCGCCTCGCGGATCAGTGCCAGCCCTATCGAGTCTGGCACGTCATACAGGTCGATAAGAACCTTATCCCCTTTTTTGAGCGAAGTGGAATAACGAACCAACTGGCGGGCGAGGGCGTCAATGCGTGCGTCGTGCATGGGCGCTGGGGTAACAGGTTTCCACCCGCAAAAAAATGGAAAAAAAACTCAAATTGAGATTCTTCGGAGAAAAGGTGGATAACTTGGCGCTTGGCATAGCCGCCGGGATGCATACACCAAGCGCATGGTGCTCGGCATTCTCGGTTCTGGTTCCGGATCCAACATGCAGGCTATCCTCGATGCGATCGACGCTGGAACGTTGGACGCGAGGATAGCCTTGGTCTTATCAGACAACCCCGGTGCATTCATTCTGGAACGTGCCCGGAAACGCGGGATAGATACCGGGATAATCGACTGCCGGGGATTCCGCACGAAATTCCCGGAGGATGCCCAGACGGAAACCGCAGAGCGACTCAAGGATGCTGGTGTCGGACTCGTCTGCCTCGCCGGGTTCCTGCGTCTGGTGAAACGCCCGCTGCTGGATGCCTTTCCCCATCGCATCCTCAACATCCACCCTGCCCTCTTGCCAGCATTCCCGGGCTTGGAATCCTGGAAACAAGCACTGGATGCCGGGGTTCCTGAAACCGGATGCACAGTGCATTACGTCGATGCCGGCATGGATACCGGACCGGTGATCCTTCAGGAACCTGTGCCGGTAATGGCTGAGGACACGCCGGAATCCCTGCATGCCCGTATCCAGATCGTGGAGCACCGGCTCTATCCGCAAGCCATCGCCATGGTCATGGCGGGCTTGAAGGAAGGTCACTGAACCATCCTCTCCCGCACGCCTTGGACCAGGTGCTCCCATGCGCGGCCCTTCGAAGGGCTCCTTTGACAATCGGCATGATGCTGTGACCCCATGGAGGGTCACTTTGTTGTGTGTGTTCTTTGTAGTCTCACCTCCCGCCACCCCAGGCGTTAAACATCGCTGGAGGATTGCGGTAGGCACGGCTGCTAGACTGCAGCAGACGGCGCGTGAGTTCATAAGCGAGGGCGATGACGCAGAGCGAGACGAGCGTGATGGCAAGGGGCGGTATTTTTAGAAGATAATAGAAAATCGGACCGATCTCAGGCACCATCATGAAAAATAGGCACAAGAGATAGGTCCCCCTTTTCCATCCCCGCCAGACGATGGTTGGCACGCCGATGGCGGCAACAGCGGCACACATAACCAATTCTGTAGGAATCTGAAAGCCAGTTCCGCTAACTGCCTCCCATGCCATACTGAAGCTGAGGACCGGCGCGATGGCCGTCAATACTAGCGTGGCGGCTAGCTTGGCGGTGGATATCGGCAGAGTGCGCAGATGCCGCAATTGCTGGATGATTGGCAACACAATGAGATAACCAAACATTATGGCCATAGGCAGTGGTATTTTCAAAAATTGTTTCGGCGATGATAGCTTTGATTCGGAAAATAATAGTTCTATTGCAAGCAACACGGCGACGATTCCGAGGCCAGAGCCACCCAAGCGTACTGCTAGATCTTGCCAGAGCAATGGCAGGCCGCCAAAGCCAACCGGAGCTTGGTGTTGGCCGGACTTCCTAGTGCCCGTCACGACACTCAAGCGGAATCCCCCGCGTTCCCTGACCACTCCTTCGGCGCGAGACCAGCCGAGAATCGACATCATTGCCGTCGCCAGCAAAACGACGATTCCCTGCGGCGTGTCAAAGGGTTGTTTAATGAAAAAGATAGCGAAGAAAAATCCGACCGCAAGAACCGTCCGCACCCACGAAATGGCATATCGAGGCGATCCAGGCGGCTGGAAGATTAAATAAAACAGAGAACCGAAACAGAGCGCATAAGTAATG
>Ga0007854_10002876_pt1 | contig 10585 bp, 9 predicted proteins | sample CryBogCBH12Aug08_FD_60382 | JGI IMG/M metagenome (GOLD analysis project Ga0007854, IMG submission 60382) | Freshwater microbial communities from Crystal Bog, Wisconsin, USA - CBH12Aug08 | ecosystem: Environmental > Aquatic > Freshwater > Lake | place: Crystal Bog, Wisconsin, USA | collected... | reverse complement strand
CTGGGGATTTGTGCATAAATCGGCTCTTGAAAACTTTTTGCTTTTATTTTCCACAATCCGTATCCTCAATTTCTTTTTTAGGAAAACTAGTTATGCTAGAAAAGTTTTATCCATCACAGTTTTTTGACTTAAACCAAAATCCTTTTGCCGATCTTTTTTTTTTAAACAAACCTGTTTGGGAAACTTTAAAAAACCTTAAACGATATATAGACAGCCAAGTTCTTGGTTATATTTCTATTGATATTCCACAAACAGCTTTTTTACTAAACTCCTCTTTAATTAAAATTGGTAAGGGATCAAAAGTTTATCCAGGGGCTTGCATTGAAGGTCCGTGTATCATCGGAGAGTACTCAGAAATCGGGCCAGGAGCTTTTATTAGACCTTACACAATAATCGGAGATTACTGCAAAATAGGGCACTGTACAGAGGTTAAACACAGCATTTTATTAAACCATGGTAAGGCTCCCCATTTCAATTATGTGGGGGACTCCATTTTAGGGTATGATGTAAATTTAGGTGCAGGTGTTGTTTGTGCAAATTTTAAAATCAATAAGACAATGATTCATATTCAAAATGAAACACAAAAAATCCCTACAGAAATGAAAAAACTAGGAGCTATCATAGGTGATAGCAGTAGCTTAGGCTGCAACAGTGTAATAAGTCCTGGATCTATTCTTAAAAAAAGATTTCTGTGCTTACCCTGTACTCATGTACAGGGATCTCATTTAATTTAATTAAAAAGGCTTTTTGCAATGAATGAATTTTCTTTTTCTAAATCGAAAATAGATTTCGAAAAATCTTTAGAGAAAGCAGTTTTTTCTCTTGGAGAAAGTTCTAAACTCCGCGATGCTTGCGAGTATGCTTTGCTCAATGGTGGAAAAAGAATTCGCCCTTTGATTGTTTTTATGATAGCCCATGCAATAGGAAAAAACTTTGATGTTTTGCAAGCAGCTCTGTGTATAGAATATTTCCATACAGCTTCTTTAATCGTAGATGACCTTCCATGTATGGATAATGATGATTTCAGAAGAGAAAAACCGTCTTTACATAAAGTTTTTGGGGAAGCGACAGCTCTTTTAGCTAGTTATAGTTTAATGACTGCTGGATTTCAAAAAATTTACGAAGGAAGCAAAGAGTATGCAAAATATGCAGACAATTCTAATGAAATTTGTTCTATTGCACTACATGAGATTTCTTTAGCTGCAGGGTTAGATGGGGCAACAGGGGGACAGTACTTAGATCTTTATCCCGATACTCTCTCTTTAGAAAGAGTCAAGTCTATCATAGAAAAAAAAACAACACGGTTGTTTGAAACATCCTTTTTGTACGGTTGGCTTTTTGGTGGCGGAGATTTATCTCTACTACAAACTATAAAAAAAATAGGATATCACTTTGGAATGGCTTTTCAAATAGCTGACGACTTAAAAGACTTTATGCAAGATAAGAAAAGAGAAAACTCTATTAACTTAGCTCTTATTTTAGGACAAAAAAAAGCAAAAGAGGCTTTTAATTTGGAGTGCTTACAATTAAATGAACTTGTAAAAACTCTAAAAATCAAAACAGAAAACTTTTTTTTGTTGCAAAAGAAACTCGAAGACTATGCTAAAAATTAAAGACGTATCAAGTAAGATACGTCTTTAAAAAAGACTATTAAAAAGAAGATGTAGTTAAAGAGTCTTCTACCTCTTGATTAGATGAAGTAGCCTCAGGTAATCTTTTCGAAAGCATTTTTTCTAAAAGAACTTTTTCTATCTCATCAGCTAATAAAGGTTTGGCTTTGAGCACTTCTCTTACAGATTCTCTTCCTTGCTCTAATCTTTCTCCATTATAACTAAACCAAGATCCTTTTTTCTCTATTACCCCAAAATCTACACCTAGATCTATAAGGGAACCTGTTCTGGAAATACCTTCATTAAATAAAATATCAAACTCAGCTGTTTTAAAAGGTGATGCCATTTTGTTTTTTACAACTTTTACTCTAACTCGATTTCCAATTTCCGCATTATCAGCTCCTTTGATTCCTGCAATTCGACGGATTTCCATACGAATAGATGCATAAAACTTAAGCGCCCTACCACCTGTGGTTGTTTCTGGACTACCAAACATTACACCAACTTTTTCTCGAATTTGATTAATAAAAATTGCACAAGTATTGGATTTAGCTAAAGTTGAAGTAAGTTTTCTTAAAGCCTGAGACATCAACCTTGCTTGTAAACCAATATGGTTATCTCCTATTTCTCCCTCTAATTCACTTTTAGGAACAAGGGCAGCTACAGAATCTATAACAATTAAATCAACAGCATTAGAACGAGCTAGCATTTCGGCTATATTTAACGCTTCTTCACCAGAATCTGGCTGCGAAATCATAAGTTTGTCTAAATTAACACCTATTTTTTCCGCATAAGCAGGGTCTAAAGCATGTTCTGCATCTATGTATGCTGCAACGCCTCCTCCTTTTTGACAATTAGCAACAATGTGGGTTGCTAAGGTAGATTTTCCAGAAGACTCTGGTCCATAAAGTTCGACAATACGTCCACGAGGAACACCATAAATACCAAGTGCTAAATCTAATGAAACAGCTCCTGTTTTAATAACACTTATTTCGCGATTAGCATGGTGTTGACCAAGAGTCATAATAGACCCTTTCCCAAATTGTTTTTCAATATGGGCAATAGCTAGTTCTAACGCTTTCTTTTTAGCAAGATCAGTAGCTTCTGACATATAAATGTACCTTCCTCTAAATAATGTTTAAAAAAATAAACTATCTTTTTTTTCTTGACGTTTCGTATGTATATGAATCATGGCATAATTTTTTGTATTTGGATAGAGTCAAACTTTTTTCAAGGGGAGATAAATATGTATCTTGCTGGAGATATAGGAGGAACAAAAACTCACCTAGCTTTATATGAAAACAAAAACACCACCTATATCCCCATAAAACAGAAAAAATTCCCAAGTGGGAGTTATGTGAGTTTAGAAAAAATTCTTAAAGAGTTCCTTTCTTCCTCAGAAAAAATAGAGAAAGCGTGTTTTGGAGTTGCTGGGCCTGTTCATCAAGGACGATGTGAAACACCCAATCTAGCTTGGATTATAGATGAGGAAATTTTAAAAAAAGAATTAAAAACAGAAAAAGTTGCTTTAATTAACGATCTTGTAGCTAATGCTTATGGTATTAGAACACTTTCAGAAAAAGATTTTTTTATTCTTAATGAAGGAACGTCTGGCATGGAGGGCAATCAAGCCATAGTGTCTGCGGGTACAGGTCTTGGAGAAGTTGGTCTTTTTTTTGATGGCCAACAACATAGTCCCTTTGCTAGTGAAGGAGGGCATTGTGATTTTTTTGTAAGAAATAAAGAAGAAGCTAACCTGTTTTTTTATTTACAAAAAAAATATGGAGACCACGTTTCTTTAGAAAGAGTCTTGTCTGGACCTGGTTTAGAAAATATTTATGAGTATTTAATAACAACCTATTCACAAGGACAGTCTTTTTTAGAAAAAACCAAAGAAAAGTCTTTAGCACAAATCGTTTCAGAAAAGGGTTTAAGTAAAGAATGTTTTTTCTGTGAAAAAGCACTGGATTTATTCACATCTTTCTATGGAGCAGAAGCTGGTAATAGCGTTCTTAAATTTTATGCATTGGGTGGTTTGTTTATTGGGGGCGGCATAGCTCCAAAAATTTTAGAGAAATTAAAAACCTCTATTTTTATGAATGCTTTTACCGCCAAGGGTAGAATGGGATCTCTTCTTTCAACAATTTCTGTCAAAGTAATTCTCAACGAAGAAACCGCTCTTTTAGGCAGTTGCTATTATGCAAAGCATATTCTTTAGCCTATAAAAAAGACAAAGCTTGCAAAAATAAGACTCTCAAATTAGTTTGTTAAAACTAAATTTTCGCCACAAGTGAGTCGTTATGTTGTTTTTAAAAAAATATTACAGGTTTTTTTCTGGTATTTTTTTTGTTACCAATCTTTTTTGTTTTTCAAATAGTGATAGAAGAATTTCAGAACTAGAAAAGCAAATGTTAGAAATTGGTGGGTATAATCCAGCCGGGACATTTGGGGCGCAATTTGGTAATGCTTCTTTAGGTAATTCAGATTGGGAAGTTGGTGTAGATCTTTTGCTTTGGCAAACCCAAGTGGGAGGTACTGAATATGCTTATTCTGTAAATCATATTCAACCTTTAGGGATTGGATTTCCTTTAAAAGGAAAAATTAGTCAAATGACTTTTGATTGGAATTTTGGTTTTAGAATAGGAGGGGGAAAACAAAACCTTGTTAAAGGATCTGATCTGTTTTTAACATATACTTATTATAAAACATCAGCCTCTGATGGATATCACAAAGAGCTTCCTTCGGGTTTTTTAGGATTAACAGGTTTCTTAGACCCGGCAATTGTAGCAAAATCTGACTATCATTTGAATTATCAAAATATCGATGTTGAATTTGGACGTAGTTATTATGTAAGCCGTCAAGTTCTTTTTAAATCTAATATAGGATTAAAATTTTCTCGTATTTCTCAAAAGCAAACAAGCCACTATGGATTTGATGTGCAATCAGAAGATTTAGTTTCTTTTTCTTCTAATCTTAAAGATCAAAACTTATTTCTAGGAATCGGTCCAAGAATAGGTTTTTGTTCCAGGTGGTATTTAGGTCGTGAAGTTAGTTTATATAATAAAATAGGTGCCGCTCTTTTGTATGGGTACTTTCAAGTAAAAGACCACTATGATGCAGACGAAAAAAAAATACTTAACCAGCAAATGATTAAGTCGTTAAGTGAAATAAATCTTATAGGCTCAGCTCATAGGTTTTCCCCTTTTACCGAAATGTTAATAGGAGCTTCTTGGAATAGGTCGTATTTAAAGGACAAGGTGATTCTTACCATAAGTGTAAGTTATGAAACGCTATATTTTTGGAGGGAAGCTCAAAAATTAGTGGCAGAAGGAGTTATAAAAACAGACAACTCTTCGAATTTAATTAGTTCTTCTAGAGTTTTATTTGAAAGGCAAGCAGAAGATTTAGGTTTTAGAGGTCTTTCCTTAAAAGTAGAGGTGGATTTTTAAAAAACACCTAAATCACTTTTTTTAAACATGTTGTGTTTTTTTCTTTTTTATATTTGATTGTTTATTAATAAAAACAAAAAGTTTGTTAAAAAAAAGTTTTAAAAAATTAGCTAGTTATTTATATGGGAAATTATAGAGATAAAGAATTTAAATCAAAAACACCGAGAGGTCAAACAATGAATGGTAACTTTTTAAAAAGAGTACCTGTAGCATTTGTTGCTTTAGCTGCTTCGGTTTCTGTTTTCGCAGGATCTGATACAGATACGAGATTGCAGCAACTTGAACAACAAATGAAGCAAGTTCGAACTGAAACAGCTGCAGGAACTTATGGAGCAAAAACAGCAATTGCTCGTCCTGAAGTAGATGGATCAGGAGTGTTTCTTTCTATAGATGCATTATTATGGAAGGCAAATGTAGGTGGATCTGAATATGCTTACACTGATGCAACACCTCTTGCTGGTTTTCCGCAAAGCGGAACAGTTAAACAAGCTGACTTTGATTGGAGTTGGGGGGTAAGAGCTGGAGTGGGATATAATTTCGATCATGATGGTTGGGATACATATTTAAACTTTACTTACTTTCAATCTAAAAATTCTTCAGGAACTTCAGTAGATTCTAATGCAAGTATTATTCCTCTTAAAGGAGCAGCAGATCTTACACTTGGTAGTTTAGGCAAAGATCTATTATCTTGCCTTAGTGCGGAAACTGATTATAAATTCACTTATTATAATCTAGATTTGGATTTGGGAAGAAATTATTTTGTTTCAAAAGACCTTTCTTTCAGACCTCATTTTGGTCTTAAAAATAGTTGGATTGATCTAAAACAAGATACACATTATACAGGTGGTCAAACTTTAGGTGTAAATTATTTTAAACAAGATGATAAATCTAAGCTTTGGGGAATCGGGCCAAGCACAGGGGTCAATTCAAAATGGTACCTAGGCAATGGTGTTAGTATTTTTGGAGATGCTGCGGGATCTTTATTATGGGGATACTTTAAAGTTAACCATGAAGAACTTGTAAGTAATAGCCCAACAACAGCTAGTATTGAAATTACAGCAAATGAGCATAGATTTGTTCCAACAGCTCAATTAGTAATTGGACTTTCTTACGACAAATATCTTAATAATGATAAATGCCATATTGGCCTTACTTTAGGTTGGGAAAGCATTTATTATTGGAGAGCAAATCAAATGTTAAATATTGAAGATTTTGCTTCCAAAAAATATTCAAGAATTTCAGAAGATGCTAGTATGACAGGGGTCACTCTTCATCTAAGATTTGATTTCTAAAAAAGATCGAGTTTTTACTGATATTTTAAAAAGAGACAACTCTTAAAGTTGTCTCTTTTCTTTTATTCTTTTTCAAAAAAAGCATGTTCTGTTTAAAAAAACGATTTATTTTAATTCGAAAAATTCAGTATACAGTTGATCTAACGACTAAAAAGATCTTTTTAAAAAAAGCAGGTTTTTTATAAAAAGACTTCTTGAATAGATAAAATTTTAAATTTTTCATGGGGTAACTGAATGAAAACTCTTAAGAAAACTACAGCATCTCTGATAGCATTTGCTTTGTCCGCTTCAGCTTTTGCTGCTTCAGATATGGACGCAAGAGTTCGTGAGTTAGAAAAGAAAATGGATAAAATTGCTGTTACAACAGATACTGGAAGTTTTGGTGCCTGTACAGCTACAGCTAGACCTGAACCAGATGGTAAAGGATGGTTTCTATCTTTAGATGTTCTTTATTGGCAAACTAAAGTAGGTGGATCTGCTTACGCTATCTCTAATCAAAAAGAGATTAATTCTCCAGTTATTCAAGTTGGAACTGTAAGAGAACCTTCTTTTAAATGGGATTTTGGAGTGAAGGCTGGTATTGGTTATGACTTTAACCATGATGGTTGGGATATTTATGGTGAGTTTACTTATTTAAACAACACAGCAAATAGTTCTAGTTCTGTTAGTTCACCAGCTGGATTAATGCCCATTAATGCACCTCTTTGGCTAACTGCTTCAAGCCAGCAAAATATTTTAAACAACAACTATGCTGAGTTTGCTACAAATGCTAGTTCTAATTTAGACATGAAGTTTTATGATCTTAACCTAGAGTTAGGTAGAGATTTTTTTGTGTCCAAAGAATTAGCTTTCCGTCCACACTTTGGTCTTAAATCCACATGGATAACTTTGGATCAAAACTCTAAATTTACAGGTGGAAGTACAGCCTATACGATTACTGATACAGCTGGCAATGCTGTTAACATTAATGGATTAAATTTAAGTACATTATACTCTGATACAGATAGTAAAGTATATGGATTAGGACCTAGAGCTGGGGTAAATTCACGCTGGTTTTTAGGGGAAGGGTTTAGTTTTTATGGAGATGCTTCTAGTGCGCTTCTTTTTGGTTATTTAAATAACAAGTATGAAAGCAACTATAGCACATATCCAGATAATACAGTTAAAGTGAAGTACAAATTTCATGCTCTTATACCTACAACAAACTTTGGTTTAGGTCTTGCTTATGACAAATATACAATGAATAACACTCAGCATATTCATATTAGTTTAGGTTATGAAAACCAAATTTTTTGGGATAGTAGTTATTTAGCCGGAGCTACAGCCTCACCTTATAATATTGGTTTTTATGGTGTAGATTTGAAAGTCCGTTGGGATTTTTAATACGCTAATATTAACAAAAGATTTTTTTCTTATAAGCAGGGTGGTTATCTATCCTGCTTTTTTTTAAGGATTAAAAATATTTATTTTACATAATTATTTAAATGATTTATTAAATTAAATTAAGAAAGAAAAAATGGGCTGTTCGTTAACCTGTTCTTTTTTAATAAAGAATATAGGTAAGGCCTATTTTTCAAAGAAATAAAAAACAACACTATAACTAGCATGAGGTTACTAACATGAGTTGTTTAGGAAAACTATCACTTCCCATAGCCACCTTATCTGTAGCAGCAGTTTTTGCAGGGCATGATATGGATTCTCGAGTACGTGAACTCGAAAAAGAAATGAAAGAAGTTCGTACTGGAAATCCGGCAAAAAGCTTTGGTGCCAATACAGCGCCTGCTCGAGCAGAAGTTAATGGTACTGATTTTTTTCTATCATTTGATGTTTTGTATTGGCAGGCAAAGTTGGGTGGAACAGAATATTGCTATACTAATGGAAATAGTGGAATAATTATGCCAGAACGAGGTTCTGTGCACGATGCGAATCCAGAGTGGGATTGGGGTTTTAGAGTAGGGGGTGGATACAACTTTGAACATGGACAGTGGGATATTTATGCAAATTATACCTACTTCTCTAGTAATCATAATACACTCAAAGCTGGTGCGCCTACGGGCTCTGTTATGCCTTTGAAAGGCGGTTCTGCAGTTCATAATTATACATCAGCTGCTAAAGCAAGTTCTCAAGTAAATCTTAATTTTGATCGAATAGATTTAGAATTGGGAAGAGATTTCTTTGTTGCTGAATATCTTTCTTTTAGACCTCATTTTGGTTTAATGACTGCTTGGATTGATGCAAAACAGTCAACTCGATATTCAGGTGGAGATAATTTAGGCTATAATTATGTTTATATTAAAGACGTAAATGATTTTTGGGGTATAGGACCACGAGCTGGTGTTAATAGTAAATGGCATCTAGCTAATGGCTTTAGCATTTTTGGTAATGCTGCAACTGCATTAACTTATGGTAATTTCAATGTTCATCACAAAGAGAATTACAGCGTAAACTCTTCAACAAATGCTATTCATTTAAATGGTGGATTCCATAGATTTGTTCCAACTACGCAACTTCAGCTGGGTTTTGCTTATGATCAATACGTTGCTGATGATAAGCAACATATTAGTCTTTCACTCGGATGGGATATTCAATATTGGTGGAATGTTAATCAGTCTTTAAACACTGTTCATACAGGGTTAAATGCCGACCATGGTCCAACTTATGAAAGAGCTTCAGAGGACTTAAGTTTACAGGGAATTACACTACATTTTATGTGGTGTTTCTAAAAGCTTAAGGCGAATTTATTTAAATAAGTCAAAAAGACAAGATATACATTATCTTGTCTTTTTTTCTTTTATAAACACTTGCTATTTATATTAAGCAGTTGATACAGAGTAAATAAAAAACAAGTTTTTATTATGAATTTAGTTCCAACTTTTTTTTCATTAACAACTTTTTCTTTGCTTGTTATGGCAGCTGTTTTTGGGCAAAATCAGCATGAAAAATTGCAAGAGATTCAAAAGCAGATTGATGCTATTGCTGCAGTTAATATGCTGGATGAAAAAGGAAGTGTAACAGCTTCAGCTTGGCCGATAGGAAACACACCCTCTTATTTTTTTTCTATGGATGTAATATATTGGAAGGCTTTTATAGGGGGATCTGAATTTGTTACAACAAATAATACTTTAAATACACAATTACCTATTGTTGGATCTATTAAAAGTGACTCCTTAGACTGGAATTGGGGATTAAAAGCTGCTATTGGAAAAGTTTTTGATTATGATCAGTGGGGCATTGTTGGGGAGTGGACCTATTTTAATACAAATGGTTCTTCTAAAGTTCATGGTGGAGTAGAAAATGCACTTATCCCTTTAAGAGGATCTTATGCTCAAAGTATACAAAGGGCTTACTCTTGGATGAAAATGGATTTTATGAATTTAGATATTAACCTTTGTCGTTATTACTTTATAAGTAGTAGATTGGCTTTTAAGCCTAGGGTAGGAATTAAAAATACATGGAACAAATTACAGCAACAAGTTTTTTATTCGCAAGGGGCCTCTCTTTTAGGTAATTTAGCTTACACGTTAGATAAATCTAAAATGTGGGGGATAGGACCAAATGCAGGCATTGATACAACTTGGTATCTTGGTAAAAACTTTTCGATATTAGGTCTATTTTCTGTTAGTACACTTTATAGTTATTTTCGTGTTAATGAAAAATCTATTGTAACCACTCACCCAGAATTGTCTTTACAGTTAACAGAAAAACATCATCGATTTATCCCTAATTTACAGTGGCGTCTGGGTCTTGGTTGGAATCGTTATTTTAGTAATCGACAAAGAAGGGTAGATTTAAGTTTGGCTTATGAATCACTTTATTATTTTAGGCTCAATCAAATGTTTACTCTAAGTGAGTTTCAAAATACTTTTAGAGCGCAAGGACTTTCAGAAGATTTATCTATGTATGGGGTTACCTTTAACTTTCAATATAGTTTTTAATAGTTCTTTATAAAAAACACACAATTATTAATATTACTCAATATCAGAGTTTTACGTTTAAACAGACTTGTATATTCGAGTTTAAATGTCGAAAATACAGGGTAAATTTTTTATTTAAAAATAGTTTTTATTGTTGAAGGATTTTAAATAACCTTGTATATTCGAATTCAAATATCGAAAATACAAGGTTATTTATGAAAAGATCTACTTATATTCAAAGTATTAATGATCAATATCGAATTCATTCTGTGTGTGCTTTGCTTGGACCTAGGCAGGTGGGGAAAACAACTCTTGCTAAA
>Ga0007854_10002875_pt1 | contig 10587 bp, 10 predicted proteins | sample CryBogCBH12Aug08_FD_60382 | JGI IMG/M metagenome (GOLD analysis project Ga0007854, IMG submission 60382) | Freshwater microbial communities from Crystal Bog, Wisconsin, USA - CBH12Aug08 | ecosystem: Environmental > Aquatic > Freshwater > Lake | place: Crystal Bog, Wisconsin, USA | collected... | reverse complement strand
CGATGGCGAACAGCGCGTTCACCGCCTGGTGCCGGCCCAGCAAATTCACCCGATACTCGCCGCTGAACTCCCCGACCGGGGCCGTCACCTGAAAGGTCACCCCGTGCTTGTCCAGCCGCACCCCCTTCGCGCGCCAGTCGTTTTGCGCGCCCGCGCCCACCCGGATTACCCGTGCCCGGGTTCGCGCCGCAAGCCGATCCGCCCATTCGTCATCGCCGGGCAACAGGAGCGCGCCCTCTGCGGGCAATCCCTCCGCCAGCATCCCCTCCTCCCGCGCCACGCCGGCGAGATCCCCGAAATATTCCAGATGCTCCCGGCCGATGTTGGTGATCACGCCGAACTTCGGTCGGATCATCGCCACCAGCGGGGCCAATTCGCCCGGATGGTTGGTGCCGGCTTCCAGCACCGCCACCCGGTGGGTCGCCTCCAGCCGCAGCAGGGTGGCCGGCACACCGATGTCGTTGTTGAAGCTCGCCTCGCTCCACAGCACGGGCAGTTGCGCGCGCAACACCGCCGCCACCAGTTCTTTCACCGTGGTCTTGCCGTTGGAACCCGCCACCGCTATCACCGGCAAGTCGAACTGCGCCCGATAGGCGGCAGCCACCCGCCCCCACGCCGCCCGCACATCCGGCACCACCAGCGCCGCCAGTCCGGCTGGCACCTGGCCGGCCCCCGCCGCATCCACCACGGCGGCCACCGCCCCTTTGGCCGCCACTTCGGCCAGAAACCCATGCCCATCATGCGTCGCGCCGCGGATGGCGAAAAAGACATCCCCCGCCGCCACCGCCCGCGAATCCGTGGCCAGGTGCCGAACCGGGACTTCCCCGCCATGGCCCGGCCAGGCGGCACCGGCGGCGTCCGCAATGAATTTCAAAGAACGTGCTTCCACAAAATTATTTCAGCAAAAACGTCGCCGTCACCACCGCCGTGATGGTTTTCCGCCGCGCCGCCGTGTCGTTCTCGCCTTCCCAACTGGTGGCGCTGCTGTGCTCGGCGGTAATCTGGAAAATGCCCTGATCCGCATTGTGCAGCCGGGCGATGACCCGCCCGCCCTGCGCCGCCATCTGCTCGGCGCGCTCCCGCGCATTGCGCGTCGCGTCCGCCAGCATCGCCAGCTTCACTTCCCCGGCCTGCGAATAGATGAACTGCGGCGGTTCCACCGTGAACAGCACGCCCGCCTCCACCAGCGGCGTCGGATCCAGCTTGTCCACCCGATCCACCTCGGCGGACTCCACCGTCACCCGCTGCGTCAGCCGGTAGCCTGTGGTGCGCTGCTCCACCCATCCCTCGGGCGTCTTGTGCGTCGCCTTCATTTCTTCAATGCCCGCCGGCGCGAAGACAAAGTTCGTCACCCCCGCCCCCGCCAAAAATTCCGCCACCCGCGCCCGCTCCGCCTGCACCTTGCGCTGCGCGTCGAGCAGCGTCTCCGCCTCGTCCGTAAAGCTGCCGTGCCAGACAATCAGATCCGCCTCCACGTTCCGCTGCGCCGACCCCTTGGTGGTCACGAACTGCGAGTTTTTGATTTTAACCCAAGCCGCCGTGCCGAGCATGGCGGACACCACCAAGCCCGCCGCCAGAAACAGGCCGGCCAGCATGCCAAACAAATGGGGACGCGATTCGTTCATGTCAGTTTCTCCGGTGTTGGCTGGTTTCGGCCAGCGCCGTGGTGTTGGTCAGCAGTGCCGGATCCGGCGGCAGGTTCAGATAGCTGGCACAGCGCTCCGCAATGTCCCGGAACACCGGGCCGCACACCTTGCCGCCATAATAGCCTTCCTTCGGCTCGTCCATCACCACCGAGATGCACAGTTGCGGATTGTCCGCCGGGAAAAAGCCGATGAAGGACGAAACATATTTCCCGGGCACATAAACGCCATGCTCGGCCTTTTCCGCCGTGCCGGTCTTGCCCGCCACCACATAATTTTTCATCGCCGCGTCCGGGGCCGTGCCCTCCTTGGTGGGCACCGTCTTCAGCGCCGTCACCATGTCCTGGCAGGCCGCCGGGCCAATCACTTGGCGGAGGCGTTCCGGCGCGTAGCGCTGCACCACCCGCCCGTCCCGGTTCTGCAGCCGGCTCACAATCATCGGGCGCATCAGCCAGCCGCCGTTCGCAATCGCGGACATGGCCATCAGCATCTGGAGCCGCGTCACCGCCACCCCGTGGCCCATGGGAATTTGCGCGATGGACACCTTGCTCCACTGGTTCGTCGGATAAAGCAGCCCGCGCGCCTCGCCCGGCAGCGGCAGGCCCGTAAGCTGGCCGAAGCCGTAACTCCTCGCGTAGTCATACAGGCCCTGGCCGCCCAGCTTGATGCCGATTTTGGCCGCGCCAATGTTCGAGGACTTGGTGATGATGCCCTCCGTGGTCAGCATTCCGAACGGCTCATGGTCGTGCAGCACCCGGCCCGCAAAGGCAAAGTGCCCGTGCTCGCAGTCAAACTGATCCGTCAGTTTCACCACCCGGCTGTTCAGCGCGCCGGAAACCACCACAATCTTGAACGTCGAGCCTGGCTCCACCACATCCGTGAGCACCCGGTTGCGCGTGTCTGGCGAGATGGAATTCGGATTGTTTGGGTCGTAGCTCGGCAGCGAGGCCAGGGCCAGGATTTCCCCCGTGCGCGGGCGCATGACAATGCCGGTGATGCTTTTGGGCGTGTGCTGCTGGAGCGCCGCCGCCAGCGCCGTCTCGACAATGTGCTGCACGGCGGCGTCGAGCGTGAGCACCACGTTCAGGCCATCGCGCGGCTGCACATTCTCATCCCGGTAGGCCACCAGTTCGCGCGCCTGCCGGTCGGTCTCCGTCAGCTTCCAGCCCGGCACGCCGTTCAACTGCTTCTGCAGCGCAAATTCCACGCCGTCGCGGCCCTGGATTTGCGACACCCAGTGGCCGTCCACCCGCACATCCTCCGCGGCCGGAAAGCCGATGACCTGGCCCGCCAGCGAACCGTTCGGATAGACGCGCATCTGGTCCGGCTCGGCTGAAAGGGCGTGGAGCCGCAGATTTTTGTAAAAGAGCCGGTTGGTGCGGTTCAGCTTGGCTTCGTCCGCCACAAAAGTGAGGTTCGTCATCGCCGCCGCCAGGCGCTGCCAGGTGTCCTCGGAGACATTCCGGGCCAGGCGGACATAATATTGGTTGTTGGTCGCGAGCACCCCCCGGGAGTTGCGGACGATATGCGGCGTCAGCCGGTCGGCCAGTTCCGCCGCATTCAGGTGCAGCAGCGGGGCTAGGGCGCGGGCCACGACCGCTTGGTTGGTGCCAATCAGGGCCGGGTTGGCGCAAACGGTTTTCACCGGCACACTCATCGCCAGCACGTTGCCGTTCACATCCAGGATGTCGCCCCGGCGGGGGGCCTGCCAGAACTCGTGCTGGGTGTTCTGTTCCGCGCGGGCGCTGAGTTCCCCGTGCCGGAGCACCTGAAAATCCACCAGGCGGCACGCGAGCACCCCGAAGGCCGCCACCAGAAACAGCAGCAGCCACTTCGCACGCCCAACCTGTTGTTTGTTCATCATTGCCAAAAACGGCCAGCCACCCGTGGCGATCGGTTCCTCAACCAACGGCGTCACGGGCGGCGGCCAAAATTGTTTTTACGGACGAGCCGGTTATTGCGCCCGGCTGGCCGCCGGTCGCTGGGCCAACTCACGGCCGCCTTTCCCGACCGGCCCGGGGCCCAGCTCCGTCAGCCAGACTTTCTGGCCCGGCTGCGCCGGCACCAGGCCCAGGTTCAGTTCCCGCACCCGCTGGTCGAGCAGCACCGGCTCCCGCAGCCGGTCAATCTGATCCGCCACGCGGGTGTTGTCCGCCGTCAACTGCCGCAGGCTGGCTTCCCGCCGGGAAATCGCCTTCCCCAGCCGCCCAATCTCGGTCTTTTGCCACACATAACCGATGGCCGCCGCCGCAATCAGCAGGCACAGCAGGCACACTTGGAGCACGACCCCGACTCGAACCGTCCCTTCCCGGCTGTTTCGTTTGTCCGCCATATTACCATTAAATTTTTTCCAGCACCCGCAGTTGCGCACTGCGGCTGCGCGGATTGTCCCGCAATTCGTCCGCGCCCGGCAAACCGGCCTTGCGCGCCACCCATTTCAGTTCCGGCACACACGGCTGCCGCAGCTCCGGAACGTCCACTTCCCCCGGGAACGTGTAATCCCGCGTCCGCTCCCGCCCAAATTCCTTCACCACCCGGTCTTCCAGCGAGTGGAACGTGATTACCGCCAGCCGGCCCCCCGGCTTGAGCCGCCCGGCGGCCACAGCCAGCCCCCGCCGCAGCGAGCCAATCTCGTCGTTCACCGCCAGGCGCAGCGCCTGAAATACCTTCGTGGCCGGGTGCGCCTTCCGCCCCTGCCGGGGCGACAGCCGCTCAATCAGCCCGGCCAGTTGCCGCGTCGTCAGAAACCGGGCCAATACCCGGTCATGCACGATGGCCTTCGCCAGCCGCCGCGAGTCGCGCTCGCCGCCCAACTCCCAAAAAATCCGCGCCAGCGTTTCCGCGTCCGCGCCATTCACCAATTCCGCCGCCGTCAGCGGCTGCCGGTCGTCCATCCGCATGTCCAGCGGCCCGTCGTGCTGAAAGCTGAAGCCCCGCTCCGGGCGATCCAACTGGGGCGAACTCACGCCCAAATCCAGCAGCACCCCGTCGCAGCTCCCGGGCGGCAGCCACCGATCCAGTTCCGCAAAATTCCCGCGCTCCACCGCAAACCGACCCGGAAATTCCGCCGCCAGCCGGAGCCGCGCCGCCTCAACCGCGATGCCATCGCGATCGCACCCCAGCAGGCGCCCCGTCGGCGAACTCGCGGCCAGAATGGCCCGGGCGTGCCCACCTCCACCGAGCGTCCCGTCGGCGTATTGCCCGCCCGGATGCGGTCTCAGGGCGGCCAGCACCTCCGCCGCCATCACCGGCTTGTGAATGAATTCGCACACCGCGCATGGTCACGCTGCCGTCATTTCCCGCCCGCTGAAAAATTCCAGGCCGTGCGACCGCACCGGCGACCGCACCGGCTCCCCGGAAACCGTCCGCGACCGGGCGGGCACCACCTCGATGTCCGCATCGGCCAGGTCGTTGTGAAGCACCCTCACCGCGTCCAGCGAAAGTTCCGTCTGCACCGCGCTCCGGATTGCCGGGGCCGGGGCCGCCGGGCGAAAGGGATTCAGTTTTTCCGACCAGGCGGACAGGCCCGATGTCCGGGCCGACATGGTGACCGGGCGGGCCGCCGGCTTGGCCGCCGGCGGCTTCACCGCCGTCGCCGGTTCCGCCGCCTTGGGCTGAAACGGGTTTTTCTCCCCGCCAAACTTCGGCAGGAAGACGCGCTTGTTCTCGCGGTAGGCGACCGTGTCGCGACCGCCAAAAAAACTTTTTCCGGCACCCAGTAATTTTCCCAGATTCATAATCACTCCATGAGTTCGAAAGCCTTGGTCGCCACTTCGGCGTCCGCCGCCTTCACTTGTTCATACCGAACCGGATTCCAGATTTCGAACCGGTCCAGCAAACCGACCAGCATGGCCGACTCCATCACGTCCGCCTTCCGGGCCAGGTCGTCCGGCAGACAAATGCGGCCCGCCTTGTCCAAGGTCACCTGCACCGAGCCGCTGCCGATGAACCGCTTCAACACCACTTTGCTCGGGTCGCTGTTGGGCATCGCGTCAATGTCCGCCTTCATCTTCGCCATCTGATCCGGCGGCAACACCCGCAGGCACGCCCCGGCGGCATGTTTCGGCCAGAAAATCAGCGTCAATTCCGTGCCTTCCTGCTCCGGCCGCCACTTGGCCGGGATTTGAACACGCCGTTTCTCATCCACCCCATGCAAATAACACGAGTTGTAATAAGTCGGCTGACCTGTTCCGGCGCTGGCCATTTTTTATTAACAGGGATTCCAGAAACCCCAGAATCACCCACAACAACCCATTTCTACTCCCTTTAACCCACGGTGTCAACGAAAATCAACCCCTTCAAACGCCCGCTTATTGAAAAGTTATTCACAACCCCGCGAAACTGTGAATTGTCACCCACCGTGCCCCTCGGTTACGCTCGCCGGGATGCGAACCGCCGATTTTCATTTCGACCTGCCCCCCGAACTGGTGGCCCAGCAGCCCGCCGGGCAGCGCGACGGCTCGCGCCTCCTTATTTTGGATCGAAAAACCCAAAACACCAGCCATAACCGCTTTCCCGACCTCCTGAATTATCTGGCCCCCGGCGATGTCTTGGTGCTGAACGATTCCCGCGTCATTCCCGCCCGGCTCCACGGCACCAAGGCCGGTTCCGGCGGGCGCTTTGAAATCCTGCTGCTGGAGGAAACCGCCCCCAACGATTGGTGGGCCATGCTTCGGCCCGGCAAGCGCGCCGGCATCGGCGCAATCCTCGAATTATCCACCAAATCCGGCACCCCGACCGGTATTCGCGCCACTGTCTCCGAAGTCAATGCCGACGGCCACCGCCGGCTGCAATTTTCCGGGACCCCCAACGTGTTCGCCGACCTCGGCGAACTGGGCGAATTGCCGCTGCCGCCCTACATCGAGCGCCCCGCCGAACTGCCCGCCGACCGCGAACGTTACCAGACGGTTTTTGCCCGGGCCGACGGCTCGGTGGCCGCCCCCACCGCCGGCCTCCATTTCACCCCGGAATTGCTGGCCGAAACCCGGCGGCGCGGCGTGCAAGTCGCCTTTGTCACCCTGCATGTCGGGGCCGGAACCTTTCTGCCGGTGAAGGCCGAAAACATCGCCGAACACACCATGCACACGGAACGTTTTGCAATCGGCGCCGCCACCGTCGCGGCTGTGAACGGCGCGCGCCAGGCTGGCCGCCGGGTCGTGGCCGTGGGCACCACGGCCCTGCGCACGCTTGAGTCTGCCGCCCGGCAAAACGCCGGAATCATCAATGTTTGCAAGGATAAAACGGACATCTTCATTTATCCGCCCGCCACCTTTGCGGTGGTGGACGCGCTGCTCACCAATTTCCATCTGCCCGCCTCCACGCTGCTCATGCTGGTCAGCGCCTTCGCCGCGCCCGGCGAAAAAACCGCCGGCCGGGAATTGATTCTGAAAACCTACGCGGAGGCCATTCGCGAACGTTACCGCTTCTTCAGTTACGGCGACGCCATGCTCATTCTGTGAAAACCGCCCCCACTAACACCGGTGCCCGCCACCCCTTCGTTTTTGTCAACATGGCGATGACGGCGGACGGCAAAATTGCCACCGCCAACCGCGCCATCACCTCCTTTGGCAGCGCGCACGACCAGCGGCAACTCTTCACCCTGCGCGCCACCGCCGATGCCATCCTGTGCGGTGCCCGCACGGTGGAACAATCGCGCACCCTGCTGGGCAGCGGCGGCGAAGCTTTTTGCCGCGCCCGGCTTCGGCGCGGGCTGGCCCCCCACGCACTGCGGGTCATCGCCACCGGCAGCGGCTCCTTGGATCCGCAAGCGGAGCTTTTCCGGCACCGGTTCTCGCCCATCATCATTCTGACCACCGGACGCGCCCCCGCCCGCAAACTGGCGCAGCTTCGCGCCCTGGCCGATGAGGTGCTCGTCTGCGGCGAGTTGGAGCTGGATTTTCCCGTCGCCCTCCGCTGGCTGCGCGCCCAGTGGGGCGTGAAACGGCTGCTGGCCGAAGGCGGCGGCGAACTCAACGCCGCGCTCTTTCATGCCGGACTGGTGGATGAAATTCACCTGACCCTCTGCCCAAAGATTTTTGGCGGGCGCAATGCCCCGACCATTGCGGACGGCCCCGGACTGGGCGGTCTGGCGGAGGCGGAAGATTTTGAAATCAAGTCCATTCGCAACCTGAATGGCGAGTTGTTCACCGTGTTTTCCCGGGCAAAAACCGGCCCAACCACCCGGACACCCGCATAAAACCGGTTTATTTTCAATGAATTGGAACAAAATCACCCGGCAGCCTTCATATTCCCTCCGTCTTTCCCGCACTGGTTAACCGCAAAGAACGCAGAGATCACAAAGAAAAACGGATGGGCCTCAAGCCGGGGGCATTCCAATCCACCTTGACCGGAATTCCCCTGCCCGTCTTTGTGTTCTCTGCGTTCTCTGCGGTTAATCCAATCCCTTACCCGACCCGGTAACGCCGCATGGCCGGATCCACCTCCTGTGCCCAGGCGTCAATGCCGCCGCGCAGGCACCGCACATTCTGCAAGCCATGCCCCATGAAATACGCTGCTGCGTCCAAGCCATTTTTTCCCTGATGATCCACCACCACCACCGGTTGGGTGTTCGACCCGGCCCCCATGATTTCCCGCATCACGTCCTGCGAGAGCAGCACGGAACTGGGAATATGCACCGCCTCGAATTCCTCGCGCGAGCGGACATCCACCACCTTCACGGATTTGTCCGCCGCCAGCAGCGTCGCCAGTTCCGGCGCGGAAATCAGCACCTTGGCATCCGCCTCGTGGCTGGACTGAATATGCGCCAGCACCTCCGCCACCGGCAGGTTGCCGTTCCGGGCGCAAACCCCGGCCAGCGTTTCCTCCGGGCTGAACCCGCAACTGCTGCAGCCGCCGACATGATAACGGCGGAACAAGGCCCGCTGCGCGCCCGGATACGCAGCCAGAACCTCGCGCATTGGCGTTTCGGGAGTGACGGGGGACGGATTCATTTGCATGGCGTCCAATCTGGCACAGGTGCCACCCGCTGTCGAGCCGCCGGGCTTGGCGCATCCGCGCCCTGCGGACGGAGCGCCGGCCTGTGGCCGGCTTAGAACTCCCGCAATTCCATTCGCGTGCGCTGTCTGCGTCGTTCGACCGGTACGGGTTTGACCGCGCGTTAAGCCGGCTATAAGCCGGCGCTCCGGCGGATTGGCCACGCGCTTTACCCTTCGGCCTTTGCCCTTTAGCCTTTAGCCTGGGAAAACCTGCTGGCATAATCGGGAAAATGGAACTGCGCGCCCCGACCGAACCGGAACCGTTCGCCGCGTCGCGGAAGGTTAACCCCCGCGATCCCGGGGTGTTCGTCTTCAATCCCTTTTCCGAGGGGCGCATCGCCGAGGGCAAACCCTTCAATCCCACCAAGCCCCAGGCCCAGCTCGCCCGCGACCTGGAAAACCTGCCGCAATTCCTTGGCCAGCCGGGGGACTTGTTGCTCGTCCGCCAACGCCCGGACGCCGCCTTTTTGCGCGGTCTCGAAGCCGCCGGGTTTCCCACGCCCGAATTCGTGGAGCTGCCCGCGCCCAAAACCCTCCCCGCCGGTCTGGAAACCCGCCGGATCGGTTTTCTGCGGCCCTGGGCCTGGGGGCCGGACAGCGTGGAACTGCTCGCCCCCCTGTTCGACCAAGTGACCGGTGAAACGCGCCCGGCGGAACAGCGTTTCAACCCCGGGCTGGCCGAGCTTTACTCCAAGGCCTGGAGCGCGGATTTTCTGCGCCGGATTCTGGCCGGAGCCGGGGGTGATGCCGGCCCGGACGCGGACTGGCTTTGCCCGGAGAACACGGTGGGCCAGTGCGTGTCCTCGTCGGCGGAGGCGTTGGACGTCATCTCCCGCATCCGGGCGCGCGGCCACCACCGGCTCATCGTCAAGGAGGCGCTGGGGGCCATGGGCAGCAATGCCATGCGGCTCTTTGAGCCGGAGATTGTGGCGTCCCATCACCGGTGGATGGCCAATTCCTTCGAGAAGAAGCGGCAGCTCGTCATCGAGCCGTGGCTGGAACGGGAATACGATTTCTCCGCACAACTGGAAATGACCGAGGGCGGACTGGAACTGTGCGGCTGGACCGGTTTGCTCAACGACCCGCGCGGCCAGTTCCAAGCCAATCTGGCAGAACCGGAACATCGCCAGCAGACCCCGGCCCCGGTGCGGGCGCTCCTGCGGGATTATCCGGAAGCCGTCCGCCGGCTGGCGGAATTTTACGCCGGCCTCTTCCGGGCGCTGGAGGCGGAACTGCGCCGGGCGGATTTCCTGGGGCCGGTGGGCATTGACGCCTTGGTCTATCGCGATGCGGCCGGACGGCGGCGCGTGAAGCCGGTGGTGGAAATCAACCCGCGCTTCACCATGGGCCGGGTGCTGGTGGAACTGATGCGCCACGCCGTGCCCGGCAGTCACGGACGCTACCGGCTGGTGAACCGGGTGGCCTTGCGCGAATCCGGGGAGGCCGGCTTTGCCACCCACGCGGAACGCCTGACCGCGCAATTTCCGCTGGTGCTGGAAGGGCACACCGCGCCGCTGATTCGGGAAGGGTTTGTCTGCCTGAATGATCCGGCCACCGCCCAGGCATGTGTGGCGACCTTCCAAGTGGGCCGCCAGCCGGGTTGAACCGGTTTCAGCGGAAAAGGCAACCCCAAACAGAAGTTGGAACGACCGATTGGCCGTCTGCGCGACCGGCGTCTGCGGGCTAAACGCGGAGCCGCCGAGCCGGCCATCCCCCCGGCTCAAATCACCGTGTTGTGCGGAATGATGGCGTCCTTCGGAATTATGACGATGCCGTCGCGGATGAAATACGTCGCGCCATCATGATTCTCGGGCTTGCCCGCCGGGGAAATGGTCACGTGGTTGCCGATGCGGGCGTTTTTGTCAATGATGGCGTTCTCAATTTTGCTGCCAGCCCCGATGCCGAGACGCGGGAGCCCCTTCAGGTCATGCTCCTTCACGGATTCAAGG